>Ga0207646_10000113_pt1 | contig 111264 bp, 115 predicted proteins | sample KBSK5502metaG_FD_184343 | JGI IMG/M metagenome (GOLD analysis project Ga0207646, IMG submission 184343) | Corn, switchgrass and miscanthus rhizosphere microbial communities from Kellogg Biological Station, Michigan, USA - KBS K5-50-2 metaG... | ecosystem: Host-associated > Plants > Roots >... | reverse complement strand
CTTCGTGGATCATCTCGCGGCCCCGGAAAAGCTTGACCCAGCCTCCACGGCTGACCTTGCCCTCCACGACGCGGCTGCCGGCGATGATGCCGGTGCGCGGAATCTTGATCGGGGTGATGACCTCGACTCTGCCCTCGCGGATCTGGCGGTACGTCGGTTCGCGCAGTCCCTTGGCCGCGCGCTCTACGTCTTCGGTGAGCTTGTAGATGACGTCGTAGTAGCGGACCTCGACCTTGGCCCGCTCCGCGGCCGCCGTGCTCGCGGGCGTCGGCTTCAGGTTGAAGCAGACGATGATCGCGCTCGAGACGCTCGCGAGCAGCAGGTCCGAGTCGCTGACCGCGCCGACGCCCTGGCCGACGACCTTGATCGCGACCACGGGGTCTTCGATCTTCTGCAGCGCGGTGAGCACGGCTTCCAGGGTGCCCTGCGCGTCCGTCTTGACCACCAGGCTGAGCTCCTTGACCTCGCCTTCCTTGGCGCGGCGAGCAAGGTCCTCGAGCGTGACGCGCGGGGTCACGTCCCGCGCGGCCTCGGCGGTCCGCTTCTCGGTGAGCTTGGTGAGGGCGATCTGGCGCGCGGCCTTCTCGGAGCCGACGACCTGGAAGATGTCGCCCGCCTGCGCGACCTCGCTCAGGCCGGAGACCACGACCGGGGTTGCCGGCGGAGCCTCGGTCACGCTTCGCCCGCGGTCGTCGGCGAGAGCGCGCACGCGGCCGTAGATGTGGCCGCAGACGAAGTCGTCGCCGACCTTGAGCGTCCCCGCTTGCACGAGCACCGTGGCGACCGGACCGCGGCCGCGCTCGAGGTGGGCGTCGACGATCGTGCCGATCGCGTTGCGGTCGGGGTTCGCCTTGAGCTCGAGGATGTCCGAGGACAGCACGATCGTGGTCAGCAGGTCGTCGATTCCCCTTCCGGTCTTGGCGCTGAGGTGGACGCATTCGTGCTCGCCGCCGTAGTGGCGCACCACGATTCCCTGCTCCGCGAGCTGCTGATGCACGCGGTCGACGTTGGCGTTGTCCTTGTCGATCTTGTTGATCGCCACCACGATCGGCACCTTCGCGGCGCGGGCGTGGTGAATCGCCTCGACCGTCTGCGGCATGACGCCGTCGTCCGCGGCGACGACGAGGACGACGAGGTCGGTGACCTGCGCACCGCGGGCGCGCATGGCGGTGAAGGCCTCGTGGCCTGGCGTGTCGATGAAGACGACGGGGTGCCCGTCGGCGGTCTCGATCTTGTACGCGCCGATGCGCTGGGTGATGCCTCCGGCCTCGCCCGCCGCCACGTGCGTCTGGCGAATCGCGTCGAGGATCGAGGTCTTGCCGTGGTCGACGTGGCCCAGCACGGTGACGATCGGGGGCCGCGGCTTGAGCTTGCTCGGGTCCTCGTTGGCAAGAGAGAACAGCGCCTCGCGGGAGGTCGTGACCAGGTCTCCATCGCCCTCGGCCGCCTCGACGGCGACCACGTCCTCGCTCGCGACCGGCTCGACCGTGTAGCCGAACTCGTCGGCCACGATCTCGGCGGTGGCGAAGTCGATGACCTGGTTGATGGTGGCCAGGATCTTGGAGGCCATCAGCTTCTTGATGACCTCGACCGGGCTGACGCCGAGCTTGTCGGCCAGGTCCTTCACCGACAGCGTCGGGGGAAGCACGACCTGGCGGTTGCCGTTGGTCTCGATCTTGGGCGCGACCGTCGTCGGCTTGAACGCGGACCGGGCGGCCTCGATCGCGCCGGGCGCCAGTGGCGCGGCGGCGTTGCGGGTCAGCCTGCGCTGCTGCAGGAAGTTGACCAGCTCTTTCTGGCTGATGCCAAGTTCGCGTGCGAGTTCATGTGCCTTCATGCCGGACTACTGATTATGCCGGGCCGAGGGAATTCGAAACCTCGGCCCACACCTGGGCGGGGACCGGAGCTCCCAGTGCTCGCTCCAGCGCGCGGCGCTTGCGGGCTGCCTCCAGGCACTCCGCCGCGGCGTGGAGATAGGCCCCCCGCCCGGGCATCCGACCCGTCTTGTCGAGCACGATTTCGCCGACTTGCTCGCCGTCTTGGCGGCGGACGAGGCGGATCAGCTCAGCCTTGCCCGCCTCCTGGCGGCAGGCGACGCATGTCCTAACCGGCGAATGCCGGCGCTTCATCGGTTTCGCTGGCCTTGATGTCGATGCGGAAGCCCGTCAGCTTGGCCGCGAGCCGGGCGTTCTGGCCGTCGCGGCCGATCGCCAGGGAAAGCTGGTTCTTGGGCACGAGCACCGTCGCCGTGCGCGTGACACGGTCGATGGTGACCCTGTCCGCCTTCGCCGGCCCGAGGGCCGCGGCGACGAAGGCTTCGGGGTCGTCCGACCAGGGGACGATGTCGACGTGCTCGTTGGCGAGCTCGCTGAGGATGGCGCGGTGGCGCACGCCCTTGGGCCCGACGCACGCGCCGACGGGATCGAGCCCGGGCTCGCTGGAGGAGACGGCGATCTTGGTGCGAAGACCGGGCTCGCGGGCGATCGCTCTCACCTGCACCGTCCCGGCCTTGATCTCGGGGACCTCGGCCTCGAGCAGCCGGTGTACGAAAGCCCGGGCCGACCTCGAGACGCGCACCTGGGCCTGCTTGCGGTTGTGCTGGGTGTCGAGCATGACGACGAGGACGGGGCGCCCCGGGATGAGCTGCTCGCCGGGGATCTGCTCCTCCGGGGGCATGACGCCTTCCGCCCTTCCGAGGTCGACGTACACGGTTCCCGCCTCGATGCGGTCCACGATTCCGGAGGCGAGCTCGCCTTTGTGCTCGGCGACGTCGCGCAGCACTTTGTCGCGCTCGAGGTCGTGCAGGTGGCGGAGGACCGCGTGCTTGGCGGTCTGCGCGGCCATGCGCTTAAAGTCCTCGGAAGGAAGCTCCTTGACCTCGATGGTGCCATTCGGGTGGACGACACGGCTGCGCACGTCGAGCGCGCCGGTGTTGGTGTCGAGCTTGACGGTCACCTCTCCCTCGGGGTTGAAGGCGCGTTTGTAGGCGGCCGCCAGAGCGCCCTCGACGGTATGCAGCATCTCGTCGAAGGGGATGCCCAGCTCCACGACCAATGCGCTCAGCGCTTCGGCGAGCGTCTGCGTCGGGGCGTCAGATTGCGACCGCGAGCCTGCCCGCGACAACGTCTTCCCAACCAAGGTGGATGATCACCGGCGCGCGGCCTCGCGCGCCGGGCGCCTGGACCGCGATGCCCGCATCGTCGACCGCGATGAGCTGACCCTCGACCACTGTCTCTGATTCCCCGCTTCGATAACGAATGTTGACGCGCTTACCGTTGAAGCGCGCGTAATCGTTGTGATTGCGGAGTGGGCGCTCAGCGCCCGGGGAAGAGACCTCGAGGTCGTAACGGCCATCGATAAGGTTGGCCCGGTCGAGGAGCGGCCCGGCGATCCTGCTCACGCGCTCGCAGTCCTCGATGGTGATCGGCTCGTTGTGGTCGATGGAGATGCGCAGCGTGCGTCCTGACTGACCCGACTGGTCAAGCGAGTACAGCTCGTAGCCCATGTGGTTGAGCGTGGGCTCGAGCAGCTCTTTGATCGACGTTATGGGCCAGGTTGGCATGTCCGGTGTCCCGACCTACCTTACCAGCCGGACCCCGGGGGCTCCGATAATGCCCCGCTTTGCGCAAAAGAGGTCGAATGAGCGGGCTGAAACACGCCGTTTTGCGCAAAACGGGCCCTTGCCTCAGCGCAGCGGCTGCAGCTTCCGCCAGACGACCAGCAGCGGGGCCGCGTTGAAGATCGAGCTGTACGTGCCCGACACGATCCCGATCAGGAGGGCCAGAGCCAGGCCCTGAAGCGTCGACCCGCCCGCGATCAGGATCGCCGCCAGCACCAGGACCACCGTGAAGCTCGTGATGATCGACCGCGCGGCGGTCTGCATGATGCTCAGGTTCACGACCTGCTCGAAGGACAGGCGCTGGCTCACGCGCAGGTTCTCGCGGATTCGGTCGAAGACGACGATCGTGTCGTGCACCGAAAAGCCGACCACGGTCAGCACCGCGGTGACGAAGAACGCGTCGATCTGTCCGATCCGCAGCCCGAGGAAGGCGCCGAGGATGGAGAAGATGCCGGTCAGGATGAACACGTCGTGCAGCAGTGCTGCGAGCGCGGAGCCACCAAACTGAAAGCCCGCGCGCCATCCCCCTGGCACGTTGCGGAAGCGAATCGCGAGCAGCAACAGGATTGCGACCGACGCCAGGACGACGGCCAGTAGGGAAAGGAAGATCGTCTCCCCCGCGATCGTGCCCCCCACCGTCAGGATCTGCTGGACGTTCGTCGGCCCGAGCCGGTTCCCCAGGTCGGACTGGACGTTGGCCAGCTGAGTCGTGTTCAGCGCCGGGTAGCGAATGATGTAGCCGTCTCCACCCGTCGAGATCACCGATCCGTTGGTGCCCTCGCTGTCGACCGCCTGCTGTACCTTGGCGAGCGTCGGGTGGCTGGGGAAGCTGACCGTGATCTCCGTGCCTCCCGCGAAGTCGATCCCGAGGGCGAAGTGCTTCGTCGCCATCGAGATGATGCCCGGGATGATGATGATCAGCGAGAGCGCGAAGAACCAGTTGCGCCGGCCGATCAGGTTGAGGCGGCGCGGTGGACGTGGCACGGGCGCGGCAACGACGGCGGCCTGCTGAGCCTTCGCTTCCTCGACGAGGTCGGCGACCTGGTCCTCGGGGGCCTGCTCCTCCGCCTTGACGTCAGACAGTTCGGACACGGTCAACTCCGAGCAAGCCAGCTCGCCTGAAGCCGCTGCCCGCCAGGACGATGGCGAGCAGGTTGTGGGTGACGACGATCGAGGACACCAGGCTCGCGAACACACCGATCGCGAGGGTGATGGCGAATCCCTTGACCGCCGATGGCCCGACGAAGCCGAGGATGACGCAGGTGATGATCGTCGACGTGTTGGAGTCGCGGATCGCGGGCCACGCCCGCCTGACCGCCGCGTCGACCGCGGCGCTGATGGTGCGCCCCGCTCTCACCTCTTCTTTGAAGCGTTCGAAGATCAGGACGTTCGCGTCCACGGCCATACCAACCGAGAGGACGAACCCGGTGATGCCCGCCAGAGTCAAGGTGACCGGCACCAGTTTGAAGATCGCCAGCACGGCGCCGGCGTAGAACAGCAGCGCGAGGCTGGCGAGGAGCCCCGGTACGCGGTAGTAGATGATCATGAAGACGACCACGATCGCCAGGCCGAGCAGACCGGCCGCAACGCTCAACTTTACCGACTCGGAGCCGAGCGTCGCGCTGACCTGCGTGACGTCGAGGACCTGCAGGTCGACCGGCAGCGAACCGGAGTTGATCCCAGTTGCCAGGTCGTTGGCGCTCGTCTGCGTGAACGCCCCGCTGATCTGAGCCTGGCCGCCCGCGATCTCCTCCCGGGTGATCGGGTCGGTCAGGAACTTGCCACAGACAGCCCCCACCTTTTGCGCGGCAAGACAGCCCGGGTCGTACGCGGAGCTGACCTTGGCCACGTAGGAGGGGTCCTCCCAGTGCTCGATGTCCGTCTGCGTGAGGTCGAGCCAGATGGTGAGGTGGCGTTCGGCGCAGTTGGCGCTAGCCACGGTCCCCGAGTCGCCCGGACAGGCGGCGACGTTGGCGCGCGTCAGGTCGTCGAAGCGCTGGGCCCCGGACGCGGTGAAGCTGATGTTCACGACCCACGCCGTCCCGGTGGGATCGATGGAGGCCGAGGCGCTCGAGATGTCGTCACCGGTCAAGCCGGTCAACGCCGGCTTGAAGCCGGGCTCGGGTCCCCCTGTGACCTTCGAGTCCGCGACCCACTTCGTGTAGACGAGCTTGGAGACCGCGCCGATCACCTTCTGCGCCTGGTCGGCGTTGACGCCGGCGAGGTCGACCGTGATGCGGTCGTTGTTGGTCCCCGCGCCGCGGATCTCGGGCTCACTCACGTTGAGCGCGTTGACGCGCTTGTTGATTACCTGGATGGTGCGCTGCTGAACCTCGGCCCGGTTCTGGCCGGCGGGGAAGTTGGTCAGCTGGTAGTCGATGTGAGTGCCGCCCGCCAGGTCGAGGCCTTTGTGGAAGTAGAGCTGGAGGCCTCCGAAGTTGGGCGGCAGACCAGGCACGTTGCCCGTCAGCGGGTAGTGGTTGGCGATCCGGTAGACGTAGCCGGCGCCGTCCACCACGAGGGAGATGATCAGGACGGCGATGACTAAGAGACGGATCGGCCAGCTGAGGACTAACTGCATGGGCGGCGAATCAGTCTAACGATGCGAAGGATGGCGCCTCTTTCCGCACCGCGCGGAATGGCAACGGCATCAACCTGCTGTGTCTCACCGGTGGCGTGGCCCGGGGCCCACAAGACCCGCGCCACGCGGCGCCATCGTTCGCGACGCCTGAAACCTGCGGTTTCAGGCTAGGTTTTGTGTCGATCATCGCTGCCGAAAGACCAGGTTGAGCACGATCGTCAGCACCACCGACAGGACGATGCTCGTGGCCACGGGAATGTAAACGGTCGCGTTGCCGCTACGGAACGTGAAATCACCCGGTAGATGGAAGCGCCCGAACAGCATCAGCCCGCCCCCGATGATCACGAGCAGCACGCCGAAGACGAGGAGCATCCTCCCCACATCAGCCATTACCTAATTAAACATCCGAACCTTTCCGGCCCGAAATCGCGGTGTTGGGGTGCGGATTTCGGGCCGAAGCGACGATGGCGCCGGGTGGCCTGGGTCTCGCGGGCCCCAGGCCACCTTCAGCGGAGAAAACGCGTTCCTCGCAGGCGCAGAACGACGTCGCGCAGTGCGAGGACTGGCGCCATCCTCGCGCCTACAGTAGGCTCGTCTGCTGAGATTCGCGACGTGGCGGTTTGAGCCCGAGGTGCTCGTAGGCGAGTTCGGTGGCGACCCGGCCGCGAGCGGTGCGGGCCAGGAAGCCGATCTGGATCAGGAATGGCTCGTGGACGTCCTCGATCGTCTCCGGCTCCTCCGACAGCGAGGTCGCGAGCGTGTCCAGGCCGACCGGCCCGCCCCGGAACTTGATGATCACGGTCTCGAGGAGCTGGCGGTCGAGCGGCTCTAGCCCGATCTCGTCCACCTCCAGCATCGCCAGCGCCCGCCGGGTATTGTCGACCGTGGCCCGCCCGTCGCCCCGCACCTGGGCGTAGTCGCGGACTCGGCGGAGCAGGCGGTTGGCGATCCGCGGCGTGCCACGGGCGCGGCGGGCGATCTCCGCCACCGCGTCGTCGTGGATCTCGATGTCGAGGATGCGGGCTGAGCGGGTGACGATCTTCTCCAGCTCGGCCTTGGTGTAGAAGTCGAGCCGGTAGACGGCGCCGAAGCGATCGCGCAGCGGCCCGCTGAGCAACCCCTGGCGCGTGGTCGCACCGACGCACGTGAAGTGCGGCAGCGGCAGGGTCGCGGCGCTCGCCCCCACCCCCTTGCCGAGCACAGCGTCGAACCTGAAGTCCTCGAGGGCTGGATACAGCGACTCCTCGACGACCGCGTTGAGGCGGTGGATCTCGTCGATGAAAAAGACGTCGCGCGTGGTCAGGTTCAGCAGGATCGAGCCCAGCGCGCCCTGGTGGTCGATGGCCGGCCCGGAGCTGACCTTGATCGCCACCCCGAGCTCGTTGGCGATGATGTGCGCGAGCGTCGTCTTGCCCAGGCCGGGAGGTCCGCACAGAAGGACGTGCTCCACCGGCTCGTCGCGCCTTCGCGCCGCCTCGAGGAGGATGCTGAGGTTCTCGCGCACCTGCTCCTGGCCGACGTACTCCGCGAGGAACCGCGGCCGGAGCGTGAGGTCGAACTGCTCGTCGTCGGAGCGGGCGTCGAGGACTTTGTCTTCCGTCATTTGCGGCCCAACGCCTTCAGTGCGGTCGCCAGCGCGTCCTGCGTGCTCGGCGCAGAGCGCCAGTCCACCGACTCGAGCCCGGCGCGCGCCTCCTGCGAAGAAAACCCGAGGTTGCGCAGCGCCGATTCGACCGCCTTCGGCACCGCGCCGTCTCCGGCCGCCGCCGCGGCGCGTGGCACCGCATCCAGGGCGGCGACCGCGTCGAGGCGCGGCTTCAGCTCGATGATCACCTTGGCCGCGGTCCGCGGACCGACACCGCTCGCGCGTCTGATGGGGGCCGCATCCTCGCTCATGATCGCGCGCTTCAAGACCTCGAGGCTCGCAGCGCTCAGGATGTTGAGCCCGACCTTCGGGCCGACGCCGTCGACCTGGATGAGCATCTCGAACAGCTCGAGCTCCTCCACGCTCGCGAAGCCGTAGAGCGCGAGCTGGTCCTCGCGCACCTGTGTGTGGATGTGCAGCTCGACGTCGCCACCAGGCGCCGGCAGCAGCTGCCGGGTTTGCGTCGCCACCGAGACGAGATAGCCGACGCCGCCGACGTCCACCACCACGTAGTCAGGTCCAGCTCGCCGCACGACTCCGCTGAGGTGAGCGATCACGCCCTCACCCCGACCCTGCGCCCCAAGTGCGCAGGGAGGCGTTAGCGAAGCGGCGGCTCCGCGCGTGGCACACCGCGATCGCGATCGCGTCGCGCGCGTGGTCGTCGAGCTTGCCCTCGGGCAGCTTCACCTGCGCGGCGAGCATGCGCGCGATCTGCGCCTTGTCAGCGTTGCCGTAGCCGGTGAGGATGACCTTGACCTGGCTGGGCTTGTACTCGTAGACCGGCACGCCGCATTCCTCGAGCACGTTGAGGATCGCGCCGCGGGCCTGGGCCACGCCGACCGCGCTGGTCGCGTTTCGCCCCATGAAGACCTCTTCGATCGAGGCTTCGGTTGGCGGGTTCTCGGCGAGCAGCGCGCGCAGGTGGTTCGTGATGGTCAGCAGCCGCGCGCCGTCGCGGCCGGGGATCGTGACAACGGTGCTGCAAGAAAGGACGAGGTTGGGCTCGGACAAAAGGGCGAAGCCGGTGCCCGCGAGGCCTGGATCGACACCGAGGATCAGCCCGCTGTTTCTGCCCGCCATGAGTCCATCAGGTTTTACACCTGTGCTGCAACGCGTTCAAGGACGTCTGATGGGATGTCGAAGTTGGCGTAAACCTGCTGGACGTCGTCGTCCTCCTCGAGCGATTCGACCAATCTGAGCACCGCGGCGGCCTTGTCAACGCCGACCGCGACCGTCTGCTTTGCCTGCATCGTGATCTCGGCGTTCTCCACGGTGACGCCGAGCGCCTCCACCGCGGCTTTCACCTTTTCGAACGCCGACGGAGACGCGGTTATCTCCACGGACTGCCCTTCCACCTGGACGTCGTCCGCACCGACCTCGATCGCCGCGAGCCCGACCTCCTCGGGATCGTGCTTGCCCGCGCTCACGCTGATAACACCCTTGCGCTCGAACATCCACCCCACCGAGTTGGTCTCGCCGAGGTTCCCGCCGCCCTTGCTGAAAAGGTGGCGGACCGCCGCCGAGGTGCGGTTGCGGTTGTCGGTGAGGGTGTCGACCATCACGGCCACGCCGGCCGGTCCGTACCCCTCGTAGCGGACCTCCTCCAGCCGGTCCCCCGCCAGCTCGCCGGTGCCGCGCTGGATGGCGTTCTTGATCCGGTCCGCCGGCATGTTGATCTCGCGCGCCTTCTGGACTGCGAGACGAAGGCGGAAGTTGCCCTCGGGGTTGCCCCCGCCCTCGCGCGCGGAGATCGTGATCTCACGGCTCGCGCGGGTGAACGCCTGGCCTCGCTTGGCATCGACGATCGCCTTCTTGTGCTTGATGCCTGCCCACTTGGAATGGCCTGACATTAAGAGCAGCCTCCGAACATGCTTTCGCTCATTTTAGTTCGATGTATCGCCTTCGGGCGGCCACGACGTCGCCGGTTTTCGGCGCCGGCGAATCGAGGTTGGCCTTCTCGCCGTTGATCTTGACCCCGCCCTGCTCCAGCAATCGTCTCGCCTCGTTGCGGCTCCTGGCAATGCCGGTGTCGACGAGCAGGCTGACGAGGTCGTTGGGGCGTTTCTCGTAAGGCTCGCGTACCTGCGGGATCTCGCGCTTGCGGAACTTCACGTTGAAGTCGTCTTCGGCGTTCTGGGCCGCGGCGTCGCCGTGCAGGCGGCGAACGAGCTCGAGCGCGACGTGGGCCTTCGCGTCGCGAGGGTGTGCGGGTACACCTCGCCGCTCCGCACCGAGAAGCAGCCGGCCGTACGTGTCGATCAAGCCATCCGGAATCGACATGACCTTCCCGTAGATCTCCGCCGGTGGCTCGGTCAAGCCAATGGAGTTGCCGAGCGACTTGCTCATCTTCTGCACGCCGTCGATGCCCTCGAGCAGAGGGAACACGGCGACGTCCTGCGGTTCCTGCCCGTAGGCCTTCTGGATGTCGCGGCCGAACAGCAAGTTGAAGAGCTGGTCGGTGCCGCCGATCTCGACGTCCGCCTGCACCGCAACCGAGTCGTATGCCTGGCTGAAGGGATACAGGATCTCGTGGGCACCGATCGCGTGGCGTTCCTTGATCCGGTCCGCGAAGTCCTCTCGCTGCAAGACCTGCTGAAGAGTTGCTTTCGCCATAAGGCGGAGGATGTCGGCCGCGGTCATCGCCGCCAGCCACTCCGAGTTGTGCCTGACCTCGATCAAAGATCGATCGAGCACCAGGTCGATCTGTCTGAAATACGTCTCCGCGTTGGCCTCGACCTGCTCACGCCTCAGCATCGGCCGCGTCTCCGACCGGCCGCTCGGGTCGCCGATCATCGCGGTGTAGTCGCCGATGATGACGACGACGGTGTGGCCCTCGTCCTGGAACATCTTGAGCGTGTCGAGGACCACCAGGTGGCCGACGTGAAGGTCGGGCGCCGTCGGGTCGAGACCGAGCTTGACCCGCAGCCTGTCGCCGCGCTCAAGCCGCGTGCGAAGGTGGTCTTCGACGTGGACCTGCACCGCCCGCTCGCGCAGGCGGGCAAAGAACTCCTGACTCACGCGATGAGCTTATTAGGAGACCGGCGCAGGACCGAAGTAGATCTGCGGATCGGTCGGGAGCAGAGGCGAGAAGAGAGCGAGGATTGGCCTGTCGATCGCATTCACGATCTTGACCATGAACGCCGAGTTCCGGACCGCGTCGCGGATGTTCACCTGGACCGAGTCCAGCTGCGCTCCTCCGACAGGGTTGGCCGCTGCCCCGAACTCGTAGACGACGACCACCGAAAGCAGGATCGCCGTCAACACTCCGAGGGCCGTGCCGAAAGTGCGGTTGAGGATGACCGCCTGGATCTGGATCTGCGAGTGCGCGAGCTGGCTGGCGGCCTCGACGATCACCAGGACGAAGAGGATGATCCCGAAGAAGCCGTAGATGCGCCCGTCGGCGACCTCGAAGCTCGAGGTCTGCTGGAGGATCGCGCCCGCCTGCAAGCCCATGCTCGTAGCCGCCCACAGCGCGATGAAAAGCGCGACCAGACCGATGAACCTGCGAATGAGGCCGCTGAAGAAGCCGCCGGCTCCGTAGCCGATGAGCAGGAGGACTGGAAGGATGTCGATCCAGGTCACTTGATGCCCTCGGTGCGCACGCGAACGCGTGCTAGATGCGCGTCAGTCGTCACTCTCTGAACCTGGCGCGGTGTCTTTTCTCCAGCCCCAGCCTGATCTCCGAGATCACTTTGTCCACTTCGGCGTCCGTCAGGGTGCGCTCCGGGCTTCGGAAAGTCAAGGTGAATGCGATGCTCTTATGACCCTCCGGAACCTGTACGCCGCGATACTCGTCGAACGCTCGAGCGTGCTCCAGGAGTTCCCCCGCCGACTCCTTGATCGCCTGCAGGAGCGCCCCTGCGATCACTGTCTCCTCGACCACCACAGCCAGGTCGCGCTCGACCGCGGGGAATCGCGGCAGCGGCTGCGCGTGCAGCACCGTCGCGGCCGCGAGCAGCGGCTCGACGTCGATCTCAAAACCGACGAGCCGGCCCTCGAGCCTTGCGCCTGCCGTCACGCTCGGGTGCAGCTCGCCGAGGTAGCCGAGCTGACGGCCGTCCAGCACCACCGCGGCGCAGCGGCCGGGGTGGAACAGCTCCGTCGCCGCACGCTGGTAACCGCATGCCGGCGCGGACAGCGAAGCGACGCAGCCGTCGAGCACCGACTTGAGGCGTCGCAGCGCCTTCTCGCCGGCTTCCGGCGACCCGTCCGTCGTCGCCAGAGCGGCCACGCGCAGGGGTTCCTCGGGTTGCGTGTCCTTCTCGCCCACGCGCGCCAGGTAGGCGGCCGCGACCTCGTAAACGCGCACCTCGTCCCTCCCGCGGTCCCGATTGAGCGCGACGGCGTCGACGAGCGATGGCAGCAGCGACGTGCGCAGCGTGTCCATGTCGTCGCTCAATGCGTTCTGGACGCGCATGGCGTGGGCGGCGATGCGCAGCTCCTCGAGCTCCTTGCCTGACACCAGCGCAGGGTTCCACGTCTCGGTGAAGCCGTCGCCGGCGAGCACCTCGCGCACCTGGTCGAGGCGACGGTCGACGCTCGGCGTCAGCGGTGTCCAGCTGTCGTGGCGGCGTCCTGGCAGCGTCGGCGGCACCTTGTCGTAGCCGTAGACGCGTCCGACCTCCTCGACGAGGTCCTCGGGGATCGTGACGTCGAGGCGGAAGACCGGCGGCAGGACGTCCCACTCGCCGTCGCCCATCACCTTGACGTGGAAGTTGAGCCGCTTGAGGATCGCCTCCGACTCCTCGAGCGGGACCTGCATGCCCAGAACGTCGTCGATGAGCGCGGGGCGCAGGTTCACGCGCACCGGCTCCTGCGGCCGTGGGTACACGTCGGCCCAGTCGCGGTGCACCTTGCCGCCGGCGAGCTCGGCGATCAGCGATGCGGCCCGTCGAGCTCCCGCCAGGGCGAGCTCCGGCGGAAGCCTGCGCTCGAAGCGAGCGGACGCCTCCGTGCGAAGGCCCAGCGCGCGCGAGGTCTGGCGGATGCTCGGGCCGTCGAAGGTCGCCGACTCGAGAAGGATGTCGGTCGTCCCGCTGGTGACCGCGGTCTCCTCCCCACCGATCACGCCCGCCAGCGCCACAGGCCGCCTGGTGTCGGCGATGACCAGCATTTCGGCCGTCAGGTCGCGCACGACGCCATCGAGCGAGAGGAGCTTCTCGCCCTCGCGCGCCCGCCGCACCTCGATTGCCGGTCCGCTCAACCGCGCAATGTCGAAAGCGTGCAGCGGCTGGGCATACTCGAGGAGCACGTAGTTGGTGATGTCGACGATGTTGTTGATCGGGCGGACTCCGGCGGCGCGCAGGCGGCGCTGCATCCAGTCAGGGCTGGACGCGACTTTCACGCCGGTGATCACGCCGCCGATGTAGCGGCTGCACAGCTCCGGGTCCTCGATCGTGACCTTCACCATGTCGCGCCCGGGCGGGTCCGCGCCGCCGGTGAAGGCGGGCATGAAGTCACGCTTCAGGGGCCGGTCGAGTCCCGCTGCGAGCTCACGCGCGACGCCGAGGTGGCCCATGCAGTCGGGCCGGTTGGAGGCGACCTCGGCCTCCATGATCGCCTGGCTGGGTATGACTGTCGTCAGTTGTTCGCCCGGCGTGCCGTGGTCGAGGATGAGGATGCCTGCGTGGTCGTCGCCGAGCATCAGCTCCGCGGCCGACGCGAGCATGCCGTGCGCCCTCTCGCCCGCGATGTTCATGTCCTTGACGACCTTGCCGTTCGGCACCGCGGTCCCCGGAAGCGCGACCGGCACAAGGCTGCCCGGGATGGCGTTGGGCGCGCCCGCGATGATCTGCTCGACGCGACCGCCGAGGTCGACCTGGTGGATCCATAGCGGATTGCGTGACTTGGGATGCGGCTTTTGCTCGAGGACCTTGCCGATCACGATCTGAGACAGGTCGACAAGGGTGAGCGATTCGACCTCGACGCCCTGTCGAGTCAGGATCTCGGCGGCTTCCTTGGGCGTGATGCCGTCGAGGTCGAGGAAGTCGGTGAGCCACTCATAGGAGATCCGCAACCGTCAGCCCCTCCGGCGCTGCGCGCCACCTCCCCACAGGTGGGGAGGACGCTTGACCATCAGAACTGCTCCAGGAAGCGAAGGTCCGGCTCGTAGAAGAGGCGTATGTCGTCCACGTCGTGCTTCAGCATCGCCATGCGCTCGATGCCGAACCCCCACGCGTACCCGTTCCAGTGCGTCGGGTCGATGCCGCCGTTGCGCAGCACCTGCGGGTGCACCATGCCGCAGCCGCCGACCTCCAGCCAGCCCTTGTGCCGGCAGCTCTTGCAGCCCATGCCGCCGCAGATGCCGCACGACACGTCGAACTCGAAGCTCGGCTCGGTGAATGGGAAGTAGCTCGGGCGAACACGCACCTTGCGGTCGCGACCGTAGAGCGACTGGATCATGTAGAGCAGCGTGCCCTTCATGTCCCCAACCGTGAGGCCCCTGTCGACGGCAAGTCCCTCCACCTGGCTGAAATAAGGGATGCGAGTTGCCTCAGGCGCGTCACGACGGTAGCAGCGACCCGGCGTGATGATGTAGATCGGCGGCTCCTTGATGCGCTGCATCGCGCGTATCTGCACGGGCGACGTGTGAGCGCGCAGCAGCAGCTCGGGGCTGAAATAAAACGAGTCCCACATCTCGCGCGCGGGATGGCCCTGCGAGATGTTGAGGGCCTCGAAGTTGTACCACTCGGTCTCGACCTCGGGTCCGAGCTCCACCTGGTAGCCGAGCGATTCGAGGACCGTCTCGATCTGGCGGCGCACCTGGGTGAGGACATGGATGTGGCCGCGCTCGAGCGGCGGCCCGGGGAACGTGACGTCGACCGCCTCTGTCTCGGCCAGGTCGGCGATGCGCGCGGCCTCGAGCTCGGCGCGGCGCGCGGCGAGGGCGCCCTCGATGGCGCGCTTGGCTTCGTTGGCGGCCTTGCCCAGGGCGGCCTTGTCTTCGGCCCTCAGCCGGCCGATGCTGGACAGCAGCCGGCTGACGTGCCCGTTCTTCCGACCGAGGTACTCGAGCTCGATCTTCTCCAGCTCGGTGGTGGTCTGCGCCTGGCCGATCGCCGCCAGCGCCTGGCTCGTCAGCGCGGACGGGTCGCTCACGTGGTCCGCCTCCGCCGGATCTCGAACAGGATCAGGGCGGCCGCCGCTGCAACGTTGAGCGACTCGACGCCTTCCGTCAAGGGCACCGTCACCAGCTTCAGGTCCTTGCGCGAGAGCCCGTGCGCCTCGCTGCCGAGCACGATCATGCCCGCAGACTCTATCGGCGTCTCGGCCAGCGGCGCTCCGCCCGACGGCGCGGCGCCGTAGCCGTCGAGGCTCGCGAGGTCCTTCCACTGCGCCTTCGCGACCTTGAGCCGGAACACGTTGCCCGCCGAGGCGCGGATGGCCTTCGGACCAAACGGGTCGGCGCTGCCCGGCAGCACCGCCAGCGCGGGCGCCCCCGCGGCCGCGGCGGTACGGCAGATGGCGCCCACGTTGCCTGGGTCCTGGACGCGGTCGAGCACGACCAGCGGCCAGCGCGCCTCGCGCGCGGCGTCGATCGCCTCGTTCGGCGACGATTCGTTCACCCGGGCGATCGCGATCACGCCCTGAGGCGTCACCGTCTGGGTCGCGGCGCGAAACGCGCCCGGGGTCAGGGTGACGCGCGAGTCGGTGCGGAATGGAAGCTTGTCGCCCTCGCGGACGGCGATGAGGTCGAACTCCAGCCCGGCCGCCTTCGCCTCCGCGAGCACGCGCGGACCCTCCAGGAGGACGAAGCCTGGCTCGCGCCGGTGGGCGAGGCGCCGCAGGCGGCGGACCACCTCGTTGTCCGGGCTGCTGATCAGCTGGTCAGAGAGCTTTCTTTGCAACCTCCACCAGCCGGGCAAAGGAACCGCTGTCGCGCACGGCCAGGTCAGCCAGCATCTTGCGGTCGATCTCCACTCCGGCCTGGCGAAGGCCGTGCATCAGCTTGTTGTAAGGCAGCCCCGACTGCCTGGAGGCGGCGTTGATCCGCGCGATCCAGAGCTGCCGCATCTCGCGCTTGCGGCGGCGCCGGTCGCGATACGCGTAGGCGAGCGCGTGCAGGACCGCCTCGTTCGCGGGCCGGAACAGCAGCTTCTTGGAGAGCCGGAAGCCCTTGGCGCGATCGAGGATCGCCTTGTGCCTGCGATGCGCGGGGACTCCGCGCTTGACCCTTGCCATCGGCCTAGACCCCCAGCGCCCGGCGCACCGTCTTGCGGTCCGCCTTCGACACGGGCTGCTCGGTGTGGTCCTTGCGCTTGTGCTTCTTCGACTTCTGGTGCAGGCGGTGGCTCATCCACGAGTTGCGGCGCACCAGCTTGCCGTTGCGTGTCACACGGATGCGCTTGGCGAGCCCTTTCATCGTCTTCTTCTTAGGCACTGGTCGCTGCAGGCTCCTTGGGCGCGCCCTGGCGGCTGGGCGCGAGGATCATGAACAGGTTCTTGCCCTCGAGGAGAGGCTGGCGTTCGATGACCGCGAACTGCTTGGCATCGTCAGCCACGCGCTCGAGGATCTTCCGTCCGATCTCCTGGTGGACCATCTCGCGGCCCCTGAACATGATCGTCACCTTTACCTTCTCTCCTGCTTCCAGGAACTGCTTCAGACCCTTGAACTTCGTCTGGAAATCGTGCTCCGCAACCTTCGGACGGAGCTTCATCTCCTTCAGCTTGATGACGTTCTGCTTGCGACGCTGGTCCTTCTCGCGCTTGACGGTCTCGAACTTGTAGCGTCCGTAGTCCATCAGGCGGCAGACCGGCGGGTTCGCCTGCGGCGCCACCTCGACGAGGTCGAGCCCCTTTTCGTTTGCGATGCGCAGCGCAGCGTCCAGGGAAAGCACGCCTAGCTGGTTGTTCTGGTCGTCGATCAGTCGCACCTCGGAGCTGCGGATCTGATCGTTGATCCTCAGCTCTTTAAACGGTATGGGACGAAACCTCGGTCAAATTCAGGTCTGCTCTATTCCTCCATGTAAACAAAACAAAACGGACAGCAAGGTGCCGTCCGTCTTTTCCGGAAGTGCGCCCTGCGCGCGCCCGGCGAACCCCTTCGGAAGCTGCCCTGGGGGTGAGGGTCGGCGCCCTGCTTCAGAGGGTGGATGGTACCGGAAACGTAACTGGGCGCGCAAAATGTCGTTGGCCTTTTGCGAATGGGAGCGCAGCCCTACGTTTCAGCACCCATGAAGTCCGCCGTCGCCGGGATCCTTCTGCTGGCCGCCTGCGGCGGGAACAGCAGCAGCGCGAGCCACTCCCCATCGCCGCCTGCCTCGGCGAGTTCGCAGGCCACGGCCACCTCCGCCCCGCCCGCCAGCCCGGCCTCCTCGTCTATCCCGCTGCCTGTGAGCCCTCCGCTCGGAGTCCTGGTCGGCAGCCAGGCTGCCAGCTCGTACACCATCAGCCTGGTCGGCGTGGACGGCAAGGTGGTCGCGAGCGCCGAAGCGAGCACACCACCCATAACCAGCTGTGCAAGCGTCGCGGCCGCGCCTTTCCCGCTGCCGGTGAGCGAGAGCAACTCGCGCGCGTACTTTATGGACGGACAGGGCGTCGTCCACTACCTCGGGCCGAACGGCGACAGCGGCCGCGCGACGTCGGTGCCCGCGCCGACCGCCTCACAACGAAGCACGTTCGCGGTCAGCCCCGACGACCGGCGCATCGCGGTGGTCGTCGCCAACTACACCGCGACGCAGGCCACGACGCGGCTTTACGTCGAAGACCTGAGCGGCGGCGGCAAACACATCAACCTCTTCAGCGAGACGGGAGTGCGTTCGCTCTGGGCCGTCGGCTGGCACGGCACCAACAATCTCGTCGTCGCCGTCGTGCCGTCGTGCACTCAAGGCGGCGGGCCGTTCTGCTGCGGCATGCAGGAGCTTCACGTCGTCGACCCGGTGACGGCGACTCGGCGCTTCACGCTCGGCGCATGGGGCAGATGCCCCATCGCCGGACCGCCTTCGCCTGCCGGCGTCGTGTGCGAGTCCAGCCCGAATTTCACCTCGGGCACTTACCTGAACTGGATCGCCGGCACGGTGAGGACCCTCGCGCTGAACGGGCCGTCGGCCGCGTTCGTGTCGCCAGGCGGCGGGATGGTCGCCTTCGCGGACCCGACCGGCACGTCGTTCACGATCGGCGCGGCAACCATTCCGAACATGGCCGCCTGCACATGGATAGACGAGACGCATGTCATGTCCGGCGGCGACCCTCAGCACCAGCCGCGCGTGGCCGACGTCATCAACGGCGGCATCGTCGCGGTGGCCGCGGCCGGGGACTGCGGAGGACGTCTGCCGGGAGGCCTATAACCCAGCCGATAGTCCGGACTAAGGACCATGTCGGAGGTCCGAAACGCGCGATAGTCCGGACTATCGCCGAATCGTCATGTCAGCGGCGGCGTTCCGCGATCTCGGCGGAGATCATGTCGACGAATGCCTCCAGCGGCATGTCGACCTTCTCCCCCGCCCGGTTCTGGACGTTCACGTGGCCTGACGCGACCTCTTTCCCGCCGACGACCGCAAGGTACGGGACCTTCTTCAGCTTGGCGTCGCGGACCTTGCGGTCCAGGCGCTCCGAGCGCTGGTCGACCTGGACACGCACCTTTGCAGCGCGCAATCTGTCGCCGACCTGGCGCGCGTAGCCGTTGAACTCGTCCTTGACCGCCGCAACGACGACCTGAGTCGGGTGCAGCCATACGGGGAACGCGCCGGCATACCGCTCGATGAGGTAGCTGAACAGCCGCTCCATCGAACCTGCCGCGCCGCGGTGCACCATCACCGGCCGCTTGCGCGATCCGTCCTCAGCCACGTACTCGAGGTCGAAGCGCTGCGGGAGCTGGAAGTCGATCTGCACCGTGGAGTTGGTGAACTCTCGCCGGTGCGCGTCGAAGACCTGGAAGTCGATCTTCGGCCCGTAGAATGCCGCGTTCCCAACCCCGACCTTGTAGGTCTGGCCCATCGACTCGAGAGCCTCCATCAGGTCGGCTTGAGCCTCCTGCCACTGCTCCTCGGTGCCGAGCCACTTGTCCTTGACGTCATCGCGAGTGGCAACCTCGTAATAGAACTCGTCAATCCCCAGCACTTTGGAGAAGTACAGGGCCAGATCGATGGCGCCCTTCACCTCTTCTATCAGCTGCTCCGGAGTGCAGAAGATGTGAGCGTCGTTCAACGTGAAGTACCGGACGCGGTTGAGGCCCGCGAGCACACCTGACCGCTCGTAGCGCCAGTAGCCGGCGAGCTCAGCCAAGCGCAGGGGCAGGTCGCGGTAGCTGCGCAGCTCGGACTGGTAGATCACGATGTGATGAGGGCAAGCGACCGGTCGGAGCTCGAGCTCCTCTCCGTCCTCGAACACCATGGGCGGATACATGTACTCGGCGTAGAGCTTGGCGTGCCCGCTCTGGCGGTACAGGTCGAAGCGCGCGACGTCCGGCGTACGCACGTGGAGGTAGCCGCGGGACAGCTCCTCGTCCACGATGAACCGCTCGAGCTCGCGTCGGATGGTCGCGCCGTCCGGCAGCCACAGCGGAAGGCCGGGGCCGACACGGTCGTCAACCGCGAACAGCTTCAGGTCCTTGCCGAGCTTCTTGTGGTCGCGGAGCTCGGCCTCCTCGAGGAACTTGAGGTAGTCGTCGAGGTCTTTCTGCGACTGCCACGCGGTGCCGTAGATGCGGGTCAGCTGCGGCCTCTTCTCGTCGCCGCGCCAGTACGCGCCCGCGACCCGGAGGAGCTTGAAGGCCTTGAGGTCACGGGTCGAGCGGACGTGCGGGCCCCGGCACAGGTCGAGGAACTCGCCCGTGCGGTAGACGCTCACCTCGTCGCCTTCCACCTTGTCGGCGATGAGCTCGAGCTTGTAGTCCTGGTGCCGCCTGGTGAATTCGTCGATCGCCTGCTGGCGCGAAAGCGTCTCGTGCAGGAACGGGATGTCGGCCTGGGCGAGCCTGCGCATGCGCGACTCGATCGCAGCCAGGTCGGACTCGGAGATCGGCTTGCCGAAGTCGAAGTCGTAGTAGAAGCCGTCCTTCACGGCGGGGCCGATGCCGTACTTCGCCTCTGGGTAGAGCTCGGTCACGGCGGCGGCGAGCAGGTGCGCGGTCGAATGCCTCAGCGTCTCGAGGGGGTCGCCCGATGACTCGTGGTCGCCGTATTCAGCCATGGGGTCGTCCAGTATATGAAGCCCTGTGAACTGGGCCGGAATCGTCGACGTCCTCGGCTACCCGTCCGCCGGGCTCGGCATCCTGATCGAGAGCGCGGGCGTTCCGTTCCCCGGCGAGGCGCTGCTCCTCGCGGCGGCGGCCTGGGCGGCAGCGCGCCACCATTCGCTGGTCCTCGTCATCCTGTTCGGCTTCATCGGCGCCACCGCCGGCGCCGATTTCGGCTACGCGCTCGGCCACCACGGTGGGCGGCCGTTCGTCGAGCGGTTCGGCGCTCGCTTCCGCATCCGGCCCGAGCAGCTGGCGCGCGCGGAGCTGTTCTTCGCGCGCCACGGTGACAAGGCCGTCCTGGCTGCTCGCTTCGTGCTCGGCCTGCGCACGTGGGGATCGATGCTCGCCGGCATGGCACGGATGCCGTTCTGGCGATTCCAGCTCTTCAGCGCGATCGGCGGCCTGGCGTGGGCCACGGTCGTCGGGATCGCCGGCTACCTGCTCGGAAGCAACCTCGGGCTGCTCGAGGCGATCATCCGCGCGGTCGGCATCGGCGGGCTCGTCTTCATCGTGGTCATTGTGTCGGTCTTGCTTGTGGCTCAGGAGCGCGCAGCCCGCCGGCGATGACGACCAGGCCGCCGCCCAGCAGCAGCGCGCCAAGACCGCCAAGCACCTGAGCGGTGCCGATGTGGTCCGCGAGCGCGGCCGCGACCAGCACGGGGATCGCGGACACGCCGTTGATGACCATGTAAAGCAGCGCGAAGATGCGGCCGCGGATGGCGTCGCTCGTCGACTCCATCAGATAGGTGATCGCGGGGATGAGGATGGCCCCGAACTCGACGCCGAGCAAAAAGCTGAACGTCGCGCCGGTGATGCGGTTGTGCACCTGCAGGTCGGAGAAGTGCCGCATCGCCTCGGGTACGGCCGCCAGCGCGAGCAGCGTCACCCCGTTGGCCAGCAGCGACCCGGCGAGCACACGAGAGCGGTCCAGCTGGCGCAGGAACTGGCCGAGAAGGACCGCGCTAAGGATCGCTCCGGCCGTCGCGGGTCCAAGGATCACGTATGTGTCCTGCGCGTTGATGCCGATCACCTTGCTCACGTAGGCGGGGGCGAGCGTGTAGAGCATGAAGAGGACCAGCACGGCGACGCTGACCTGCCCGAACGCGAGACGCAGCCCGCGTGAGGCCCGGAGCGCGTCAAGGCCCTCCTCCAGGTCGTGAATCAGCACCCGGAAGCGGCTCCGGCTCTCCTCGACCGGCGACGGCTTCTGTCGGGGGACGTGCGGTATGTCCGAGGCGGCGATCAACGTCCCGCCGACGACCAGGAGCACGACTGCGAACCAGTACGGCGCATAGAGGTCGATCCTCGAAACCACCGGCGCGAGCACGCCACCGACGACAAGGGTCAGCACCATCGTCAGGAGCGCCATCGAGTTGGCGGTGATCAGCGCCTCACGAGGAAGCACCGTCGGGATCACCGCGGCCTCAGCCGGCCCGAACAGCTGCCCGACCGCGGAGAAGACGAGCGTGATCACGATGAGGTGCAGGAAGTCGTCCTTCACCCCGGGTATCACCGACGCGATGGGGATCAAGGCCACGACCGCCGCGCGACCGAAGTTGCACCAGACCATGATCTGTTTGCGATTGAGGCGGTCGGCGATCACGCCCGCGGGCGGCGCAAACAGGACCGCGGGCACCGTGTACGCGAGCAGCGTCACCGCGACCGAGGTGCTGCCGCCGGAGATGTGGTACGCGAGGATGATCAGCGAGAAGAGCAGGAACTTGTCCGCCAGCTGAGCGGCCAGCTGGGCGAACCAGATGTTGCGGAAGGCGGTGTGCCGAAGCGCACCCCTGAACCCGCCGGGACCCTCGACCGGAAGCCTGATCGGATCCACCGCCGGTGAAGCCTAACGATCGGGAGGCGAGTTGAATGCGCGGAAGATGGCTTCCCATTCGGGCAGGGAGAGCGTCTGCGGCCGGGCTGACCCTACCACTGCGATCTCGGCCAGTCGCCTCGCAGCCTCGGCGCCGGAGATGCCGGCGATACGCGCGACCGTCCCCCCGATCTGCTTGCGCCGGAACTGAAAGACGGCTTCGACGAATCGCAGAAAGGCGTTCAAGTCGGCCACGTCCACCGCCGGCTTCGGACGCACGTCGAGGGTCACAAGCGCGGAGTCGACCTTCGGTGGAGGCGTGAATGCGGACGCTGGGATCGTCATCAACGTTTTCGCCTCGGCGAAGACCTGGACCGCGATCGTGGCCAGGCTCGCGGCGGTCGTAGCGGTCCACCTCTCCGCGACCTCTTTCTGGACGACGAGCGACAGCCTCTTCGGTCGCGGGGCCTCCCCACGCCCCGGGCGTGGGGGCCCCAGCAGGTTCGAGATGAGGGCGCCGGTGAGGTTGTACGGGATGTTGCCCGCCACGACCTCCGCACCCCGCGGGAAGGACGCCGCTACGTCGAAGCGGAGTATGTCCGCCTGGTGGACCTCGACGTTGGCGAGCCCGCCGGTCACCTCGCGCAGCGCGGGAATGAGGTCGCGGTCGAACTCGACGGCGACGACGCGAGGCGAACGCGCCGCGAGCGCGACCGTGAGCGTGCCCACTCCGGCGCCTACCTCGAGGACCTCATCGTGGCCGGCAGCCTCCGCGATCGCGTCACGCAGTGCGGGATCGATGAGGAAGTTCTGGCCGAGGCGGTGCTTGAGCGTGATCCGGTGGCGCCGCAGCAGGCGCTCGAGCTCTTCAGCCCGAGCCGGGTCGATCAAGGGGCCAAATCACTTCATCTTTTGGAAGAGCGCGATCGCGTTGGAGCGCTCCTGGTCGCCGAGCTGCTCCATGGTGATGCCCCGCAGCTGGGCCACGACCTCCGCCGTGTCGACGAGGTAGGCGGGGCGGTTGGGCACGCCCATCCGCTTCTGGGCGTTGCCGTAGGGCGAATCCGTCTCCAGCAGGATCCGGTCGGCCGGGCAGCGCTTCACCACCTCGCGCAGGTCCTCTCGGCTCGGCCGCGTGACCAGGCCGGCGAAGGAGAGGAAGAAGCCCACGTCGAGGAACTTCTTGGCCCACTCCCAGTCGAGCGCGAAGTAGTGCATGACGCCGCGAAGGCCCCCGTGCGACTTGATCGCCTCCAGGACCTCGTCAGCCGCGCCGCGATTGTGCACGGAGACCGGAAGGTCGTTCCCGATCGCGAGCGAGAACATCTCGTTGAGCCGGCGGATCTGGACGTCACGGTGCGGACCGCCGACGTGCTCGAAGTCGAGCCCGATCTCGCCGACCACCACGACCATCTCGTCCTTCGCCAGCGAGTCGAGGGCGGCGTGGTCTGGCTCCGACTGCTCGAGCGGATAGTGGCCGACACCGGCCCACACCTCCTCGTAGGCGTGGCCGAGCGAGACCGCGTTGCTGCTCCGGTCGAGGTTCACGCCGACCGCGATCAGCCGCGTGACGCCCGCGGCGACAGCCTGCTGCACGACCTCGGTCGCGTCGCCGAGCTCTTCGATGTGGAGGTGGGTGTCGACGAACACCGCGCCTAGTCCTGCACGTCGTCGAGCCGCTTGAACAGCGGCGCCGGCTCGGGCAGCTTGCGGCCGGGCTCGAGCTGCGACGGAAGCCAGCGGTCGCGACTGTCGTAGTCGCCGGTGATGACGCGGTGGTCGCCCACGTCCTTGACCTCAGGCTGCGGCGCGATCACGTCGTCGTAGCCGAGCATCGCGTGCAGCCGCTGCGCCGAGAACGGCAGGAACGGCGTGAGCATCGTCTTGAGATTGTCGACGCAGCGGATGGCGACGTACAGCACGGTGGCCGCGCGCTCGCGGTCGGTCTTGATCGTGTGCCAGGGCTGCTCGGTGCCGAGGTAGACGTTGACCTTCGCCGCGACGCCCATCGCGTGCTTGAGCGCGTTCTGGAACCTGCCCTCCTCCAGCTGTTGCGCCACGTAGTCGAGGGCCGCCTCCACGTCCCTGGTCAGCGCCTGGTCGCGCTCGGTGAGAGAGGCTGGCTGTGGGACCGCGCCGAAGTTGCGGTGCGCGTTGACCAGCGTGCGGTGGACGAGGTTGCCCCAGGTCGCGACGAGCTCGTCGTTGTTGCGACGGACGAACTCGGACCAGGTGAAGTCGGTGTCCTGGTTCTCGGGCCCGGCGATCATCAGGTAATAGCGCAGCGCGTCGGCGTCGTACTGGTCGAGCACGTCCTTGACGTAGATGACCTGGCCCCGGCTGGTCGAGAACTTCTTGCCCTCCATGTGCAGGAACTCGCTGGCGACGATGTCGTCGGGCAGGTGCAGGTCGCCCACGCCCATCAGGATCGCGGGCCACATCACCGTGTGGAAGGTGATGTTGTCCTTGCCCATCGTGTAGTAGTGGCGGCTGTCTGCGTTCTCCCACCAGTCCTTCCACGCGTCGGGCTCGCCGCGGTTCGCCGCCCACTCGATCGACGCGGACAGGTAGCCGATCACGGCGTCGAACCAGACGTAGATCTTCTTGTGCGGGTTGTCCTCCCAGCCCGGCAGCGGCACCGGCACGCCCCAGTCGAGGTCACGAGTGATCGCGCGCGGCTTGAGGTTGCGCACGAACTCCAGTGAGTACTTGCGCACGTTCGAGCGCCAGCTCTCGTGCGACCCGATCCAGAGCTTGAGCTGCTCCCCCAGCGCGGGCATGTCGAAAAAGAAATGCTCGGTCTCGCGAAACTCGACCGGCGCGTCACTGCCGCGCTGGTGCGGGTTGATCAGGTCGATGGGGTCGAGCTGGTTGCCGCAGTTGTCGCACTGGTCGCCGCGCGCCTCCTTGTAGCCGCAGATCGGGCACGTGCCCTCGATGTAGCGGTCGGGCAGTGTCCGTCCTGTGGCGCTGTCGAACGCGCCCATCTGCTTTCGCTTGACGAGGTAGCCCTTCTCGTACAGCTTCAGAAACAGGTCCTGGGTGATGCGGTAGTGGTTGGCGGTCGTGGTCCGCGTGAAGATGTCGTAGGTCATGCCCAGGCGGACGAGGTCGTCCACGATCAGGGCGCTGTTCTGGTCGACGAACTCCTTCGGGTCGATGCCCTTCTTGTCCGCCTCGTAGGTGATCGGCGTTCCGTGCTCGTCGGTCCCGCTCGCCATCAGCACTCGCGAGCCGCGCAGGCGTTCGAAGCGGGCGAGCACGTCGGCGGGCACGGCGAATCCGACCACATGGCCGATGTGTCGCGGTCCGTTCGCGTAGGGCCACGCCGGAGCAATCAGTACGGTTCTTGGCTCAACCACCGGAGATCACAAGGGTAAACTCGCCGCGCGCCCTCTCACCGAGGGCAGCCAGCACCTCCGACGCCGTGCCGCGCAGCACCTCTTCATGTACCTTCGTCAGCTCACGGGTGACGGTGATGCTCCGCTCCGGGAGCGATTCGGCGATCAGGGCCAGCGATCTGTGCACCCGGAACGGCGATTCGAACGCGACGGCCGGCCGCGGGTCGTCGCGGAGCGATTCCAACAGGCGCCGCATCTCTCCCGGCTTGCGCGGCAGGTAGCCGAGAAACGTGAACCCAGGTCCGCCATAACCCGCGATCGAAAGAGCGGCGGTGATGGAGCTTGGGCCGGGGACCGGGACGACGGTGTGACCCGCCGCCCACGCGGCCGTGACGAGGGCCTGGCCGGGGTCGGACAGCGTCGGAGTGCCGGCGTCGCTGACCAGTGCGACGTCGCCTTCCTCCAGCGCGCCGAGGACACGAGGAAGACCACGCCGCTCCACCGGGGCGCGGTAGCTGAGCATCGGCTTGCGGATGCCGTGGCGCGCGAGCAGCCGGGAGGTGACGCGGGTGTCCTCGGCCGCGATCGCCGACACCTCGCCCAGCACGCGGATCGCACGCCCGCTCAGGTCTTCAAGGTTTCCTATGGGTGTGGCGACCACGTACAGGCGGCTCAAGCCCCTTCGAGCCACGCACCGACGCGTTCCGCGACCTCGCCGCCGGGACCAACGTACCGGGAGGCCGGCGGCAGCACCTCGAGGAAGGTCTTGCCGTAGTCGCGGCCGAGGATCCGGTTGTCGAGGATCACAACCGCGCCGCGGTCTGTCGACCGGCGGATCAGCCGGCCGAAGCCCTGCTTGAGGCGCAGCGCGGCCTGCGGCAGCGCAAGCTGCAAGAACGGATCGCGCACCTGCTCCGCGCGCGCGGCGAAGACGGGGTCGGTCGGGACCGGGAACGGCAGACGGACGACGATCACGCAGCTGAGGCGGTCGCCAGGGATGTCGATCCCCTCCCAGAAGCTCGACGTGCCGAGGAGCAGCGGGCGCTCTGACTCCTCGAACGTCTTGAGGAGCTGCCGCCGCTGGCCGTCGATCCCCTGGCCGAGGATCAGCACGTCGTCGAGGTCGATGCGCCGCTTGAGCGCGGCGTGCACGTCGCGCAGCTGGCGATGCGAGGTGAACAACGCGAGCGTGCGTCCGCCGACGCGGCGCGCGACGCCCGCGATGATTTCCTCGACGGCGACGTCGAACATCTCGTGCTCGGGCAAGGGCATGTCGGTCGGCAGGCAGACCAGCGCCTGGTGGTAGAAGTCGAACGGCGAGGGCAGGATCATCTCCTCGACCTCCGGACCGAGGCCGACGCGCGAGCTGAAGTAGTCGAAGGTCCCGCCCACCGCGAGGGTGGCCGACGTAAATACCGTCGAGCGTCGCTCGGCGTACACGCGGTCGCGCAGCAGCACGCCGACGTTGATGGGCGCTACGCGGAGTAGCAGGTTTTCCGCGCGCGACACCTGGCTGAACCAGTAGACGCGGTTGGGATTGGGCTCAATCAGGGCCTCGTGCAGCACCGTCTGCGCCGCCTCGAGCCGGCCGCGGATCATCTCCAGCTCGCGAATCCCCTGGTCGGGCTCTTCCCCGCCGAGCCACTCGCGCACGCCGGCGACTGCCTTGCGCAGCGACGCATCGAGCGCCGCCAGTGCCGTGACGGCGTTCTCGCCGGAGAGCTTGATCTGGTCCCAGTCGTCGCCGTCGCGGAGGATCGGAGTGATGCGTAGCGACTCCTCCCTCCTCTCCGCCTCACCCAGCCGGGTCGCGACCCAGGCGTCTGCGATGTGAAACAGCTCGCGCACCCGCTCGGCCGCGGTGACGGCCTGCGGCAGCGCCGCGTCGAACGTCTCACCAGAAGCTCCAAGGTGCGGCTGCTTCTGCAGGTCGGCAAGCAGGCCCCCTGAAAGCCGCTCCAGCAAGGCCACTACGCCTGGCCCGTCGACCTCCTGCCTCAACCCGCGCGTCGCGGCATCCTCCAGGTGATGCGCCTCGTCGATGACGAGGTGGTCGTACTCCGGCAGAAGTCCGCCGCCTACCTCGGCGTCGGCCAGCAAGAGCGCGTGGTTGACGACGACGAGGTTCGCCGTCTCCGCCTCGGCGCGCGCGCGGTGGACGTAGCAGTCCTCCTTCGTGCAGTGGATCCCGACGCAGTCGAGGGGGTCGCTCGCGATCCGCGTCCACCACACCTCTTCGCGGCCGTAGAGGCGAAGCTCCGAGCGGTCGCCGCTTTCGGTCGTATGCAGCCACGTGAGGATCTTGAGCTTGAACATGAGCTCTTCCGAGTCCTTGCACGCGTCGACCAGGTAGCGGCGCCAGCGACGCAGCGAGATGTAGTTCGAGCGGCCCTTGAGCAGCACCGCCTTGAAGTCCCAGGGCAGCCACTCGCGGAGGCCGGGAAGGTCCTTGGCCATCAGCTGCTCCTGCAGCGTGTGGGTGTTCGTGGAGACGATGACCCGCTCCTTGTGCCCGACCGCACGCGACAGCGAAGGCACGAGGTACGCGAGGCTCTTGCCAGTTCCGGTACCGGCTTCGACGACCAGTGTCCCGCCTCGTGCCTGGATCTGGGCGACAGCAAGCAGCATCTGGAGCTGCGGTTCGCGGTGCTCATACCCCGGGATGAGGCCGGCGAGCGGGCCCTCGGGTCCGAGTAGCCCCGCGAGCGCTGTCGGGTCGTCGGGCGGGGGTTGCCCGGCCGCTCGCCCGCGTCCGGCCGCTTCGCGCCGCACTGCGGTCGCGGGCTCAGGATTTGGGTTCGACGCGGTCAGGGCGTCGACGAAGAACCTCGCGACAGGCCACTCGTAAGGCGCGACCAGGGCGAGCATCGACTCCTTGAGGTTCTCGTCCAGGGCTATGGCCTCCTCGCGCAGGCGGAGCAGGAGCTGGCGCGTGGCGTCAGCGTCGTCGAGGGCCCGGTGGGGCCGGGGCTGGTTGAATCCCATCTCGCTGGACAGCAGCGGCAGGCTGTGGCTCGGCGCCGCGGGCAGCAGGATGCGCGCGATGTCGAGCGTGTCGAGGATCTCCTGGGACTCGTCCCACAGCCCCGCCGCGTCCAGGAACTCGACGTCGAGGCGGGCGCCGTGGCCGACCGGCTGCCGGCCGCGAACAAACTCCGACAGGCGGCGGAGGGCGACTTCCGGAGCGGCCGCGCCCCGGAGCTCTTCCTGCTTGATGCCGGTCAGGCGCAGCACGGTTTCGGGGACGAGGCGGCCGGGATCGACCAGCTGCTCCAGGGTCGAGGTGACCTGGTCGGGTGTGAAGGCGACGGCGCCGATCTCGATTACTCGGTCTCGGGCCGGGTCGAGACCTGTGGTCTCGAGGTCCAGGGCAACGTATTCCGGCAAGTGCTTTCCGATTCTAGTAACTGCGTAGGTGGAACCCTGCCGGGTGACCCGTTTTGCGCGAAGCGGCTGTATCGGGACCCGTAAACGCCCCCGTTTTGCGCAAAACGGCTTTCCCCCCTAAGCCGAGGCGGTCAGCGGCGGCCCGAGCCGCCAAGCGACGTTGTAAGGGCCGGATTCGACGGCCCTGAAATGTAATATGTGCGGCCGATGGTAACCGGGACGATCGAGGCCCCCAAGCGCCTCGAGGACCTCCACGTCCGGCGCGACCTCGTGGCCAGCCTGCTGCTCCGGACCCTCGCGTTCGCAGACCAGCTGACGGGAGCCGCGCTGGAGCAGCGTCTTGGCCTTCCCTGGGAGACCTTTGAGCCGCTCATCAACGAGTTCGAGAAGAACCAGCTGGTCGACGAACGCGGCGTCTCGACCGACCCTGGACTCGAGGGCAGGCCGTTCCGCGTCAAGTCCAACTTCGCCATCTCGGCCGCCGGGCGCCAGCGTTCCGCCGAGATGTCGGCTGTGCAGACGCGGTACCTGGGCCCCTGCCCCATCAGCTTCGACGACTACCTGGACCTGATTAAATCCCAGGTCACCGGCAAGTCCGGGGTGACCGACGCGCAGCTCAAGAAGGCATTGGGCGAGCTCGAGCTCGAGCAGCACGTCATCGACCAGATCGGCGGCGCCATGGTGTCGCGCGCCTCGCTGTTCATCTTCGGCGCCCCGGGCAACGGCAAGAGCACCATCACCGAGCGCATGGCGCTCCTCATGGGCGCCGCGATCGAGATCCCGCACGCGGTCGCGATCGGCGACGAGATCGTGCGCGTGATCGACCCCGTCTATCACAAGCGCGCCGAGGGCGACCAGCCGATCGACCGCCGTCTCCTCCGGGTCGAGCGGCCGGTCGTCACCGCCGGTGGAGAGCTCAAGCTCCAGCAGCTCGACCTCACCTACGACTCGCAGAACCGTTACTACGAGGCCCCGCTGCAGTGGAAGGCGAACGCCGGCGTGCTCGTGATCGACGACTTCGGCCGCCAGGAAGTGCCCCCGATGCGCCTCCTCAACCGCTTCATCGTCCCGATGGAGAAGAAGATCGACTACATCGACCTGTCAGCGTCCGGCCGCAAGATCGAGCTGCCCTTCCTGTGCCAGGTTGTCTTCTCCACCAACCTCTCCCCCACGGAGCTCGTCGACGAGGCCTTCCTTCGCCGCATGGCGTACAAGATCGGCGTCGGCAACCCGTCGCCGGAGGCGTTCGGCCGCATCCTGCGCTACGAGTGCCAGCGCCAGGGCGTGCCGTTCGACGAGAAGGCGGTCGGCTACCTGCTCAACAACCTGTACGGCAAGAAGCCGCTGCGCGGCTCACACCCTCGGGCGTTGGTCGCTCGGCTTGTGGACCTGGCGAACTATCGGCAGCAGTCGCCGCGCCTGACGCCGCAGACGCTGAAGGAGGCGTTCGACGCCTGCTTCAACCCCGCGCTCGGAAGCCTGGTCGAGGACGACTGGGCCAGACCCGCCATCGGGTAGACTCGCCGCCCTCACCCCGGAAGGGGAGAGGGAGTAGAGACTCCTTGCAGACGGCGCCGGATTCCTTCGACGTCGCTGTATAGACCGCGCTTGTCCGGCGGCAGCAGCTCAGCGATCGCGACCATGATCGCGTCGGCGGCCTCCTCGTGCGAGATCCGCTCGCCGGTCGGGCGTCTCTGCGGCACAAGGAAAGGCTTCCCGAACCGAACCTTCACCGGCACGCGGCGCGGCCACCACCTGCCTTTCGGCAGGCACTCGCGTGTGCCGGTCACCGCGACCGGCAGGACCGGGCAGCCCGCCTTCTGGGCGATGAAGCCTGCGCCAGGTTCGGGCGCGCTCAGGACGCCTGACTCCACGCGCGTCCCCTCCGGGTACATGACCAGCACGTGACCGGCTTTCAGAAGGTCGAAAGAGCGGCGCAGAGCTACGCGGTCGGCGGTGTGCCGGACGACAGGAAATGCCTGGTACGCGGTAAACACCCAGCGCATCCAGCGCTTGCGGAAGTACTCCGACTTGGCCATGTTCCACGAGTCGCCGCGTGGCAGGAACGCAGGCACCATTGGTGGGTCGAGCGTGGCGAAGTGGTTGGGGCAGACGATGAGCGGGCCGGTCCGCGGGACGTTCTCGACCCCCTCGACCGTGAACAAACCCACCAGGTAGGTGCGGGTCATGAATCGCATCAGGCCCCGCATGAACGCGTAGATCACCCGCCGCGCACCTTTCGCACGATCTGGTCCACGACCTCTTCGAGGTCCAGGTGGTCGGTGTCGATGATCGTCGCGTCCGGCGCGGGCTTGAGCGGCGCGACCGGCCGCTCCGAGTCGACCTTGTCGCGCATCTCGACCTCTTGGCGCATGGCCGCTTCATCGACGCGCTCGCCGCGCCTCTCGAACTGCGCGGCGCGCCGGCGAACCTTCTCGTCCACGCTGGCGACGAGGAAGAACTTGTGCTCCGCGCCTGGGAAGACGACGGTGCCGATGTCCCGGCCTGCCATCACGACACCCGAGCGCGCCATGCGGCGCTGCTGCTCGACCAGCGCCGTGCGCACACCAGGGATCGCGGAGACGATAGGAAGGGCGTCGGCACGGTCGGTGTCGTAGATGCCGTCAGTGAGCTCGACCGCGTCCGCCCACACGCGCTCGCCGTCGATGCGGATCGCGGTCGACTGCGCCAGCGTCGTCATTGCCCCGCTGTCATGCGGGTCGATTCCGCGCTGCGCGGCCAGGCGCGTGATCGCGCGATACATGAGACCGCTGTCGATGAATGAAAGGCCGAGCTTCTCGGCCACGCGCCTGCCCACCGCGGATTTGCCCGACGCCACGCCGCCGTCGATGGTGACGATCACCGGCTGTCGAGCCCCGTGGCGCGGCGCAGCGCGGTCACCTCGCCGGTCGTGAGGAGGCGCCAGCCGCCCGTCTTGAGGCGACCCAGCTTCAACGGTCCGAACGCGGTGCGCCGCAGCGCCAGCGTCTTGAGGCCGACGGCCTCGAACATGCGCCGGACCTGGCGATGGCGACCCTCGTGGATCACCAGGCGGACCTCGGCTCGGTTCGCGGTGCTCCGCAAAACTTCGACATCGGCGGGCGCGGTCACGCCGTCGGCGAGCTCCACGCCGGACCGGAGGCCTTCGACGTCCTTTTTCGTGAGCGCTCCCCCGACCTCCACCACGTACTCCTTCCCGACCTCGTAGCGAGGATGCGTGAGACGATAGGCAAGGTCGCCGTCGTCGGTGAGGATGAGCAGGCCCGTGCTGTCCGCGTCCAGCCGGCCGACCGGAAACAGCCGGTGCCCATGCGCGCCCTCCTCGCCGACCACGTCGAGCACTGTCCTCCGCGACGCCTCGTCTCTTGCCGTCGTGATCGCGCCCAACGGTTTGTTGAGCATGACGTAGCGATGGGTGGCCGGAGGCTTGACGCGGCGGCCGTCGACCGTGACCGTGTCCCGGTCGGGATCGATGAGCAGGCCGGTCGCCGGCGGGCGGTCACCGTTGACGCGGACCGCTCCCGAAGAGATGAGCGCGTCGGCGGCGCGGCGGCTGGCCACGCCCGAACGCGCCAGAAACCGATTTAACCTTTCGCCCGTTCCTTGAGGTGCGGGCCGAGGCCCACGCGACGGATCTTCGGCGCCCATGCGGCCCATCTCCGGGCTCAGCTCCTGCGCTGCTCGCTTACGAATCGACTGGATGCGCTCGCTGCGCTGCTCGTCGCTTCGCCCGGATCTGGACCACCTGGATCACCGAATCTCTCGCCGCGGGGCCTCGTCCGCACCTCGAAGCTCCGCGCCGTCGCTCGGCGTCGGGAGGTGGTCGAGGGACTCGAGCCCCATCACCTGCAGGAACCGCATCGTCGTCCCGTACAGCTTCGGCTGTCCCGGTCCCGACCCGCGTCCAACTTCCGTGACAAGGTCGCGCAGCTCGAGGTTGCCGAGCACGCTCTCGCAGTTGACACCGCGCACTTCCTCGACGCGAGCCCGCGAGACCGGCTGCTGGTAGGCCACGATCGCTAGCGTCTCGTAGGCGGCCTGCGACAGCCGGCCCGAGACCTCTGGCTTGAGAGCGCGGCGAACCGCGGCCGCGTACTCCGGCCGCGTCGCGAGGTGGACCTCGTCGTGGTGCCGCATCAGCATCACACCACGCCCTGCGAGCGTCTCGCGCAGCTCCTCGAGGGCGCCCTCGATGCCGTTCCGGTCGACGTCTGTCGCGTGCTGCAGCTCGCGCACCTTGAGAGGCCTGTTGGAGCTGAAGAGGATCGCCTCGAGGGCCGCCGAAACGTCGCCAGACCCCATTTTCATGCGGCCGGCTCTATCGCCTCGACGTGGATGGGGCCGAAGCGCTGCTTCTGCTTAACGCGTACGAGCGAGCGGCGGATGAGCTCGAGCAGCGCGACGAATGTGACCACCGCCTCGAGCCGGTCCTCGGACTCGAGAAGGAGCTCGACGAGCTCTATCGGACCTTCGCGCAGGCGACCGGCGATCAGGTCGAGCTTTTCCTGCAGAGTCCACGTGCGCCCGGTGACGACCAGCGGACGCGGTGGGATGCGCGCGAGCACTCGGTTGAACGCCTCGACAAGGAAATCGACGTCGAGCGGCTCCTCCTGCCCGCCGGCCTCCAGCGGCCGGGCGGGCGGCGGAAACGCGAAGGTCTCCTGCTGCGCGCGCTCTAGCAGCTCACCGGCGATCTCCTTGTACGCGCGGTACTCCTCGAGACGTTGCCGCACGTCGTCCTCCCAGCCGAGGAGCTCGGTCTCTTCGTCGGTGGGGGTCTCGCCCGGCAGGAGCCGGATGGACTTCAGAAGCAGCATGCGCGCCGCAATCCACAGGAACTCGGCCATCTCATGCGGGTCGAGGACCTCGCGCGCCGCGATCTCGGCGAGATACGCGTCCGTGACCTTGCTCAGCGAGACCTTGAAGATGTCGACCTCCTCGCGCTCGACCAACGCGAGGAGCAGCTCCAGGGGCCCTTCGAACACCGGGGTCGTAACAGCGAGGCGGCTCGTCGCCGATTCCATTCGACCGGGAAGCTTACCCGCTAGCGTCGTGCTTCCTCCAGCAGCTCGTGGGCCCTCGCCATCGCCTTGTCCGTCACCCCGCCGCTCATCATCCGCGCCAGCTCCGCGGCCTTGTCGGCCTCGCTCGTGAGCTCGCGCACCGTCACCACGTTGCGACCATCGCGCCCAGGAGACTTCTCGACGGCGAGGTGATGGTCCGCGAAGGACGCGATCTGCGCCAGGTGAGTCACGACCAGCACCTGGTGTCGCGAACCGAGCGCCTTGAGGCGAAGACCGACCTGGATCGCGGCCTCGCCGCCGATGCCGGCGTCGACCTCGTCGAAGACCATCGTCGGCAGGCGGTCCGTGTCCGCCGCGACGGTCTTGATCGCGAGCATCACGCGAGCGAGCTCGCCGCCCGAAGCCACTCGCGCCAGCGGCGCGATCGGTTCGCCTGGGTTCGCGGAGAACATCATCTCCGCGGCTTCGGCGCCGGTCGCGTCGATGTCGGCCTTCGAGCGCAGCTCGACCTCGAAACGCGCGCCCTCCAGGCGGAGACCTTGCAGCTCGGCCGCGACCGCATTCTGCATCCGCCGCGCCGCCGAGCCGCGCGCCTTGCTCAGGCTCCGGGCCGCCGCCTCGAGCTCGCCGCGCCGCCTGTCTCTCTCGGCCATCGCGGCCGCGACCGCGCCCTCCATGTCCTCAGTCGCGCCGAGCTGCAGCTCCAGCCGCCGGCGCTCCGCGATGGCGGCCTCGATCGACCCGCCGTGCTTGCGCTTGATCGCCTCCAGCTCAGCCAGGCGCGACTCGACGCTCTCGAGGCGGGCGGGGTCCGAGTCGAGGACCTCGACGTAGCGCCTGACGTCCACGGCCAGGTCGGACGTCTCCTCGACGAGAGTCTCGAGACGCGCCGCCTGGTCGGCAAGACGGGCGTCGAGGGCAGCGGCCGCCCGCAACGACGCGGCCGCGCGGGCAACGCCGTTCTCGCGCAGCGCGTCGACCGCCTCCTGGCCCAGCTCGCCAAGCCGCGCCGAGTGGCGGATCGCGGCGCGCTCGGAGCTGAGCGCCTCGTCCTCGCCAGGCTTGGGATCAGCCCGGCGCAGCTCTTCGAGCTGCCAGCGCATGTACTCCTGGTCACGCGCGCCGCGCGAGCGGAGCTCGTCGAGCTCGCGCAGGTTGCCGGCGGCGGCGACCCACGCGGCGTGCGCCGCCGCGACCGCCGCTCGACCTTCCAGGGCGCCTCCACACGCGTCGAGGAGGTCGGTCTGCGTCTCGGTGTCGAGCAGCGCGTGGTGCTGCTGCTGGCCATGGATCGCGACCAGCTTCTCTCCGAGCTCCCGGAGCTGCGTCGGACTGGCGGCGCGGCCGTCGATGCGCGCTGACGACCGCTTGCCCAACTCACGCGACATGACGACCGAGTCGAAAGTCGCCTCGACCGACGCTCGCTCCGCGCCGTGTCGCACCTGGTCCGCGCCGCCTCGCGCGCCGAGGGCGAGGCTGAGGGCGTCGATGATCAGTGACTTGCCGCTTCCCGTTTCGCCGGTCAGCAGGTTCAAGCCCGGCCCGAACCGCACCGTCGACTCCGCGACCAGCGCGAGGTCGCGGACCTTGAGCTCCTTCAGCAACCTATTTCTTCGGCACCAGCGGGCGTCCCCAGCCAAGCTTCTCTCCGAGCCGCTGGTAGAAAGCCTCGGGTGGGCTGTAGCGGACGACCTCGAGACGCCGCTCAAGGGCTCCGCAGCGGACCACATCGCCCGTTTCGACGGCGATGCCCTGCCGGGCGCCGTCCACGCGCAGCTCCGCCGGACCTCGCACGACCTTCAACGTCACGTCCTGGCCCGGCGCGAACACGATCGGCCGCACCGTGAGCGCGAACGGGCTCATCGGCACGAGCACGAGGTCGTGCAGGGTGGGTTCCAGGATCGGTCCGCCGCTCGCGAGCGCGTAGGCGGTCGACCCTGTGGCCGTCGCGATGATCGCCCCGTCGGCGTCGATGACGCCCACTGGGTGGCCGTCGACATCGATCTCGAGGCGCAGGATCCGGGCGTCACCTGTGTGGTCGACCACCGCCTCATTCAGCCCGATGGATTGGAGCGGCTCGCGGCCCTCGCGAATCACCGAGACCTGGAGCATCGTGCGCTCCTCGATGCGGTAGTCACCGGCGATGAAACGCCGGAGGCCGTCTTCCATGTGTTCGCGCTCGAGCTCGGTGAGAAACCCGAGGCGCCCGAGGTTCACGCCCAGGATCGGAATGCCGTTGGGCGCCGCGAGCCGCGCTCCCGCCAGGAAAGTGCCGTCGCCGCCGAGCGTCAGCACCAGGTCCGCGCCCGCGAGCTCGGCATCTGCGTCGCGGTGCATCTCGGCCGCCTCGACGCCGAGATGCTCGAGCCTCTCGATCGCGTGTGCGACGTCCGACTCGTCGGCGCCGGGAGCGTGGACGACGTAGACCTTCATGCCTTCACCGGCCGCAGATGGAGGAAGACCTCGCGGTTTCCTTCCGTGCCTGCAACCTCTGACGCCGCCTGATCGATGACCTGGTAGCCGTTGGCAGCGCACCAGGCGCGGAACCGGTTGAGGGCCGCGTCGATCGTCGACTGGTCGCGGACGACGCCCCCCTTCCCCACCTCCGCGCGCCCAACCTCGAACTGTGGCTTGAAGAGCACGACCATCTCCGCGTCAGGAGCCGCGCGCCTGATCGCGGGCAGCACTTTCTCGAGGCTGATGAAAGAGACGTCGATTACCACGAGGCTCACGGGTTCCGGAAACGACTCGAGCTCGCGCGCGTTGACGCGCTCCATTAACACGACGCGCGGGTCCTGGCGCAGACGCCAGTGCATCAGACCGCGGCCGACGTCGACCGCGTAAACCTTCACCGCCCCGCGTCGCAGCAGCACGTCGGTGAAGCCACCGGTCGAGGCGCCGACGTCGGCGCACACGCGTCCGGCGGGGTCGACTCCGAGCACCTCGAGCGCCGGCGCTAGCTTGAGCGCCCCGCGGCTCGCGTATCCGGGATCGGCGTCGACCGCGATCTGCGTGTCCTCATCGACGGTGCGGCCAGGCCGGCGCACGGTCTCGCCCTGGACACGCACCTTGCCGGCAAGGATCAGCGCCTGCGCGCGCTCTCGCGACGCGGCGAGCCCGCTCTTCGTCACGAGTACGTCGAGCCTCAGAGGATCAAACCCACCACAAGGCCGATCACCGCGCCGACCAGGACCTCCATCGGCGTGTGGCCGAGCAGCTCGCGAAGGCGCGCCTCCTGGACGCCGCGCATATGGACAAGGTCTTCGACGAGCCGGTTGAGGACCTCGGCCTGGCGGCCGGCGGCGCGCCGCAGCCCGGCGGCGTCGTACATGACCACGAACGTGAAGATAAGGGCGATCGCGAACGGGGCGGAAGCGGGGCCGGAATATTTACCGACCGCGGTGGTCAGACCCATGACGATCGCGCTGTGGCTGCTCGGCATACCGCCGGTCTCGGCCAGGACTCGGAGGTTGAGCCGGCGCTGGCGGAACGACGCCACGGTGACCTTGGCCGCCTGGGCGATTGCCCACGCGACGATCGGAGCAAGGAGGAATCTCACTCGGACAAGAATTTTGCGGTTTCGTCCGCCCTGGCCCTCAGCTCTGAGAGGCGAGCCTTGGCCTCGACGAGCAGCCTCGACGCCCGCTGATGCGCCCGCACGAGGTCATCCAGGGGTGCGGTCCCGTCGGCCAGCACGGCGATCGTCCTCTCGAGCTCGGTCAGGATCTCGTCGAAAGGGCGCTCGCTCAAGTCGCGGTCGCGGCGACCCGGCCGAGGATGCCGTTGACGAACCGGCCGGCGTCTTCGCCTGAGAAAGTCTTGGCCAGCTCGATCGACTCGTTGATGGCCGCTTTCGTCGGCACCTTCCGATCGATCGCGATCTCGTAGACGGCGATCCGCAGGATGATGCGGTCGACCTTCGCCATCTGTTCGAGCTTCCAGTGCTCGGAGGTCTCGCTCAGGACCGCGTCGAGGCGGTCCCGGTTGTCGGTCACGCCCCGGACGAGCTGGCGCGCAAAGTTGGTCACGTCCTCCGGGGCGGCGCCCTCCGAGGCGTGGTAGCGGAGAACCTCCTCCGGGTCGTCGTCTGTGCCTTCGAGCTGAAAGAGGACCTTGAGCGCCAGCTCCCTGGCCTGGTGTCGCTTACCGGGCACTAGGTGGCGAAGGCAACGCTCGAGACGAAGACGTTCACCTCGCCGACCTCCAGGCCGAGCATTCGCTCCGTCGCCTCGACCACGTTGGCCTGCACCGCCGCCGCGACGTCGGCGAGCTTCGCCTCGGAGTCGGCCGTGATGAAGACCTCGAGGTGGATCGAACGATCGCCTTCTATGTGCACGCGGACGCCGCGATGCGCCGCCTGGCGACGCACCCAGTCGCCGAAGTGACGGGCCGCGGCCTCGTCCATTCCCTCCACACCTTCGACTTCGCAAGCAGCCAGCGCGGCGATGCTCGCGATCACCTCGTTGGCCACACGGACAGCCCCCAGCGAACCGTTCTCGCCCATAACCGTCCTACCTTACGCTCTTGGGCCCACCCCTCCAGAGCAAACCGGTTCAGGGCTATCCGGGGGCTCAGGCCCGTTCGACGTAGCTGTGATCGCGCGTGTCCACGCGGATCACGTCGCCCGCGTGGATGAACAACGGCACCTGGATCGTCGTCCCGGTCTCCAGCTTCGCGGGCTTGGTCGCTCCCGACACCGTGTCCCCTTTGAACCCGGGGTCGGTCGACACCACCTTGAGGTCCACGTTGATCGGCAGCTCGACGCCGATGAGCCGGTCCTGGTAGCGCTGCAGGAACACGGTGCTCCCCTCCTTGAGCAGCGGAAGCACGCCCTCCAGCATGTCCTCGTCCACGGGAACCTGGTCGTACGTCTTGGTGTCCATGAAGTGGTGGTGCGTGCCGTCGGAGTAGAGGTACGTCGCCTCACTGCTCTCGATGCGGACCGCGCGGTACTTGTCGCCGCTGCGAAAGCTCTGCTCGAACATCGAGCCGGTGAGGACGTTGCGCAGCTTGGCCTTGATGACCGCGCCCGCGCGGGCGAGCTTGATGTGCTCGACGCTGACGATCGACAGCAGCTGCCCGTCCATCTCGAACATCGTCCCGTTGCGAAAGTCGTTGCTGGAAATCACTTCAGTGCGGCCAGATACTCCAGTGCCATCTCATATCCCGCGAATCCGAGGCCCGTGATCACGCCCCGCGCCGCGCGGGCGGTGACGCTGCGGGAACGAAATTCCTCGCGCGCGTGGATGTTCGAGATGTGGACCTCCACGACCGGAAGCGCGAGCGCCTGCAGGCAATCGTAGAGGGCGAGCGAGTAGTGGGACAGCGCGGCGGGGTTGATGACTATGCCCAGCGATCCGGGCGCGTGCTGCTGGAGGAAGTCGATGATCTCGCCCTCGGAGTTGCTCTGGTAGAAGCTGACGTCGATGCCCAGCACCTTCGCCTTTGCCTGCACCGTCGTCTCCAGGTCGGCAAGAGTTTTAGTGCCGTAGATCTCGGGCTCCCGCCTGCCCAGCAGGTTGAGGTTGGGCCCGTTGACCACGACCACCGACCTGCTCACGCCAGCGCCCTCGTCACCACGCGCCTGACCAGGGCGCCGGGTACGGCGTGTCCGACCTCGGCGTGGCCGATGCGGCGGGGCATGACCCAGGCCACCTTGCCGCGGCGAGCCTTCTTGTCCAGGGCGATCGCGGCGAGCACGCGCTTGGGGTCGGCCTGCGGCGGCCGGTCGGGCAGCCCGAACGCCTCGAGGAGGGCGCCCTGCGACTCCGCGAGCCGCTCGCTGCAGAGGTCCATCGCCACCGCGATGTCCGCGGCCACCCGCATCCCGAACGCCACCGCCCGGCCGTGCGAGACGCGAAAGCCGGTGGCCGCCTCGAGCGCGTGACCGGCCGTGTGGCCGTAGTTCAGGATCGCGCGCGGGCCGCGGTCGCGCTCGTCCTTGGCCACGACCAGCGCCTTGGCGGCGACGCAGCGAAACACCACGCGCTGGAGCATCGATGGGTCACGCTCCGCCAGGCGCGGCGCGTTTCGCTGCAGCAGGTCGAACAGCCCGCGGTCCATGGCGACGGCGTACTTTACAACCTCGGCGAAGGCGTCCCGGTAGTTCGCCGCCGGCAGCGTCTCGATCGCGGCGAGGTCCGAGACCACCGCCGACGGCTGCCAGAAGGCGCCGATCGCGTTCTTGGACCGAAGACCGTTCACGCCAGTCTTGCCGCCGATGCTCGAGTCGACCATCGCGAGCAGCGTTGTCGGCACCGCCACCAGGCGCACGCCCCGCTGCCACATGGCGGCCGCCAGCCCCGCCAGGTCGCCGACCGTCCCCCCTCCCACCGCGATCACGCAGCCGCCGCGGTCGAGCTGTTGGCGCTCGAGAAATGAGAGAACGCTCTGCAGCTGGGCCATCGACTTGGAACGCTCGCCGGCGGGAATGGCGTGGATCGCGGTCTTCAGTCCCGCGCGCTTGATGGCCTTGGCGACTTTCACCGCCAACGGCCGGACGTTGGTGTCGGTGACGATCGCGGCGCCTGTCGGGTCGAGGCGCGCGACCACGTTCCGCAGCTCGCGCTGCAGGTTGGAGCCGATCAGGACCGGGTAGCCGCCGGTCGACGAGTCGAGGATCAGCCGGACCAGAGCTTCATCACCTCAACAGACACCGACACCGGGTCGCGTTCCCCGTCGACCCGGTGCGCCGCCTGCTCGTAGCGCGGCCGCCTCCGCTCGAAGAGCTCCGCCACCTCCTCCCTGCTCCGGCGGGCGAGCAGAGGCCGGCCGGAGAGGTGGCCGATGCGGGTCCACAGGGCCGCGAACGGCACCTCGAGGTAGACGGTCACCGCCTGGTCGGAGATCAACCGCCAGTTATCGTCGTCCATCGCGACACCTCCACCGAGCGCGACCACGGCCCCGGGCTTCAAGGTTTGCGGCAGCAGCTCCTTCTCCAGGGCGCGAAAGGCCGCCTCGCTGTGGGTGGCGAAGATATCGGCGATCGGCATCCCCGCGCGGTCCTCGACCATGATGTCGAGGTCGAAGAACTGGGCGCGCGACCGCTCGGCGACCAGCGCGCCGACGAGCGTCTTGCCCGCTCCCATGAAGCCGAGCAGCGCGAGCGGCCGGCGGACGGGATTCTTAGACGCCGCTAGGGTTCGCCGCCACGGGCGGAGGCGTCGCGGCCGGCCCAACTCCGCCGCGCCGCTTCTCGGATTGCAGGAAGACCTGGTCGCGAAACTCGCCCGGCGTCGGCAGGTGGTCGAGGACCTCCGCGCCCTGCGCGCCGGCCGCGTCCACCTCGACGCGCCCGTAGCCGATCATGCGGCCGAAGATCGACTGGCGAGTGGTGCAGTCCTGCACGCGGTCGATGGGGATGATCTTCTCCTGGCGGCTGAACACCCCGGCCTCGATCGTGATCCGCTGGTCGCTGAGCGTGTACGTGGTCGACCGCCAGCGGATCCACACGACGATCGCCCACAGCAGCGCGAGCGCGAGCACGCCGAGCGTGAGGACGGTCCGGAGCTTGGGCACGTAGAAGTTGGCCGGATTCAGGAGCGTGAAGTCGGCGACCAGGACGATGACGACAAGGACCACCGGGACAACGAGGCTCTTGATGACGGTGATCCAGTGCGGATGGTCTTTGAGGATGAGGTTCTCGCCGGGGAGGAGCTTGCCCATGGCCGGGTATTGTCCTCCTACTTGAGCGGATCGAGCAGCATGATCAGGGCGCCCGCGGCGAGGTACGGGCCGTAGGCGATCGTTCCCTTCAACGAGCGGTTTCTGATCGCGAAGACGACGACTCCGACCACGGCCAGGAACGCGCCGTAGAAGAGCGCGGTGAACGTGTACGGCCAACCCAGCAACAGGCCCATGAAGACCGCCAGCTTGACGTCGCCGAAGCCCAGCGCCTCCGCCTTGAAGATCGAGCTCCCCAGAAACGCCAGGAGCAGGAAAAGCACGCCAGCGATCAGGCCCATCACGATGCCCATCCACCACGGCTGCGCCCATAGGCCGGCGCGGGCGCTGACCAGCGGCGAGAGCGTCACGAGAAGGGCAAGCGCCATCGCCGGGAACAAGACGCGGTCCAGGATCAGGCGGTGCTCGAAGTCGAAGAAGATCACCTGCACCAGGACGAGCCCGAACACGCTGCGCACGACCAGCACGGGAAAGGGCGTGATCACCAGGGCGAAGACCGCGAAGACGATGGCGCCCAGGATCGGCGGCCCGTATGCCTGCCAGCGCTTGTTTCCGGGCTCCAGGCCTTCGAGCCGCGCCAGCCTGACCGAGCCCCAGCGCGCGAACCAACCGCCGGCGGCGCCGACGATCGCCCACAGGACGGCGATCAGGTATTGCGGCTGATCGTTCACGGCGTGAGAGTTTCCCGCATCGCGTCGAGCGGCGCGCTCTTTCGGGTCCAGAGCTCGAACGCGATCGCGCCCTGCCAGAGCAGAATGCCCCAGCCGTCGGCGGTGCGCAGCCCCAGCGAGCGGGCCTTGCGCACCAAAGGCGTCCCGCCGGTCACGTAGACGAGGTCGATCACCGCACCCTGCTTGGGCAGCGCGGCCGGTCGCAGCGGCATCTCGTCGCGCCGCCCCAGCGGCGTGGCGTTGACGAGCACGTCCGCGGCGCGGGTGAGCGTGACGACTCCAGGATCGTCCCAACCCACGACCTTGCCGGGCACGATCGCGCCGCCTGGGCGGCGGGTGACGAACGTGAGGTGGGCGCCCTCGAGCGCCTGCGCCGTCGCGCGTGCGGCGCCGCCGGCGCCCAGGATCACCGCCGTCGCGCCGTGAGGCTCCACGCCGACCTCCTCCAGCGCGTGGCGGACGCCCTCGATGTCCGTGTTGTAGCCGTTCAGCCTGCCGCCCTCGTTGACGATCGTGTTGACCGCGCGGGCGCGCATCGCCTGGTCGTCGATGAGGTCGAGGTGCTCCATCACGGTCTGCTTGTACGGGATGGTGACGCTGGCGCCCGCGACATCCGGCGCCTTCAAGCGACCGAGCGCTTCGGTGATCTGTGCGGGCGCGACATCCAGCAGCTCATAGGTCCAGTCCAGGCCGAGCGCCCGAAAGCCTGCGTTGTGCATGGCCGGGCTGCTCGAGTAGGAGATGCCGCTGCCCAGCAGATAAACGTGGGTCGTCAGCTGCCGCTCACGCCGTACTTGGCCTTGTCCGCCTCGAAGTCTCTCTCGTTGGTCTCGAAGTGCGTCACACCCTGCTTGTCGGTGAAGTAGAAGAGGTAGCTGGTCACGGGCGGGTTGATGCAGGCGAGGAGCGCGTCCTTGCCGGGGTTGCTGATCGGCCCGGGCGGAAGGCCGGGGTGGTTGCGCGTGTTGTACGGCGAGGTGCTTAGCAGCTCGGCGGCGGTCGGCTCCGGCGTCAGGCGGCGCAGGGCGTAGAGCAGCGTCGCATCCACGCCGAGGTTGATTCCGAGGCGAAGGCGGTTGTAGTACACGCTGCATACGTTCCCGCGGTCGGTCGGATTCGTGGCGTTGGCCTCACGATCCACCATCGAGGCCAGGATGACGATGGTGCGGATGTCTTCCTTCGGCCTTCCGGGCGCGGTCTGCCCGATCTGGGTGCGAAGGTCGGCGGAGAACACGGTGTCGAACTGGTCGAGCTGCTCTTTCACCAGCCCTGCCGCTCCGGCCGAAGGGTCGACCAGGTACGTGTCCGGAAACAGGTATCCCTCATATGGAAAGTCGGCGTTCGTGGGTGACGCCGGCAGGAAGCTGTACTTCGAGGCCAGCCTGGGGTCTTTCGCGGCGTTCAGGTAGTCGGCGCCGGTGATGGTGCCGATCTTCTTCGTGTCCACCTGGGTCGCGAAGTACCACAGCGGTAAGCCTTCTTTGAGCGTGATCGTCTTCTCGTCGGCTCGGCCGTGCTGCAGCGCGTCCACGATCTGGCGAAGAGACATGTTCTGGTTGAGGACGAAGGAGCCGGCCTGGAACTTCGGCGCTGCGTCGGTCAGGCGTGTGTACAGGTCGAAGGCGATGGTGCTGCGGACCAGGTGCAGGTCGTAGAGCTCGGTCCCGATCTCGGTGGCGGTTTCGCCGGTGTCGATGTGGAATGGGACGGGATGGCTGGTCGTCGAGACCGGCGTTTCGATGTTGTAGCGCCACCAATCGATCGCACGCGACGTCCCGAATGCGAGGAGACCGAGGATGACCACGATCGCGATCAGGCGCCTCATGTGTCGACCTTGTCCTGTTCGAGGGCGCTCAGCACGCGGCCGAACTCCTCGCCGTCGACGGTCTCGAGACCGGCCGGCGTCTCGCGCAGGAGGAGCACGCGATCCGGTTCGTCGACGTCCTCCACGAGGTAGTAGGTCTCACCCTCGAGCTCGAAGGCGTCGTGGAGCGCGAAGCGGCGCTCGACCCCCGACTCGTCGACGAGGGTGACCTCGTCACTCATGCCGGCGATCGAGGTGCGATTGCAGAAGAAGCGCGGCAGCCACCCGGTCTATGTTGGCGCGGCGCTTCTCCCGCCGCATTCCCACCGCCAGCAGCGACTTCTCCGCCGCCGCGGTGGTGAGCCGCTCGTCCACGAGCTCGACCGGGAGCCTGGAAGCTGTGCGCACCTCGCTCGCAAGCTCGCGCGCGGCCTTGGCTTCCGGCCCCATCGAACCGTCCATGCGGCGGGGGAGGCCGACGACGATCCGGACCGCCTCGTGCTGTCGGGCCACCTCGGCGAGTCGCGTCGCGAGCGTCGCCCGTGGCTCGGCCGCGATGGTGGTCAGCGGCTGGGCGATGGTCCCAGTCGGATCGCTGATCGCGAGCCCGACTCGCTTCGATCCCGGGTCGACCGCCAGCACCCTCACCGGCCGCGCGGCTAGGGCGACGGGGAAGGCGTCGCTGTGCCCTGGGCCGCCGCCGAGGCCGAAGGCGCGTTGGACTCGACCACGTAGTGCAGCTCGATGCGCCTGTCCAGCACCGGCATCAGCGGCAGCGCCAACGGCTGCTCCTTGATCGCCACCGAGCGGACGTGCAGGGTCTGGAGGTAGAAGCGCGCCTGCGTCACCGGCCGGCCGACGATCGCGGCACGGATCTTCTGCTCGTCCAGCTTCGGAGCCGCGTATGCCGACGCGGTGCCGACGAAGACCAGGTAACCGCCCTTGGCGGCGCTGAGAAGCTGGTACTGAACCTGGATCGGGCTCTCGGTCAGAAGCTGCATGTTGTTCGGCACCATGCGGGACAGGTTGGCCTTGTACGCCGCGACCACGTCGGCGTCGCTGTAGAAGTCGCCCTCGGCGGTGACCGACATCGTGCCTGTGAAGCTCGGCACCTTGTCGTTGGGCTGGTGGTCGGTCGTGTACTGCGGGGCGTTGAAGATGATCGACTCGCTCAACTTCTCGCCGGTTTGCGTTCCCGCGGCGAGCTGCTGCGCGATGCTCTGGTGGATCGACTGCTCGAGCTGCGCCCGCGCGGCGTCGAAGTCCGCCTCCGTCATCTGCGGCGTTGTCGAGGGATCGGTCCCGCCGCCGGTGGCCTGCGGGTTGGTGACCGTCAGCCGGCTGGGGTCGAACTGGCTGCCCTCGATCGTGGTGATCGTGTGGTCGCCCACGTTGCCGATCGTGCCCGGCGTGGTCGCGATGACGCTCGCGGTCGCCGTTCCCTTCCATGGAACGATGACCGTCCTGGAGGTCTGAGCGAACTCCAGGTTGTTGGTGTTCATCAGACGCTGCCCGTACGGGATGCTGATTCCTGGCGACCCACAGCCGATCCCGGGACACTTGGGCGCGGGGAAGTCGTTCGCGTAAACGACCTGACCGGTCGCGGGCATGAGCCGCACGACGATCGAACCTGTGACCTTGAAGCCCTGCGAGTTCGACTTGGTGATCGTCACGCTGCGGACCTTGATGGGACCTTTGCCCGGCTGACCCTGGATCTCGACGTCCTTCTGCGTGAAGGGCTGCGCATCCGCGACCAGGGTCACCGATGCCGAAGGCACGAAGACGGCCGCCGCGAAGATCCCGACTAGAACCAGGACCACGGCGGTGACGTAGAGCAAGAAGCGCCCGGGCCGGAGCTCGGTCGCGGTCTTGGTGATCAGCTTCGTCGGGGCGCCGATGCCGATGTGCGTCGTCGGAGCCGGGGTCCTGCGCTGCCACCACTTGCGGAGCGGAGGAGGCGTAGCGGCTTCAGACGGGATGCCCTGCCCTTCCAGTCCGACCGCCCCGAAGACCGGGAATCCGCTCTCGGAGGCCATCTTCTGGACGGCGGGGTCGTCGCAGACCACGGTCACGCGCTTGCCCAGCCGCGCCGCGTAGTTGCGGAGGAGCTGGAAGTTGAAGCGGCTCTGGCCGATGCGCGAGCGCATAGGGAGCACGAGCATCGTGTCCTCGCCGTGGTAGCGGCGAAGGCGGTCGACGAGCTCGGGGATCTCTTCCTCGGTTTCGACGTAAATCTGGTTCATTGCCATGGCGTCAGCGGGTCTCCTGGAAGTTCTGTCAAACCTTTATAGCGCTTAGGACCCGTCTCATGACGGTGTTCACCGTGTCGCGCTCCTCGGCTTCAGTTCGCAGGGCGTGGTTGGCCAGGCCCATCGGGGCGATGTCCTGCGGGCTCACGAGCTGCCCGGTCGAGTCGGTCAAATTGCGCACGTCGGCCGGCACCAGGTGCCTCACGCGAGGCTCACGCGGGAACGGAAGGCCGGCCGCCCAGTTGTTCTTCACGATCTCGAGCGTGAGCTCGGGCAGGAGGCTTCCCCCTCCGCACAGGTAGATGCTGGCGGGCAGCCGCTCTCCCCGCGACAGCTCGCGCAGGCTGAGGGCCAGGCCCTGCAGCAGCACCTCGGCGTCTGCGCCCAGCAGCTCCGAAACCTGGCGGTGCTGTTCCGCCGATAAAAGGCCCTCCGAGTGGCGCAGCTTCCGCGCCTCGGCCTCCTCGTAGCTCAGGCCGAAGGCGAGCGCCAGCCGGCGTGTGAACGCACGGCCGCCGAGGTTGAACATGCGCGTCCCCTCGACCCCGCCGTCCCGGATCAGCGCGACGTCGGTCGTGCCGCCGCCGACGTCGACGAAGATGCCGCCTTCGGCCCAGATCTCCTCGTTGGCGCACGCTCGCGCCAGCGCGTATGGCTGGGCGACCGCGGCCGCCAGCTCAAGGTCGAGCTCCCGAACGACGGTCTCGATCGCGTCGATGTGGGTCATCGGCGCGAAGGTGTTGAACACCGTGACCTCGAGGTTCTTGCCCGTGAACCCGACCGGGTTGGTGACGGGGTAGCCGTCGACGCGGACGTTGGTGATCGCGGAGTGGACCAGGCGCGCCTCGAGCTGGCCGTAGCTGCGCTCCATCTCGAGCAGGTGCTGGGCCTCGCGCAGAGCGCGGCGCTGCACCATCTGCAGCATCGTCGACATCTCGCCCGAGCGGACGCGTGACTTCGAGTTCTCGCGAGGGTACGCGATCGTCGAGGAGAAACCCTTGATGAGCTCGCCCGCGATCCCGACCACGACCTGCCCCGGCACGGTGCGGGCCATGTCCTCCGCGGCCTCGAGCGCGCGGTTGCAGGCCTTGATCACCGACTCGAGGTCGGCGATTGCTCCGCCCGACATCGCCGCCGGCGCCTGGGGCTCTCGGCCGACGCCGAGAACCTCGCCGTCCGGCCCGTCGCGCCGTACGACCAGGACCTTGATCAGGTCGGTGCCGATGTCGAGGACGGTGAAGTGCCGGTAGTACTCGCTCCGCTTGCGGAGGAACTTGAACTTGGCCATCAGGCGCTTCCCAGCTCCCGTTCCAGGCGCTTGAACGCCTCGTCCGCGGGGACGGTGAGAGTGCCGGTGACGAGATGGGAGGGCCCTCCGCCCTTGCCGAACAGGTCTTTGAGGCGGTTGGCATCGTACTGGGCGGTCAGGTCCTTGGACACCTTGATGACAAACTTGTCGCCGGCGACAACGGTTACGATCCCGGACTTCACCTTCTCGAGGTAGCGGTCGGCATACGACTTCAACTCGTCCACGTTAGTGGCGTCGACCGTCTCGGCCACGTAGTCGACCCGGCCGTGCCTCACCGCCATGCCATCCCCGCCGATGCGCTCCCTCCGCAATTTTTCTCGCTCGCGCTCCGCCTCCTTCAGCTGGGCACGCAGCGCCTCGATGCGCTGCGGCAGGACCGAAGGGCTCACGTTGAACGACCTGCCGAGATCCGTCAACAGCTCGCGGTCGCGGCGGACCAGCTCGTCGGCCGCCTCGCCGACCACCATGTCGATGCGGCGCAGGCCGGAGCCGATGCTCGACTCGGAGACGATGACCGCGGTGCCGATGTCGGCGGTGTTCTTCACGTGCGTGCCGCCACACAGCTCGCATGTCCAGTCGCCGGCGCAAACGACTCGGACAGTTTCACCGTACTTTTCTTCAAACAGGTGCATTGCCCCGCTGGCGATTGCCTCTTGAAACGGTTTCTCTTCGGCTTTGACCGAGAGATGCTCACGAACCTTCTCGGAGATCAAACGATTGACTTTCGTGAGCTCGTCGAGGCTCATTGCCCGATCTAGTGGGATATCAAAAGTCGTGTGATCGGGCCCGACCCAAGATCCCTTTTGCACGACCGTAGGGCCCAGTGCTTCGCGCAGCGCTTTATGTAGCAGGTGAGTTGCGGTGTGGTGTCTTGCAATCTGAGTTCGCCGTTTCACATCGATCTCTGCTGACACGGTCTCGGTTTGGTTTACGGTCCCGCGCTCTACGACGCCTAAATGCGCGATACCCCCTATACCAATCTTTTGTGTGTCTTCTACTCGAATTACGCCGTTGGGTCCAGTGATCGTTCCCGTGTCGCCAACTTGACCGCCTGCCTCGGCATAAAAAGGCGTTTCGTCCAGACAGACGAGAACCGTGTCGCCCTCCTGAACCTCTTGCACGTCGTTGTCGAGGCGCTCGTCGCCATAGGTGTGTCGAAGGCGCTGAATCCTGGTTCGGGTCGCGGTCTTCGTGTAGCCGACAAAGCGGGACGGACGCACGTCGCGGATGCTGACCATGTGTGACCTGAACGAGGACCGGGATCTGTCGCGCTGGGCAGCCATTTCGTGACTAAATCCGCCTTCATCAACCGATGCTCCGCGTTCACTGGCGAGCTCACGAGTGAGTTCGATGGGAAATCCCCATGAATCATGGAGACGGAATGCGTCGGCTCCGGATACGAGCGTGCCCGATCTCGACAAGATCCTTTCGAACTGCTCCAGACCTTGCTCGACAGTCCTTTGGAAGCGAGCAGCCTCCTGATTAATGCCCGCTCGAATCAGATTCTTCTGGCCGACAAGCTCGGGATAGGCTTCGCCCATCACGGCTGCGACCTCATCGACGAGGTCCCCAACCTGTGAGTGCATCCGCATTCGTTGGCCATGCAGTGCTGCCCTGCGAATCAGGCGTCTCAGAACATAGCCTCGTCCCTCATTGCTCGGCGCAACAGGCTCCAACATGACGAAGGACGCCGCACGTACGTGATCTGCAACGATGCGCTCCGAGACCGCGTTGGGCTTATCGGCAAGCTCCCGAATGCGATTCATGAGCGGCTCAAATAAGTCGGACTCGAACAGGTTGCCCTTGCCCTGGAGGATGAAGCTGATCCGTTCCAGGCCCATTCCGGTGTCGATCGCCGGCCTCGCGAGTCGCACGAGCGCTCCCTCGGAGATGCCGCGCTTGATCGCTTCCGCCGTCGTCGGCGGATCCGCGAGGTCGGCGCGCTGGTCGTACTCCGGCAGGACCAGGTTCCAGAACTCGGTGAAGCGCGCGCAGTGGTCCGGATAGCAGTCAGGCTGGCCGCAGCCCGCCTCGCGGCCCTTGTCCCACCAGATCTCGGTGTCGGGGCCGCACGGCCCGCGACCCAGCCCCCACCAGTTGTCGGCGAGGCGGGTGACGTGCTCGGCGGCGATCCCGGTCTGCGACGTCCAGATCTCGAACGACGCGTCGTCCGAGGGATGGACCGTCACGCGCAGGCGATCGACAGGCATGGCGAATCCCGTCGTGACCAGCTCCCACGCGAGCGGGATCGCGGTCTCCTTGAAGTAGTCACCGGTCGGCGCGAAGTTGCCGAGCATCTCGAAGAAGGTGTTGTGGCGGTCGGTCTTCCCCACCTCGTCGATGTCTCCGGTGCGCAGGCACTTCTGCGCGCTGGCGAGCCGAGGCGCGGGCGGCTCGCTCAAGCCCAGGTAGTAGGGCTGGAGCGGCTGCATTCCGGCCGAGATGAAGAGCGTGCTGGGGTCGCCGTGCGGCACCAGTGGCGCGCTGGGCAGGACCAGATGCTCCCGGCTCGCGAAATGCTCTAGAAAACGTCGGCGGATCTCGTTCCCGGTCACGGGGTGAATCGGAGTTTAAGGGGCGAGGCGCTCGACCCGCCACCGGCCGTTGTTGCCCAGGACGTAGCGCAGGCGGTCGTGGAGGCGGTCCTCGCGGCTCTCCCAGAACTCGATCCACCGCGGGCGCAACGAGTAGCCGCCCCAGTCTCGGGGCAGCGGAACCTCCGCTGGGTGCTTCTCCGCCAGCTCACGCACCCGTGTCTCCAGCACCTCCCGCGAGCGCACGAGCCGGCTCTGGCGCGAGGCGAGGGCAGACAGCTGCGCTCCCCGCGGGCGGCCCTTGAAGTATTCCTCGGAGGCTGCGCGGGCCAGACGGCGGACGACGCCGTAGACGCGCACCTGGTGGCGCGTTGCCGACCAGTAGAAGACGAGGGCGGCACGGTGGTCGTGCACGAGGTCGATGCCCTTGCGGCTTCCGTAGTTGGAGTAGAAGAGGAAGTTGCGGTTCTGGAACCCCTTGAACAGCACCATCCGCGCAGACGGTCCTTCGTCGCTCGCCGTGGCGAGGGTCATGGCGTCGGGCTGCGGGACGCCGGCCTTTTGCGCCTCCCCGAACCACCGCCGAAACAGGGCGTAGGGTTCGCGCGGCGCGTCCGCCTCGAGCAGCGCCACGCCTACCCGGTGCTTTCCTGGGGAACGTACTTGCGCAGCTGCTCCAGCGCCGCGCGCTGCAGCCGCGAGACGTGCATCTGGCTGATGCCGAGGCGCTTGGCGATCTCCGACTGCGACATCTGCTCGTAAAACCGCATCGCCATGATGGCCCGCTCACGCGGCGTCAGGTGCTCCATCGCCCGCTCCAGCACGTCGCGCATCTCCACACGCTCGAGCTCCGGGTCGGCGCCGCCGATCTGCTCCGCCACAGAGCGGCTGTCCTGGTTGTCGCCGGTCGCGATCGGCTGGTCGAGCGACACCGGCACGACGGCCGGCCCCATCTCCATCGCGTCGGTCACGTCGTCCGGAGTCACGCCGAGGCGTTCGGCCAGCTCGCCCACGGTCGGCTCTCGCCCGAGCTCGTTCTTCATCTGCTCGTTGACGCGCAGCACCGATTGGTGCAGCTCCTGCAGCCGGCGCGGGAACCTGATCGCGGTGCCCTTGTCGCGGAAGTAGCGCTTGATCTCCCCCGCGACGGTGAGCGTCGCGAAGGTCGTGAACTCGTAGCCGAGGTCCGGGTCGAAGCGCTCGATCGCCTTGATCAGGCCGAGGTAGCCGACCTGGACGATGTCGTCGAGCGGCTCGCCGCGGTTCTGGAACTTGCGGGCGAGGAAGTAGACGAAGTCGTGATAGGCGTCGACGAGCCGGGCGCGGATGCGGTCGCGCTCGGCGGGGTCATTGCTCTCCTTGTACCGGCGATGGAGCTCCCGCAGCTCCTCGCGCGAAGGGCGCGTGGAAATAGCCACTACCTATTAGTTAAGCCGCTGCGTGAAGTTCAGCCCGCCAGGTGCTTGACCATCCGGAAGCGCACGTGTCCCGTGCGCGGCTCGATGACCGGTCGGAAGTCATCGACGAAGCAGCGGATCATCTCGTAGGCGAGCCGCTGCAGCTCGGGGTCGACGCGCGTCTGGTGCGGGGGATGCGCGCCCACCGGCAGGGCCACGCCCGTCGGCATCAGGTCAACGTCGACCACCAGCGCCCTGTTGGTGGCGAAGTACGTCAACTTGAGGTCGGCCGGCGTGCCCAGCTCCTCGGCCGCGCCGATTGCGCTGTCGCATGCCTGCGTGAGCGCGATCGACAGCTCGTCGAGGTCCATGAGGCTGAGACCCAGCTGACCGCCAAGCGCCGTCGCGACGCGCTTGGCTACGGGGATGAACTCGTGCGCCGCCGGAATCTTCAGCTCGGCCAGGTTGCGCTTCGCCATGGTCTGCCGGCTATTCCTCCAGGTCCGTGCTCGCGCCCTGCATTCGCCGGCTTGCGGCCGACTCGAGCTCCTCACGCTTCCGCTTGGCCGCCGCGACGCCGTCCTGGATCGCCTTGCCGACCGGGTGCTCGGGGTCCATCACCGCGGTCCGCGCGCGCTGCGCGGCGTCGCGGGCTCGCTGCACAGGCTCGCTGCCGCTCAGCTCGATGGTCTTGCTGCGCAGGCTCTCGATCTGCTCACGCCCAGGCCCGGTCGCGATGTACGCCCCGACGGCCAGGCCGATCAGCCCGCCCAGGATGAACCAGCCGAAACCGCCGCCGCCGTTCCTTTCGTCAGCCATCGCCGAAACCTCCTCTAACAGTGCGAACCAGACTCTGACCCGCCACCCTCACCCCGTACACGGCGGAGCTGATCCCGCGTCCGAACGCGGCCAGGCCGCGGCCGCCCGTGCGCAGCCCGACGTTTACACCGGACGTGATGTCGTTCACGTTCTCGATGGTCTGTCGCACCTCGGGCAGCGTCTCTTTCATCTCTTCATTGGTCGTCTCGAGGAGCTCCTCGACCGCTCCCAGCATGCCGCGCAGCCTGATCAGCACCGCCGCCAGGGCGAGGGCCACGAGGAGCGCGGCCACCCCGAAAGCGAGCCACATGAAGTTCTGGCTGCTCACCGACTGAATACCCCCTCCGCGCCGCGCGCAAACACACCCGCAATCTTAAGTGCGCGCATTCGAGTTGCCTTCGGACGGTTCTTTGGGCTCGCGGTTCGGCCGCGGGACGAAGCGGGCGAGCGGCTGGAGGAGGAGGGCGAAGGCCACCGCCGGCACGACGTTGGCCTGGCCGAGGCGCGCGGACGGCAGGCCTAGGAAGTCCCAGAGCTGGCCCAGGCCGAAGCCGAGGGCGGTCATGAGCAGGATCGGGAGGTAGGCGCGGCGGCGGTACGGGAGCAAGGCGAAGCAGAGTTGGGAGACGACCAGGACGAGGAGGAGGGCGACGATCAGGCCGGGCGGGATGAGTTTCACCGAGCGCCCAGTGTCCGATAGTCCGGACTGACTGCCGTTTTCGTGCGACCGGAGTGCCCATAGTCCGGACTATCGCCCCAAAAGGCTCCCTTTGGGTGGCGGGGGTGGGTTGTCCTGAAAATGCTCAGGTGGGTCCCCTGCCTCGGCTCTCCCGGTCCCGTCCAGGGAGTCCCCACGAAACCAAAGGTTTCGTGGGGCTGGCGGGCTTCTGGTCGGCCTTGCGGACTCCGGGGTCCCGATAGATGAACTGTTGGGCAACGCGCACGTCACCCGCAGCCCATCGGGAGCCCGTCAATACTACGAGCCCGTTTTCTTGGGCGGGACCACCCGAATGTGCAGCTCCTCGAGCTGCTTCTCTTCGACCGGGCTCGGCGCGCCGAGCATGAGGTCCTGGTGGCTCTGGGTTTTCGGGAACGCGACGACGTCGCGCACGTTCTCGGTGCCGACGATCGCCATCATCAGCCGGTCTATGCCCGCGGCGATGCCACCATGCGGAGGGACGCCGTACTCGAATGCGTCGAGCAGGTGCCCGAACTGGGCGCGGATCCTGTCCCGGTCCATACCCAGGATCTCGAAGACGCGTTCCTGCAGCTCGCGAGTGTGGATGCGCACGCTGCCGCCCGAGATCTCGACGCCGTTCAGGACGCAGTCGTACGCGCGCGCCCTGACGTCGTACGGCCGCTCATTCAGGAGGTCCATGTCCTCCGGCCACGGCGACGTGAACGGATGATGGCCGTACGTCAGGTTTCCTAAGTCGTCTTCCTCGAAGAGATACATGGGGTAGACCCACAGGAACTTCCACTCGCCGTGGCGGATGAGATTGCGCCGCCGCGCGATCTCCTTGCGCAGGAGTCCCATCACCGTCTCCGCCTTTCTCCGCCGGTCCGCGACCAGCAAGACGATGTCGTCCGCTGCAGCACCCGCCGCCGTCTTGATCGTGGACATCTCGCGCTCGCCGAGGTGACGGTCGAGCGGGCCAGGGATCCAGGCGAGGCCTTTCGCGCCCGCGCCTTTCGCCATCAGCGCCAGCTCGTCCAGCTCGCGGCGGCTCAGGTCCTTGCCACCGGGAACTGCAAGACATCGCACCACGCCCCCGGCGTCGATCGCGCCGCGCAGCACGGTGGCTGAGCTCTCCCGCAGCGCCTCCGTGACGTCCGCGATCTCGAGCTCGTAGCGGAGGTCGGGTTTGTCTGTCCCGTACTTCAGCAGCGACTGCTGCATGTCGAGTCGCGGAAACGGTGTCGGGATCTCGATGCCGAGGACGTCCTTCCAGACCTTGGCCCACAGTCCCTCGATGAGCGCGAACACATCCTCCTCGGTGCAGAAGGACATCTCGACGTCGAGCTGGGTTATCTCCACCACCCGGTCCGCCCGCAGGTCTTCGTCGCGAAGGCAGCGCGCGATCTGGTAGTAGCGACCGATCCCCGCGACCATCAGCAGCTGCTTGAGCTGCTGCGGCGACTGAGGCAGCGCGAAGAACTCGCCCGGGTGCAAGCGCGACGGCACGATGAAGTCGCGCGAGCCTTCCGGCGTGCCCTTGAGCAGCATCGGGGTCTCGATTTCCATGAACTCGTGCCCATCCATGTAGCGGTGGATCGCCTGGACCACGCGATGGCGGAGCTCGAGCGTCCGCGCCATCTTCGGCCGCCGTATGTCGAGGTAGCGGTACTTCAACCTGGTCGCCTCGTCGGCCTCGACGTCGTCCTCGATTGCAAACGGCGGCGTCTTCGCCTTCGATATGACCTCGAGCTCTTCGGCCACCACCTCCACCTCGCCGGTGGCCAGCTTCGGGTTCTCGGATCCCTTGGGTCGCCGCGCGACCTTGCCCGCAACTCGAATCACGTACTCGCTTCGCACGTCCGCTTCGATCGACCGGACGACCACCTGCACCATTCCCCACCGGTCGCGCAGGTCGATGAAGACGACACCGCCCATGTCCCGGCGCCGCGCGACCCAGCCGTACAGTTCCACCACGCGGCCTTCATCGGAGGCTCGAAGAGACCCACAGTGCGGGGCAGTAAAGCCGCTCATGCGAGGCGGGTCGGCAACTCTACCCAATCCAGCTCAGTCTGCTCGCCGCTCGTCATCTCGCGCAGTTGTGCGGTGCGGCGTTTCGCATTGTCAGGCGTGAGCAATACAACCCACCTGGCGCCGAGCCTGTCAGCCCACTTCATCTTTGCGCGCAAGCTTCGCGCCTCGTAGTCCACGGCAACCGAACGCACCGCACGACAGATTCGCGCCAGCTCCGCCGCTTCGATTGCCAGGTCGCCATCCGGCAAGATGACGACATCCGCGGCCGGCCTGACGGGGACTTCCTGGCCTGCGGCCGCCATCATCTCGACGACGCGGTCGATGCCGCCGGCAAAGCCCACGCCGGGAGTAGATGGCCACCCTTCGGCCTCGGCGAGGCCGTCGTAACGCCCACCGGAAGCGAGGGCGTCCTGCTGTCCTGTGGCGCCGCCCGGATAAAACTCGAAGACCGTGCGCGTGTAGTAGTCGAGCCCGCGGACCAGATAAGGGTTCAGCTGATACTGGATGCCTCCCGCGTCAAGCAGTTGCAGCACGGCGGTCCAGTGTGCCGCGCACTCAGCGCAGAGGTGATCGGTGATCTTCGGAGCCCCGGCCTTCAACGCCTGCTCCTGAGGGACCTTGGAGTCGAGCAGCCGAAGCGGGTTGCGTTCGAGACGGAGCTGCGAGTCGGCGTTCAGACGCGACTTGAGTGGGCGGTAGTAGTCCTTCAGCTTCTCGAGATATGCGGGCCGGCACTTCGAGTCACCGATGGAGTTCAGCTCGAGACGTAGATCCTGCAGCCCGACCTGATTGAGCCAGCTGATCGCCAGCTCGATCGTCTCCGTGTCGAAGCCCGGGCTCGCACCGCCGATGACCTCCACGTTGAACTGAAAAAACTGGCGGTACCTGCCTTTCTGGGGCTTGTCATGGCGAAACATCGGACCGATCAAATAAAGACGCGAGGGCTGAGGACCCTGGTTGAGCCTGCCCTCGAAGTACGCACGCACCACTCCGGCCGTCGCCTCCGGCCGCAGCGCCAGATTCTGTGAGCCGCGTTTTTCCAACCGGTACAGCTCTTTGGCGACCGCGTCCGTCTCTTCGCCGACGCGCTGGATCAGCTCGAGCTGCTCGATGACCGGCGTCGAGATCTCCTGATAGCCGAATCTCTTCGCGACGTCGGCTGCGCCTTGCTCCGCCTGTCGCCACAAGGGGATGGCTGCGGGCAGGATGTCGCGGACTCCGCGGACGGCCTTGATCGGTTCGTTTCGGGCCATTGAGAGGATCGATTGTAAGAACCGCCGGTTAAACTCACCGGCCGGTGACAACAGCCTACGTCCAGGTGATCTCCCTCGTCCTCGCCGGCATTGCCCTCGTCATGGGCGCGTGGCTGCTGATCATCGGCAAGCGCCCGTGGCGCGGCGGGGCTGAACAGGCGGCCGTGGCGCCGCGGGTTCGACTGCTCGGCTTCAGCTACATCCTTGTCTTCGGCTCGGCCATGATCCAGGTCATCACCCAGCCCACCGGGCTGGAGGCGGAAGCGCTCGGAGGGTTCATGGTGGTGGGCGGGATGATCGTCATCCTCGTCGTCTACCTCGAGGCCCGGGCGTCGCGCCTGGCGACGCACGAGGACCGGCTCGACAGCCGCCTCCGCAGCTAAGAGCTAAGAGGCTCGGCCGGAGAGTCCCTCGGCGGATCTTCGGCGCCCATGCGGCCCATCTCCGGGCTCAGCTCCTGCGCTGCTCGCTCACGAATCGATTGGATGCGCTCACTGCGCTGCTCGTCGCTTCGCCCGGATCTGGACCACCTGGATCACCGAATCTCTCGCCGAGGTCTCCCGCCCGAGCCTCTAGAGTCCAGCGCTTTCCCGGTTCGTCCGGTAGCCCACCGCCGCCTTCAGAGCCTCGGCCAGGTCATCGGTCCGTATCGGCTTGCTCATGTAGTCGTCGTAGCCCGCGCGCAGGCAGCGCTCCTGGTCACCCGGCCCGGCCATCGCCGTCAAGGCGATGAGCCGAGGACGGTTGCCTCGCGGCCAGCGCCGGCAGATCGCCTCGGCGGCCGCCAGCCCGTCCATCTCGGGCATGAGCACGTCCATCAACAACGCGTCGTAGGGCTGCTGCGCCACGGCGGCGACGGCCTCGCGGCCGTTGGAGACGACGTCGACAGTGTGGCCGAGCTTCGTCACCAAACGCTTGAGCAGGTTCTGGTTGAGCGCGTTGTCGTCGGCGATGAGGACCCGCAGCGATCCGGGCTCCACCTCCTTCGCGGTGTCTTGCTTTGCGCCGCGTCCGCCCACCTGGATCAGCACGTCGTGCAGCGTGCGCGGCGGCACGGGCTTGGTGAGCGTGGCCTGGATCACGCCGCTGTCGGCGGCTGCCGCCTCCGCCACTCCGGGCGTCAGCGATGAGATGACGATGATCGGCATCTCCTCCGGCCGGCGGACCGCGCGCAGCGCGCTCGAGACAACCAGGCCGTCGATCTCCGGCGGCCGGTGCTCGACGAGCACGATGTCGAACGGTTGCCCGATCTGAACGGCGCCTTGCGCCTCTTCCGGCGTGGCCGACGTCGCGGTTGCGCCCCACTGCTCGACCTGGAGCGCAAGCACGCGCTTTTCCGTCGGGTCGGCGGCAACCACGAGGACGCGCATCCCCTCGAGGGTGAGCATCGTGTTCGCCATGCCCGAGGGCAGGGCCTGCGCCAGGATCGTGAATCCAAACGTCGTGCCCGCGTCGGGACCCGCCTCCACACCGCCCTGCTCGACCCGAAGCTCGCCGTCCATCATCTCGACGAGGTGCTTGGTCGTACGCAGGCTGAGCACCGACAGGCGATCGCCCGGCTCGAGCTTGTCGTGTGGCCCGGTCACGCCGTCGAGGCCCCCGCGCAGGATGCGCGCCGGGACGCCGCGTCCCGTGTCGCGGATCTTGAAGTTCAGCGCCACCAGCCCACCGCGCTCCTCGGCGGTCAGGTCAAGGCCTATACCCCCGCGGTACGTGCGGTCGACAGCGCCGTGCAGCAGCGTCAGCAGGATCTGCTCGATCCGTCGCGAGTCGCCGATGGCCACGTTCGGCACTTCGGCCGCGACGTTAAAGGAGATGTCCAGGCCTTTCGCGCCGGCCGCCTCCGACACCAACCCGACGCAGCTCTCCACTGCCGAACGCACATCGAAAGGATGAAGCGCCAGCTCGAACTCGCCGCTCTCGATGGTCACGGCGTCGAGGACGTCATCGACGATGCGCGCGACCTGCTCGGCCGCGCTCTCGACGATCGACGCGAGCTCGCGCTCCTCGCTCGTCTCCGCGCTCGTGGACAGAAGCCCGGCCGCACCGACGACGGCGTTCAGCTGGGTGCGCAGCTCATGGCCGACGTCCGCCCAGAGCTCGGCGTCGACCTCGATCGTGCGCCCATGCCCGTCGACGTGGCCGTCATCGGCGGGCGCAGGTGACATCTCCTTGAACTCACCCATCAGTACAGCTGCTCCCTTGGAGGTTGCGCGGCTGGCTCGAACATCGACTCGGCCAGGGAGACGCCGTTCGCCTTGAAGTGATCCTGGAACGTGGAAAGGGTTCCCGTCGCGGTGTGGTAGCCAACCGCGCGGCCGTCGGGGGTGACCTCGACCTGGCGAAATGCGAAGAGCTCGTTCAAACCAATCTCGCCTTCCCTCAGGCCGAAGACCTCAGCGATGTTCACGATCTTGCGCGCGCCACCGCGGAGCCGCTCCGTCTGGACGATGACGTTGATCGCCGACGAGATCTGGCCGCGGATCGCGCGCGATGGCAGCTCGGTACCGGCAAGCAACACCAAGGTCTCCAGACGATTGATGACGTCGCGCGGGTTGTTGGCGTGCACGGTGCTCATCGAGCCGTCGTGACCCGTGTTCATCGCCTGCAGCATGTCCAGCGCCTCGCCGCCGCGGACCTCGCCGACGATGATCCGGTCCGGCCGCATGCGCAGAGCGTTGCGCACGAGGTCGCGGATCGTGATCTGCCCGCGGCCTTCGACGTTGGCGGGCTTCGACTCGAGGCTGATGACGTGCACCTGGCGCAGGCGGAGCTCGGCGGCGTCCTCGCACGTGACGATGCGCTCGTTGGGCGGGATGAATCCCGACAGGACGTTGAGCAGCGTCGTCTTGCCCGAGCCGGTTCCACCGGAGACGATGATGTTGAGCCGCGTCTTCACCGCGGCATCGAGGTACTCGAGGATCGCCTCGTTCGAGCCGCCGGTCGTGACGATGCGTTCCGGCGTCAGGACCTCGCGGCCGAATTTGCGGATGGTCAGGCACGGCCCGTAGATCGCGACGGGCGGGATGACGACGTTGACGCGCGAGCCATCCTTGAGGCGCGCGTCGCACATGGGCTCCGATTCGTCGACGCGCCGGCCGATGGTCGAGACGATGCGGTCGATGACGCGACGTAGGCTCGCCTCGTCCTCGAACGCCAGGTTGGTCAGCTCGATACGTCCACGGCGCTCGACGAAGATCTGCTCCGGGCGGTTGACCATGATCTCGGTGATCTCGGGGTCGCGCAGCGGAGCCTCGAGCGGTCCGAGCCCGATGACCTCGTCGAACAGGATCTCGACCAGGCGCTCGCGGTCGTCGGCCGTGACCAGGGCCGCGGGCGGCTTGTTGCGGAAGTGGTCCTCCGTCAGCTGCGTCAGGAGGCGGCGGATGCCGGCGCGGTTGCTGATGTCGATCGCGGCCGCGTGCCGTCGCAGGAGCTCTCCATGGATCTCGGCCTTGGCGGCGGCGAGGGCTGGGCTCAAGATGCCCGGAGAGTCGAGGGCGTGTAGGGGCGACTCGACGACGGGCTGCGGCGCGGTGGCCTCGCGCTGGACCGCGCGGCGCTCGACCGGCGCGATCGACGCGTTGCCGTCTGGCGGCGCGGCCGGCTCCGCCGGAGCGGCGGGGGCGGCGGGCGCGGTCACCACCGGCGCCTGCTGGTAGCGGCGGTCGAAACGCTCGGACAGCTTCACCGGGCGACCACCCGTCTGACGAGCCTTTTGTGTGCGCGGTCGGCGGCGTCTTTGACGTTGCCGTCCGGGTCGTTCAGCGAGAGGCGCTTCAGGCCGTCGGCCGCGCTGCGGTCACCGATCGTCGCGAGCGACTTGCAGGCGGCGATCCTCACCTGCTTGGGCCAGCGCCGGTCATGGGCGATGCCCAGGAGGGGCGAGACCCTGAGCCGGTCGCAGCGGAGTCCGCATGCCAGCACGGTGGCGACCGCGGCACGCTCGTTGGCGGGCGCGCGCATCAGGGACTCGACGTCGACGTCCGAGGCAGCCTCGGACAGCGCGATCGCCAGCCGGTAGAGCGGGATCTGGTCGGAGCTGGCCATCAGCGCCTCCACCGCCCTCCGGCCTCCCATCTGGCCGAGGGCGCGCACGGCCGCGTCCCGCACCCTCGGGTTGGGGTCGGCGAGCAGGTCGGCGATCCAGAGCACCGCGTCGGTCATCCGGGCGGCGCCGCACAGGCGGGCGGCCGCGGCCCGCGTGACCGGGTTGGCCGCGGTGAGCGCGTTGACCAGGTCGTCGTGGAGTCGGGAGCGGCGGAGCAGCTCGTGGAGGTTCCAGTGGGCCATGACGCCGATCCCCGACCGGCCGAGCGCCTCCCCGATCACGTCGACGACCGGACCGGGCTCGGCCAGCAGCTCCGCGGCGGTGGCGTTAAGCACCGCGGCCCTCTCCCCTCCCAGGGCCGTGTTAACCACCCGCTCAACGCGCCCAGCCACTCGGGACCTGCCGGGCGGACGCGCCGCCGGCTGCGTGTTGAGACGGGTATTGGAGCCGCTGCTGCGAAGCTGGGAGTCCATCTGGGGGGAGCGCGCTACAGTATCCGCGTTTTGAACGCCCGCGAGGCCCCCGAAACCTTACAGCGGGCACGGGAGGAAGAGGCAAGGCAGGTGGGCGCTCGGAGCGGTCGCCCGGCCGGAGACCAGGCGCCGTCCGCAGTTCAGATGCGGATACGCATCCTGGAGATGTCGGCCGTTTTCTCGGAACTAAACGACGGTCTTTTAAGGGCCGTGGCGCGCCGGATGCACCCGGTCGGCCTGGCTGCGAGGGACACCCTGCGCCTCGGCGGCGAGGGCGGCGACGTGGTCGTCTTTCTCGCGTCGGGCCAGGTCGAGGAGTCGGTCGCCGACCCGAGCGGCAAGGTCCTCCTGACCCGCCGCCCCGGCCTGGGGGACATGGTCATCCTCCCCGTCCCCAGGACCGGCGACCGGTACATGACCAGCATTTACGCCCTGACCGACGCGGTGCTTCTAACGCTCGACCGCGACGGGCTGATGGAGGGCCTCGGGGCCGACCTCGAGAAGGTGGCGCTGGCGCTGGACAAGCTCTGGGAGCAGGAGCTCTCGGCGGCCGCGGCGATTGCCGCCCAGACCGCCTCGCGCAACGCCGCCGCCATCGTCGCCGTGTTCTCGGCCAAGGGCGGCGCCGGGACCACGACCCTGGCCATCAACACCGCCGCCGCCCTGGCCCGAAAGTTCCCGCGCCAGGTGCTCTTGATCGACCTCGGCCAGCCCTTCGGGCACGCGGCCCTGTTCGCCGACCTGATCGCCACGGGCTCCATGGCCGGCGCGTCGAGGGCCGCCCAGGTCGACTTCGAGGCGGTGCTGCGCGGCAACATCGTCAACCACCGCACCGGGATGGGCGTCCTGCCCGGGACGCTGCGGCCCGAGGAGGTCGACACCCTGACCGGGGACCTGGTCGGGCGCGTTCTTGACGTAGTTGTGGCCTGGCAGAAAGTCATCGTGGTCGACCTTGGGACGTCGCTCGGCGAGGCGGCCCTCGCCGTGATCGAGCGGGCGGAGTGCCTGGTGATCGTGGTCCCGCCGGAGATCGCCGCCATGACCGACGCCCGCCGGGCGATGGCGATCTTCCGCGACATCATGAACGTGCCCGACAACCGCGTCGAGCTGGTCCTGAACCAGCGGTCGCCGCACCCGCCGCTCGACCGCGCCGCGGTCGAGTCCATCCTCGGCCGCAGGATGTCGGTCGTCGTCGGGTTCGACGACTCCCGGCCCGAGGACTCGACCCTCGCCGGCGGGCTGGTCATCCAGCACGACCCGAACTCGGTCATGTCGCGCGGAGCGACCGAGGTGGCGCGGGTCATCCTTTCGAACCTGAAGCTCGATGGATGAACGTCGTCGCCAGCGCGCCCAGGCACTGGTCGAGCTTGCGCTCGCCCTGCCGGTGCTGCTCGTCCTCGTCGCCGGCATCCTCGAGCTCGGCCGGGGCTACTCGTTCGCGATGGAGACGTCGGACGCGGCCCGCGACGCCGCGCGGTACGTAGCCGGCAAGACCTCCAGCACCAACGGGCCTGGCCTGCCTGCCATGTGCAGCCTGGTCACTGCGGACCTGGCGGCCGTGACGACCAGCATCACCTGCCCGACGCAGGTGAACCATGCGCCGCCGTTCGTGTCCGGCGTCGATTTCACCAAGCCGGTCGCCGGGCAGGCGGTGGTCGCGGTCTACTGCGGCACGAGCGTCAACTGCACCGGCTCCATTCCGACCCTCTATCAGTCGGAGGTCGACGTCTACGTCTACTACGGGTTCAGCGACCTGAACATTCTTGGCGGCGGCATCACGATCACGGGGTCGAGCCGAGCCACGACAGCATGGTGAGGGGGCGTCGCCCCATCCGGCCGGCCGCTGGCGCGGCGGGCCACCTTCCCCACAAGTGGCGAAGAGCTCAAGCCCTCCTCGAATTCGCGCTCATCGCCCCCGTCCTCTTCCTGCTGATCGGGGCGACGGTCGACCTCGGGCGCGGGCTGCTGATCTACACGACGCTCCAGGGCGCCTCCCGCGACACGGCGCGGCAGGCGGTGCTGAGCTACTACAGCGGCTCGAACACGCTGCCTCCGACCTGCACGACCCTCGCCTCCCCCTGCTCGCTACGGCCGCTCACCAACGGCGCGCACCAGCTCGACCCGCTCGGTATGTCGGTCGTGTACCAGGATTCGACAGCGATCTCGAGCCCGCCGTCGTACGGCACATTCGTCGCCAACGCCAACCCGCTCCAGCCCGGCACGATCACGCTGACCGGCGCCATCAACGCCAGCACGGTCTACGTCTTCATCTACGAGCTCGACTCGACCGCCGGCAATCCAAATCCGCGCTGGAGCTGTCCCTCGTGCGCAGCCGGCAGCGGCGCGGCCGTCCGCACCTCTGGGCATCAGCTGGTGGTGGTCGACCTGAAGCTGCAGTGGAAGCCGGTGCTCAACACGCTGCTGGGCATCCCCAGCGCGGTCACCTTCGACTCGCAGTCGGTGGAGAGGCTCGAGTATTGAAGAGGCAATCCGGCCAGGTGCTCGTCATCGTCGCCGTGTGGCTGGTCGCGCTGATCGGCTCGGCCTCGCTGATCCTGCTCACCGGCTCCGTCGAGTGGCAGCGCAACCAGATGCAGCAGCTGGCGGACCAGGCGGCGCTCGACGCCGCGCTGAAGATCGGCGTGGGCTGCACGGCCGGCGCGGCCAGCACCGTCATCACCGAGGCGGACAACTTCGTCGCCACCCAGCGCACGCGCACCGGGGTCCTCAGCATTGGCGCCGGCACGTGCGCGGGCGGATACGCGGGCACGGACACGTTCGCCCCCGGCATCACCGAGACCATCCACTACCCGTATCGCGCGCACCAGCAGCAGGTCGAGGTCATCCTCACGCTCGCGCTGCCGATCTCGTTCGGCAGCTACATGGGCGCGTCGAACACGAACGTGACGCGCCGGGCGGTCGCGCAGCAGCTCGCAAGCTCGACGCCGACCGTGCAGGCGACGACGCTTTCGTGCACCGGCGGACAGTTCAACGTCCAGGGCAGCGTCCTGGCCTCGAACACGATCTCCCTCAGCGGCAGCTGCGCGGTCTACGCGCACACGCGCTTCGACGCCGCGTCGAGCACGTACTCCGACCTGGGCAACGTCTCCGTCTACGCTCAGGGGCAGACCTGGGTCGGCGGTGGCGGCTCGTGCGCGGCCGGTGCAAACACAGGGTCGACCAACGCGGCCTGTGCCGACGGCTATGAGCTTTCCGGGCACACCGCGATGACGTGCGGGGCAGGCGGCACGAGCGCCTACCTCACGGCCGGCGACGCCGCCGTCAACCCGAACCCGTGTGCTGGAGGAACCGGCGCGCAGCCGGTCGCGCCGCCTTCGACCACACAGCCGCCGGAGCCCAACACCGACCCAGCGGCCATCGCCACCCTGCAGAACAGCGCGGGCGGCCCCCTGGGCGTGGCCTGCAACCCTGCGGGCGTGTATCCGAACATCACCGCGGGCGGCACGGTGGTCGGCACCGGTCTCGGACCCTCGCCACTGAGCAAGGACGCGAGCGGCTTCTATCACTTCAAACCCAGTTGCTACGGCTACCTGAACCTGTCCTCGGTGAGCGGTAGCGCCATAACAAACCGGCAGGTGGGGCCGGAAAGTGCGAGGCTGCGCCACTTCGTGATCGGCACCCTGCCGGCGGCAAGCGCGGCGGGCACGCTGCTGGTCGCCACGCTGACATCAGACGAATCGCCGAACAAGTCCACGCAACCGGCTGGTTGGGTGTTCGCGGCCAACGCCAACCAGGTCGGAGCCGGCCGGGTGGAGATCTGGTACTACCCGAGCAACCCGGGCGGCATCTCTTCGGCCCAGTTTGCCCTGAACCCGGCGACAGACTTCGGCGAGGTCCAGATCACGGAGTGGTCCGGCGTCTCTGCTGCGCCCCTCGACCAGACCGGCTCGACCGTGGTCCCGGTGGCGACGACCACCGCCGTCAACCCGACGGCGGGAGCGACAACAGTCGCGGGCGACCTCGCGATCACCGACGAGGCGTACACCATCGCGGCGGGCCAGACATACAGCCCGGGCGCGGGATGGACTAACACCGTGAGTGACGCGACCAATGGATACAGCGCCGAATACGACCTCAACCTGCCGATCGGGATCGCCAGCGAAACTGTCTCGACGAGCCAGGCGACTCCGTGGGCCAACGTGATCGCGACCTTCAAGCCTGCGGCCGGAGGGGGTGGCGGTGCTGTCCTCGACCCCGGCTTCTACTACTTCAACGGCTCCGGTTTCGCCGGCGGCGGCGGGATCTGTCTGAACGGCGGCCAGATCGTCGCCCGCGACGTGACGATCGAGTTCGTCAACGCGGCAGGATTCTCCACGGGCACCTGCGCTCCGGGTGGCGGCGCGGCGTGCTCGGCATCAACCTGCCAGATCGGCTCCGACCCGTGCTCAATCGACCCCTGCCCGCCCAACGCGCCGATCGACCCGGCCGGCGGCGGCTATACCTGGTTCGCCAGTCCCTGCAACCAGGCTCCGGCGGGCGACGCCAGCTGCCCTGGGTCCGCCTGGTGCCCGGCCGGCGACCGGGCCTGCTGGAACCTGCTGGTCTGGGCGCCTTCCACCAACACGGGGCAGATCGCCATCACAGGCACCGTGGCAGAGGCCTGGCTGTTTGGCTCCGTCTACTGGCCGGGCCCCTGCACCTACGCCGACAACGGCGGCAGCATGATCGCCGGCACGATCATGTGCGGCTCCTTGACGGTGTCCGCGGCGGCCGGCTCGGGCACCGCCGTGGGCAGCGACTACGGGATCAACACGGCCATCGCCGAGGCCGTTCTTGTCGAATAGGTTGCGCTTAGGCGTCCATTTTGTGAAGCTAGCGCGCGCAGTTAAGTGTCAATAGCCTCCTCGGCCCTTGCGAGACCCAGACGCGGCCGCCTCTACATCGCCGTCGGCGCGGTGCTGGCTGTGCTCGCTTTCGCGCTTGCGGCGGGGATCGCGAGCCTGCCCTTGATCCAGGGATCGACCAACGGAACCAGGGTCGTGGTCGCCACCCACGACATCAAGGCCCGGACGGTCATCCAGGCGTCCGACCTCACGCTCGCCAGCATCAGCCCGACCCCGCCACAGGACTTCACCGCCATCAGCCAGGTCACGGGCAAGGGCGCCCGCGTGGACATCCTCGGGGGCCAGGCGGTCACCGCCAACCTGGTCGCACCGTCGGGGGACCTGATCAACGGCAGCGATGTCGCTTACCTCCCCATCCCCCAGGGCTGGATCGCGGTGACCGTCCCGACCGGCGAGCAGGTGGGAGTCGGCGGGTACGTGCAGGTCGGCGACCGGATCACGATGCTGGCCACGATCAACACGTCGGTCTTCGGCCAGAGCCCGGGACGTAACGTGGTCCTGACGGTCTTTCGCGACGTCGACGTGCTCCGCGTCGGTCCCGTTAACGGCTCTTCCACCACGGGGGTGGTGACGAGCAGTCTGACCGTGCTGATGACGACGTGCGACTCGGAGTACCTCTTCTGGCTCCTCAACAACGCGTCGATGAAGTACGAGCTCCAGTCCTACAAGGACTACGGCAGCCTGCCGACGGGTTCCGACTCCAGCTGCCCCAGCGTTGAATCCGCCACCGGTGTCGGGCCCAAAGACGTCGACAAGCGCTGGCACTTCACCTCTCACTGATCCGTCATGGGCACAGTCATCATCCTGGTCGCGGTCGCGGCGGCTGTCGGCGTGGGCCTGGTCGTCTTCGGCATCGTCAGCTCACAGGACAGAAACCCTGAGACCGGGGTTCGCGCCTCTTATCGCACGCTTGCCGACGTCCGTGAACAGCTGCGACGCCGGTTCGAGCCAACAGGCACTCCATCGTGGATCGTGGGCGAGCAGCGAGGCAGCCACCTGCAGCGTGACCTGGTCAGCGCCGACCTAGAGCTGCGCCCCTACGAGTTCAGGCTCATCCAGGTCGGTTTTGCGCTCGTGTTCGGGATCATCGGCCTGCTCCGGTTTGGGATCAGCCCCGAGTTCCTGATCCTGGGCGTCCTCGGCTATGTACTCCCGTCGATCTACCTCCGCAACCGCCGCGGCCACCGGCTCCGCCAGTTCGACGCCAACCTTCCGCGCGCGATGGAGCTGATCGCCAACTCGATGAAGGCGGGACAGTCAGTCGCGCAGTCGCTGACGGCTGTGACCGACAACGCCGGTCCTCCGGTGTCCGACGAGTTTGCACTGGCGCGGCGCGAGATCGAGCTCGGCGCGTCGCTGGAGAGCGCGCTCAACAACATGGTGCGGCGCATCGGCAGCAACGACCTACGCCTGATGGTCATGGTGATCACGATCCAGCGATCTGTCGGAGGCGACCTGCCCGCGATCCTGATCACGCTCGCGGACACGATGCGGCAGCGCGAAGAGATGCGCTCCGAGATCCTCGCCGCGACCGCGCAGTCGCGCGCGACCGCGCTGATCATCACGCTGCTGCCGATCGTCGCCGCGCTGCTGCTCTACTTCATCGTCCGCGACTACTTCCGGCCGATGCTCGTCAACCCGCTGGGCTGGGCGATGCTCCTTCTCGCCGGTTTTCTGCTCTTCGTCGGCAACGTGATCATCCGCAGGCTGACGGCGATCGCATGAGCAGCGCCCTCCCGCTGGTCATCGGGATCGTGGCGGCGGCCGGCGCGTACCTGCTGACCATGGGCATCATCGCGTCGCGCGCGACCGACGCCACAGCGCTGGCCCGCGAGCGGCTCGCGCGCCAGGAGGTCGGCCTCGGCCAGAGCGCGGTCGCGCTTCAGCTGGAGAAGCCTTTCACCGAGCGCCTCTTCGGGCCGATGCGCCGCTGGCTCGACCGCCAGATGTTGCGGATGACGCCCGAGGCGCAGGCCGCGAACTTCCGTCGCCAGCTCGACTTCGTCGGCAACCCGATGGGCCTCGACCCGGTGAGCCTGCAGACACTGCGCATCGCAGGCGCGGCGGGGCTGGGCGCGATCGGCACGGCGCTGGGGATGTTCATCGGCACGCCGTTCGCGATCGGGGTGGCGCTGGTGGTCGGGGTCGCGGTGGGTTTTTACCTCCCCGTGGTGTGGCTCGACCAGCTCGTGCGCGACCGGCGCGCCGAGCTCGAGAGCTCGCTCCCCAACGCCCTGGACGTCGTGGCGATCAGCATGGAGGCCGGCCTGGGCCTCGACCGCGCGCTGGAGCAACTGGTCCGGCACCAGGACGACTCGCTGACGCTGCTCGTGGCGCGCGCCCTGCGCGAGATCCAGCTGGGGCGGCCGCGCGCCGACGCGCTCGTAGAGATGGCCGAGGCGACCGGGGTCGAGGACTTCGCGTCGCTGGTGCGAGGGATCCTCTACGCCGAGCGCACGGGGGTGCCGATCGCTCGGACGATCGCCGCGCACGCCGCCCAGATGCGCGTGAGGCGCCGGTTGAAGATCCGCACCGAGGCCGCGCGTGCGTCGTTGAAGATCCTGCTGCCCACGGTCGGCTGCGTGTTCCCCACGCTCTGGTTGATCCTGCTGGGGCCGGCGCTGATCGTGGCCCTGACCCTGGGGCACTAGAAGCCCCGTTTTGCGCAAAGCGGCCGCATGAAGTCGGGCTGATGGGTGTGTTTTGCGCGAAGCGGTGCTAGGACCCGGCACAGTGTGCCGGCGCTCCGGTGGCACCGTCGAAGGTTAGTCCGTCAGAAACGGGTTCATTCGTTTTTCACGGCCGATGGTCGTCGCGGGGCCATGGCCGCTGTAGACGATCATGTCGTCCGGCTGCGTGAGCAGCTTGGCCTTGATGCCGTCGATCAGGCCTCGGCCGTCTGAGTTGGCGAAGTCGGAGCGGCCGACAGAGCCCGCGAAGAGCGCGTCGCCCGTGAACAGGTAGCCGTTGATCTTCAGGGTCACCCCACCCGGGCTGTGTCCCGGCGTGTGCAGCACCTCAAACTCCAGCGACCCGGCGCGAAAGGGCTCGCCCTCCGCGAGCCTTGCCACGTTGGCGACCTGTGTCGCGATCGGGCCGAACTCGCGGCGCAGAGCCCTGCCCTCGGCGACCACCTCGCGCTCCGCGTCGTGGACCGCGACCGGCACGTCGCCGAACGCCGCGCGCAGCTCGTGCAGGCCGGCGATGTGGTCGAGGTCGGTGTGGGTCAGAAGGATCGCGCGCACATTGGCGCCGCGGCTCTTCGCCACCTCGACCATCAGGTCCGGCTCGAGGTTGGAGTCGATGATGGCGGCGTCGTGCGTGTCCTCATCTTCGACGAGGTAGGAGTTGGTGCCGAACCGGCGGTCGGCGGTGACCTCGACGCGCAGACGTGTCAAAGAGTCTTGCGGACGATCAAATGCCGCTCCGTCTCGCGGTAAGGCTCAAATCCCGCGCGCAAGAACATCTGCAGCGGACCGCGATAGTTGCTCTGCGGCGAGTCCGAGTTGCGCGAGGGATAAGCCTCCGCCACCCTCACCCCACGAGCGCGAAGTCGCTCCAGGGCGGCGTCGAGCAGGGCGCTGGCGACTCCATGCCGCCGGTACGGCGACGCGATCACGAAGCAAGCCAGCGAGCCGACGCCCTGCTGCTCGGTGACGTTCAGGCCGAAGCGGTGCATGACGCCATTGAGCCGCGTCGACTCGCCGTAGTTGCACCACCCGACCGGCTTGCCGTCGACATACGCCAGCAGCGCGGTGACCTTGCCGTCCTCGATCCCGTGCGTCATGTCTCCGCGGTTGTCGCCCGCGGTCCGTACAGCCCATTCCTCGTCGTTCTGGGTGCGGTGGGTTTCCATGCAGTAGCACGACTGCCACGCGGGGTAGTCGCGAAACGCGTCGTGGTCGAAGAAGCCCTGGTAGTCCGCGACACGGTCCGGCGTGACGTCCTCGACGTGGATCTCGCCGATCTCAGGAAGGCGGGCAAGCTCCGCCTGCGCCGCCGGGTCGTGCTCGAGCCGGAGGGCCTGCACGATGCTGTCCGCCTCGGCCTCGAACAGGCCGGCCACGATGTCGCTGGCCTCCCACGACATCGTCACCTCGCATCCCTTGCCCGACCGCGCCACCTCCCACGTCACCGTGTGCGGCGCCTGCCTGGCGAAGGCCGGCGCGAAAACGAACCTCGTGCGCAGGACGAGCCGGCTGGGCGCTTTGACCTCCACCACCTCGGACTCCTCGGCCGGCGCGCCGGCGGAATCGACCCAGCGGACCTTGCTGCCCTCCGCGAACTCGCCCTCGGGCGCGAGACGGTAGTACCAACGGTGTCGCTCCGTCGACACGAGCGCATTCCACGCCTTCTTGGGGGGCGTGTCGAGGTGGACTTTGCGGTGCCCGCGCTTCAAAAGGCTTCGCGCGCCACGGTGTGCACGTCCTTCACCCCTTCGAGCTTTTCCATCAGGCGCGAGAGCTGCGCGAGCGAGTCGATCTCCACCGTGGCCGACACGACCGCGGTCTTGTCGTCGTACACGTGCACTTCCAGCGCCGACATGTTGACGCGGTTCTCGGCGACGACGGTGGCGATGTCGCGCATCAAGCCCTGGCGGTCGAAGGCCTCGATCTTGATCGCCACCGGATAGAGATGCGTGGCGTCGGACTCCCAGTCCACCGGCACGACACGCGCCGAGTCCTGCGCGTTGACCGCGTTGATGCAGTCGGCGCGGTGCACTGTCACGCCTTTCCCGCGCGTCGTGTAGCCGACGATCGCGTCGCCGGGCACAGGCTGGCAGCAGGTCGCGATCGTGGTGAGGATTCCCTTCTCACCGCGCACGAGCACGCGCGGTGTCGGCTGCACCTGCGGGATCAGCGGGATGGTGCGAAGGTCGCCGCCAGGCACCTCCAGGTTCAGCGCCATGCGCATGACCACCGCGTGCGGCGACAGGTCGCCGTAGCCGATCGCGGCCAGGAAGTCGTCGACCGTGTTGAACCTGTGCACCGAAGCGATCTCGAACAGCTTCTGCTCCGGAAGGTCGGCGAGGCTCACGCGATGCATGCGGTGCAGCTCCTTGTCGAGGAGGTCGCGGCCCTTGGCGACGTTCTCCTCCCGGCGCTGGCTCTTGAACCACTTGCGGATCCGCTCCTTGGCGGAGGCGCTCTTGACGAAATTCAGCCAGTCGCGGCTCGGGCCGTGCGGTCCCTTCGAGGTGAGGATCTCGACGATCTCGCCGTTCTGAAGTGCGTATTCGAGCGGCACCATGCGGCCGTTCACCTTGGCGCCGATGCAGCGGTGGCCGACCTCCGTGTGGATGCGGTAGGCGAAGTCGACGGGCGTCGAGTCGGCCGGCAGGTTGATCACGTCGCCGCGCGGCGTGAAGACGTAGACCTCGTCCTGGAACAGGTCGACCTTGACGGTGTTCAGGAAGGACTCGGCGTCCCCCACCTCGCTCTGCCACTCGAGCAGGCTGCGCAGCCAGGACAGCTTCTGGTCGAAGCTCGCGTCCTTGCCGCCCTCCTTGTAGGTCCAGTGCGCGGCGACCCCAAACTCGGCCACCCGGTGCATCTCCTGGGTGCGGATCTGGATCTCGATCGGCTCGCCGGTGTGGGTGATGACCGTGGTGTGCAGCGACTGGTAGCCGTTGGACTTCGGCATGGCGACGTAGTCCTTGAAGCGGCCCGGCATGGGCTTCCACAGCGAGTGGACGACGCCAAGCACCCCGTAGCAGTCGCGGACGCTCTCGACCAGGACGCGGATGGCGGACAGGTCGTAGATCTCGGAGAAGTCCTTGCCTTCGCGGGTCATCTTCTGCCACACCGAGTAGATGTGCTTAGGCCGGCCGGTGATGTCGGCCTGGATGCCCACCTTCTCGAGCTCGCGGGCCAGGATCTCGCGCAGGTCTGACACCAGTCGCTCGCGGTCGGCCCGCTTGCGCGCGATGCGGGCGACCACGTCCTCGAAGGCGTCCGGCTCCAGGTTGCGGAACGCCAGGTCCTCGAGCTCCCACTTGAGCTGGCCGATGCCGAGCCGGTGTGCGAGCGGCGCGTAGATGTCGAGGGTCTCGCGGGAGATCTTGCGGCGCTTGGCCTCGGCCAGCGGCTCCAGGGTGCGCATGTTGTGCAGGCGGTCGGCCAGCTTGATGAGGACCACCCGGAGGTCCTCCGCCATCGCGACCATCATCTTGCGGACGTTCTCCGCCTGCTGCTGCTGGTCCGTACGCAGGGAGATCCGCCCCAGCTTGGTGACGCCGTCGACCAGGCGCGCCACCTCCGGGCCGAACTCGCGCTTGACCTCTTCCGCGGTCAGGTTGGTGTCCTCGACGGTGTCGTGGAGCAATGCGGCGGCGATGGTCTCGGCGTCCAGCTGCAGGTCGGCCAGGATGGCGGCCACCTCGAGGGGGTGATTGACGTAGTCCTCGCCGGACAGCCGGCGCTGGCCGTGGTGAGCGGCGGCGGCGCGCTCGTAGGCCTTCCGGACCATCACCTGGCCCTTCGGGTCGAGGTGGTCTGCGACTCGGAGAAGCTCTGAAACCGTCATTTCGGGGTTGGCATGAAGTTTAGATTCGCTATCTAGCTTCCCCCGCGGAACCCGAACCTAGACTAACGAGCCGCCAGATGAACTCAGGAAGGGCGGTTCTGTGGATCCGGGCCGGCTTTTCGGCCGCCGCGGGCGCGCTCGTCCTTGCGGGCGCGACGCTCAACGCCAGCGGCCGTGACGAGGCCGGGATGGCGCTCGCGGCCGTCGCCGGGCTGCTCGCCGTCGCCGCGGGCGCGACCGTTCGCTCCTGGCGGATCGCCACGCCGCTCGGAGCGGGATCCCTGGTCCTGACCCTGGTCATCGCCCAGGTCCAGCCGCGGCAGGGCGACCTGGCGACCCATGTCGGGGCGTTGGTGCTGCTCTTCGCCGGCGGCGTGTGCGCCCTGGTCGCCTATCGGAGCTTCGCCGGCGAGCTTCACCGCAGAGCCGGCGAGGTGGCGGGACTGACTGCCCAGCTGGGGCAGAAACACCAGGCGTTCGTGGCCGCGACGTCGGACATGAACGGGACGCGGCCCGGCGACACCACCGCGATCACAGCAGGCATCGCGGCCAACGTGGGTGCTGACTTCGCGTGCTGCTACCTGACGTCGGCGGATGGGCGGCGTTTCGTGCCGCAGCCGCCAGGCATCGGTGTCGAACGCCTGCGGCCCCAGGCGGTGAACCGGTCGCACGGCAACGGAGGTCCACTGCTGTCGGCCATCGAGAGCAGGGCGCCCTATTCGGCGCGCGATGAGAACGGGCTCGTCGAGCTCATCAGCTATCTGCCCGACGACTTCCACCTGCAGAGCTTGATCGCCGTCCCGATGCCGATGGAAGAGCACATGGGCGGGTTCATCGTCCTCGGCCGGACCGGCGGACCGTTTTCGGAAGACGACCGGCGGCTCGCGGTAACCCTGGCCGCCCGGGCAGGGGCGCAGGTGTCGAGCGCGCAGCTCGTGGCCCAGACGCGTCACGAGTCGGCGCGCTACTCGTTGATGAACGAGCTCGTCAAAGAGGCATCGGGCAAGACCATGAACGAGGTCCTGGAGCTCGTCATCCGCCGTGGCTCGGAGGTGATCCAGTACGACTCCGGGCGAGCCTTGATGTTCCAGCCCGACAACACATATGTCTCGCTCGACGGGGGCGCACCCGCCTCCGAATCGATCGAAGGACCGCTTGCTCGGGTTTCGGGCGGAGAGACGATGCTTCGCAACCTCGTCACGGAGGATGAAGGGATCTACTGCGGGCTGCACCCGGAGCAGTTCGGCGGCACGATCAACGAAGCGCTTACGCCGATCCGCGGCAAGGTGGGCGTCATCGGCGCTCTCTGTCTGGGCCGTCGCGGAACCTCCGGGTTCAGCCAGCAAGACGTGGGCGCGCTCGACGACCTCGGCTCGATGGCCGGCGTGGCGGTCGAGAACTCCCGCATCCTCCAGGTGGTCACCGGTCAGGCGACACGACTGGACACGGCCCTCGACGCGCTCGGGGAAGTGTCGGCTGCGCTGACCACGGTGACGCAGGGCTCCAAGGTCCTCGAGCAGAAGACGCTGGAGGCGGCGATCCGCGTGGTCGACGGCACCGCCGGGATGCTGACGCGCACCACCTCGGAAGGAAACCAGGTCGCGATCATGGCGGTCTGGCTGGCGACGGACCCGAGCGGGACCGTCTTCCAGAACGGCCAGGGCGTGGTCGGGGCGACGATGCTGAGCGGTCGGGCAACCGTGGTGAGCGATCTGGCATACCAGGCCGAGCTCGCGTCGCCGCCCGATCTCACGGGACTCGAGTCGGCAATCTGCATGGCGATGCTCGAGGACGGGCAGCTGTGGGGCACGCTGTCCGTCTTCGACGCCAAGAAGCGGGAATGGACCGCGGACGACCAGCGCGTCCTGGCCACGCTCGCCAACCAGGGCGTGGTGGCGGTGCGCAACGCCGAGCTGTACGAGAAGAACGAGCGCAGCATCTGGGAGCTTCGCAACCTGCAGGAGGCTTTGCAGGCGGCGACCTCAACGCTCGACTTGAACCAGGTGATGCAGCAGGTCTTGGCGGGGGCGGCGAAAGCGTCCTCCGCGCAGATCGGGTGCCTCGCGCTCGATGACGGCGGGCGCCTCGTGCTGAAAGGTGGATTTGGCACCGACCACGCCACGGCCGAGAAGCTTGCCCTTGATATCGGTGGCGACATCTGCCGCCGCGTGATGGAGTCCGGAGAGGCGGTCATGGAGGCGCGGGAGCAGGAATCCAGGGCCGAGAGCCCGTTGAACCCGAGGGCCGTCCTGTGCGTGCCGATCACGCTGCGGGGCAAGCCTCTCGGCGTCGTCTTCCTGGCCAACTATCAGCTGGGTCACGCGTTCTCGGCAGACCACCGCAACCTGGTGACCGAGCTGGCGACTCAGGCGGCGGTGGCGATCGACAACGCGAGACTGTTCAAGGACCGCGAGGACGTCATTTTCCAGTCCCTGGTCGCGCTGGCGAACACCTCCGACGCCCGCGACCGCTACACAGCCGGTCACTCGCAGCGGGTGACGCAGTACGCGCTGACGATCGCGCGCCAGATGAATTACTCACCCAACGATCAGAGCGCCTGGGTTCGCCTGGAGCGCGGGGCGCGGCTGCACGACATCGGCAAGATCGGCGTGCCGGACGCGATCCTGCGCAAGACCGGCAAGCTGACCGCCGCAGAGTTCGAGAAGATGAAGTCCCACACGACCGTGGGCTTCAACATCCTGAGCGCGCTGAAGATGCTGACCGACGAGCTGGTGATCGTGCGGTCGCACCACGAGCGGTACGACGGCAAGGGTTACCCCGACCGGAAGAAGGAGGACGAGCTGCCGATGTTCGCGTGGATCGTCTCCGCGGCCGACGCCATCGACGCGATGACGTCGGACCGGCCGTACCGGAAGGGGATGTCGCTGGAGGTGGCGATCGACCAGGTGCGCGAGGGGGCGGGGACGCACTTCCACCCGGACGTGGCGGAGGCGGTCCTCGATGCGGCGCGCGACGGGACGTTGAAGATCGTGGCGCAAGAGTCAGTTCACCCGGACTCGCCGAAGATCGGGGCGTTCGAGAACCCAATGGGCTAGCCCCTCCGGCGCTGCGCGCCACCTCCCCACACGTGGGGAGGACTACACGCTAGTAGGCCTTGGCCAGGGCGACGCGGAATTTCGCCGGGCGGCCGCACACAAGGCACTTCCCGGCAGGCTTCGAGTCCTCGTCGATGACGCGGATCGTCACGCCGCCCGCCTCGGCCTTGATGCGCGCCTCCTCCTCACTGTCCCCGCACCACTCGGCCCACACGAACCCGCCGCGCTCGCGGAAGTGCGCAACCACCTCGTCCAGCGTCTCGAGCTCGAAGGTGTTGTCGCGCTGAAACCTGGCCGCGCGTTCGAACAGCTTCTGCTGAAAGGACTCGAGCTCGGCGCTCAGCCGCTTCGCGATGCCTGACACCGGGACCGCCACCTTCTCGCGGGTCAGGCGGTCGACCATCTCGACCTGTCCCGCGTCCGCGTCGCGGCCGCCGACGTTCAGGCGAAGAGGCACGCCTTTCAATTCCCAGTGCGCGTACTTGTCGCCGGGCCGCTCGTCCCGCCAATCGACCCGGAAACGAATCCCGGCCGCCTTCAGCTCCGGCGCCCAGCCGTTGATGAACGCCTCGACCTTCGACCTGCTCGCGTCGTCGCGGAAGATCGGCACCACGACCACCTGGATGGGCGCGACCTTGGGTGGCACGATGATGCCGGAGTCGTCGCCGTGCGCCATGACCAGCGCCCCGACGAGTCGCGTCGAGATCCCCCACGAAGTGGAATGACACAGCTCGCGCTCGTTCTCGCGGTTCGAAAAAGAGATGTCGTAGGCGCGCGCGAAGTTCTGGCCGAAGTAGTGCGACGTGCCCATCTGCAGCGCAAGCCCGTCGCGCATCAGGCCTTCGACCGTCAGCGTGTACACCGCGCCGGGGAAGGTCTCAGCGGGCGACTTCTTGCCGGTAAGCACCGGAACCGCGAGCCAGTCCTCGGCGATCGACCTGTAGTAGTCGAGGATCAGGCCCGCCTCCTCCATCGCCTCGTTGCCCGAGGCGTGGAACGTGTGCCCCTCCTGCCACCAGAACTCGCGGCTGCGCAGGAACAGCCTCGAGCGCATCTCCCAGCGCACCACCGAGTTCCACTGGTTGGTCAGCTTGGGCAGGTCGCGGTGGCTCTGGATGTAGCGCTTGATGAGCGGTCCGATGATCGTCTCCGAGGTTGGCCGCACCGCGAGAGGCTCTTCGAGCTCTTCCATCGAGCCGCCGGCGCGCGTCACCCACGCGACCTCGGGCGCGAAGCCCTCGATGTGCTCCGCCTCCTTCATCAGGTACTCGCGGGGGATCAGCAGCGGGAACGCCCAGTTCTCGTGCCCGCTCTCCTTGATCATGTCGTCGAAGGCGCGCGTGATCGCCTCCCACATCGCCCATCCGTAGGGCCGCACGACCATCATTCCGCGTACGCCGGACCAGTCGGCCAGCTCGGCCTTGCGGATGACCTCCGTGTACCAGCGGTCGAAGTCGTCCGACATCTTGGTGACTTCTTTGACGAAGTCCTGCTGTTCTTCCACTTCCTGTTTCATGCCTCTAGCTCCCAAGCATCAATGATCTGAGATCAAAATTTCAGCCCGCCCCTCCGGCGCCTTCGGCGCCACCTCCCCGTGAACGGGGAGGACCAGGGGCTAGGCCGGGAGCGGGGCGTGCTCGGCCGCGATCGAATCGATCTCGGCCAGCAACACGGGAAGAAGCTCCTCCTGGGGCACGGTGCGGTAAAGCTTACCTTTCTTGAAAATCACGCCCTTGCCGCGGCCGCCGGTCACGCCGATGTCCGCGTGGCGCGCCTCGGCCGGACCGTTGACGACGCAGCCCATGACCGCGACAGTGATCGGCACGCGCAGCCTGGCGATGTAGGCCTCGACCGCCTTGACGGTCGGCACCATGTCGTACTCGAGCCGGCCGCACGTCGGGCACGCGATCAGCGTCGGGCTCTCGACCCGGAAGGCGAGGGTCTTGAGGATCTCGTGCGCGACCCGGACCTCCTCGCGGGGGTCGGACGTGGCGAGCGAGACTCGAATCGTGTCGCCGATGCCCTCGCTCAACAGGATTCCCATGCCAACGGAGCTCCGGATGCTGCCGGCCTCTACCGGCCCCGACTCGGTGACGCCGAGGTGGATCGGGTACGGCCGTGCGGTCGCGAACTTGCGGTTGGCCAGGATGTTGGTCCACACGTCAGTCGCTTTGAGCGAGACCTTGATGTAGCCCGGCCCGTAGTCCAGCTCCTCCAGGATCTTGCAGTGGCCCAGGGCCACCTCGACCATGCGCTCGGCGGTCCGCTCGCGATCGTCACGGTCGACGTGGTGCTGCTCGCGCAGGCTCTTGTGCACCTCTTCGGGCAGCGAGCCGGCGTTGACACCGATGCGGAACGGGATCTGGCGCTCCTTCGCCGCCGTCACGACCTTGACGACCTTCTCACGGTCCGGGATGTTGCCGGGGTTGAGGCGCAGGCAGTGAACGCCCGCCTCGATCGCCAGCAGCGCGAGCGTGTGGTCGTAGTGGATGTCGGCGATGACCGGCAACGGCGAGGCCTTGACGATCTCCTTCAGCGCCTCGGCGGCCTCCTTGTCGGGAACCGCCGGGCGGACGATCTCGCACCCCGCCTCCTTCAGCTCGTGGATCTGGCGCAGCGTCGCCTTGACGTCGCGCGTGTCGGTCTTCGTCATCGTTTGCACGGCGATGGGCGCCGCGCCGCCGATGACCACGCCACCGACGTTGACGGGGATCGCCTTACGCCGGTTGACGAAGCTCACCGTCATCGCGTCAAACCGGGGAACTGGCCGCTGGTGATGCGCTGGATGTCCAGGAAGCTGATGACCACCGCCAGCGCAAGCAGCGCCACCAGGCCGGCGCGCTGGACGTTGAGCTCCATCGTCCGGTCGAACGGCCGGCGCCGCACCACCTCGACGAGCACCACGACCATTCGGCCTCCGTCGAGGGCGAGGAAAGGCAACAGGTTCGTGAAGCCCAATGCAACAGAAAGCAACGCGACGATGGGTATGTAGGTTTCGAGCCCGAGCGAGACGGACTGATACGCGACGTCGGCGATGCCGATGGGACCCGTGACGCCGTTGGGCCCGAGCAGGCCGCCCGGCACCTTGCCGGTGACGAGCTCGACGAGGCCCTGAAAGATGTTGGTCACCGCGTGGTAGGGGAACGTGACGCCGTTCTGGAGCGCGTCCTGCACCGTGACCACCGACCAGCGCGCGCTGACTCCGACCTGGCAGGTCGTCACGTTCTTGTCGCTGACGACGCAGTGCGGCGTGACGATGGCGCTGAAGGGCTTGCCGTTGGCGCGCACCCCGCCGAGGACGATGGCGGCGTTGGGCGATTTGTTCTCGATTCCGCGCAGCTGGTCGGGACTCGTGATCGGCTGGCCGTCGACGGATTTCAGCTGGTCGCCGACATGGATGCCCGCGGCGGCGGCCGGCGAGTTGGGCAGGACGGCAATCACCTTGCCAGGCACGTCGTTGAGCTGGGTCAGGTCGTAGGCGGTGATCAGCAGGATCGCGACCAGGAAGTTGGCCGCCGGGCCGCCGGCCAGGATCAACAGCCGCTGCCAGGCCGGCCGGGTGTGGAAGCCGTTGGGATCGGCGAAGTCCCCGGCCTCCATGCCGCCCATACGCACGTAGCCCAGGATCGGCAGCGCGCGCAGCGAGTAGACGGTCCCGCCCCTGGTCATCGACCACAGCCGCAGCCCGGCGCCGATCGAGAACTCGATCACCCGGACCTTGAACAGCTTGGCGAAGATGAAGTGGCCGAACTCGTGCGGGCCGATCAGCAGCAAGAACATTCCCGCCACTCCGACCACCACGACCAGGGTGCTCATGCCCGCCTCACGGTACCGAAGTTTTCCCGTATGTAGCCCCTCGCCCAGCGGTCCGCGGCCAGGATCTCCTCGAGGGTCTCACCGCAGCCTGCGAAGGCTCCGAGGACCCGCTCGACGGTCGGAATGATCTGGCTGAACGCGATTTCGCCCGCCAGGAACGCGTTCACCGCCTCCTCGTTGGCGGCGTTCAGCACGGCAGGGTGGCCGCCGCCCGTCGTCGCGGCGCGCCGGGCCAGGCCGACGCTCGGGAACCGTTGCTCGTCGAGGTCGTGGAACTCGAGGCCGCTGAGCTCGTGCAGGGCCGTAGGTGGCACGGCGTCCGGCAGGCGGTCGGGATAGGCAAGCGCGACCGCGATCGGGAGCCGCATGTCCGGGCGGCCCAGCTGGGCCTTGAACGAGCCGTCGACGAACTCGACCAGGGAGTGGACCACGCTCTGCGGGTGGACGCAGACGGTGATGCGGTCGAGGGGGATGCGGTAGAGGTGGTGGGCCTCGATCACCTCCAGGCCCTTGTTCATCAGGGTGGCCGAGTCGACCGTGACCTTCGGGCCCATCGACCATCGCGGATGGTTGAGCGCCTGCTCGACCGTGACCTGGTCGAGATCCACCTCCGGGTGAGCCCAGAATGGTCCGCCGCTCGAGGTGATGACCAGGCGGCGCACGTTTTTGAGCTCCTCGCCCCACAGGCACTGCCAGATGGCGCTGTGCTCGGAGTCGATGGGCCGGATTCCCTTGTCGCCGGCCGCTCTCATCACCAGCGCACCGGCCATGACGAGCACCTCTTTGGTCGCCAGCGCGACCTCCTTTCCTGCTTTCAATGCGGCCAGGGTCGGTGCGAGCGCGCGCGCACCGGGGATCGCGACGACGACCAGGTCGCAGCGCGGGTCGGTGACCATTGCCTCGACGCGGGCGTCGAAGTCGCCTTCGCCCGAGCGCCCCTGGATCATGTGCTCGGTGGCGCGGTTCGCCGAGCGCACGCCCTCGGTGAGCCCGAAGAGCTTGAAGCGCTGCGGGTTGCGGTCGATGACGTCGAGCGTCTGCCGGCCGATCGAGCCGGTCGCGCCGAGAACCGCGACGTTGAGAGGACGCATCTAGAGGAGGTGGAAGAGCGTCACGTAGAAGTACACGAGGATCGGAGGGAACAGGATCGAGTCGATCCGGTCCAGCACGCCTCCATGCCCCGGGATGAGCTGCGACGAGTCCTTCACCTCAGCGATGCGCTTCATCTGCGATTCGACCAGGTCCCCCACCTCGGCGCTGATGCCGACGAGCAAGCCGAGGAGGATCGCGTGCAAGGGATTGATCGCGAGCACCGCCGACATGCCGATCAGCATCACGAGCACCGCCGCGACGATGCCCGCGATCGCGCCTTCCACGGTTTTCTTCGGACTGATGCTCGCGAAGAAAGGATGCCGGCCGATGCGGCTGCCGACGAGCAGAGCGGCCGCGTCGCTCGCGACCACGGCGAGGATGGTGAAGAGCGTCCACTTCAGCCCGTGGGGCGTGGACGTGTACAGCAGCAAGTAGAAGTTGAAAGGCATGCCGACGTAGAGCGCCCCGGCCAGGCCCATCGCCCACCGGCTGAGGCCCTGGCGCCGGCCGGGTAGGAAGAGGAACGCGCTCAGGCCGCCGACGAGCGCCAGCGCGAGGACGAGGGTGACGTCGACCTGCTTGAGCACCGTGCCGCTGAAGGCGAAGAACGCGCCGAGTGGGAACAGCAGCCATGCGGGCGCGCGCGAGCCCATCTTGTCGGAGAGGCCGCCGAACTCGTAAAGCCCGAGACCGCCGAGGACGATCACGAGCAGGTAGACGCCGTAGATGCCGGCCAGGACCAGCCCGATGACCGCACCGAGGATGACGAAGGCGCTGAGGATCCGGACCATGAGCGGGCTGGGTTTCCAGGTCGAGGTCATGGGCGCGTTCTGAGTTGTCAACTCACCTTCACCGTCATCTCGGCCTCGGGACGGCCGCCGAAGCGCCTGACGCGCGACGCGTACTCGGCCAGCGCCGCCTTCAGCTCCTCTTCGCCGAAGTCGGGCCACAGCGTCTCGCTGACAAGCATCTCGGCGTAGGCGCCCTGCCAGAGAAGGAAGTTGCTCATGCGGTGCTCGCCGGCGGTGCGGATGATGAGGTCAGGGTCGGGCAGGTCCGGCTGGTACATGCGCGCCGAGATGGCCGCCTCGTCGACCTGGTCGGCGGCCACACCGTCACTGACCAGCTTGCGCGCCGCGTCGACGATCTCGGCCCGGCCGCCGTAGTTGAGGCAGACGTTGAGGATGCCGTTCTTGTTGTTCCTCGTGCGGGCCATGGCGTCGTCGATGCGCCGGCGCATTTGCGATGAAAGCTCCTCGCGCCGGCCGCTGACGACGATGCGGACCCCGCGGCGGTGCATCTCGTCGATCTCCCGCTCCATGGTCTCGTGGAAAAGACGCATCAGGGCGCGGACCTCGGCCCGCGGGCGCGTCCAGTTCTCGGTCGAGAAGGCGTAGATCGAGAGGGCGTGGACGCCGAGGTCTTCACAGGCTTGAAGGACGCGCTTGATGGCGCGGACGCCGGCGCGGTGGCCGAAGGACGCGGGCCTGTTCTGGCGGCGGGCCCAGCGGCCGTTGCCGTCCATGATGATCCCGATGTGGCGGGGGACGTGGGAGTCCACGGGTGAGTGAAAGCGTACCGGGAGGCCCCTCCGCCGGCTTCGCCGGCACCTCCCCACTTCGTGGGGAGGACTACGGTCCTCGGCCCCTCCGCCGGCTTCGCCGGCACCTCCCCACTTCGTGGGGAGGACCGCGGTCCTCCTAGACCTCCATCACTTCGCGTTCTTTGCGGCTCGCGAGGGCGTCCACCTTCTCGATCTCGGACTCCGTGATCTTCTGCACCCGGGCGGTCGCCCGCTTTGCGTCGTCTTCCGGAACCTCGCCCTGCTTCTGCATCTGCTCGATGCGGTGCACCTCGTCGCGGCGAACGTTGCGGATCGCCACACGCGCATCCTCCGCCTTCTGGCGGACGAGCTTCACGTACTCTCGCCGGCGCTCCTCGGTCAGCGGAGGGATGGGCACCCGGATCACCTGCCCGTCGTTGGCCGGGTTGAGACCCTGTTCGCTGGTGCGCAGCGCCTTCTCGACCGCGCCGATCTGGCTCTTGTCGTAGACCTGCACCACGAGCAGGCGCGGCTCCGGCGCCGAGATCTGCGCGAGCTGGTTCAGCGGCGTCGGCGTGCCGTAGTAAGGAACCATGATCTTGTCGATCAGCGCGGGGTTCGCACGCCCGGTGCGGATGGTCGTGAGCTCCGCGCCGAAGTGGTCCACGGACTTGGTCATCTTCGTCTCCGCCTCGCGGAGAATCGGATCGATCATCTCGCAGCTCCAACGAGGGTTCCTACCTCTTCGCCCAGGATCACGCGCTCGATGTTGCCCGGCTTGAGCAGGTTGAAGACGACGATCGGCACGTCGTTGTCCATGCACAGCGTCAGGGCGGTGTTGTCCATCACCTCGATGCCCAGATTCAGCACCTCGAGGTACCCGAGGCGCTCGAACTTCGTCGCCGTCGGATCGCGCTTGGGGTCGGCGGTGTAGACGCCGTCGACCTTGGTTGCCTTGAGGATGACGTCGGCCTCGATCTCAACCGCGCGCAGCGCCGCGGTGGTGTCGGTCGTGAAGTAAGGGTTGCCGGTGCCGGCCGCGAGGATGACGACGCGGCCCTTCTCCAGGTGGCGCACCGCGCGGCGGCGGATGTAGGGCTCGGCGACCTGCGGCATCTGGATCGCGGTCATCGTCCGGGCGGGGATGCCGGCGCGCTCGAGCGCGTCCTGCAGGGCCAGCCCGTTGATGACGGTGGCGAGCATGCCCATGTAGTCGCCGGTGGCCCGGTCAAATCCGCGCTCGGTCGCGGACATGCCCCGGAAGATGTTCCCGCCGCCCACGACCAGCGCCACCTGCACGCCCATCTGGTGGACCCGCTTTACCTGCGCGGCGATCGTCTCCACCACCTCGAGGTCGAGCCCGTAGTCCCGCGATCCGCCAAGCGCCTCGCCGCTCAGCTTGAGCAGAACCCGGTTGTACTTCGGCGCGCCGTTGAGGATCTGGCTCAGGACTCTCTGATGTTAAATCGCGCGAAGCGGCGGACTGTGATGTTCTCCTGGAGCCTGGAGATGTTTTCCGCGATGAGCTGCTGCACGGTGCGGCCCGGCTCGCGGAAGTACTCCTGCTCCATGAGGCAGCTGTGCTTCAGGAAATCCTCGACCTGGCCTTCGACGATCCGCGGGATCACCTGCTCCGGCTTGCCGTCCTGGCGCGCCTTCGCCTCGTAGATCTCACGCTCCGTCACCAGCACGCCGTCGGGCACGTCCTCACGCGACACCCAGCGGGCGCCGAAGCCGGCGACCTGGAGCGCGAGCTCCTTCGCCAGCTTGCGAAAGTCCGGGCCCTTGGCGACGAAGTCCGTCTCGCAGTTCACCTCGATCAGGACGCCGATCTGCGGCGGGTAGTCGGGCGACGTCGCGTGCAGGTACGCCTCGACCACGCCCTGGCCGGTGACGCGGTCGGCGCGCTTGGCCGCCTTCGCGATGCCCTTCTCGCGCAGGATGGTGAACGCCTTCTCGAGGTCGCCTCCGGCTTCCTCGAGCGCGTGCTTGCAGTCCATCATGCCGGCGCCGGACATGTCGCGCAGCTTCTTGATCAGGTCCATGTCCACGGCCATCAACGGGCCTCCTCGTCGTCAGCGCCGCGACCGATGAACTCCTCCTCCGACACGGTCGGCAGGTAGTCCTCCTCGTCCTCGAGGTACTCCTCGATCTCCTCGTAACGAGGCGTCTCCAGGAACTCGCGGTCCTCGACCTCGGGCATGATCTCGCCGCGGGCCGCTGCCTCCTGACGGCCTTCCTGGCAGGCGTCGGCGATCTTGCCCGTCAGCAGCTTGACCGCGCGGATGGCGTCGTCGTTGCCGGGGATCACGTACGTGATGAGGTCGGGGTCGCAGTTCGAGTCGGTGATCGCGACCACCGGGATCTTGAGCCGGTTCGCCTCGGTGACGGCGATGTGCTCCTTGCGCGGGTCGACGACGTAGAGCGCGCCGGGCAACCGCTTCATGTCGGCGATGCCGTCGAAGTGGAACATCAGGCGGTCCAGCTCGTCCTGGAGGCGCTTCGCCTCCTTCTTCGGCATCTGCTCGAACTGACCTTCCTGCTGCATCTTGCGAAGCTCCTGCAGGCGCTCGATCCGCTTCTTGACGGTGCTGAAGTTGGTGAGCATGCCGCCCATCCAGCGCCGGTTGACGAAGTACATGCCGCAGCGCGCGGCCTCGGTCTGGATGGTCTCCTGGGCCTGCTTCTTGGTGCCGACGAAGAGCACCGGCCGGCCGCTCGCGGCGACGCCGCGCGTGAACTCCCAGGCGTCGTCAAGGAGCCGCACGGTCTTCTGCAGGTCGATGATGTGGATGCCGTTGCGGGCGGTGAAGATGTAGGTCTTCATCTTCGGGTTCCAGCGGCTGGTCTGATGCCCGAAATGGACACCCGCCTCCAGCAGCTGCTTCAAAGTTACTTGCGCCACGTCAAATCTCCCTCCCTGTTCTCTCTTCCGCCCGGTTCCAGCCTCTCGCGTCGGAAAGGACAGGGGGATTGCCCCGGGCGTGCTAACTCAGTCGCTTGGACTGGCGAAGTGAGTATACCCAGCGCCCGGAAGTTCTAAGCGGCGGCGCTTTTCTTGTTGGCGCCCTTCGGGCCAGGGCACCTGGGGTAGTCGGAGCACGACTTGAAGAGCCCGAACCTGCCCCGCCTCTCGACCAGCGGCTTGCCGCAGATCGGGCAAGGCTCGTCGAGGACTTTCGGCCCCTCGCGCCGCTTGCCGTCCTTGCCGATGTTGGCCCGGTACGTGCAGTCCGGGTAGCGCGAGCAGGCGACGAACGGGCCGTACCTGCCGGTCCGCTCGACCAGGTCCCCTTCCCCACACTGCGGGCACTTCTCGCCGGTCAGCTTCGATTCGCTCTGCGCGGCGTCGCGCTTGATGTACTTGCACTCGGGGTAGCCGGAGCAGCCGACGAACTCGCCGTAACGGCCGGTGCGCAGCTGCAGCGGCCGGCCGCAGTTGGGGCAGGCCTCGTCCAGCAGCTTGGGCTCCGGCGCCTCGCCCTCCGGCGTGAGCGCGCGGCGGAACTTGCACTTCGGATAGCGCGAGCAGCCCATGAACGGGCCGAACCGGCTTGCCTTGCGGACAAGGTGCCCCTCGTTACACAGCGGGCAGACCTCGTCGGTGTCGGCCGGCGTGGCCTCCTCGGCGGCGCTGAGCATGCGCTGCAGCGGCCCGTAGAAGTCCCTGACCACCGGCACCCACTCCTGCTTGCCGCTCTCGACCTCGTCGAGGCGCTTCTCGAGCTTGGACGTGTACTCATCGTCGGAGATGGTCTTGAAGTGGTCGACCATCAGCCCGTTGACGGCCTCGCCGACGCGCGTCGGGTAGAGGCGGCGGTCCTTGATCTCGACGTACCCGTGCGCCTTGGTGATGGTCTGCACGGTCGGCGCGTAGGTCGATGGGCGGCCGATGCCGCGCTGCTCGAGCTCCTTGATCAGCGTCGCCTCCGTGTAGCGCGGCGGAGGCTGGCTGAAGTGCTGCTCGGGCTTGATGCCGTGGTAGTCGAGCCCCTCGCCCTGCGCCAGCGCCGGGAGCTCGTTCTCGCCGTTTTCGTCGCGGCCCCACACTTTGTAGAAACCGTCGAACGTCAGGACCGAGCCGTTGGCGCGGAAGATGTATTCCCCGCCCTCGATCTCGGCCTGCGTCTGGTCGTACACCGCCGGCGCCATCCGGCTGGCGACGAAGCGCCGCCATATGAGGTCGTAGAGCCTGTACTGCTCGGCGGTCAGATGCTGGCGGATCGAGTCTGGCGTGCGGTTGACCTCGGTCGGACGGACCGCCTCATGCGCGTCCTGTGCCCCGGGCACCGCTTTTGTCGCGCGGGCGGCGCCGAGGTACTTCTCGCCGTGCTGGCCCCTGATCCAGCCCTTCACCTTCGCGTCGGCGTCGGCCGAGATGCGGGTCGAGTCGGTGCGCATGTAGGTGATGAGGCCGACGGGCCCTTCCGCACCGAGCTCCACGCCTTCATAGAGCTGCTGCGCGACCCGCATCGCGTTGTGCGGCCGCATGCGCAGCCGGCTCGAGGCGTCCTGCTGCAGCGTCGAGGTGATGTAGGGCGGGTTCGAGCTCTTGGTCCGGCGCTTCTGCTCGACGCCGATGACGCTGTAATCGGCGCCCTCGAGCCTGCGCAGGATCTCGTTCGCCTCGGCCTCGTCGTGGACCTCGAGCTTGTCCTGTTCTCCCGACTTTGGCCTGTGCAGGCGGGCGAGGAAGTGCTGGTCCTGACCGCGCTTCGAGAGCTCGACGTCGACCGTCCAGGACTCGACCGGGACGAACTTGCGGATCTCCTCTTCGCGGTCGACGACCAGGCGAAGGGCGACCGACGACACGCGGCCGGCGCCGATGCCCTTCTGCACCTTGGCCCACAGGAAGGGACTGAGGCGGAACCCGACCAGGCGGTCGACCACGCGGCGGGCCTGCTGGGCGTTGACCAGGCGCATGTCGATCCCACGGGGGGCTTCCAGCGCCCTGCGAACCGCGTCAGAGGTGATCTCGTGGAACTCGATCCGCTTCGGGTCGCGGAGCTTCAGGACCTCGGCCAGGTGCCAGGCGATCGCTTCGCCCTCGCGGTCGGGGTCGGAGGCCAGGATGACCTCTGTGTCATTCTTGGCCGCCGAGCGAAGCTCGTTGATCGTCTTGCGGCGGCTTTCGACCACCTCGTAGTGAGGCTTGAAGCCGTCCTCCACCTCGACCCCCATCTCCTTTTCGGGCAGGTCGCGGACGTGGCCCATCGAGGCCCGGACGTCGTAGCGGTCTCCCAGAAACCGCTTCAGGGTCCTGGCCTTGGCAGGCGACTCGACGATGATCAGACCTTCTGGCACAGCTCTCTCTTTATTCCCCATTCCGGGCTCTTGTTCCCGCCGGGGGGTCCCGGACGGCGCATCCTACGCCCGTTCTTTGCCGCGGCGCAACGCCCTTACATACCCGCCCTGGTGCCTTTTAACCGCCCCGTCGAGTTCCAGGGCGGTCAGTCTGCCGAGGACTTCGGCGACCGGAAGCTGAAGCTTCCGGGCCAGCTCGGCGGCGTTCAGGGCGAGGACGTCCGAGAGGTGAGAAAGGATTCCGTCGCGCTCCGGCCGGAGCTTGAAACCGAAGCTTCTGGGCGCCGCCAGCGGGTCGTCAAGGACCTCCCCGCCGGGGTGCAGCACGGCCATCACGTCCCGGGCGTTCTGAACCAGGCCGGCGCCGTCACGTAGAAGGGCGTGAGTGCCGACGGACAGCGGCGAGAACACGCTTCCCGGGACCGCCATTACCTCTTTATGCAGGTCGAGCGCGGCCTCGGCGGTGATGAGCGCGCCCGAGCCTTCGGCGGCCTCGACCACGATGACGACGTCCGAGAGCGAAGCCATCGTGTAGTTGCGCGCGGGGAAGTTGTGCCGGCGCGGGGCGGTGCCGTCGGGGAACTGGCTGACCAGCGCTCCACCCGCGGCGAGGATGTCCTCGGCGAGCTTTGAGTGCGCCGCCGGGTAGACGATGTCCACGCCGGTGCCCATGACCGCGACCGTCGCGCCGCCCGCGTTGAGCGCACCGCGATGCGCTGCGGCGTCGATCCCGAGCGCCAGCCCGCTGACGATGACGACTCCCGCCCGGGCCAGCTCGAGGGCAAGTTGCTCGGCCACGGCCTCGCCGTAAGGCGACGGCCGGCGCGAGCCGACGATGGCGGCCCTCGGCCCTTCGGGCGGGGGCCACCGGCCCCGCACCCGCAGCTCAGGCGGCGACATCGTTCAGCCGGAAGCCCAGCGCCTCGAGGACGTGCGGCTCTTCGATCTCTGGTGAGCCGTCGAGATCGGCCGCCGTCCGCGCGACCCGCCAGGCGCGGTGGAAGCCGCGCGCCGTCATGCCTCGCTGCACGGACCAGCGCTCGAGCGTCCGCCGGGAGTGCGGCGCGAGGCTTGCGAACTGGCGCAGGCGCGCTGGCTTGAGCTGCGCGTTGAGGCAGCCCTGGCGGTCGAGCTGGCGCTTGCGGGCGGCGATGACCCGCTGGCGCACAACCGCCGAAGTCTCACCCATCGGTTCGGACGAGAGCTGCTCGAGTCCTACCCTGCGCGCCGCGACCTGCAGGTCGATGCGGTCGAGCAGCGGTCCGGAGAGGCGGCGCTGGTAGGTGTCCACGGCGGCCGGCGTGCACCGGCAAGACCGAATCCCATCCCCCGCCCACCCACATGGGCATGGGTTGGTCGCGGCGACCAGCGTGAAGCGCGCCGGGTAGCGCACCGAGCCGCCCGACCTCGTGATCGTCACCCATCCGGTTTCGAGCGGCTGCCTGAGCGCCTGCAGCACCGGCGCCTGGAACTCCGCCAGCTCGTCGAGGAACAGCACGCCGTGGGTAGCGCGGCTGATCTCCCCCGGCTGCGCCAGCCCGCTGCCGCCGCCGACCAGCCCGGCCGTCGAGATCCCGTGGTGGGGCGCCCGGAACGGTCGAGTCCAGTCGAGCGGCCGGCCTGGTGGAAGGTCGCCGAGCAGGCTTCGCACCTGGGCCACCTCCAGGGCCTCGTCCAGCTCCAGGGGCGGCAGGATGCCGGGCAGGCAGCGGGCGAGCATCGTCTTGCCTCCGCCGGGCGGCCCGCTCATGAGCAGGTGGTGCCCGCCCGCGGCCGCCACCTCGAGGGCACGCTTGGCCTCTTCCTGGCCATGCACCTCGCGCAGGTCGTGCTCCACGACCGACTCCGCGCGCGCACCCGCTGGCGTCGACCTGGCCGCCGGGATCGGTTCCACGGCGAGCAGGTGATTCACGACCGCGGCCAGCGAGACGCACGGGATCACCTCGAGCCCGTCGACCAGGGACGCCTCGGCCGCGTCCGGCGCGGGCACGAAGACGCGCTCGTAACCGAGCTCCCGCAGCCCGCGCGCGGCGACGAGCACACCGTCGACGTGACGCACGCTCCCGTCCAGAGCCAGCTCGCCGAGAAACGCGCTGTTCGGCGGCGGGCGCTTCTCGGCGCGCGCCAGCGCGATCGCGACGGCGATGGGCAGGTCGAGGCCCGTGCCGTCCTTGCGCAGCTCCGCGGGCGCGAGGTTCACCGCCAGCCGCGTGGTCGGAAAGTCGAGCGCGCTGTTGCGGATCGCCGCGCGGACTCGTTCGCGAGCCTCCTTGACGGTCGTTGTCGCCAGCCCGACCAGCACGAACGCGACCTCGCCGCGTCCGATGTACGCCTCGACGTGGACGGGACGCACGTCGAGGCCCACCAGCACGCACGAATCGACGCTTCCGAGCACGCGCCCGAAGTTATCGGGCCGCGGCCGAAAAATCAGCCCAGCCTGTTAAGGGTCCCTCCGGCAGCCCCTCCGGCGCCTTCGGCGCCACCTCCCCATAGATGGGGAGGACTACAACCTGTCGAGGAAGTCGGCGACTTCGTCGTGGAAGGCCTGCGGCTGCTCGACGAAAACCTGGTGGCCGGCGTCCCCGACGATCACCTGTCGCGCGCCCTTCACCCCCGCGCAGATCTCCTCCGCGCACACCGGCCCGCAGATGAAGTCCTCGTCACCGGTGATGACCAGCGCCGGCGCCGCGATCGCGCCCAGCGAGCCGCGGAGGTCGAACGTGTTGAAGATCTCCTCGTTGAAGAGCCTCAGCGCGTCGGCGTTGATGGTCTCCGACTTCAGCGTGTCGAGGTAGCCCGCTTCGGCGGGTCCGTAATGCGCGAAGTAAAGCGGCAGCTCGCGAAACACGATCGGGCTCAGCTCTTCGTCGGTCTTGAAGTGCCCCGCTTGCTCCTCCTCTAGCGCCGCGAGCGCGTCCGCCGCCCACGGTTGAGTGCTGCGCTTGTCCATGCCGGCGCGCATCGCCGCCTCCTGCTCGGGTCCAAACCGGCATAGCGTCGAGGACAGCACCAGCCGGCGGACACGCGCCGGGTGCGCCGCGGCGTAGGCCATCGCGACCACGCCTCCATGCGAGTGGCCGAGCAACAGCATCCGCTCCAGGCCGAGGTGCAAGCGCAGCTCCTCGACGTCCCCAACGTAGTCGTCGATCTGGTAAGCGCGCGTGTCGCGAGGCCGCTCCGACCCGTCGGTGCCACGCGGGTTGAGCATGATCAGCGTGAACTGCTCCCACAGGGCCGCCAGGTCGCCGAAGTAGGTCGACGAGAACCCAGGTCCACCCGGGTGGCAGACAAGCACCGGGCCGTGACCGAGCTTGCGGTACGTCAGCTTTCTCCCGTCGGAGGTCGTGAACCTCAAATCAGGCGCGGCTCCGGGCGCCAGCGGCCGCCCTCTTCGAGGTAGCCCGCGGGCTGGTCGACCTCATGGCTGAGGACGAGCAGCCAGCGGCTCCGCTCCGCCTCCTCGAAGAGCCGCGCCTTCTGCTGCAGCACCCGCAGCGCGTCCAGGTCCGCGGACATCGTCCAGGGCACGCGCAGGTGCGGTGTCTGGCAGACCAGGTCGCCAGTGACGCAGCACGCGAGCTCGCCCGACTGCAGGATGAGTACCTGGCTGCCGGGCGTGTGACCGCCGACGTGGCGGATGTGCACGCCCGGGAGCACCTCCGCGTCGCCGTCCAGAAACTCGACAGCGTTGTTGCCGTCGGCCAGCGGCGTGAAGTCGTCGGCGATGAAGCTCGGCTTGCTGCGGACGTCCGGGTCCAGGGCGAAGTCCCACTCCGTGCGCTGGACGAAGTGCTTCGCGTTCTTGAAGGTGAGCTCGACCTCGCCTGCCTGGTTCCGCCGCGTCAGCCCGCCCGCGTGGTCCCAGTGCAGGTGCGTCGTGACCACCGCGTCGACCTCCTCCGGCCGGATGCCGAGCCTCTTCAAGTGATGGAGCAGGCTCTCGGGCTCGCGCAGACCCACCTGCAGCGCGCGCTTCTCGCTGAGCTTGTTGCCGATGCCGGTCTCGCAGACGATGACGCGTCCGTTCATGCGGGCGATGAGGCACACGCACGCGCAGTCGATCATGTTGTTGCCGTCGGCGGGCTTCAGCTTCTCCCACAGCACCTTGGGCACGACGCCGAACATAAGGCCCCCGTCCGCCTTCCAGCGGTCGGCGACCAGGAGGTGGAGCTCGAGGTCCCCCATCAACACGGCGCCTTATATGCTCCTACAGTGCCGGCCCCGGCGATCAGGACGTCGCAGCTGACGAAGAACTACGGCGCCGGCAGGGGCCTTTTCGACCTCGACCTGCAGGTCTCGGACCAGGAGGTGTTCGGCTACCTCGGGCCGAACGGCGCCGGCAAGACGACCACGATCCGCCTGCTGATGGGCATGATCCGGCCCACGGCCGGTTCGGCGTACATCTTCGGGCTGGACTGCATACGCGACGCGGTCGACGTCAAGCGCAGAGTCGGCTACGTACCCGGTGACGTGCCGCAGTTCGGGAGCCTGACCGGCAGCGAGGTCGTCGCCTACCTCGGCGGGATGCGCGGCGGCATCGACAAAGGCCGCGTGCGTTCGCTGTGCGAGCGTTTCGAGCTCGATCTCGGCCGGCGCTTCCGCGAGTACTCGAGCGGCAACAAGCAAAAGCTCGCCATCGTTCTCGCCTTCATGCACAGGCCCGACGTGTTGATACTCGATGAGCCGACCAGCGGACTCGACCCGCTCAACCGGCAGGAGTTCTACACGCTTCTGCGTGAGACCCGCGACGACGGAGCGACGGTCTTTCTCTCCTCGCACATCCTGTCAGAGGTCGAGCACATCTGCGATCGCGTCGGGATCATCCGCGATGGACGCCTGGTGCACATCGCGCAGCTCGATGAGGCGACCGCCCCGAATCTCGAGGAGATCTTCCTGAGCTACTTCAGCGAGTCGAAGCCCAAGCTGCTCCCCTCGTGATCCTCATCCTGCTTGGCCTGCGCCTGGGGCGCTGGGGCTTGATCGGATTTTCGGCGGCCGCGTTTCTGTCGATCCTGGCCCAGACGGCCGGTTACTACGAGATCGCGGGGCACACTCTGGCGGAGAGGGCGGCCTTCGGTGCCTCGATGTCGGCGCTCGCGGCGCAGTTCATCGCCCTGTTTCCGGCCGAGATCCGGCCCGACACAGTCGGCGGCTTCGTGGAGTTTCGCGGCTTCCACCCCCTCGCGATCCTGCTCTGCGTCTGGGCGCTCGTCTCGGCAACCGGCTTCGCGCGCGGCGACGAGGAGCGCGGCGTCGTCGAGGCAACCCTGGCGACTCCCACATCTCGCATCGCACTCGTGGGCTCGCGCGCTGCCGCGTTCACGATCGCGATCGCCGTCGCATCGGCAGCCGCGTGCACCGCCTACGTGGTCGCCGTCGCCTTCGGCCACGAGACGGCGGAGCTGCGCGGCGTGCTCGAGGACGGGGTGCTGCTGGTCGCGCTCGGCCTCGCGTGGTACGCGATCTCGCTTTTCGTCGCCCAGCTCGTGCACGGCCGCGCCGCGACCGCCGCCGCCGGTGGCGTGATGCTCGGGCTGTTCCTGCTCAACAGCCTCAGCCGCGTGCTGCAGTCGCTCAGCGCCTGGCGATGGATCTCTCCCTTCCGCTACTACGAGCTCAGCCAGCCGCTCCCGCCCGGCGGCAACTTCGACATAAGCGGGCTTCTCGTACTGGTCGCAATCGCGGTCGCGGCCGCGGCCGCCGCCGCTCTCGCATTCATGCGCCGGGACCTCGGGTCGTCGCTGATCCATTTCCCGGCGCGGCGCAGACCGGTGATCCTGGAGCCGTCCGCCAATCCGTTCTGGCGAATCCCCGTGGTGCGCGGCGTCTACGAGCGCCGCCTCGGCCTGCTCGCGTGGAGCGCCGGCATGGCGGCGCTGGCGTTCGTGTTCGTGCTCCTGACGCGCACGATCGTCAACGTCCTGCTCTCGTTGCCCGCCCTCCTCCCTTACATCTCGATCTTCGTCCACCAGCAGATCTACCCCGCGGTGCTCGGTTACACGTGGCTCAACGTCGCCCAACTGCTGTTCGCGGCGCTGGCGATCACACACGTCGCGCGCTGGTCGGCGGAAGACGTCGACGGCCGGCTGGGGATGACGCTGAGCCAGCCTTTCTCGCGGGCCGCGGTCGTTGTCGAGCGGATGGCGATCCTGACCGTGATCGCGCTCGTCGTTTCAGCGGTCAGCGGCGCCGTGCTCTTTGTCAACTCGCACGCGCAAGGCATCGACCTGAACGCCGGACGGCTGGTCGCCGCGTCATTGATGCTGGTGCCCTTCGCGCTGGTGTTTGCGGGCGCGGGCGCCCTGCTCGCCGCATTGGCGCCGCGCGCTGCGGTCGGCCTGCTCGGCGCTTTCGCATTCGCGAGCTACCTCGACATCGAGCTGGCGACGATCTTCAAGCTGCCCGCCTGGCTGCAGGACCTCTCGGCATTCAAGCTCTTCGGCACGCCGCTTCTCACCGGCGTAGATGGCCGCAGCCTGACGCTGATGGTGGCCCTCGCCCTCGCCGGGCTCGGAAGCTCGATACTTTTGATGCAGAGGCGGGACGTAGGCGCGTAGCTGCCGGCGTTCCTGCTTACGAAAGGTAGCCAACCCCGTACACAGGAGGTAAACTGCGTCGCCATGCCGCGATCGATGTGGAAAGGCGTGGTCTCTTTCGGGATGGTCTCGATCCCGATCCGTCTCTACAACGCCACCGAATCAAGCGCCAAAGTGTCGTTTCGCCAGCTCTGCCCCGACCACCACTCCCCCATCTCGTACAAGCGCTGGTGCGCCGAGGGCGACCACGAGGTCGCGTACAGCGAGATCCAGCGCGGCTACGAGGTCGGCAAGGATCGCTACGTCATCATCGACGACAAAGACCTCGACAACCTTCCGCTGCCGACCGCGCACGCGATCGACATCGAGGAGTTCGTGCCCGCGGACGACATCGAGCCCGGGCTGTACTTCGACAGCGCCTACTTCGTCGAGCCCGAGGAGCTGGGCAAGAAGCCGTACTACCTCCTGAAGCGCGCGCTGGAAGCGACGGGGCGCATGGCCATCGCCAAGATCGCGCTGCGTGACAAGGAGCACCTGGCCGCGCTTCACCCGAACGGCAAAGGCCTGATCATGAACACGCTCCACTGGCCGGACGAGATTCGCTCCACCGAGGGTCTGAAGGGGCTCGAGGGCGAGGTGAAGATCAACCCCAAGGAGCTAGAGATGGCCAAGGCGCTGATCGAAAGCCTGGCCGAGAGCTTCGACCCGAGCCGCTACAAGGACGACTACCGCGAGGCGGTGATGAAGGTCGTCCAGGCCAAGATGGAGGGCCAGGTCATCGAGGCCCCCGAGGCGCCGCAGCCGGCCAAGGTCATGGACCTCATGGATGCGTTGCGCCAGTCGGTGGAGCAGGCGAAGAAGCAGCGCTCGGGCCGCGAGAAGCCCGCGGCCGAGGCCAAGAGGCGGCGTAAAGCTTCCTGACCCTTTCTCGCCTAATCTGGGCGAGGTGGTTCAGGAGAGTGACCAGCTCCAGATCGAGCTGGAGAGCTTCCCGGCGGAGCTGCGGCCGATGCAGGCCGCATCGGCGGAGGCGCCGTTCAGCTCGGCCGAGTACCTGTTCGAGGTCAAGTGGGACGGCTTGCGCTGCATCCTGTTCCGCGACGACGGCGGCGACGTTCGTCTGCGGGACCGGAGCATGAACGACATCACAGCCGACGTGCCCGAGGTCGTGGCGGCGGCCAAGCGCGTGCCTCCAGGCAGCGTGATCGACGGCGAGCTGGTGGCGACTGACGACGAGGGGAGGCCGGACTATCCGCGCCTGCGCCAGCGCCTGGCGGGCGGCGCGCGGATGCGAAATGAGATCCCGACCGCCTATCTCGCGTTCGACGCGCTTTACCTGGAAGGCAAGCCTCTCATTCGCCAACCGGTGGTGCGCCGGCGGGCGCGGCTGGCCAAGGCGGTCGAGGCCGGCGGCCACCTCTTCGTCCCCGACCACATCACGGAGGACGGGGTCGAGCTGTTCGAGGCGTGCCTCGAGCGCGGGCTGGAAGGCGTCGTCGCCAAGCACCAGCAGAGCCCCTACGTCCCGGGCCAGCGCAGCCCATTCTGGCTGAAGGTCAAGGCGGTCAAATCGGACGACTTCGTCGTCATCGGCTGGACCGGGGAGAAGCCGTTCGACGCCCTGGTCGTCGGCTATCACGAAGACGGGCGCCTGCTGCCGTGCGGTACGGTCGGCGGAGGCTACGACGACGAGGCGACTCGCGCGCTGCGCGAGTTTGTGGTCGCTCTCGCGACAGATGAATCGCCGCTGGACCCGCCGCCGATCATGATGCGGCCGGTCTCCTGGGTTCGGCCGGAGCTCGTGGTCAGCATCCGCTACTCGGAGTGGTCGCCGGACGGCACCTTACGCTTTCCGATCTTCAACGGCCTGCGGCCGGAGGTGGATCCGTCGGAGGCGGTCAGGCACCGACCTCGGGTCGTGATCATCGGGCACGTGCGCCCGGGGTCGGCGGCGTACGACCTCACGCGATTTCCGTTTTGAGCTTTGACGTAGTCACCGGCGCCTTCGGCTACACGGGGCGCTTCATCGCACGCCGCCTGATGGCGCAGGAGCGCCCTTTGAAGACGCTGACCAACCATCCCCAGCGACCCGGCGCCGAAGACGTCAAGGCCGAGGTCGCGCCGCTGCAGTTCAAGGACCGCGACGCGCTGGTCGACTCGCTGCGCGGCGCGGACGTGCTCTACAACACGTACTGGGTCCGCTTTCACCACGGGCGCATGCACTTCGGGGAGGCGGTGGCCAACACGCGCGTGCTGATGGGAGCGGCGCGCGACGCGGGCGTGCGCAAGGTCGTGCACATCTCCGTCAGCAACGCGTCCGAGGACTCGCCGCTCGAGTACTACGCGGGCAAGGCGCGGACGGAGAGGATCGTGCGCGAATCGGGCCTCGCCTGGGCGATCGTTCGTCCGACGCTGATCTTCGGACCCGGCGACATCCTGATCAACAACATCGCGTGGCTGCTGCGGCGGCTCCCGGCGATCGGGATTCCGGGCCGGGGCGAATACCGGCTTCAGCCTGTCGCGGGCGAGGATGTGGCGGAGATCGCGACGTGGGCGGCGGAGCAGATCGACAACGTCCTCGTCGACGCCGCGGGGCCGGACATCATCTTTTACAGCGAGATGATCGAGTCGATCGCGATCGCGGTCGGGCGGCATCCGCGATTTCTGTACATGTCGCCGCGGATGGCCCTTCTTGCGGTGCGGGTGATCGGGCGCCTGGTCGACGACGTGATGCTGAACGAGCCGGAGCTGCAGGGATTGATGGGGGAGCTGCTCGTGTCGCGTGAACGGCCGCGGGGGACGCGCCGCCTCGACAACTGGCTGTTGAGCAGCGCGGAGACGCTGGGGCGGTCCTATGCGTCGGAGCTGGACCGGCACTGGCGGTAAGTGGTCTCCACGATCTCGATGTAAATTTACGGCTTTTCATTGCATTTCCAAACTAACGTTCGTAGGCTTTCCTCATGCTGCAGCTGGTCGACGCGGAGCTCCCGACTACCCGGCAGGAGATCGAGCACGAGCTCCTTCGCATCCGCGGGGAGATCGAGATCCGGGAGCTCTACTTCTCCCGCCTCGCGGCCGCGCTCCAGAACACCGATCGGTGTGAGGATGCGGAGTCCGACCAGACGACGGTCGATTGGATCCGCCACAACTGCCGGATGACGCAGCAGGCCGCCTCGGACCGGGTGCGGATCGGCGAGAAGCTGCCCGTCATGCCCAGGAGCGAGAACTGTCTCTACACCGGCGAGCTGGGCATCCAGCACCTGGCGGTGATGGCGCGCACGGCTGTTGCCGTCGGCGATGCGTTTGACGAGGCGCGCCTGCTGCCGCTGGCGAAGAAGCATTCGCCAGGGCGGTTCTACCACGAGTCGCTCCACTACCGGCACTCGCTCCGACCGAAGGAGTTCGCTGAAGAGCAAGCCGACCTTGCCGAGAACCGGCATCTGTCACTGGGCACAGCCGAGGACGGCTGTCTCATTTTGCAGGGCGTCCTCGACCCCGTCGGCGGTGCCGCGGTGCGCACGACGCTCGAGGCGCTGGCGAGGCCGATGGGCAAGCACGACGATCGGACGCGGGAGAAACGGCTGGCCGACGCCATGGTCGAGGGATTGACGAACGGCGCCAAGGTCAACGTCCAGATGCAGGTGACGAGTTCGCTGGAGACCCTCCTGGGTCTGCTGGGAGCGCCGGGGGCGGAGACTGAGTTCTCGCTTCCGGTCTCTTCGAAGACCGTGGAGCGCTGGGGATGCGACTGCAGCATCACGCGCGTGCTGATGAAAGACTCGGTGGTGATCGACGTCGGTCGAGCGGAGCGGGTGATCAAGGGACCCAAGCGCCGAGCGCTGATCGCGCGCGATCGCCACTGCCAGTGGCCAGGCTGCGAGAGACCCGCGTCATGGTGCGATGGACATCACATCGTCCACTGGATCAACGGCGGCGGGCTCGAGCTGCAGAACATGGTTCTGCTTTGCCAGCGACATCACTGGTTGGTGCACGAGGGCGGCTGGCAGATCATCAAGAGCGATAGCGACGGCATCGTGCCGGTCGCCCCAACGACCCTGTTCGCGATGCCGCGCGGACCCGACTAGCCGAAGGGGTCTTCGATGAGCTCGACCTCGAACTTCTGCTCGTGGATCGTTACTCCGACAACGGCGTAGTGAATCGGGCCGCGCCATTCGGAGAGGGCGCGGTATTCGGCCGCGGCGGCCATCAACGCATGACGCTTGCGCGCGCCGACGCCTTCGAGGGGAGTGCCGAACGCGTCCCCTGAACGCGTCTTGACCTCCACGACGACGAGGTCGCTTCCGCGCCGGCAGATGAGGTCGAGCTCACCGCGGCGGGCGAGGAAGCCCGCGCCGACGACCTCGTAGCCGCGCGACCGGAGAAATGCGGCGGCGGCGCGCTCACCGGCGCGGCCTAACTCGAGAGTCCGACCAGCTCGGAGACGCGAAACGGCGCCCAAGACGTCCTGTGAATCGGGCTTGGGCCGAGTCGTCGGATCGCGGCGCGATGCGACGGAGTGGCGTATCCCTTGTGGTCGGCGAATCCCCAGCCGGGATAGAGGCGGTCGTACTCGATCATGGCCCGGTCGCGCGCGACCTTGGCGACGATGCTCGCGGCCATGATCGAGGCGCAGACTTTGTCGCCACGCACGACCGCCAGCTGAGGCACGTGCGCGTCGGGCACGTCGAATGCGTCGATCAGCAGGTACTCGGCTTTCACGCTCAACCCGGCGACGGCCCCCGCGTGGGCGAGCATGCGCGCCTTGTAGAGCCCGAGCCTGTTGACCTGGGTGTGGTCCACCGCGCACAGCGAAACGGCCACCGCGCGGCGGCGGATTATCTTGTCCACCCGCTCGCGCTCGTCGGCCGTCATCAACTTCGAGTCGTTGAGGCCGGGTATCCGGTCACCGAGCCGCAGCACCACGGCGCCCGCGACGACGGGGCCGGCCAGCGGGCCCATGCCGACCTCGTCGACCCCGGCCACGACCTGGTAGCCCATGGCCTGGGCGCGGCGCTCGAACTTCCACAGCTGTGGTCGCATCTACTCGAGGTTAGTCATGAGCGGGACGGGCCGCCACGCCCTTAACAGGCTTCGAGGGGTCGGGCGAGACTTTCGTCCAGCCGCCCTCGATCGTCGCGATGGCCCACCTCGCCTCTCGTGCGACCGACCACCAGCCTGGTACGAGTGCCCGATCGCTCGTCAGGCGTCGCAGCGGGAGCAGGGCGCGCTGCACTCTACCTTCCCCGAGCGCGTACGCCGACCAGAACCGGACCTCGCGCGACCTGTCGCGCAGGGCTGCCAGGAGGTCCGGGATCGCCGACTTCTCGTATACGAGATGCTCGGCGGCCATGGCCCGGACGGCGGGTTGCTCACTCTGATTGGCCAGAACCTCGCGGAGCGCCGTCGAGGCGCGCGGATTGTCGAAATTACCGAGCGCGTATGCGGCGAACCTTCGAGTGTCCGGGTCCGGATGGGTGCGCAGCACCTTGATGAGCCGGCTCGTGCTGCGACCATCGCGGAGGACGCCAAGCGATCGGAGCGCTTCGCCGCGCAAAACGGGATCCGGGTCGTCCAGTACGGCGAGAAGCTGACGGCGCGCGTCATCACCGCCTATGCGGCCGAGCGCCCAGATCGCGTCGCCCGCCGGATCAGGCTTCGGCTTCTTCGGTTTCGCCGGTTTGTTCGGCCTCGACCGCCTCCTCCTCCTCGGGCTCTTCGGCCTCCGGGGCCTCGGCCACCAGGCGCCGCCGCTCGTGGATTCGCGCCTCGCGCCCGACCTTGCCGCGCAGGTAGTACAGGCGGGCCTGGCGCACCTCGCCATGGCGCAGCACGTCGATCTTATCGATGCGCGGGGAGTGGACGAGGAACGTCCTCTCCACGCCGACGCCGTGCGTCACCCGCCGCACCGTGAAGTTGCGGCGCAGCCCGCCACCGGTGACCCGGATGACGGTGCCCTCGAACACCTGGATGCGCTCGCGCGTGCCCTCGACGACCTTGGCGTGCACCCGCACGGTGTCGCCTGCACGCAGCGCAGGCGTCTTCTTTTTCTGCTGCTCCTTCTCGAGCTGCTGGATCACGTTCATGTCTTCTTCAACTCCTTCGTATGCGCGCCGCGTCTCTGCGCCGCCTGCTGGCGCCGCCACTGCTTGATGCGCGCGTGGTCGCCGGACAGCAGCACGTCCGGCACGGTCATTCCTCTGTAGTCGGCGGGCCGCGTGAACTGCGGCCAGCCGGTCATCTCGTCGGCGAAGCTGTCTTGCGCAAGCGACTCGGGATCGCCGACGACGCCCGGCACCAGCCGCGCGACCGCGTCGATCAAGACCATCGCCGGGATCTCGCCGCCGCTCAGCACGTAGTCGCCGATCGAGATCTCGCGGGCCTGCAGTGCGGTGCGCACGCGGTCGTCAATGCCCTCGTAGCGGCCGCAAACGATGATCAGTCCCGGCTCCAGGGCGAGCTCCGCCGCGATCTTCTGGTCGAGAGCCTCACCCCACGGCTCCATCAGGATCACCGGCCCTGGGTTCGAAGCGCGGAGCGACTCCACCGCCTCGATCACGGGCTCCGGCTTCATCACCATCCCCGGCCCGCCGCCGAACGGCATGTCGTCGACCTGCCGGTGGCGGTCGTGCGTGAACTGGCGCAGGTCGTGCGCCGCCAGTCCGATCACGCCGCGCTCGAAGGCGCGGCCGATCACGCCCTGTCCGAACACAGGCCCGAACATGCCCGGGAAGATGGTGACGACGTCGAATCTCATCCGGCGTCCTCGAACTTGAAGACCCAGTCCGCGACGACGACGCGGCCGTTCGTGACATCGACCTCGAGCACCGCATCCTTCGTCGCCGGGATGAGGTGCTCGATCGTCCCCTGCCGGCTGACCCACACGTCGTTGGCCGGCCGCTCGAGGACCTCCTCGACCACGCCGATGGATTCGCCCGACTCGGTGACGACCGCAAGGCCCACGACCTGGTGGTGGTAGAAGCGGCCCGCCGCCAGCTCCCGCATCTCGCCCTCCGGCACCTCGAGGTACCGGCCGCGGAAAAGCTCCGCCAGCGTGCGGTTGTCGATGCCCTGGAGCTTGACCACGAGGCCCGGGTGTCCCTCGCGGCTCCACTCCACCTGGCGCGGGCTGCCGTCGAGCAGCAGGCTTGCGCCCGCGTCGAAACGATCCTCAAAGTCTGTCAAGGGGAGAACCTTTACAGCTCCGTCCAATCCATACGCCCCCGTGACCTGCCCGACTCGGATCATGCCCTGACCTCGCCACCTGACCGCCGGTCTCGCGGCGACGTATGGCCCGAGGAAAGGGATGGGTTGGCGAGGTCCACGAAGACCCGCTTGCCGCGGTCGCGCGATGACGCCACGCGAACCAGCGTGCGGATGGCCTCGATGTTGCGGCCGGCCTTGCCGATGAACCTGCCGACGTCCTCGTCGGCGAGCTTCACCTTGATCGCTACGGTCGCACCGCCGCGCTCGAACGCCTCGACGGTCACCTCGTCCGGCTTCTCGGCCAGGCTTTTGGCGACGAACTCGACAAGCGCGCGATAGTCGATGCTGGGTCCGCTGGGGCCCATCGGCCGGTCGCGCCGGAAACCACCGCCGCGGTTGAAGCCTCCGCCTCCGCCCGGGCGCCGAAAGTCACGCCGTGGTGGACGATTTCTCTGTACGTCGCTCAAGGATTCCCTCCCGCTTCAAGAGGCTGCGCGCGGCTTCGCTCGGCTGCGCGCCCTGCTGCAGCCACTTCATCACTTTGTCCACGTCGATCTTGACCTGGACCGGCTCGGTCATAGGGTCGTAGTACCCGAGATGCTCGATAAAGCGGCCGTCGCGCGGCGAGCGCGAGTCCGCGACCACAAGGCGGTAGAAGGGGTGTTTCTTCGCCCCCATCCGCCTCAACCTGATCTTTACCAACCTGCGCCTCCTTTTTGAATGCCGCCGATTCCAGGCAGGCCGGCCAACCTTCCCTTGCGGTTGACCGCGCCGAACTGTTTGGCCAGCTTCTGCATCGCATCGCGAGCCTTGAGCAGCCGGTTGATGTCGGCGGGCTGCGCGCCGCTGCCGCGGGCGATACGGCGCTTGCGCGCGCCGTCGATGAGCTCCGGGTGAGCCCGCTCGCGGGGCGTCATCGACAGGATGATCGCCTCCATTCTCTTCATCTCTTTCTCAGTGTCCGCGCCGGCGAGCTGGCCCTTGAGCGAGCCGCCCCCCGGGACCATCTCGAGCATGGCCTCCAGCGAACCCATACCGCGCAGCTGGCGGATCTGGGAGAGGAAGTCGTCGAAGCTCAGCTGCCCGGCGCGGAGGTGCTTTTCGACCTCGGCCGCCTTGTCCCTGTCGATCGTTTGCTCGGCTTTCTCGATCAGCGTGAGCACGTCGCCCATGCCGAGGATGCGGGACGCCATCCGCTCGGCGTGGAAGACCTCGAGGTCGTCGGGCTTCTCGCCGGTGCCAGCGAAGCGGATCCGCTCCCCGGTCGCGACCCGAAACGAGAGCGCCGCGCCGCCGCGTGCGTCGCCGTCGAGCTTGGTGAGGATGACTCCGTCGACGCCGACCTCCTTGCCGAAGGCCTCCCCCACTTTGACCGCCTCCTGGCCGGTCATCGAGTCGGCGACGAGCAGGGTCTCTGCGACCTTGACGCGCGACTTGAGCTGCTTCAGCTCGTCCATCAGCTCGGCGTCGACGTGGAGGCGCCCGGCGGTGTCGAGGATGACGACGTCGTGCCCATCCTTGGGAACTTCGGTCGCGACTGGGATGTGATTGCGCTCGGCGAGAATCTTGAGCTGCTCCATCGCGGCGGGGCGTCTCCTATCAAGCCCGACCACGATGGGCCGGTGGCCGTCGCGCTGCGCGAGCAACGCGAGCTTGACTGCGGTCGTCGTCTTGCCCGAGCCCTGCAGGCCGACGAGCATCAGCACGGTCGGCGGCTGCGACGCGTAGCGCAATCCCTCCGCGTTGCCGCCGAGCAGCTCGACGAGCTCGTCGTGCACCGCCTTGACGACGGTCTGCGGCGCTGTGAGACCGGGCGAGATCTCGATGCCGGCGAGGCGCGCGCGCACCCGCTCGATGAACTCCTTGACGACCTTGAAGTTCACGTCCGCCTCGAGCAGCGCGAGCCGGACCTCGCGCAGCCCCGCATCCACGTCCTCGGGACGGAGGACGCCGCGGCCGCTGATCTTCTTCAGCGCGGCGGCAAGCCTTTCTCCTAGAGCCTCGAACATCTAGACCGACCCCTCGAGACGCGCGACCTGCCGCTTCAGGGCTGTGATCTCACGTCGCCGCCGGGCGGACTCCGCCAGAAGGCCCAGTCGCTCCTCGTAGTCCTGAAGCGAGCGCGTCGAGCGGCGGACGATGTCGTGGACCGCCGCTCGGGAAGTCTTCTGGTGCGCGGCGATCTCAGCGAGCGACCAGTCGCTGCGGAGGTAGAGGTCGATCACCTCGCGTTGATGGGCGGTGAGCAGGGGTCCGTACCGCTCGTAGAGGGCAAGCGTCCTCCCCCGAGTCTGGAGGGTGTCAAGGGCCATGCCTTGACAGTCTAGCAAGAATTAGACTGGTGGCCAGATGGACGACATCTGGCGCGATGCCCTGCTCTTCCACAAGTGGGCGAACCTCAAAGTCCTTGATGCTTGCGCCAACGTGAGCGACGAGCAGCTGCAGCTGACCTCTCCGGGAACGTACGGGACGATCGCCGACACGCTCATGCACCTGCTACGTGCCGAACAGGGTTACATCCGCCGGTTGACAGGGACGAAGCCAGTCCGAACGGAGAAGGTTCCGTTCCCCGGCGTCGATGCGCTGAGAGGAGAGTTCGCGAAGAGCGCAGACGCGCTGCTAGAGGCCGCGGCGGCGCTCAAGCCTGAGGACACCACGGTGGCCGAGTACGACAGCGGCGAGATGGTCACGCTTCGACAGTCGCTGGTCGTCGTCCAGGCGATCCATCACGGCAACGACCACCGCACGCACATCTACACCATCCTCGGGAGCCATGGGATTCCGTTCAAGGAGATCGACGTGTGGGGCTACGGGCTGGTGAGGCAGTGCTGACGGCTTTCATCCTGGTCAAGTCGAACCGCGACGGCCTGACCCGGCTCGGACCGGCCCTCGCGGACGTCGAGGGCGTGGCCGAGGTCTACACCGTCACCGGCGAGTGGGACTTCGTCGCCATCGTTCGCGTGCGCGAGCACGACGACCTGGCCAAGGTGGTCACGCAGCACCTGACCAGGCTCGAAGGCATCGAGAAGACCCAGACGATGGTCGCGTTCCAGCAGTTCTCGGCGCACGACCTCGAGGCCATGTTCGGCCTCGGCCTCGAAGACCGCACGAGCTGAGCGAAGACCTTCTCCCGGTGGCGCTTCGCGCTGCGCGCGCCGGCGCCGCGGTGCTGCTCGAGAGCGGGTTGCCCCGGCCTGGAGTCGCCGCGGAGCTGAAGGGCCGCGGCGACTACGTGACCGCGACCGACCGCCGGTCCGAGACCGCGATCCTCGAGGTGCTGGCGCGCGACTCGCCTGGCCTGGCGGTGCTGGCGGAAGAGGGCGGCGGCATGCGGGCGTCGACGATGTGGGCGGTCGATCCGCTCGACGGCACGACCAACTTCACGCGCGGCTTTCCGCCCGTCGGCGTCTCGGTCGCACTGCTCGACAAAGGGCTGCCCATCGCCGGCGTGGTGCTCGCGCCGTTTCTGCAGCTGGAGTTCACCGCCACGCGAGGCGGCGGCGCTTTTCGCAACGGCGAGCGCCTTCCCATGCACCGAACGCTCGATCCGGCCGGCGCCGTCGTTGCCACCGGCTTCCCCTTTCGCAACAAGGCCCTGCTCGCGCGCTACTTCCCCGTCATGCGCAAGGCGCTCGAGCGCTTCGAGGACCTGCGCCGCGCGGGCGCGGCCGCGCTCGACCTTGCGTGGACGGCGGCGAGCACCTTCGACGGCTTCTTCGAGCTCGGCCTCAACACGTGGGACGTCGCCGCGGGGGCGCTGCTTGTCCTCGAGGCAGGCGGGCGCGTGACCGACTGGTCGGGCGGCGACACGTGGATCGTGACGGGCAACATCCTCGCCGCGGCGCCCGCCGTCCACGAGGCGCTGCTAGAGATCGCCGCGCAGCCTGCGGAGGGGTAGCTCGACCAGCGACCGCCACTGCTGGCGCAGCGCCACCTGCGCCGGCACACTGCCTCTGCGCAGGCGAGCCGGCTTCGTCGTCCGCTCTTCGATCGCGGTTCGGAAGTCGCCGTCGTAGGTGGTCACGATCGAGGCGATGTCGTACTTACCGAAGTGGCAGTCGCTGGAGCCGACGGCCGCGCCAAGCCGGTCGCCGTGCTGGGCGTAGAAGTCGGCAAGCAGCTTCCGGCGGCCGTCGCCCATCGGCACCGTCGACATCATCTCGATGCCGTCCACGAAATGCTTCTCGATGAGGCGGCTCAACGCGGCGGGCTGGATCGAACCGAAGTACGTGGGCATGAACGGATGCGGGACGATCGCCAGCCCGCCCTGGTCGTGAATCGCGGCCACCGTGTCCTCGACCGACATCCCGCGCCGCACAGGTTTCTCGAGGAACCAGCCGAGGATGTGAGCCTGCGCGGGCCACGCCGTCGTGATCTCTTCGCCGCGGACGACGGTCAGGCCGGGATCCTCGCCCCACGCCTCGGCGTCGCGTGCCGAAGCCATCGTGTCGTGGTCGGTGATGGCGATGAGGTCGAGGCCCGCGGCGGCGGCCGCCTCCACCAGCTCCTTCGCCGTGACCATGCCGTCCGAGGCGATCGTGTGGCAGTGGGGGTCGGCCTTCACCCCTCGAACATCGCACGGATGAAGGCCTCGGGGTCGAAGGGCGCGAGGTCCTCGATGCCCTCCCCCACTCCAGCAAGCTTGACCGGGACGTCGAGCTCCGACTCGATCGCCACCACCGCGCCACCTTTGGCGCTGCTGTCGAGCTTGGCGAGGGCGATGCCGGTGATGGGAATCGCCTTGTGGAACTCGCGCGCCTGGACCAGGTTGGTGAGCCCGAGCACCGAGTCGAGCACGAGCAGCGACTCATAGGGCGCGCCGTCGAGCGCCTTCTTCGTTACCCGTCCGACCTTGGCGAGCTCTTCGAGCAGGTTGCGCTGCGTCTGCAGCCGGCCCGCGGTGTCGGCGATCACCACATCTTGCCCGCGGCGGCGCGCGAGCTGGACGCCTTCGAAGACGACGCTTGCGGGGTCGGCCCCGCTCGCGCCTTCGAAGTGATCGACGCCCGCGCGCTCCGCCCACGCGACCATCTGCTCGATGCCGGCGGCGCGGTAGGTGTCCGCGGCGACGACGAGTGGTTTGCGGCCTTCGCTTTTCAAGCGGTGGGCGAGCTTGCCGGCGGTCGTGGTCTTACCGGCGCCGTTGACGCCGTAGAGGAGCACGCATGCGGGGCTGCCGGTGAGCTGCAGCTCGCGCGATTTCTTCGACATCAGCGAGGCAGCGACGCTCACGAGCGCCGCGACCGCCTCCTCACGTGTGCGCGGGGAGCGCCGGCGCACGCCAACGGCCAGGCGCGCGGCCATCTGCGGTCCGAGGTCGGCCGCGATGAGTACCTCTTCGAGCTCGCCGTAGTAGCCCTCCGCGAGGGGCGGGCTCAGCGCGCGCAGCGCGCCGCGGGTGCGCTCGCCGACGCGCGACCAGAAAGTGCTCAGCCGGCCTGAAGACTGGTGGCCGACCTCGCCGCGGGTTTGCGGATGTCGTCGAGGCGGACGGACACGAGGTGCGAGGAGCCGCTCTCGTCGAGGTGGATGCCATAGAGCGTCGACGCGTACGACATCGTCACGTGGTTGTGCGTGATGACGAGGAACTGGCGCCGCGCGCCGAGGCGCGCGACCATCCGGCCGAAGCGGTCGACGTTGGCGTCGTCGAGAGCGGCGTCGACCTCGTCGAGGATCGTGAACGGGCTCGGGTTCACCTCGTCGAGGGCGAGCACGAGCGCCAGCGCCGCCAATGAACGCTCGCCTGACGAGAGAAGGGTGACGTTCTGCAGGCGCTTGCGCGGCGGCTGGACGAGGATCTCGACGCCGGTGCGTGGGCCGTCGTCGCCGTCGGCGTGGCGCAGCGTGGCCCGGCCGCCGGGGTTGAGCTCGGAGAAGTACTCGTGGAAGTTGGCGGCAACCGCGCCGAACACCGCCTCGTAGCGCAACTCCTCTTCCTGACGAAGCCTGGCGATGAGGTCCTCGAGGTCGGTACGCGCGGCGATGATGTCCTCGAGCTGCTCGGCAAGGTTCTCGTAGCGCTCCTCGAGCTCGCGGCACTCCGCCTCGGCGAGGGCGTTCGTCGGCCCGATCTCTTCGAGCCTGCGCTCGAGGGCGCGCATCTCGCGCTCGCGCGACTTGCCGCCGGGAACCTCCTCTGGCGCGACGCCGTCGGGCATGCGCGAGCGGATCTCGTCCATCCGCGCCTGCAGGAGCTCGGCCTCCCGAACCATCAGCTCGAGGTTGCCGTGGAGGTTGCCCTCGCGCAGGCGCGAGTCTATGCGCGCCTCCTCGAGGGCGACGAGCTTGCGCGCGGTCTCAGCCATCTCCGACTCGTCCGCGGGGGCGTCGTGCTCCGCGGTGGCGAGCGCATCACGTCCCCTGGCGGCGGCTTCGCGCAGAGGGGGCACGGACTCGACCGCGAGCTGCACAGCCCTCTCGGCCTCGTCGGCCTGGAGCTTGCGATCTTCGCAGGCGGCGGTCAGTCGCGTGACGTCTTCGTCGACGAGGGCGTGCTGGCGGCGCAGGGAGCCGAGTCGTTCGCGCCAGAGTTCGCGCTGTTTGTGGGCGGCGCGCTGCTCGGCAAGCTCACGAAGTCGCCCTTCGAGATCGCGCCCGAGGGTGGCCGCGCGTTCCTCCAGGTGCGCCGTTTGCGCTTCGAGCTCCACGAGCCTGGCCGCGTGTGACGCCTCGGCCTGGCGCGCCGCGTGGAGGAGGCGTTCCGTTTCGGCCTGGCGCCCGGCGGTGGCGGCGGTCGCGCGGAGATTCGCAAGCCGGGCTCGAGCATCCTCCACGTTCGTGAGGCGCTGCTTCAGGTCAGCGCTGCGTGCCTCGAGGTGCGGTGCGCTGCCCGCGTCGACGATGATCGCGCCCAGCAGCCTGCGGGCCAGGGCGTCGTAGCCGTCGCGCACGGTGACGTGCTCGTAGAGGGATCCGGGAAGTGGATCGAACGATTCGACCGGGATGGCGGCGGCGGCGTCCAGCAGGTGGCCGAGCGTCGATTCGACGACTGCTTCGTAGCCGGGCTCCGCGGTGATCACCTCGCGCAGCTTCATGCCCTCGTGCCGGCGCAGCGCGTCGATGGCCTTGAGCTCGGTCTCGAGCCTGGTCAGGACATCGAGGTCGGATTCGGCCTGGGGCAGGCCCGCCGCGGCTGTGGCTGCGGCGGCGTCGTGCGTTGCCTGATCCTCGAGGAACTCTCGTCTGAGACGCGCGGCGGCGAGCGAAGAGGCCGCGGCCGCCGCGGCTAGCCGGGCGTGCTCCGCGGCGTCTCGGGCGGCGCGCGCTTCTCGCTGGTCTGGTTCCTGGAGCGCAGGCTCCGGCTGGGCTGAGTTCCCGGCTTCGGTCAGCTCGGCCAGAAGTTGGGCGCCGAGCGCCTTTGCCGCATCGAGCAGGGCATGGCTCTCTTCCTCCGAGCGGCGGGCGGACTCCGCCACGGCCTTGCGGTTCTCGAGCCGCTCTTCGGCAAGCTGCAGCTTGTGGCCGGCGTCGGCGGCCTGGAGTCTCAGCTGGCCAAGGGTGCGCTGGCGCGCCAGGCGCTGGTCCTGGGCCGACTGCATCGCCGCCCTGCCGGCCTGGAACTCATCCTCGGCGATCCGGGCCTGCTCCCTCGCTTCGATCAGCCGCCGCTCGAGTGACTGCTGCTGCGAGGAGGCTTTGCGGTGCGCGTCGCGGGCCTCGCGCCACTCCTCCCAGACGATGCTGCCCTTGAGCAGCTCGAGGCGGGCGTGGGCCTCTGCCGACTCCCTGGCGGCGGCGGCCTGGAGCTTGAGGGCCTCGAGTCGTGGGGTGATCTCGGTGCGTAGGTCCTCGAGCCGAAGCAGGTTGCCGGCGAGCTCCTGGAGCTTCTGCAGCGCTTCCTGCCTGCGCTGCTTGACGCCTCTGACCTGGGCCGCCTCTTCGAGGAGCTGGCGTCTTTCGGCCGGCGAGCAGACGACGATGTGCTCGATGTCGTGCTGGTCGATGATGGCGTAGGAGTCGACGGTCAGGCCGGTGCTGCTCAGGAGATGGAGCAGGTCTCGGCGCCGTACGCGGGTGCCGTTGAGGAAGTAGTCGCTCTCGCCGTCGCGTTCGACCCTTCGCTTGATGGCGACCTCGTGGTAGTCGACGGGCAGCCTTCCCTCGCTGTTGTCGAAGACCATCGTGACCTCGGCGTAGGAGGCTTTGGGCCGGCGCTCGCCGCCGGCGTAGATGACCTCCTCCATCTTCTTGCCGCGGAGGTCGCGGGCCTGACCCGAGCCGAGGACCCACTTGACGGAGTCGACGATGTTCGTCTTGCCCGAACCGTTGGGGCCGACGATTGCGGTCACTCCACCGTCGAACTGGATCTCGGTCTGCCGGGCAAAGGTCTTGAAGCCCAGCAATTGCAGGGACTTGAGGAACAAGAGTGTGCGGGGAGGGTACCAGAAGTAGGGGTTGGCGGCCCGCTAGCTACCGAATGGGCGCTTTGCGCAAAGTGGCTGCATCGCGGCGCCCTGATGGGTCCGTTTTGCGCAAAACGGATGGTGGTGCTTTCTTATTCGATGGGTTCGCCGAACTGCCTGCTTCGCGGCTCGGGTAGCGGAACGACTTCGGCCGCCGCCGAAAGCGGCTCGCGGGCAAGTTCGGGCTCCGGCTCCGGCTCTGGCGCAGGCGTTTCACGCCGCTTCCGCGGCGCCCGACGCTGTCGCGTTTGCTTGGCCGGCTTCGCCGGCGCCGCGCCCACCAGCGTCTCCAGCGCCGCCCGGGCCGCGTCCTGCTCCGCCTCCTGCTTGCTCGGCCCATGTCCGGTGCCAAGCGGCTCGGAGCCCGCGAACACGACCGACGTGTACTCGCGCCGGGTGCCCACCCGCGCGCCCTCGCTGTCGTACACCGGCGTCTCACCGAAGCGCTCCTGCGCAACCTGCTGCAGCCGACCCTTGAAGTTCTCGTCGCGCGCAGGCGATGGCAAGGCTCGATAGCGGTTCAGGTAGTAGTGGTAGGCGGCGTCGTAACCCGCGTCGAGGAACACGGCGCCCAGCACCGCCTCGAACCCGTTCGCGAGCAATGACTTCAGGCTGCGGCCGCCGCCCTTCGCGATCCCCTTGCCCAGGTAGAGATACGACCCGAGGTCGAGCTCCTCCGCCAGCTGCGCCAGCGTGTTGGTGTTCACCATCGCGGAGCGGGTTTGCGTGAGCTCACCTTCGGTCGCGCCTGGATGGTGCTTGTACAGATACTCGGCCGCGATCAGCTGCAGAACAGCGTCGCCGAGGTATTCGAGCCGCTCGTTGTCGCGCGGTGACACCGACGGGTTCTCGTTGGCGAATGAGCTGTGCGTGACGGCTTCGAGCAGGAGCCCGGGGTCGCGAAAATGAATCCCGATCTTTTGCTGGAGAAGCTGAAGGGACTGAGCGAGAGGAGCTGCCTGAGGTTGCGCTATGAGCCGGCCTTCTCCTGGATGTACTCCCAGGCCTGACCGACGGTCGTGATCTTCTCCGCGTCCTCGTCTGGGATCTCGAGCCCGGTGTTCTCCTCGAACGCGTAGATGAGCTCGACCAGGTCGAGGGAGTCGGCGTTCAGGTCTTCCTGGAACGACGCGTCCATCGTCACCTGTTCGGGCTCGCAGCCGAGGCGCTCGACGATGATGTTCTTGAAGTCCTCGAAGCTCAGCTTTTGAGTTTCCATACGCGGACTACTGTATCGCAAGCTCCGCGACGGCCGTGGGCGTGCCCGCCGCGGCCGCCGTCTTGCCGGGCGCGAGCTCGCGCATCATCCCGGTCAGGGCTCGCTTTGGCCCCACCTCGACGAATGTGTCGCAGCCGGCCTCGAGGAGCGCGGCGACGCACGCCGCCCATCGGACCGGCGAGCGAAGCTGCATCTCCATTACGTGGGGAATCTGGTCGCCGCCCTGGTGGGGGCGACCCGTGAGGTTGGCCATGACCGTGACACGCGGCGTGCGCCACTCGATCCTGTCCAGGGCTGCGCGCAGGCGTTCCGCGGCCGGCGCCATGAGGGGTGTGTGAAACGCGGCGCTCACGTTCAGCGCAACGACGCGCTTCGCGCCCGCCTCGAGGAGCCGTTTCGTGGCGGCCTCGAGGCCCGCGGTCGTGCCGGCTACCACCGTCTGGCTCGGCGTGTTGTAGTTGGCGGGCCAGGCGTTCTCGACGCCTTCCAACGCCGCCTCGACCGCGGTCGCATCCAGCCCGAGGACGGCGGCCATCGAGCTCGTGCCGGCCGGCGCTGCCTCGGCCATCGCCCTGCCGCGCTCGACAACCGCCTTGATGACGCGGGGGGCGTCGACCGAGCCGCCCGCCGCCAGGGCGGCGTACTCTCCGACCGAATGCCCCGCCGAGGCCGCGGGCTCGATGCCACGCCGCCCGAGCAAAACGGTCAGCGCGACGCCGACAAAGCACAGCGCCGGCTGAGCGTTCTGGGTCAGGCGGAGCTCGTCGTCGTCGGCGGTCGTGAGCAGGCGCCGGAGGTCGACGTCCGCAAAAGAGGCGCACTGGTCGCACAGCGCTGAGATCTCGCCGTCTTCGAGAAGCTCTCTCCCCATCCCGGGCTGCTGCGAGCCCTGGCCGGGGTAGACAAAAGCAATGTGAGGCACAGCCCCTCCGGCGCTACGCGCCACCTCCCCACTGCGTGGGGAGGACTAGACCTAACACAGCCCCTCCGGCGCTACGCGCCACCTCCCCACTGCGTGGGGAGGACCAGACCTAACACAGCCCCTCCGGCGCTACGCGCCACCTCCCCACTGCGTGGGGAGGACTAGACCTAACACAGCCCCTCCGGCGCTACGCGCCACCTCCCCACTGCGTGGGGAGGACCAGACCTAACACAGCCCCTC
>Ga0207646_10000112_pt1 | contig 111566 bp, 118 predicted proteins | sample KBSK5502metaG_FD_184343 | JGI IMG/M metagenome (GOLD analysis project Ga0207646, IMG submission 184343) | Corn, switchgrass and miscanthus rhizosphere microbial communities from Kellogg Biological Station, Michigan, USA - KBS K5-50-2 metaG... | ecosystem: Host-associated > Plants > Roots >... | reverse complement strand
GGGCATAGCTGTGGAGCTTGCAGAGGAGCCCTTCGCGGTCCTTGGCGGCCCATGCAGCTAGCCTGTCAATAAAGGACTCGACCAAGTCTCGGCTGGCATCCCGAAGGACCTCAGTGCCGCAGAAGTCCGCGGCATAGCGTTTCACGAGGATCGGATCAAGCCGGTGCTGGCGGATCAGCAGGCAGAGCCGGTCACGAAGCTGGGGTTGGCCATTACCTGAACCATTTTGTTTCACCGAAGCGTGCTGTTGGTGAGGCTCACGGGGACAGGGACCATCTCGGGAAAGCCACCCCAATTCCTCAACCGAGCAAAGGCCGATGCCATAGGCTTTGCGGAGGGCGCGGTTGACCGCCCGGGTTTCGGCCACGCGCATCTCGGCGCCGTAGACGAGAGGGGAGACGTTGGAAGGATCAGCGTCGCCGTAACCGACGAAGCCTTTTGACTCAGGAGACTTGTACACAGTTGCCTTGAAGACCCAATGGCTGGCAGATGGGTCGGAAAGGTCCCTTTGAAGAACTGGTCGGATTCCCGAGCATCGACGACGTTCGGCTATGCGCAGGAGGCCAGCGTGCGTTACATACCACCGGCCGTCGAAATACTGCAGGTCTCCGTTCGCTACAGACAAAGCATACCTTTCTGTTAAATCTCTAAGACCGTCCAACGCTCTTGGGGAAAGATCGTTCCATATTGAGCGGGCGCATTTGATGTTTGTCCGCCAAAGAGCGGAAGCCTTTCTCATGTTGCCTCCAGAGGGCACTGCCTTGCACTGCATAGCATTGCATTCTTATGCCCGAATGTCAAGCCCTTTTTCCGGAAGGATGGCCCGAGAAGGATGGTAGAATCTGCTGCCGATGAAGAAGGACACTCAATTCACATTCCGCATTCCATCGAGCCTAAAGAAACATTTGGAGGGTATTGCGGCTGACGAAGGTCGCAGTGTGGCGCAGATCTGTGAGGCCTTTCTGCGAGCGGGATCGGAGAGTTACAGAAAGGAGGGCACTAGATTCCTTCAGCGCTTTCTCGCTCAGGGGCGACAAAAACAAGCCAAGCAATAACGGATCGTCGTCCTATTCTCCACGGACGTGTTTTGCTGAAGCGATTTCAGAGCAAGAGCCGGGTCTGTTTCTGGTCAATGCTCAATTGTTCGGCGACGCGTTATTAGTTACGCTGTGCGGTGGTACACGATTTCCTCCGCGCAGGTACCGATGTCCTCGTTCTGAAGAAATCGCGGAGTCTCCCTGCCGCAATGCCCCCAGCGTCTTCTCTCCCGCCAGAAGAAGGAAGATCTCTCTGAATAGGTGCAAATCCTCACGAGCCTGCCAAATAAGAAATCTTCCGTTCTGAGTCCTTACCAGCTTGCAGGAGGCGGGACTAATAGGCTTCTCTGCGGTGGCGAAACGAGTGTAGGGCTGAACGTTCAGCCTTGTAGGGCGATAACAAATCCAATCCCGCAAGCTACGGATATCCATCCGGCTGTTACTCGGAAGACGGGGACGGATCGGAGGGGTAGACCAGACACCTCGTAGAAATCGATAGCGCAGGCACGTACGATTCAGCGCGAGACGGACGCATGACAGGAGAAGAGGCATTCCGTTTTGCCGTTAGACGTGCTTTGGATTTGGCTCGGCCCGGCGCATCGGCACTGACTGACCCGGAGAAGGTCTGGTTTACACGTGAAAAGGATCGTTGAGGCAGGAATACTTATGCATTCACTATTCGAAATTTAAAGCCGCCGTTTACTCTTTGGGGACAAAAGCGGATTCGATGAAGAAGATATTGAATAGATGCTTGACGTTGAATATCAACTCAGCGGAAACTTTAGGGAGAACGTGCCACAAGAGCACGGGTGCGGTCTGATAGCACCCCGCGGGGACTGAGCCGCAGCTAGAGGGCAGTTCGAGCGGAGGTGCAGAAGGTGACCGATCACCCTTCAGAAGGTTCAGCAAGAAGCAACTCAGAACGGGATCGCTCTGCCGAGGGAAACCGAGAGGGAGCCGCACCTGACGAAACCCTCCGGCAGACAACCACGAGCGAGTGCCCTTCTCCGCTTGTGGCCCCAGGGAACGATGGGCGGCGCAAAGATAAGGGCCATCTTCACGCCACGCGACATGCGGCGCTCAGTCGTTACCCCCTGGAAGCGCTCCGTCACCTTGGCGAGAATCCCAAGACGCTTCGTCGGCTGGAACGCCGACTTCGTGCAGAGTTAAAGCCGCACGGAGCAATCGCGGCCATCGTGTTTGATCGCTTTTGGTCGAGCTACCTCCGCTGTCTCTTGGCCGCGCGCAGTGAGCTAAACGCACTCGCGCCAGCCGACATTCCTGCGGGACAGAAAAGTGCCGGCCCCTCTCTCCGCGAACGTGAGGTGCCCACTCTGGTTTTGCCCGAGGCGCAAGACCAGCGCATGACGTACCAAACTCTCCCGCCCGATCTGTTTCGTCAGCTTGTGTTGGTTCAACGATACGATCGCCACTTCTCCCGCGAGATGTACCGCGCGTTGGCCATGCTCCTGGTTCTACGGAGCAGTGGCGAGGCAGGTCTGGAGCAGTGTGTCAAGCACATGCTCGGGGTTAACTCGGAGGGCTAGAAAGATGCGTGAACTGTCGCTAAACATCATTGACTTTATTCGTCACCCCGATGTGTTGAACGACCAATCTCTCTCTAAGGCTCAGCAAGCGTGGCTCAAAATACTCTACGGGCTTCCTCTGGATGAAACGGAGCTGGAAATCCATCACCGCTGTACGGGACGCGATGCTTACGTTCCCCGCGAGTACAGGGAGATGTCAGGCATCGCTGGGCGCCGGAGCGGAAAAACCAGTCGCATTGCGGCTCCGATTGCATGCTTCGAGGCCTTCAGGGACCATGGTCTTCCCCACGGCGAAACGGCACAGGTTGTGCTCATTGCGCCGACGAAGGCTCTGGCCAGGATCGCCTTTCACTTCATCCAAAGATGTATTTCGAGCTCGCCAATTCTCTCTAAACGTGTCGTCAAAATTCTCAAGAATGAAATTGAATTGAACAACGGGATCACCATCGCCTGCTATCCCTGCTCATATGTTGCTGTCCGCGGCGTCACGATCGTAGCGGCCATCTGTGATGAAATGGCGTTTTGGCGCCACGAAGAAACTGCAGCAAATCCCGAGCAGGAAATTCTCGATGCGTTGCGTCCGGGTATGGCGACTGTTGTGAGAGCAAAGCTGATCAAGATTAGCACGCCTTTCCGCAAAGAAGGGGTTCTCTGGGCGGAATACCAGCGGCGGGCCGAACTAGATTTTCCCGTGTGGGTGGCGCCCACATCGGAGATGAACCCTGCGATCCCGCCTGCAGTACTAGAGAGGGAGCGAAAGCGGGACGAGCAAAAATTTCGTCGTGAATTCATGGCAGAGTTCGTGGAAAACATCACCTCGTGGATCGAATCTGAAATCTTGGAGCCCTGCATCGTGCGGGGTCGGAGGGACTTGCCGCGAGTGGCAGATGCTCTCTATGTGGCCGCCATCGACCCCGGATTTGTGCGAAGCGATTTTGCACTGGCCATCGCGCATCTTTCGCCGGACGGGGCAATCGTGTTGGACCGCGTGGCACGATGGTGCGGAACCAAGAAGGCTCCGCTCGGCTTTGAGTGGGTCTGCCAGGAGATTAAGTGCATCCTCGACCAGTACAGCATCAATTCGGCGATTGGCGACCAATATTGCGCTCCCGTAATTCGTCAGCAGCTGCTCAAGTTAGGCGTTTACTACGAGGACTTCGCCTTCAGTTCGCACACAAGAGCGGAGATTTTTGGCAACCTCCGGCATCTTCTCGTGCAGGGCAAGATCGAGTTGCTCGATGACCTAGAACTGCTCCGCCAGCTCCGGAGCCTGGAAGAGCAGAAAACAGACCATGGCCAGATCGACGTTCGCCCGAGCGGAGGAGTCAAGGACGATCTCGCGGTAGCGGTCGCTTTGGCTGCGAGCGAATTGGCTAAGCGACCGTCGCCGCTGCCTCCCATCCAACTGGGCATCCTCGAACGCATCCCTCCCTGCCTTAATATGATCCCGGGGATGTGCCCATACGAGGCAATCTGTGCGAATTTTCCAAGGTGTTACGATGAGGGTTGCTGCCAAGGCTTTAAAGATGAAAGGGTTAGCTCCTAACGGGGAGAGTGGCGTCTGGACAAAGTTGACGTTTTTTGGTCCTAGGGAGGCAGGCCGTGCTGGGCATGTTCATCCACGACCCTTGCGGAACTCGCCTTTGCTTTGGCAGACTCCAAAAACGATGGTCATTGGCCTATTCACGGAGTTGCTCACGCCCGTGAGTTGGTCACCGGGCGACTCGATGAAGACATAGAGAAATGGAACCGACATCTTCAAGAGCTGTACTGCGCGACTTATGAGCAACAGATTTCAACGCTCTAGAAATCAAACCCGAGCGCAGCGCGCAGATATCGGCTCTTCATTTTCTCGGCTTGAGCGTCGCAATAAGTTACTGCGCTAGGATATTGAGTTCGGCCATGGAGGTCCAGGGATTCCCGTTGACCTCACTCAGCGCCCGCAGCCGAACGTATTGTCCGGTCGTGGTCGTAAACAAGATCTGGAGTGCGGGGAGGACCGAGGCTCCAGGGCAGCTCGTCGAGGCGGTTCCGTAATTAAAGGTCCCCGTGCTGACGGGAGCTCCCCAGTTCACTCCGTCCACGCTCACGTAGAATTCGTACTGGCTGATCCAGCCATTGGCGCACCCATCTTGGCGGGGTAGATACCGGAAGCCACTGATGTTGTAGCTCGCTCCGAGGTTGATCTGGATCTCGTGAGGGGGAGGCGGGGAGCTAGGGCAGAATTGCGTATGCCACATGGTGTTGTTATTGCCGTCAAAACTGTTGACTGCGGCCCCGTTGTAACAACCTGTTTCCTGGCTGTCCACAAACTTTAGACTCCAACCCGTTTGGGGAATCACCGTGAGGCTCGCCTGCACGGTGAGCGTGGCCGTTCGCGTGGAGCCATAGGTGGCGGAGATGGTGACAGAAGTGGACGCGGCCACGGCACTGGTGGTCACGGTGAAGGTGGCGCTGGTGGCCCCGGCAGCTACAGTCACGCTGGGCGGAACGGTGGCCACGGTGGTATTGCTGCTTAACAGATTGACCACGGCGCCGCCGGCCGGAGCCGGCCCGCTCAGCGTCACGGTGCCCTGCGAAGAGTTTCCAGCCGTTACGGTAGCCGGGTTCAACGTCAGTGACGATACAGTTGTCGGGGAGGGTGTTGAGCTCGCTAAGATGCTGAGTTCGGCCATGGAGGTATAGGGCAGCCCGTTGACCTCGCTCAGTGCCCGCAGCCGAACGTATTGCCCGGTGATGGTCGTAAACAAAACCTGAACTGCGGGAAGCGACGTGGTAACCACATTCGGCGGGGGGATAGGGACTCCATAATTAAGCGATCCTGTGCTGACGGGAGCTCCCCAGTTCACTCCGTCCACGCTCACGTAGAATTCGTACTGACTGATCGAGCCATTGGGAGACCCATCCTGGCGGGGTAGATACCGGAAGCCACTGATGTTGTAGCTCGCTCCGAGGTTGATCTGGATCTCGTGAGGAAGAGGCGTGGAGCTAGGACAGAATTGCGTGTGCCAGAAGGTGCTGTTATTGCCGTCAAAACTGTAAGTTGCAGGATAGACCCCGCAACTCGTTTCCTGGCTGTCCACAAACTTTAGACTCCAACCCGTTTGGGGAATCACCGTGATGCCCGAGGCCTGCACCGTGAGTGTGATCGTGGTCGTATTCGTCAAGCTGCCCGACGTACCCGTGATTGTCACCGTGACCGTTCCCGTGGTCGCCGTGCTGCTGGCCGTCAGCGTCAACGTGCTCGTGGTCGTGGTGGGGTTCGGGCTGAAGGATGCGGTCACGCCGCTCGGCAGACCCGACGCGGACAAGCTGACGCTGCCGCTGAAGCCGTTCTGCGGAGTGACGGTAATCGTGCTCGTGCCGCTAGCTCCCTGAGTGATGCTCAGGCTGCTTGGCGATGCCGAAAGGGTGAAGTTCGGCGGGGCGGTCACGGTGAGCGTGGCCGTCTGCGTGGAGCCGTAGGTAGCGGAGATGGTTACGGAGGCGGACGCGGCCACTGCACTGGTGGTCACGGTGAAGGTAGCGCTGGTGGCCCCGGCGGGTACAGTCACGCTGGGCGGGACGGTGGCCACGGTGGTGTTGCTGCTGGAGAGGTTGACCACGGCGCCGCCGGCCGGAGCCGCTCCGCTCAGCGTCACCGCGCCCTGCGAAGAGTTTCCACCCGCTACGCTGGTCGGGTTTAGCGTCAGCGAGGAGAGGATTGGGCAAGACGGAAACTTGAACGACGCAATCCGCGTGGACCAGTTGAACGTGCCGTTTGTCTGGAGATATTCGTTGGCGTACCAGAAGGTGCAGTCGTCGGTTGGGTCCAGGGCCATCGAGGAGTAATCGCCCCAGCGATTGAGCTTGTGCGTCTGCGAGCCGGTGCCTTCGATGATGCTCGTCTCGCTCTCAAGCATCCCGAGCGGGTCCGAGGGCACACGGCCCGTGTAGCGAATCGCGGGATGAATCCCGCTCGAGCTCACGCTGAAGCCCGCGGCGATATTGCCCGCCTTATCCATCGCGATCGAGCCCATCCAGCGGAAATTCGAATCGGGCGCGAACGTGCCCTGCTGAAAGACGAAAGGGTTGCCGTTCGGATCGCGCAGCTCATACCAGCGCACGCCTACTGAGCTGCCTGCCACGATCGAATGATTGGTGACGAGCGATTCGTGGTCCGGCAGGAAATTCCGGTAGGCCAGCCGGTACATCAACCTGTCGCCCAGCGAATCGAGCTTCTGCGTGGTCCCGAGTTGCGGCACGCATGTGCCTCCGCCGCAAGCCTCGCTGAACGGAGCGACCGACAGGCTGGTCGGACCGGTGAAGGTCGAATTCGCAGAGTTTGAAAAATCCACGTGGAAGCGCCAGAGGTTGAGCGAGTTGAGCGTCGAGGAGTCGAAGTTTACGAAAAACGCCGGCTCGCCCGCGGGCGGCGGAGTGGTGCCGTCGACGTCGCTCGGCAGCAGCCCGCCGAAGCTCGACGACAACTGGAAGCACTGCTCGGTCGCCGCCACGCCCGCACGCATCGAAGCGCTGTCAAACGCGCAGGCGCGCGCGCCCAGGAGGATGTTGCCGCTGAACATGTTGAACGACTCGTAGTAGGCGTCGCTCCAGATGCCCATCTTCGGATAGTCGTTGAAGTTCGGTTGCTGGAAGGCGTAGCGGTTCCACGTGCCGGTCGCATCGGAAGTTGTCGAGACGGCGACGCACTGAAAGAACGGCGGCCCGCCGGTCACGGAGAATTGCGACATCACCCAGCGGTTATTGAGCTTGTCATATTGCGCGATGGGGTCGCCGTCGTTGTTCGTCTGGCACGGCCCGCCGAATCCCTGCCAGAGCGTGTTCCCCGCCGCGGGCCCGAAGAGGAGATTTTTGTTTGCCTTGTCGTAAACGGCGAATTCCGTGTTCACCCACTCGACGAACTGCGTCGCTCCGGCCGCGCCGTTCGTGTCGGGCGGCGCCGACCCATTCGCCCCCACGCCGTCGAAACTCAGGCCGATCGAGGTCGGAACGGCCGGTAGTGTCGAAGTTTGCAGGACTGGATCGCTGATGAACTGCACGGCGCGCGGCGGGTGCAGCAGGTGGATCTCATGGGCGCGCTCGCCGGGAGGCGAGTGCAGGACCGTCATCTCGCGCAAAGGGGGCGAAGTGTCATGCTTGACTTCGGGAATCACTTCGGCGCCGCGTATCACTTCGGGCGAAGTCTGCCACGCCGGAGGAGCATTTTCAGGAGCGCCCGCTCCTACCAGCACTGCCGCGAACATCAGCACCACGGCTCCCGCTAGGAGCTTCTCCTTATTCATCCCTCTCCTTCCGGGACACTGTGAGTGGATCAAGTAGTTCCATAGAAACTTTGCTGGCAGTTACCGCTGTCCCCGATTTCTCGACTCAGGTGGAGGCAAGGGGGAATGCGGGCACACTCGCACTGCGCAACTTTGCAGTTTACCCTGACCGATGGGACCGGCAATAGGCCTACGGTACTACTGTGTCGAAACTCAAAAAAGTGAGCGACGATCCGTGGACTGATACCTTTTCCAGTGATTTAGCCAATTCGTTGAACGGACGACAGAAGACGCTGCAACCCTTCGGAAGGGAACGGATTAGATTCATGCGCCAAGTTGTATGGAGATGATTCAAGGTGTGCGGAGTTGTCTGTGGAGTTCCCACAAGAGCCCCCACGGTGTTCAAGCGGAAACGGGGTCTCTTCGAGATGCCTAAGGGGAACCATTTCGGCTCACCTAGTCCCGTCGGAGTTTATCGCGTTTCCGATGGAGACATTCCGAATTTCTGAGGGGGTACAATCGTTGGCGTGATCGAGGCACGTGGCAACCGCGCTGCAATCTTGCGCGCCTACAACTTCTTTAGACCCCTCTACGGTTCGTGGGCAGCGCTGCTGGAACGCCAGGCGGTGGCCCATGGACTGGAGCTGGCCCAGGCACAATCAGGAGAGCGAGTGCTGGAGGTGGCCGTTGGGACCGCAGCGGCCTTTACGCGCTTGCGGCACCAGGCCGGCACGCATGGCTATGCCATTGGAGTGGATCTAGCTCCACGGATGCTGGCAGCGACGCGCCGCCGCGTACCTGACGCCATTTTGGTGCGCGCCGACGCTCGGTCGCTTCCCTTTCTAGCAGACTATTTCGATCTGCTTTGGTCGAGCTACTTGCTTGACCTGATCCCCACGGGTGAATTGCTTCCGCTGCTCTCGGAGTTTCGCAGAGTGCTGCGGCCAGCTGGGCGGATGGTGCTAGTCAACCTCAGCAAGAAGGATGAGGAAGTGACTTGGTGGGAGCGCACCTACCAGCTGACACCCTCCTGGCTGGTGCCCTACCTCTTCGGCGGGTGCCGCCCGATTCGGGCAGTACCCTTCGTGCGCGAGGCTGGTTTCACCGAGATCGAGCGAGAGTTTGTTTGCAAGGGCGTGGGCTCGGAAGTCATCATCGCAAGAAGGCCACTTTGAGCTTCCAGCTTGGTTCCGTACCGCCAAGAACATACAGCTCCGGGATAAAAGAGCCAAACCTGTAGCGAAATCAAATCCTTCCCAACCGGAGGCACGGGCCGGATAATCAGGCGACTTTGAGTGGGTAGAAAGCGGAGGTGTTTAATGGACCAGAGCAGCCTAGAATCCAAAATCCTGCCAGGTGTCGTGCCAAAGCTCGTTGCGCCATTCCTGCTGGCTCTTGTCATCGCAGTTTCTGCGATCGCGCAAGACGCGCCTCAGCCCAAGGAGGGCGAGGTTGTTCTTCGGAGTTTCCGTTTCCGCTCGGGCGAGGTCCTGCCTGAGTTGCGCCTGTACTACACCACGCTCGGGACACCGGTGCGCGACGCCAAAGGAAACGTACAGAACGCGATATTGATCTTGCATGGCACCAGCGGATCGGGGAAAAACTACCTGACACCCAACTTCATGGCCCTCTATGGTCCAGGGCAGCCGCTGGACACGAGCCGCTGGTACATCATCCTGCCGGACAGCATCGGACACGGCCAGTCTTCCAAACCCAGCGACGGCCTGCGGGCGCGCTTTCCGCATTACGACTACGACGACATGGTGGAAGCGCAGTACCGGCTGGTGACCGAGGGCTTGGGCATCAACCATCTCCGGCTCGTCATGGGCATTTCGATGGGCGGCATGCACTCGTGGCTTTGGGGCGAGCTGCACTCGGACCTCATGGACACGCTGTTGCCGCTCGTGTGCCAGCCGGTGGAAATCGCCGGGCGCAACCGCATGTGGCGCCGCACCGCCATGGACGCCATCCGCAATGACCCCGGATGGAACAACGGTGAGTACCAGAAGCAGCCTGCCGGGCTGATCACGGCGGCCCGTATCTTTGCACTGGTCGTCAATGGCGTGGCCGACTTGCAGAAGCGCGCCCCCACCCGCGAGCAGGCCGATGCCTTGCTGGACCAGCTCTCCGACCGCTGGGTGCACGGCGACGCCAACGACTTGCTGTACCAACTGGATGCTTCACGCACCTACAATCCCGAACCGCAACTGCAGCGCATTCAAGCGAACTTGATCGCCGTCAATACCGGCGACGACTTCATCAACCCGCCCGAGCTGGGCACCATGGAGCGCGTGATCAAGCGGGTGAAGCGGGGTCGCTATGTGCTTTTGCCGCTCACCGAGCGGGGTCATGGCAGCGTCAGCGACCCCAGCCTTTGGAAACAATACTTGAAGGAATTGCTGGAACCAGGCGCGCGCTGAGAATCTCTCCGCGAAGGACAAATCAGGATATCGATCTACCCGGCCGCGTCGGTTTACCGCCGTAAGGTGCCTGCTTGTGCGAACCCTGGGTTCTGGGTCGAGCGGTTCAGAAGGGAACCATTTCGACGCAGTCCAATTTGGCGTTTGCCGCTGGCTGGTTACCTATATCCCCTGTCGTGAACCCACCGCTTCCGCCCGCCGCTTAATAGCCCGCAGCCACATCCGCCTAATGAACGCACTGCCTGGGTAAATCACTCGCCAGTAGGTGGCAAACCTGCGTCGTGCCGAGGCATCCGTCGCATACACCCGTGTCTCGGTTGTCACAGTGCAAGCGTCCGTACCAATGCCCTCAAGCCGGAAATTCATCGTGGCTTTCGCAAAGCCAGATGCGTCGAGCGCTTTGAAGTCGTCGGGAGTCGGCTGTGCCTTGATCTGCACTCCAGCCGGAGCCAATACGAGCGTTCCAACGACAACCTCACGTTCAGGTTCTTCCGCCAGCAGCAAGAACGATGTCCGCGTGGCAACCTCCAGCAGAGGCAACCGCTCCGGAGCATTGAGAATACTTTCGGGACCGGGCCGGCCAAGTCGTCGGAGCCAAGTCAAGGCTCGAAACAGCAGGATCTCGTCCGCCGTCACTTCTTTGATTGCCCGATAGACGCGATTTCTGGGCGCTCGAACTTGAATCCGGTGAACCTCGTTGAACTGGTATACCGGGGCAAATTCATCCAGGTGCGTCTGGATTGCCTCGACCCGAGTGTCTCTTGCGGGCAGAAACGCACTGACGGCGGCGACGATCAGACCGATCCCCAAAACGAGAGCGCCTCGGGGCCGAGTACGGATTCCGAGAAACGCCAGAGGCTTGATGAGCGAAGCGGCGCCCACCAACACGGCGATGAAACCAGCATAGACTAGACCAACGCCCAGCATACGCATATCTTAGCGTGAAGAGTTCGACACAGATCGAGTATCCGCAACGCCGAAAGGAAAGCGTTCTGGCGCAGCCGGAGTGGACCTGCCCCGATCCCCAGCACTGGGGCAAGAATCCCCCAATTTAATTGCTCCCCCGATAGGAAATCCCCTCGAAATCCTACCGCTCTAAGTCGTTGATTCATGGATTCTGGAATTCAGAAATTCGGCTGGTAGAAAAAGGGTCCTTTTTCTTCCAGGCAATTAATTATTTTTCGCGGGAATTCCTTTTCGACCGAAATTAACTCGTGAAACTCCACGAAATTCCCCCCGGCGCTGGAATATTCGAGAATTCCAACCACGGAGATAGAAAGGATGGTAATCCGGTGTTGTTCCGAGTCTGACCATTTGAAACATGGAATGAGGGCCCCGTCCTACTTGAGCAGTTGCCGCTTCACCCGGAAGGGCTCTCCCACCCACGAGCCAAGAATAAAGAGCAGGACCCTGGCAAGGAGTGCCAGAACCCTTCTAAGCCCTTTTGGCGGGGCCTAGACAGTGAACCTCAGGGCGATTAGGACCGAGAAATCTCAATGCGACCCGAAGGAAATCCCAAAACGATCTTGGAGAAGCTGGGGAGCTCGGCAGGTACAGTCTATCCGCCCTTTCAGCGGCTTTCAAAAAACCCATCTTCTCACGTGCCCGCAAGCGATTGATTCTTGGTTTGGGATTTCGCGGATTCTGGCCTTCGACAAACAGCTTTTTGTCAGCCTGAGCAGGAAGAAATTCAATTTGAATGTAGGAAGCGGAAACACTTGGATTCTAAAATCCGAGAGGGCGCGGAAGGGCGGCCTCTCAACCGGAAGACAGGGGTTACTTGCGCAGCTTGCTGCGAACTACGCCCGCAAGACCGAGGAGACCCGTACCCAGGAGGAGAATGCTGCCGGGCTCGGGAACGGGATTGGCCGAGACCTCGAAGACTGGTGTGGTGGCCATGGTGTTTTCAGTCCAGCTTGAGCCGTTCAATTGACGCCACTCGTCCCCGGTTTGTCCTATAGAGTTAAATTGCCAACCCCACCCAGTCGTGCCGTCATTGGTAGCGGAGAGAACGATGAAATACGTGCTGCCGGCAGCGAGAAGAACATTCGATGTGGCGGTTGCCGTGAAGATCTGAGGTGTGAACTGCGCATTCGCAGTGAACGGCCCAAATGATGCCAGCAGAGTTGCCGTATTCAAATCGGTTGATCCGCCGTACAATGCGGCGGACAAAGTGCCGTTGGTTCCCACGAACCAGTTCGCAGCAAATCGGAAATCGCTCAGAAGGAAATTCGTACTGCCCGGGACGACGAAAGATACGCCTCGGTTTTCAAAACCAATAGGGGTAGCTCCAACCGCGAAAGCGGTACCGGTGGAGGTTTGGTAGGTGTCTCCTGGGCCGGAGTTGCTTACGATAACAGTGTCGGCATTAAGTGGAAGGGTGACTACTATCAGGCTGCCAGCTAACACCGTCAACATGAAAAGCCATCGCCCTTTCATAAATGGCTCCTGAGTTGGCCGCCGAGTTGCGACACGCCGAAGAGGTTGAACTCCGTCGTAGTCTCGGCGGCTGACTGAAAGATTGAGCGGCTTCTTGCCGCCGCTGCCCACGGACCCCTACTCACGAGGGCAGCAACTCTGAGTCCAAACGGACTTGCATTGAAAATGAAGAGTTTAGTAGCGAAACTCCCCTTTGTTTTGCGGAAGCTAACTGGCAAGTGTCTGCAAAGTCTTGCGCCAATCGTGGTGCAAGGGACGACAGCAATCATCACGGACGAGAGGTCCGCTGTTCATTGAATCGGCTTGCTCAACGCTGGAAATAGCCGATTCCTCTACGGTGAACTTTCCGCACGCACTTGGCTGAGACCAACCCGCCGTCGATTCAGTTACTTGCGGTCGACGAGACCTAACCAATTTCGGCACAGCGAGCCTACCCTGGACGATCAGGACCCTTAAAGTGATCGCCATGTCGCTCAAATTATCTGGAATGTTCGCGCTAATCCCTTATTCGTTGGCGTTGAAGGGCGTCTTGAATTAACCCGACTGCTGCCGGCGGGTCAGCTACTTCGACGACGAGTTCGTTATACTGCTCGTCGTGCAGGGTAATCACAATCGTGTTGTCCGGGTCGTGAACATCCCAAAATATCCGCTTCCCATGTTGGTAAAACGTGCCAGCGGTAATTACGCCGGGAATGTTGGTGCCGGGCATCTTTATGCCCTTCCACCACCCGTGGGCAACGGCTTGGTCGGCCCGAGCACCCGCAATGTGAACAAGGGGTATTTCCAATCTGCTCTTAAGCGCCCAAAGCTTGTCCGCACCGCGTACCTCCACAACCAAATTATCGTTTTTGAGCGCCAGTTCGACCATAAGCTAAGTCTCCTTGGCTTTCTAGTTTCCAGCCAACCGAACACTCTGCTATACCCAAGAACGAGACGCCCGCCGCAGGATCGGGACGATAGCACCGACCGGCACGGCCCCGCAACAGCCTTGAGCCGCTCGGTTTTGATCATGATTTCCACGTGACCCCATTCAACCGAGCCGCGCCTCTTGCGAATTCGTTCCCCGCCCCCGGGGCCTTGGGTGTGCTTGACAAGGGCAAGCGGCGTATACTGTATGGAGACCGCCGGCAGGGACCATGAGGCACAAAGCAGCAATCTTGGCAGTGGTGCTGCTGATGGTGTCACCCGCATGGGCGCAGCGAGGTGGCGGAGGGCGCGGCGGCGGCCACGGCGGATTCTCGGGCGGTGGCCGGGGCGGCGGCTCAGGTGGTGGGCACGGCGGAGGAACCGCCAGCGGGTCCGGCGGCCACGCAGCGGCTGCGCCGCGGGGCGGGGCTCCGGTTCACGTGGCTGCACCGCAAGTTGCGGCTGCTGCCCACATCGCGGCGGCCCACTCCAGCGGGCCATCTTCGACGAGCGCGCCGCGCGCTGATTCTCGTGGCTTCACCGCCAGCCACTTTGTTCCCCCACCGGACACTCCGCCGCGGAGCGCGATGCAACACCTGCCCGTCGGAACACTGACGCGCCGGGCAGCGTCAACAGCCGCAGCTTCGGGCGTCACACTCGGTTCCGCGACCGCTACTGCGATGCCGCAGCAGGCGAGCCCGCCCACAGCTCCGCGAGCAAGCGTCGCCTGGACGCCGACCACCGCGAGGATGATGACGGCCAACACGCCAACGCGCGTGACCGTCGCCGGAGCTCCCACGCAAACCGTGCGCTCGTCGGTCGTCGCGCCGGCGACTGCGTTTTCCATTCGCAACCCGGCCTTCTTCGGCGGTAGGTTCTTTTTCCGCCGGTCGGCTGTGTTCATCTTTATCGGCGATGGCTTCTTCTTTCCGCCGTTCTTCTTTGACACGTTTGCCTGCGATCCCTTCCTGGTGAACCCGTTCTGCCCGTTCTGCGCGACCGGGAGAATTCTGAAATTGAATCGGCCATTCGTGCCGCGGACGTTCTTCTTCGACGAGTTCTTCCCCCGCCGTTTCTTCCCTGCATTTGGCACGGGCGTGTTTCTTGGCGGAGTGCCGATAGCTCCGGAAACCCCCGAGCAAGCTGCCGAAGAGGAAAAACCCAGCGAAGCCGGCAGGTTCGTGGAGGGGGCTCCAGTCCCCGGCGCGGAACAGCCGCCCACGCGACCCATTACCTTGCTCCAGCTGAAAAACGGCTGGATGTACGGCCTGACCGATTATTGGATCGAAGACGGCCGGCTGCACTACCTCACGAACTACGGCGGCAAGAATTCGGTCCCACTCGAACAGATTGACTTCGATAGAACCGTGCAACTCAACGCCGAGCGCGGCGTCGACTTTGTCCTCCGCCCCAAGCCGCAATCCCGCTAGCGCCCCCCTGCCGTTACGCGCCGAAGAGCACCCGCGCCCCCTTCGCGGGAAAGACGACTTTCTGCGGCAGCTCGAAGCGATTCGCGACCCAGCAGACAAGTGTTCACCGGTCCGGTTGAAGTGTCTTTCGCAGGCAATCGCTCAATGTTTGGGAACGCTGGCCAGTTCGTCGAGAACCTTCAACATCTGGTCGGCATTGAGGCGTACGCGGAAGTTATCAGTCAGATTGCGCCACCGGACTACCCCGCTTGCGTCAAGCAGGAACTCGGCCGGGCGTGCGATATCAGCGCCGTCGATTCCACCGTGCGAGTGCAAAAGGTCGAGATGCCGAATCACTCCCGCCCTCGGGTCGGAGAGAAACGTGTACGTATAGCCCGCCTTCTGGCAAAGATTACGGGTGACCTCGGGTGGGTCCACGCTGATGGCCACGATGCGCACGCCGCGCGCCGTGAATTTATCGAGATTCTCCTGGAAACTCCGTAACTCGGAGTTGCAGTAGGGTCACCAGTAGCCGCGGTAGAAGATCACGAGCAGCCGCGGCGTGGTCCGTTTCGCGGAAGTGTTTCCCTCGGGAACGGCGAGCAGGTCGTATAACCGGATGGGCTTTCCTTGAGCGTCCGGCAGGGTGAAGTCCGGCATTTTATCGCCGACCTTGGGCGCGTTCTTCGAGGGCGGCAACTCCGCTCCAGCACGAACAGCCAACAGAAGGCAGCCGAATAGCGCGGCGCCCAGAATTACGCTCCTGGCTCGGAGGTTCATGTGTTCTTCCTCCGGTATCATACTCCGATCGGATTAATACTCCTGTTTAGAAGCCGGACTCAACTCGCGTTTACTCTTCGCTTTGAAAGTTCAACGGTCACCTACAATGGCGTTGCACACACAGCCAGTTTTGTCAGCTCGACTCAGTTGAACATCACCTTGAGTGCCAGCGACCAAACGACGGCCGGGGCTTTTCCAGTCGTCGTGACCAACCCCGCGCCGGGCGGGCGCACCTCGAATACAGCGAACTTCACCATTACCAGCGGGACGAATCCCGTCCCCACGATCAATTCTCTCAATCCAAACTGCGCCCCCGTTGGGGGACAGGCCTTCACTTTGTTGGTAAATGGCTTAAATTTTGTGGCCAGTTCGGTCGTGTGGTGGAACGGGAGCGACCGGGGGTAACTCCAACACCTCGACCTTCACCATAGCCACAGGAGCGTTTCCGCAGTCAGTCGCCCTGGACCCTACGGGAAAGTTCGCCTATATGGCGAATGAGGGCTGCCTTGACGCCTTTGCTGGCAGCGTGTCCATATACACGATCAACGCCACCACCGGGGCCTTAACGTCTATAGAAACGAACTACTGTTCTTTACGATATACAAGCTTCCCATCCACAAAGGTGTCAAGCACCCGAATATCCTTGATCTCTTCGGGAGCGATGCCGAGGATGTCGCGGTCAATCACAATGAAATCCGCCAATTTCCCCGGCTCCAGTGAGCCTTTATCTTTCTCCTCGAGCCCGATGTAGGCGCCATTTCTGGTATATAGCGCCACGGCTTGTGGCACAGAGAGCCGCTCCTCAGGTGCCAAGACTGTTCCAGACATCATCTCTTTACGCGCCACCGCCGCCATAACTCCCCACCACGGGCTGAGCGGCGTAACGGGCACATCCGATCCGCCTCCCGCGATGATTCCGTTATCGAGATAGGATTTGCCGGGATAGGCCCAGCGCACTCTTTCCGGACCATATTTGGTGAACCAGCTTCCAATCCAATAGACAAACCCCGGATCTCCGTCCACCAGGACGTGCTGTTCGCGCAGCCGCTTCTGTATCGCCGGAGTGGAGATTCCGCAGTGCACGATGCGGAATCTGGGATCAGTCAGATTCAAACTCTTCACAGCTTTAGCGTAGGAGTCCAGGACCTGGTCAATTGCGCGATCGCCGATGGCATGCGTAGTGAGTTGCCAGCCCGCCGCCACAAGCATCTGGTGGGCCTTCTCCATTTCTTCAGTCTTCCAGATTAGGAGGCCAATATTGCTGGGTTCCCCGATCACCCCCGGCGGATAAATTGCGATCGTCCGCGCCCCCATCCCTCCGTCCGCAAACATCTTCACCGCGCCAATCTTCAGGTGCTCGTCTCCGAACCCGGTGTGCAGACCCAAGCCCACCAGTTTCTTGGCCTCCTCCAGGTTATTCACGATCGGGATCATCAGAACTCGCACCCTGATCAATCCTTGCTGGTATGCCCTCTGGTACGCGCCCAAGTCGGGACCGACGTCGTGGATGGTAGTAATCCCCAGGGAAAGAGCCGTATCAGAAACCAATTTCGCGGCCCGGACTGCAGTGTCCGGCGGTTCCGGCGGCAAATGGGTGTCAACAAGATCCTGCGCATTGTCCTTGAGAACCCCACTTAATTCGCCGCTGGCATCCCGCTCGATAATGCCGCCCTGAGGGTTAGTGGTCTGTTTACTGACGCCTGCCAGCTTCAGCGCCACCGTGTTGGCTACACTCAGATGCCCACTCACGTGAGTCAGGTAAACCGGGTTGTTGGGGGACACCGAATCCAGATCTTGTCGCGTGATGTACCGGCGTTCCGCCAGTTTGGCATCGTCCCAGAACGAGCCAAAAATCCATTGGCCCGCCTTTGCTGTCGCGGCGCGTTGCCCCACAAGTTGCCGGATTTCGACAATGGAGCGCACATTGGGATAGCGAAGATCGAGCACACCGCGCACCACCTCCGAAGCCCAACTCATGGCGTGGGTGTGCACATCAATTAATCCCGGCAGCACGGTGTGACCGTGAAGGTCGAGAAGCTTCGTCGTCTCCCCCGCGCAGGGGCGAATTTGCGCATCTCCGCCCACGGCAACGATCCGGTTCCCGCGCACGGCAATCGCCGGGGCGATTTCGTCGCCGGATTTCATGGTGATGATCTTGGCATTGACGACCAGCAGGTCGGCGTCCCGGCAGGCGGAGGAACTCTCTGCTCCAGGCGCTTCCGCGCTCGGGTCCACCTTCACCGGGTCTTGGGCCATAGCCAATGAGGCCATTAGAAGCAAGAACAAAACGGCCGGGAACAATGCGCGCCGCACGGAAACCCTCCTGTACCTTCGCCGAAATATGCTGGGGCCTCAACTGCTGGGCGGACCCTACTTCGCTGGCTGGCGAACTGTCAAGACGAATGCCCCTTTCTTGTCGGGGACTGTCAGTAACGGCAACTAAATTTAGGTGAGAATCTGGCTGCAATCGTTTGCGGGCGTGCCACTGCGGCCAGCAGGCTGCAGCCAGCCGAGCCCAAAAGGAATCCTTATGACAGGCTGCTGCACTGACTTAACTTATTGATGCGGCTCAAGATCTCCGCAAGCGGTGGATTCCCGGTGGAAACCCAGTTCTAGCAGTCGAAGAGCAAATCAGGCAAATAACGTTGCGCTGAGCTCGAAAAATCCCTGTCCGGCTGAAGTTGGAGCCTCAGAAGCGTGACGCCGTGAATTTCACGTCGGCGCGGGCCCAGGCTTTCTGGAAGCGCTTATCGACCAAAGCTGCCTCTTCATTTTTCCCTTGCGCGCGCAGCGCCTGCATTAGACCGAACAGCGACCAACCATTCTCCGGAAAGCGACGCAGATCCTCCCAGTAGATGACCGCAGCTTCCTCGGGCCGCCCAGCCTGCAGCAGCACGGCACCGAGCGAGTGCCGTACCGGGAAGGGCCAGTCGGCCGGCTCCGTGTAAATCAGCGCGTCCTCAAGGCGCACGGCCTTATCCAGGTGGGCGATGGCCGATTCGAACTGACCCTGCTTAGCCGCCAGCTCACCGGCCAACACGTCCGGAGCAATACGCAGAATTGTCAGCGCGGTGTTGGCCGAAAACGACGCCGGCATTTTCTGCAGCACTTCTCCGCCGACGATTTCTTGGAGCGTCGCCAACTCCTTCGCCGCTTCGGCAAATTGCTGCTTCGCCGTGAAGGCCATTCCGCGAGCGTAGTGCCAAACGCCTTGGACGAATGGGCTTTCTTGGACCGGCTTCGGCTCGATCAGGATTTCGTCCCAGCGGCCGAACTTCACCATCGCGTAATAAGGCACCACGACGAAGCCCTGCAGGAACGGCAACTCACGAAGCTGCTCTGGCGGGATCTTCGAAGCGGTCTTGCGCGCCGCCGCCAGGGATACCTGGCCTCGCCCTTCCATCGAAGCAGCCCACCACAGGAAGTGGATGTTGTGCGGGTAGTAGCCGAGCGGGTAGATGCCCTGCGCGCGGCACTGCGTAATGTAGTCCTCGTCGGCGCGGATGGCGAGCTCGTTGCTGTCGGCGGCATCGTCGTAGCGGCCCACTCGAATATAGATGTGAGCGGGCATGTGCACCATGTGGCCAGCCCCGGGCATCAGGCTAATCAGTGTGTCCGCGGCGTCTTCAGCCCGTTCCGGACTTTTCGTCGCCTCCATGGTGTGGATGTAGAAGTGCAGCGCGCCAGGATGTTCTGGATTGCGCTTCATCACCGATTCCAGAACGGAAACGATCTCATCCGTGCCAGGATACGCGTAGCCCTCGCGAGTCCAGTAGTCCCATGGCCGGAGGTCCATCAACGCTTCGGCGAACAGCGTAGCGGCTTCCAGGTCGTCGGGATAGTGCTTGCGCACTTCGCGCATGGCATCAGCGTAGGCGCGGTCGCGCGCTTTGCGGTCTTGCGGCTTGCCGGAATAGCGCTGGGCCAGTGCCTCAATATAAGCCCTCTCGCGCTCGGAGGCTTTAGGCTTCAGCTCCAGGGCCTTCTGGACCAGTTCGTAGGCCTTGGGCTCGTCTTCGGGCGCCATGGGCGCATTAATGTTGGGCCCGAGCACGAGCGCCTGGCCCCAGTAAGCCATGGCGCAATCGGGGTCCAACCGCGCCGCTTCGCGGAAGGCACGGCCAGCCTCCGCATGGTTGAAGCCGTAGGAGAGATTAACTCCCTGGTTGAAAAAGAGTTGAGCGCGTTGGGACTTCGTCGTGACGGGAAACGTGTGGGCACCGAGGTTCTGTAGGCGCGGGGCAAGCTGGCCGGTGGGCGACGGCTGGTCGTACGCCCTCCCCGACTTCTCGTAGTGCTGGTGGCTAGGTTCCTGCGCGAAACCGCCCACCGCCCATGTATCCATCGCCAGCGCGCAGGCCATGCCGCACAGTAAGAGAACTCTGGTGGACATCGCCGCTAACCCCCATTTGCAGTTAAGTCCAGGAAATTGGAGCTCGGACAGATACATATACGCGGCGGGCGGCGCGATTTCAAACCCTTTTGAGTTCGCCGGCGCAAGAGAGAGCCTATTTCGCCGGCAACCTTGCTGGACTCTGCCAGCTTGGCCAGCAGCGCTTCAAACCGCTGGCGATCCGCTTCCTTGGCAACCACAAGTGAAACCGCCACGCCGTGCCCCGGCAGGACGCGGCGCACCACGCATGCCAAACGCACCGGGGGTGTCTGCGGCGTTCCAGCCGGGGCGCCACCAACGGCCCTTCCGGTTTTTCCATGCCGTTCGCTCCTCAAACGGATGCTATGTGGCGCTCGGAACGCTTCTCAAGGAATCTGCGGCGCAAATAGAAGCTGGAAGAGTTGAGTTGGCCAGCCGAAAGGGAACCATCAGAAGGACCTCGGAATCCAGGCCCCAGGAAACTATACAAAAGGGAGTAGTTCGGGTGGCTCCTCAAGCTCAACTCGGGCGTGGGCTTCCTCTGGCGCGGGCACAATATGGAGTCCACCAAGAAAGGTCGCCCAACTGTGTGCGAGCAGATGGTCGCGGCATTGCTTTTGCCCGAAGGCTCATACAACATCAGACTGGTCAGACTAGTCAGGAATAGATTGTCAGCAAAAGGTCAAAGGCGATCCCCAAGCGACGTCGGCAGGCCAGCCCAACTGCCCCTCGGGTCCGGCCAGGCTGGCAACTTCAAGCGGCCAAGGCTCGCTTCAGCGAGGTTTTCCGCCGGGCTCGGTCGGAGGGGCCTCAGTGGATTACGCGCCAGGGGAAAGAGGCGGTGGTGATGGTTCCGGCGGAGGAGTTCGAGCGGCTCGTGGAGCGGGCGAAACAGCCGCGGAGCCTAGTCAAGTTTCTTGCCGATTCGCCCTTGGCCCGGGCCGGAATTGACTTGGAGCGGAAACCAGACTACGGCCGGACGGTTGAGTTTGAGCGGCTTTCTGCTCGACACCAACGTCATCTCCGAACTGGTCAAGGCGAAGCCCGAACCGGGGGTCACGCGCTGGATTGAAGCCACCGACGAAAACCTGCTTTACCTGAGCGTGCTGACCATGGGAGAGATCCGCCGCGGCATTGCTGCCCTTCCGCAGGCGTCTCGTCGCGCAAGGCTGGAGGCTTGGCTAGAAGCCAGCCTGCGGATCCGCTTCGGGGGGCGCATCCTGCCGATTGATGAAGGCATCGCAGACCGCTGGGGCCGGATTACGGCAGAAGCCTTAGCCAGAAAATACGCTGCCTTGCTTAGCTGTGTGGTCCCGGTGGGCGCGGGCAGCTGCCGACAGTCCGAATCCCGCCGGGTAGAGCCAATTGGTCTGCGGCCACAGTTCAGGGCGTTTTGACGATGATGTTTGGAATGTTCTTCTCTCGCAGCATGGCGTTGAAGGCCGCCACATCTTTCGCCACGAGTTGCTGGAACTCTTGCTGGCATTTATCGCCCTGCTGTTTCAGCAGTTCCTGCACGGCCACTTGTTGCGTGGTGGGCGGAAAATCGGAGCTGCTGCCGACTTCAGCGGCCAGGTAGCTGATTTTCTGGAGCAGCATCGGCGCCCATCGCACACCATCCTGGCCTCTTCCGGTTAACTTGAGCTGCAACAAATTGCCTTCGACGCCGATCAGCTTGTCCGCGAGGTCGTCAGCGGCTTTACGGATCGCTTTCGCGGTGTCATCGGTTCCAAGTTCCCTTTCGAGGCTGGCGAGTTGGACGCGAAGCGATTCAATTTGATTGACGCTCACGGCCAACGTGTTCATCTCGTCGCGAAGGGCCGACACTAATTTGATCTGTGCCTCAATGTCGCTCTCGGTTCCGGTGGAATGCGGATCCTTGAGGACGTTGAGCTTCTGCGTGAACTCCTGTCCTCCGACCGCCAGCTTCACCGTGTACGGTCCCGGCGCCGCCAGCAGCGAAACGCGCCCCACCCCAGGAGCCGGCCGCCAGCCTTCGGGTCCCAGGGGGACGTCCGGCGCGTAAAGCGGACGGGTTGTGAGCCGGATTTCCGTGCTGGGCTCGGAGCGCAGATCCCACCAGACTCGGTTGATGCCCGGCATTGCTTCGCATGGCGGAGTGCCAGCGCCTCCGGCACCGCCTCCCGCCTCGCCGGGACCGGCCGGTGCCGGACCGCCCTCGGGCTTCGGCGGGCTGCACTTCAGTTCGCGGACTATCTTGCCGCTCGAATCGCTGATTGTGATCCGAGCTTGATCCTTCTCTCCAAGCTTCGACTTAAGATAGAAGTTAATGGCAGCGCCATAGGCTACATTCTGGCCTGCAGTCGGGTCGTACGAAACCGCTGCGGGCTGCGAAACGGGCCGGAAGCGGAAAGCGTCGCGCGGCGCGAACAGATGCGCGTTTGACGACAGTACCTCGGGCGCTAGCTGCTCGAGCGGCGTCAGATCGTCCAGGATCCAGAAACCGCGCCCGTAGGTCGCCAGAACCAGATCGTGGAAACGTTCCTGCACTGCAATCCAGTAGACCGGGGCGTGCGGCAACTTGCTCTGGAGCGCCTGCCAGTTCTTTCCGTCATCAAACGAAACGTAAAGGGCATTCTCCGTCCCCAGGTAGAGCAGCCCCTTGCGCACCGGGTCCTCGCGAATGCAGTGCGCGTAGCTCAGCATGGTGTGGGGAATTCCGTTGGTGATCGCCGCCCAGGTCTTGCCGTAATCCGTCGTTTTGTAAACGAAGGGATCGCGATTATTGACCTGATGGAAATCCACCGTGATGTAGGCTGTGCCGGCGTCGTAGCGCGAGGCTTCGATGTTGCTCACTGTGCCCCAGTCCGGCAGGTTCGGAATATTCTTGGTGACGTTGGTCCAATTCTTTCCTCCATCCCGCGTGATCTGCACGAGCCCGTCGTTGGTGCCGGCCCAGATCAGGCCGGGCTCCTTGGGCGACTCGGCAATGGCGAAGACCACTCCGGCATATTCGACGCCGATGTTGTCTGGAGTAAGTCCGCCCGAAATCTGCTGCCGGCTCTTGTCGTTGCGGGTCAGGTCCGGGCTGATAATCTGCCAGCTGTTGCCGCCGTCAGTGGTGACGTGAACATACTGGCTGCCGACGTAAACCTTATTGTGGTCATGGGGAGAGATCGTGACGGGAAATTCCCAGTTGAAGCGATACTTCACCTCTGCGGCACTAGCTCCCGAAACGTCCTCGGGCCAGACCTCGACCTCGCGCGCCTGATGATTCCTTTCGTCGAAGCGCGCGACCGCACCGCTGACGCTGCCCGCCCCGGTGCCACTCGACCAGATGATGTTGTTGTCCACCGGATCGGGCGTGGCGAAGCCGCTTTCGCTTCCGGCCACTGGATGCCACAGGCTGCGCGGGATCGGGCCGGCGCCGCCGAAGCCGCCAAACTGCAGGCTGCTGCTCGGGCCGCGAAACGAAGGGCCGTCCTGCCTGTTGCCATAAACGAAGTAGGGAATCTGGTCGTCGACCGTCACGTGATACATCTGCGCGATCGGAAGCTGGATGCGGTCCCAGGTCCGACCGCGGTTCACCGAAATGCTTATGCCGCCGTCGTTGACTACGGCCATGCGATCTCCATTGGTGGGATCAATCCACATCTCGTGGTTGTCTCCGCCGGGGCTGGAGGGCATATTGGTGAGGGTGCGGGCGCCGTCGAGCGTCCTCGAGAATGCTGCCGAGAAGAAATACACTTCATTCTCATTGTCGGGCGCGATCTCTTCGCGCGTGTAGTAATGCGTGCGCCCGCGGATTTGACGGTCGGAATTCACCAACTGCCAGTTCTCGCCGCCGTCGTCGGACCGCCAGAGCTGTCCGCTTTGTGTGGGCTTGCCGTCCATCGGAACACCGTCGCCGGTCTCGATCAACGCGTAGATCCGGTTCGAATCGCGCTGCGCCACTCGGACCGCAATTCTCCCGATGGGCGGGTTCGGCAGTCCGTGGCCTTCGAGACGTTTCCAGGTGGCGCCCTCGTCGGTGGATTTGAACAAGCCGCTGCCCGGGCCTCCGCTCGTGCGGCCCCAGGTGTGGATCTCGAGCTGCCACATCCCGGCAAATAGGATGTGCGAGTTGTTCGGATCCATGGCCAAGTCCGAGCAGCCGGTGTTTTCGTCCACGAACAGCATTCTTTCCCAGTTCTTCCCACCGTCGGTCGTGCGGAAGACACCGCGCTCGGGCTGTGGGCCATACGCGTGGCCGAGCGAGCAGGCGAGAACCATATTCGGATTGTGCGGGTCAATCACGACGTTAGCGATGCGCCCGGTCTTCTCCAGACCCATCGGCGTCCAGGTCTTGCCCGCGTCCACCGACTTGTAGATCCCGTTGCCAACCGAGATGTGGCTGCGGATGAATGATTCTCCGGTTCCCGCCCAGACGATGCTCGCATCGCTTGCCGCCACCGCTAAGGAACCAATCGAAGAGACCGGTTCGGCATCAAAGATGGGCTCCCAATGGATACCCCCATCGGTCGTCTTGAAGATGCCACCGGAGGCCGCGCCCACGTAATAGATGTAAGGATTACCCGGCACTCCGGCGACTGCGGCCGCGCGGTTGCCTACGGGTCCGATGTAGCGATATTTGAGCTGACTGTAAATCTCGGGATTGATCTGCGGCCTTTGAGCCCAAACTAAACAGGGAACGCTGAGCAACGCGATTGCTTCCATCAACAGAATGAAACCGGCTCGCCTCGACATACTGAACCTCTCAAGCGGGATTGGGTCCTCGAAACGCGCGGATGATACTGGCGGCGCGGCGCCAGGTCAACGGCTGCTGGGCAAAGAGGTCGAATGAAGGAAGCGAAGCGGAAGCTGCTCCTCGATGTGGTGCGCGTTGCCTCCGTCTTCCTACGCCGACCGGCACTCATGCTCCTTCGAGCGGCCTCACCTGGAATTCTCAGAGCAGTTGCTCGACAGCTGCCTGCCGAGAACCCAAACTTCGGACGGCCACGGTTGACACAATCAAGCAGAGCCCTAGGAGGAGACCCGTTCGGCTCACTCGGGATGCGAATCCGTTTTCATCTCACGTCTCCTTCTCGATGCTCAGTCTCTCAGCGCGCTCCCGTGTAGCCCGCCCCGTACAGCACTTTCCCCGGCAGCGCGTTAGTCATCTTGCCTTGATCGATCACCGGGACGCCGTTCACCAAAACATACTCCATGCCCTCGGAGAGTTGATTTGGATTCTCAAACGTGGCGCGGTCGCACACCTGCTGCGGGTCAAACACCACAACGTCGGCCCACATCCCCGCCTTCAAGACCCCGCGATCCACCAGCCGCATCCGCTGCGCGGGCAGCGCTGTGAACTTGCGAATGGCTTCCTCCAAGCGCAGCTTCTTTTCTTCGCGGACGTACTTGCGCAGAATACGCGGGAAGGTGCCGTAGGCGCGGGGATGGGGATGTTCCTGGCCCAGCAAACCCTCCGGCGCAGTGCCTTGCGAGTCGTTGTCGATGGAGACCCAGGGTTGCACGAGCGCAAGCGCCACGTCTGACTCCGACATGCCGAACACCGCGACATAGGTATAGGCCTGGTCCTCGATCAGCAGATCGAAGATCGTATCAATGGGGTCCTTCCCCCACATTTTGGCGATCTGGGCGATGGTCTTGCCCTGCAAGGGCAGCAGCTTGGGGTTGTGCACCACGCTCACCAAGATTGCTTCGGGGCCGGGCACTTCCTGCCACTCGTTATCCCAATCCCTCGAAGCGATTTCCATCTCCTTGCGGATGCGCGCGCGCAGGGCAGGATCTTTCAGCCGCTCGTTCAGCTTGGCATCTCCGCCATCGTGCGCCCAGGGCGGAATGAACGCGGAGAAGGAATTAAACCAGGCGGTGTAGGCATAAGTGTCCGCGGCAATGTCCACCCCCGAGCGCCGGGCATTCTCGATATAGGCCACGACTTCCGGCATGCGCCCCCAGTTCGGCTTCCCCGCGACTTTCAGGTGCCAGATCTCCACCGGGATTTTTGCCTCGCGCCCAATGCGGGTGGCTTCGTCGAGCGCGGCGAAGATGGCGTCACCTTCGCTGCGCATATGCGTGGCGTAAATCCCGCCGAACTTTGCGCTCTCCGCGGCCAGCGCGATCAATTCCTCCGTCGTCGCATATGGCGCCGGGGCGTACTGCAGCGAGGTGGAAAGACCCACAGCACCATCGCGCATGGCCTCGCGTACCAGCGATTTCATCTGTGCGAGCTGTGCCGCGTTTGGCTTGCGGTCCTCGTCGCCCAGCACCATTCGCCGCACCTGGGTCGCGCCTACGTAGCTGCCGAGGTTGATTCCCATCCCCTGCCTCTCCAGCCGGGCAAAGTATTCGCGGAAGGTCCTCCAATCCGGGGTGATGTGGAAATGCTCGTAGGTCAAATGGTCGGCCCGCACAATCGCGTCGTTCAGAGGCGCCACCGAGCCGCCTTCGCCAGTCATCTCCGTCGTGATGCCCTGAAAGATTTTGGAGGGCAAATGAGGATTCACAAGGATCGTCAATTCGGACTGACCCAACATGTCGATGAAGCCCGGAGCCACCACCATCCCATGCGCGTCAATCACCCGCTTGGTGGGCGCGTCCTCCAGATTCCCGATGCTCGCGATCCGCCCATCGCGAATCCCAACGTCTCCGGAATACCAAGGCGAGCCGGTGCCATCCACCACATGGCCGTTGCGGATGACAATGTCGTAGGGTTCCCCGACCGCGCGCGCCAGCGGCCCGGTCGAAGCGCGGAACAGCGGAAACGCAAAGAAGCCAAAAGCCAAAAGGAAAAGGCCGAGAAGAACGATTTTCCCCTCCGCGGATTGCACCTTCAATCAGCCTCGCCAGTGGGCAGCATTATGCAAGGCCGAGTCGGGGAAGACAACAGGTGCTCGTTCGCCGCGCGGAGCCTCGGACTAGAACCAAAGCCGTTTTCGGCAATGCGACAATTCCGGCCGCGTGCCGGGCGTTGCCGTGCTCGGCGGCACGTTTAGGCTTCCTGCTCGCGGGCTGGTAATTCGGAAAGGGGTCCCCTTTGCCCCGACACGGAATGAGAATTTCGAATTGCAGCCCCAGAATTTCGGGTCCCCAGGGTGTGTTTGTCGCGGAGCCTCAAACCTCGAAGCTGTGAGCGCAAGTCGAGCAGGCCAAGCGAATGACAGTCGAGGCCGGCAGCTTCCTGTGGCCGATCCGCCAGACGAGGCGGAATCGCTCGGAGCACTCTGGACAGGTTGCGACGGCGAAGGCCATGTTGTCGATTTTATCGGGGATTAGGCAGGCTGGTGGTGCTTGACAGATGCCAGCCGCTACGTTCGATTCATCGTGAGCACTACGCGGAACCGCGCCTTGCCGCTCAGCATGCGATCGTAGGCGGCAGCAGCTTGTTCGAGCGGGAAGGTCTCGACCAGGGGGCGAATCCCAGTGAGGGCACAGAAGTTTAGCGTGTCTTCCGAGTCTCGGGCGCTACCTGAAGGCCACCCTTGAATCGAGCGGCGGTTTCCAATGAGTTGAATGGGAGTCACGCTGATTGGATCTAGGGATGCCCCCACCACAAGTAATTTGCCACCAACCCCGAGACCGTCAATGAGGTCCGACATGGCCTTGCTATTCGGAGCTGTTGCGAGAATGACCGACGCTCCTCCCAGCCTGGTCAGTTCTTCTGCCACCTTTACGGCATCTGAATCCAGGTATCGGACGGCACCCAGCTTGAGCGCTAGGGGTTCCTTGTCTTTGCCTCGGCCAATCGCCACCGTGCGATACCCCATCTTGCTCGCAAACTGAATTCCAAGATGGCCCAGTCCGCCCAGGCCCTGCACAGCCACGAGATCTCCGGCTAGCGCCCCGCTATGCCGCAGACTATTGAACGTCGTTATGCCCGCGCACAGGATAGGACCAGCCTCTGCCGGCGATAAGGCGTCCGGAATCAATGCCAAGGCGTCGCTACTTGCAATCATGTACTGCGCATACCCGCCGTCATTAGTGAATCCCGTTATCCCGAGATTCTGACAATTGATGAAGTCCCCACGGCGACATGGGACACACTGACCGCAATGCCCACCATGCCATCCAACACCGACCCGCTGGCCTCTCCTCCACGCCGTCACGCCCGGTCCGACCTCGTCGATCACTCCGGCCACCTCGTGGCCTGTGATGCGTGGGTATTGCAGCCCGGGCCAATGTCCTTCCTTCACAAACACGACACTATGACAGACCCCACAAGCTTGCACCGTGATGCGTACTTGATTGGGCCCAGGTGCTGGGACCTCTCGTGTGACCACCTCGAATGGCGCACCCGGACGACTAATTAGAACAGCGGTCATCTGTGCCATGGGCGGGTCTCCTCTGCCTGAATCCTTGCCTATTCCTCCAAAAATCGGATGTATAAGTTTGGGTTCCGCCCAATCTTGCTCCCGCAACGTATCCCAATCCCTCCGCCGCTCGTTGGGCGTTCCCCAGCGGCTTTGCCCAAAAATGAGGAAGGCGGCAATGCCGCCCCCTCTTCGCTCCTTTTCTCTTCCAGTTTCCAGCTCCTGGTTTCTAGCCTCTGCCTCTTCAAATCTGTCCCATCCCGCCATCCACGTTGATCTCCACTCCCGTGATGTACGAGGCGTCTGACGAAGCCAGAAACGCCACTGCGCCCGCAACCTCTTCCGGCTTCCCGAATCGCTTCATCGGTACCTTTGACAAGACGCCCTTCGCGAATTCCTCGATCGCCTCCTTCGGCAATCCTGTGCGCTCGAAAATCGGCGTCTCAATCGGTCCCGGCGCCACCGTGTTCACCCGGATCCCAAGCTCCACCAGTTCCGCCGCCACCGATCGCGCAAACGACCGCAGCGCCGCCTTCGTCGCCGCATACACGGTTCCGTTCTGTATCCCTTTCTCATCGGCGACGCTCGTATTCAGGATGATCGACGCTCCGGTATTCAAGTGCGGTACCGCCTTCTGGATGGTGAAATACGCCCCCCGTGTGTTGATATCGAACATCTCGTCGAAGTGCGCCTCGTCCACCGCCGTCAATGGCGCGAATTTCGCCACACCCGCATTCACGAACAGCACGTCAATCTTTCCGAACTTCTCGGCCACAGCCCCGTATAGCTTGTCCAGGTCCGCGGGTTTTGCCACGTCCGCCTTCACCGCCAGAACGTCTTTGCCGACGATCTTCACCGCCTCGTCCAGCGTCTTCTGGCTCCGCCCGGAAATCGCCACTCGAGCGCCCTCGTCGTGCAGTCGCTTCGCCGTCGCCAGGCCGATCCCGCTGTTTCCGCCGGTCACCACCGCAACTTTTCCTTCAAATCGCTTCATCTCCCCCTCCGCTCGTCCTGCTGTCTGGATTCGTGTCTTTGGGAAAGGCGACTCCCTGCCGTCGCGCGGGTCTCTCCCCGCGGCCGGATGGCGCTCCTCTCCTAATACCTCGGTTCTTAGATGAACGTCTGAATGTCCGGTTGCATGAATTTCGGGGTTCCTTCGCTAAGGTTGTTGAGGGAACCCCTGAAGTTAAAACCTTTGAAGTTGCCAACTCGACCTTCCACAAGATCGGCGCTCGCGCCGCAGGAGCGTGAGCTAAGGGCTTGTTTCGGTTAACAGAGGGGCGGGCCCAAGCCCGCCCCTCTCGGAGATTCTCGGTCGTCGAATGCCTGTACGCGCGCATGACGGGCACAAAATACACCATCACTTTCTAGTTGTTGGAGTCGTGGCCTTTTAGGAGTTCAGCACAAGCAAATCTGAGTGGAGACGCGTGCGAGGCACGAAGGGACGGGCCGTAATCTGTTTCCGAAATGTGGTATCCCATCGTCCGGGAATACGAGCACTGCAGGAGGGGCAGCAACCTTGGGGAGTCAGGTGGTAACCCGTAATCAGGTAGCCGTAACGCTCGATCAGCAGCTGCTTACAGTTCGGGCACCGCGTGTTCTCTAGGTCGCCCACCATCCCCGGCAGATTGCCCGCATAGACGTAACGCAAGCCCGCTTTCCTGCCAATCTCTGCGGCCCGCATGAGGATCTCCGCGCTGGTATTCTCCGGATCGGTCATTTTGTAATCTTTGTGAAATGCGGTCACGTGCCAAGGAATATCCAGCGAGACGCTCACTAGGAACTCGGCCAGCCGTGTCAGCTCGTCGTCGGAGTCGTTGAACCCAGGAATCACCAGGGTCACGATCTCCAGCCAGAAGCCGATTTTGTACAGACGGCGGATCGTATCCAAGATGGGTTGTAACCGCCCGCCGAGCTGACGATAGTGGCGGTCGTCAAAGCTCTTCAGGTCTACCTTGTAAAGATCGACCCACGGCCGCAGAAATTCGAGAACCTGCGGGGTGCCGTTTCCGTTTGACACGAAGCCCGTCACCAATCCGGTTGCTCGCGCTTCTTTGAAGACAGCGGCCGCCCATTCGCTTGTGATCAGAGGCTCGTTGTAGGTGCTAACGATGACCCGCCCTCCTTGGTGGATGGCGTCCCGGACCAGTCCCGCGGGCGTGACGCCCAGCGGGGGGACGACGGCGTCGTCGTCGCGCAGCGCTTGTGAGGTCACCCAGTTCTGGCAGTACGCGCAGTGCAGGTCGCAGCCGAGCATTCCGAAGCTGTACGCTAGCGCGCCTGGGTAAGCGTGAAAAAACGGCTTCTTCTCGATGGGATCGCACTGCACACCGCCCACATAGCCCCAGGGTACGTAGAGAGTACCGCCGCGGTTGAAGCGAACCTTGCAAACTCCAGGCTGGCCGTCTGGGATTTTGCAACAGTGGCCGCAGGCAAAACACCGCACCCAGTTGCGGTCGAGCTTTTCGTAGAGCTCGCCCTCGCGAACGTTTTCATAAATGGTTTTGCGCAGCGTACTCATACGTGCCAAGCGCAGTGCCGAGGCGGTCGTCAGCTACTTGCTTTTTGATACTTGTCGGGCTGAAATTTACCGCCAACGACGTAGCTCGCGTTGACTTCGATATAGTTATGCCACTTTTCTGGCAGATCGGCCTCCGCGAAGATTGCCGTCACTGGACAAACGGGCACACAGGCACCGCAATCAATGCACTCGGTGGGGTCAATGTACAGTTGAGACACCTCATCGTACGTCGGTCGGCCATCGTCATACGTTCGGCCCTTGGCAGGATGGATACAATCCACCGGGCACACATCCACGCAGGCGGTGTCCTTTGTTCCGATGCACGGCTCGGCAATAATGTATGCCACCGTATCTTTCCTCCTCCGGTGAGTATAACGCAACTGCCGAGGTCAAACACCCGGCCCACCACACCACCTTCCTACACCTCTCGGGGCCATCACGACACGCCCTCCTTTTACTATCTTTAGGCTTGATACTCACCACAGCTGGTAAGCTACCTGAGAGAGCGCGAGGCTTTTGCTGAAGGGAGATATGAACGTAGACAGAATCTCCGCCATCACGGTCAAGGTAAGCGAGATGGGAAAATCCGTACATTTTTACAACAAGCTGCTGGGCCTGAAGATTCTCTATGGAGGTGAAGACGCTTATTTCTCTTCTCTTCGGACACTCGGCGCGAAAGATGCAATTCTGAACCTTGAGCAGGGACAGGTGACCCGCGATTGGGGACGGATAATTTTCCATGTTGAAGACGTAGACAAGTTCTGGGCCTACCTGAAAGCAAAAGAATTCAATCCTGATAGACCAAGAGATGCAGCATGGGGGGGAGAGGTACTTCCATCTGTACGACCCAGATGGCCACGAATTGTCACTTGCGCAACCAATCCGGTAAGACTGCTAGGTTCGTTCTCACCGAACCACACCACTGAGGCTGCCCCGCGACCTCTCTTTCTTTTATCGAAAACTTAGAAACCAGCAGATAGGCATCCACATCGAATTCAAGGGGAGACTGATGGGCAAGAGCACTGTAGGAATCTGATGGGCGTCCCCAGAGCCAAAGAAAGAATCGGTGCCGCTCTAGAAGGTTGGTCGGGTGTCACAGCCCAGCCGCACCGCTTTGGAGGCACGGAATATCGCTTGGGGAGACGAGAAATCGGCCACGTGCACGGTGACCGCCTGGTGGATATTCCCTTTCCGAAGGAGGTCCGGGATGAGTTGGTGGCCGCTGGTCGTGCCGAACCACACCACATTCTCCCTAAGAGCGGCTGGGTGAGCATCTATCTGAGGCATGCGTGTGATGTAGAGCGAGCAATCGAACTACTGCGGCTGTCCTTTGACATTGCAAGCCAAAGGCCTTCGAAATAGCAGGAGGGAATTACCCCTTTATTAACTTAGGCCGCGGGACCGCCGATAGGGCTAGCTATTCGATGGCGATGTGCGTCTCAGTTCTTTCCACGCCCTCAAGCGCCTGAATCTTGTCAATCACCAGTTTGTTCAGTTCATCTGCGTTTGCAACCTCAAATACAACAAAAATGTCGGGCACACCCCAGCAGGCATTGGCCATCTTGACGCCAGCCAAACTTGCGATCTTTTGCGCAACATCCCGAACCTTTCCCATTTTCGCGTTCACTAGAACGTAGGCTCTCATGATCTTCATCTCCCCGACTGAGCTGCGTGCTGCCGCTCCTTACACTCGCGGCAGAGGCGCGTCCAGGGCACGGCTTCCAGTCGGGCTCTTGAAATCGTTTGCTTGCACGCGTCACACATGCCGAATGTACCTCGCCTGATCCGAGCCAAGGCCTCTTCAATAGCTCGCAAGAGACGAGCATCGGACTGATGCAGGCGAACCTGAAGCTCCGCTTCAGCATCAGAGTTGGCTTGGTCAACCAGATCGCCCTGCCAGCCGCCTGCTCCTGGTACAAGAGTCTCAGCGCCGCCTCTCCTGGCCGATAACTCATCCAGCTTACCAAGCAGCAATCGCTTGTACCGATCTAAGTCTCTTGCGTTCACAACCGATGTTCCAGCCGCTGCGTAGTTCCCCCGTTCGTATACCTGCTAGCTCTTCTTCGAGGTGACAGCGTAGAAGGCTGCCCAACGTTGTTCTGCTTTCTTGCTGCCGCATTTCGGGCACTTGAACTTCCGCTTCTCGTATTGGGAGACGGTCAGAACCAGGGAAAACTTTTTCTTGCAGGCCAAGCACGTGAACTCATACTGGGGCATGGCTACCTCTCCATACGAGGAGTGCTGCTGTCGGAAATACTAGTCCCCGGCCTGGTGCAGGTCAAATGCCCCGGATGCTGACAACCTGCATCTCACCCGCGCTCAACAGAGGAACCTCATCATGCTGCTTGATTTTCACAGGTGCAGAAGAGTAGAAGCAAAGGGAGAAAGTACAGGCAAAGGAGGTCCCCACCATGCCCACGACCAAAGAATTCACGGTGTTCTTGGAGGATCGACCTGGGACGCTTGGCAAGGTCTGCCGGGCGCTCGGCGATCGCAGCGTCAATATTCTGGCTTTCCAATCCCTACCCAGTGAAGGGAAGGGCCTGTTTCGCTTCGTGGCGGATAATCCGGTGACAGCTAAGACGGCGGTGGACGCCGAGCGTCTGACGTACACAGAGGTAGAGGTCGCACAAGCCAAGCTGCCGCACCGACCGGGGGAACTCGCGCGAGCGGCGTCGCGACTCGGCGAGGCCAACATTAACATCAACTACGCATACGGCGGACTTGAGGTAGGCACAAATGCGCCCATCGTGATTTTCGGTGTCGCAGAGGTCGGCAAGGCCGTGGCGATTCTGGATCAAGTCGCTGCCGCCGCGGCAGGGACGTAAGCCCCGCAGGAAGTTTTCTAAACTCGGCACGGGAGCGGGTACGCCCCGCTCCCTTTTTTGTGGCTCGGAGTCGATCTGGATCACGCCCCAGCTTTTTCGTTGAGCAACCATCCCTACGGCAGGTCTTGACCTCGTTTCTGAACCTGAATAGTAATTTGAAACATGAAAAGCTGCTGCTTCGGGCGGCACCTTTCCTTTGGCTCTACATAGAACAACTGGCCGTGAGGCTATACGAGCCCGTGGGGCTGTACGAGCCCGTGAAATTCGATCCACCACCGCCGTGGCGCCCCCGGTCACAAATGTCTTGAAGTATTCCGGCGTACCGGCATGGTCGGAGTTCTTGTCGAAGCTTGCCTTGTTACCGGTGTCTTAGTACCGAGCCGCTTCTCGTCGGCAGCTGGGATGGCGGCCACTCGGTTCTCACGCCCACGACTGCGGTGCGTTTTTGGCTCGGGTGGGACGATCAGAAGGAAAGGAGATCGGGACGGGCGAGAGGTCAGCTTCTTCAGAGCAACCCGTGCGCCCGTCCTGTTTCCCCACGAGGCATTCAAGAACTAGCTAACGACAGTGACTTGAGTGGCGATGTTCTTGCCACCCTCGGTGCGGTAATTCACCTGCACGTTAGACCCCGCTTTGAGCTCGCCCTCGATCTTGGTGTCTTTGTTTGTCACGAAGTTCAGGGTCTTCGTCGCATCTCCTTCTTTCGCCTCAATTGAGAAGGAGTTTTCCTTGACCGAGGTTACCTTGCCCGAGGCCGTTTGAGCTTTCTCTGCCTGCTGTGCAGCCAAGGGTGTTAGTGCAACCGTTGAAGTCGAACTCATCGGTCCAGCCCAGCAAGTGTTCAGTGCCAGAAGTCCGGCCAAGCCGGCCAGACAAAAACACAATCTCCAATTCATCTTTTTCCCCCTTTAGACTGTTCTCTTTTCTGGTTTGGCTCCCGATTCCGCATAGTACCGATATCGGGTGAGGGCTGACACTCCATATTGAACTACAATTACCTGGATAATTGCAACTCACTTTCTCGCGCCCAGGCTGACCACTCTCCGTCCGTTAGGTAACTTTCCGACACAGCCGCAGGGTTTTTGCATCGGGAAGCGCCGGACTATGTGGGCCCGGATTTCCGTCTATAACGGCGGCGGCTCGCCATCCTCGATGCGGGACGAAGCCCCGGGCCGTGAACGGGGCTTCGTCCTTAGTAGGAGCTCTGGGTTAGTCTCGACCAAGGCTCGTTTCCTTGAATCCTACGGTAGACTTGGCTACCACTAGCCATCTATCCGATCTTCAATCGCCGACCATGATTCGTTTTCCGAACTCCCCCTTCGGTTTCAAGGGGAGGCAGGGCGCTCAATCAATTTGTCGATAGACGGAGGTCCACCACGGAAATTCTCGAGCTACCCTGCATGCGAGCCGGCGGCACGGGGCTGGCGGCTTCGCGCAGCCTCCAGTATAACCGCACCGCCAACTTGCGCGCGATGGCCACCTTCGCCACCCCACTTCCCCGGCGGAACTTCAACCGCAGGTAGTCCGCCGTAATTCCGGATCGAATTGCGAGGCCGTCTGGGCGGCTTCGACCAGCAAGCAGCGCAGCATCTGATTGCCTTGCTTGCTAATCGATCCCAGCCGTTGCCGGCCGCTGCTACTGTCCTCCCGGGGATTCAGCCCTAGATAACTCACCACTTGCTTGCTCTTCTGGAAGCGATCCACCGGTCCCAGCGTGAGCACAAACGCCAGCGCCGTCACCGGCCCTACTCCCCGCTGCCTCATCAAAAGGACGGCCTCGGAACAGTTCTCGGCTTCCTTCACTACCGCCTGGTCCAGCTCCTCGATCGCCGGGTTGAGCCGATCCAGCATCTCCAGCAGCTCCTGCCTACGGCGGCAACCGCTTGGGCTGTTGTAGCGATCCCTTTAGGACAGGAGCCGTTCCTGACCTAAAACTGGGCTCGTGACCAGCAGTTTCCTCGCCGCTATTTGTCTATCCTTGCTTGGTTACTGCTGCGGCGGTTGAAGCCGAATTCGAAATTTGCGCGTGGGATAGTTTTCTTCAAAGGGTACGATTCTTGGGAGGTGTGGGTGAAAAAAGTCCTTTTGCAAGGTGTGTCCATCTTCACGCTGCTGTGCGTGGTCGTCTGTCCGCTGGCCGCGACCCAGCAACCGAATAACGAGGAGTCCCGTATCGCCACCCGGGACAAACTCCGGAAACTGCTGCAAAGCCCAGGGCCGGGTATGAACGTCGTTCTTCGCCAGGACGATGCGGAGCCGTTTTTCTTTTCCGGTATCCTGACCCAGGGGCTCACGAACGCCGAAAGCTTCGAGATCGTGATCGGCGTGACCACGGCCGATACGATCAGTTTCCGCATCTACCCGCATTACAAGGGCGCGTACATCAACGTGGACAAAGCGAGAGAAAGTCTAGCGCTGATGCGCCAGCTTCTGCGGTTGAGCGAGCATACCTTTCTGTTCTGGGGATCGGATTCGAGCGGCGACGTTTTCGCCGGCTACACCATTACACTGGAGTCTGGCTTCCCAGATGAGGCCGTTCTCGTGGTGCTGAGCAGTATCAAGAACCTGGATCGGTACATCGGCGAGATGCGGCCGGCAATCGACGGCAGTACGGCGGCCGTGCCATCCGCCTCTCGCTAACCCGCCAGGACCGAATAGGCAGCTTTCGGGGTCGCGGCCACGGCAGCGACGGCGCCCTCCGCTACAATGCGTTGTTAGCAGCGCTCCATATCCTGGGCCGCACCCTGCACAACCGGTCGTCGCTGAGCGTGGCGGGACGCGGCTGCGCACCCCACGGCCCGCCCTTCTAATTGACTGTCGCGACCAGAACCCTTTCTCTTTTGCTCGCTTTCAGGGCTGGTTTGCTTTCGGTTTCCCGAACTTTCCGTATTGTTGTCTTCCGCTGCACGCTAATCACGGATGATTGGGGAGAATCGTACCACACGCCTTGGGGTTCGATTGCCGGCGCTCGGGGCCTTGCCTCCGTTGCGTACTTGGCGGAAGCCCAGACGCCGGATCCAAGGCCAGAGGTGTGAGAAACCGACTAGGGAGTGTGGGACTTGAGCGATCCGAATAAGGAATCGCGGAGGGGTAGGAAAACGTTGAAGCGTTGGTCGGCTCGCTCGTGGTGAGCCAAGTGATGCCCTTTTGCGAAGCACAGGCCCGGCGGAAGCCATTCGCCCAACTGAATCCGCCAGTGGATCTCCTCGACTGCGAGAAAATAGACGACAAAAGCAACGAGCATCCCCGAAGCCACTCCTAGACTGAATCTCCAGTCGAAGGCGACAACAGGCGCCCCATTGACAACAAAGAGCAAGGCTGCCCAAAGAGGTAAGCCGCCCAAGCTTACGTACTCGGCTTCAACCGTTGTACCCACCGACATATGGTAGAACTCTGCCGCTAGACCAGATTGTGGTTGGCATTCCACATTTTAACGCGCTTATTCTGCGCTGACGCCACGCAGCGAACCGATGGTCCGGTCTCTGCCCTGGCCGAAATGTCCATTCTAGGGGTTTTGGCAGCCCTAACTGGTGGGTGACAAGCGCGATCCTGTCCGAGCCCACTTGCACGTCGGAAGGAGACAGGGTTTCGTACTTGACACACTGGGTATACAGCGCTAATTTTGGGGCCAGTGCGGTAGTCCGCTGTCCCCGCGGATCTGTCCCCGAAGAACATCTTGCGAGCCTGCAGCTGGGTTGGCAAACCAATCCAGCGAATCGAGCACTGGAGCATGAAAATGCGATCGACAACCCACCCTTCGGAAAAGCTAGCGCCTGATATTGGACGCCGCCAGTCAAAGAATGACATATATGGGAGGTTCTTCAACTTCTTCGGGCTGCGCGAGAATCCTTTCAACGTTAACCCGGATCCTCGGTACCTGTTTCTGACTCGCCCGATTCAGGAGGTGCTAGAGGCGCTCGCCTACGGTGTCCAAAGCCGCAAGGGTTTCATGGTGCTTACGGGCGAAGTCGGGACGGGAAAGACAACGTTGATCAATTGCTTGCTCAACGGGCTGCGTCAGCAGCAGACGCCAACAGCGTTCATCTTCAACCCGCATTTGGACAGCAGCGACCTACTAGATTTCATCCTGGCCGATTTCGGAATTACGTGCGACTCGAAGCTAAAGGGCAGCATGCTGATGTCGCTCAACCAGTGGCTGCACGCGCACCAACGCACCGGCGCGACCCCGGTTTTGATAGTGGACGAAGCGCAAGGCCTGCCGTTCCGTGTATTAAAGGAAATTCGGCTGTTGTTGAATCTGGAGACCTCTCGCGAAAACTTGCTACAGATAGTGCTTGTGGGCCAGCCGGAACTTGAAGAGACCAGCCGGCCTGATTTGCGCCAGCTGAGGGAACGGATCGCGCTCCGCTGCAAGATCGCGCCGCTCACCCTCGAGGAAACCTACGGTTACATTCAACACCGGCTGCGGGTCGCTGGCATCAAAAGCGAGGTGGTCTTTGCCTCTGAGGCAGTGAATGCCGTTCACTCTTACTCACACGGAATCCCGCGTGTTATCAATCTCCTCTGCGAGCATGCACTCATCAGCGCCTACGTGGACCAGATCCAGCCGGTGCCGTTCCAAATCATTGAAGACGTCGCGCGCGAGTTTCAGCTCGACGACGTTGTCAAACCGCTCGCTGCGGCATCACATTTCAACGACGCCACGAGCACGACATTAACGATTGCCATGCAAACGTCTCCCGTTAAGGTGCCAACCATTCCGCCTGCAGAGGCTGAGTCGATGGAACAACCAGACGCTTCGATACACGACGCTTCAGCTCTCGTTTGTAACGGGAATCCACAATCCTGCCCAAACAGGGAACCTGCTACGCCAGTAACAGCGCAGGAGGAGATAGCGACGATAGGTTCCACGGAGCGAGTTGGAAGCAGTCCCTGCTGGATACCGATCCTCTTCTTCCGTCGGTCGTTGCACTGGTGGTCTCGGGGGCAGGAAGGATGCAGGTCCATGCTCAGTTTTCATTTTTGGCATAGAGTCACATCATCTTTGCTTCGGTGGTTGCAGCAACCACTCCGGCCAGTGGCTGCGTGCCGTAGGTTAACTCACAGCCGGGTTGTTGTTAGGCTCGGCCGAATAAGAGGATGGTTGGGAATCAAGCCATTTGGCCGAGCTTGGCACCATCGGTGACGTGGCTTTTTTGAACTGAGCAGCTAGTGTCATGGGGACACTGCCACTCAAGATCCTCCACCAGGCGGCAAGCAACTCGCGCGGGGTAAGACTAGGATTGGGCGCAGCCGAAACCATTTAATAGAGAAGTTCAGGATTCCACTCTGGAACCCACAGTTTCTCGCCGCGCGGCGAAAAGACCTCGAACGGTGGATTCGGCTTGCCCTGCCGGCCTCTCCGGGAGGCGAGCTCATGCCTCTCCCGAAGCTTATGTGTTCGTGCTCATGTTGGCCGCGGCGTTCGAGTACACGTTGCTGATCGCTTGGCCCAGCTGCTGTATCGTTATAACGCAAACCAAAGCGATCAGAACCAGCAGCAACGCGTACTCGGTAAGGTCCTGACCGCTTTCATCTTGCCACAACCGCTTCGCTAGTTTGCTCATTGCTCTCCTTTTCCGGAACAACGCGAGTGACTTTCAACCTCACCCTTACGTCGCCCTCGGGTTGTCGGCCGCGTTTCCACAGACGTCGCTGATCGCAGTGGCCTGCGTCCTCCTCGACGCAACAGAAGCCAGGGCGATCAGAACCATCCGCAGCGCGTACTCAGCGAGTTACTGACCGGCCTCCTCGTGCCGCAACCGGCTTGTTCTTCGGGAAGCGAGTTCATGCCTCTCCCGAAACTTATGTGTTCGTGCTCATGTTGGCCGCGGCGTTCGAGTACACGTTGCTGATCGCTTGGCCCAGGGTCTTAATCGTTATAACGCAAACCAAAGCGATCAGAACCAGCAGCAACGCGTACTCGGTAAGGTCCTGACCGGTCTCATCTTGCCACAACCGCTTCGCCAGTTTGCTCATTGCTCTCCTTCCCCGGAACAACGCGAGTGACCTTCACTGGCATCTCCGGATGTCGCACCGAACTCTGTCCACGAAGCGATTCTCCTCCGGCACCCCCACTGCGTCGATAGCTCGGTCGGTTCATTCTGCGGGTACCGAAGTACCGGGGAGCGCAAGAACACCCCGCCGCGAGCTGCGCGACCCCGCCGCACAACCGCGTCGGGGAAACTTTCTGCGGGACGCTTCTAGCGCCGCCCGCGTTCGCGCGCGGTCTCCGGAGGCGCCACGCGGATGTGCGGGATGCCGGCCTCGTTCATCATCTTGTTCAGGCTGGCCAAGTCTTCATCAAGCAGAATTTCCGATTTGGACCTCTGTCTCGCGCATCGTACGCTCCTCCTGCCCTCGACACAACGAATTTGCCGCCAGAGCAGGCACTGGCGAGGTCACGCGGTTCCGACGGCTCGTTCTTGCCCGTCTGACGAGCTCCGCTTACTGCTGTGTAATCGATTTCTCAGCCACTGCTCCAACCCTCCTCCCTCGGCCCAGATTTTGCAACCGCAATCGGAGTGCTACCCGCTCGGCACCGGCAGCGCATAGATCTGCCGCAGCATCTGGCCAAACAGCCGCCGGTGCAGATGTCCCTCGGCCAGCAACAACCAGTAGTACCTGGCGTGCTTGATCAGTCGCCCGCCAGTCTTCACGAGCCGCTGCTGCAAGCTCGTCAGCGACCAGGCGTCGATTCTCTTCGGCAGCACGAGCCGACGCCACAGGTTGCCCAGGTTGTAGGCCAGCAGGCTCAACTGTAAGCGCGCTTCATTGGCCCGGAACCGATGACGCGATAGCCGGGTCCAATGCGTCGCCTGCTTGCCTTCCTTGATCCATTGCTCCGCCGTGCCCCGCTTATTGTAGAACCGCACTACCGCCCGGCTGGGTAGGCTCAGGTTCGTGACGATAAAGCCGACTCGAGGGAACAGCTCGCCCTCGTGGTGCTCGACCTTGGCGACGATCCTTCTCGGTTTCGTCCAGCTCCCCGCCTGGTACGAGAAGCTCTTGTAGCGCACCAGTGGCTTGCGGCTGGGCCTTCCCGGCGGCCGGAACAGGATCTCGACGATCTTCCATTCCAGGCTCTCGTTGGCTGGAATGCGGATCGCATACATCACGCCGCACTCCTCCAGTGCTTCGTAAATCTCCGGTTTGGCAAAGGCCGCGTCCGCCCGGAAAGCAACTTGCTTGCCCTCCGCCTGTTGACGCTCGATCTCCGGCAACAGCAGCTCATCCCAGTCTTCGGCGCGGTGCACGTTGCCCGGACGCAGCTTCGCCGCTAGGCAGTCCCCGTGACTATTGAACAGAAACAGTGGGTGGTAGCAGACCGACTCAAAGTGCCCGTTGTAGGCGCTGCTCTCCTGCTCACCATGAACCGGACTCTCGCTGGAGTCCATGTCGAGCACGACGCGGTCGGAGCCATCAAGAGACTCGGCCTGCCCCAGCGTCTCCCGGTTCAACGCCATCAGCCCGATCAGATTCTCTTCCTTGGTCAGCAGCTCGGTCTCGAACCAGTGCAAGGTCGAGGTCAGCGCCGCGCCCCGGTCCCAGATCCTCTGTGAACTGATCAATCGGAACGTCGGGTCGGTTGCCAGTCGTTCGGCGTCGTTGGGGTCCTCGTAGCCCGCCAAGCGGCTGTAGACTGACTGCCGCACTAGATCGGTCAGCGTAAACTGCTTGTTCAAGCCTTGTCGTGAGTCGCTCAAGTGTTCCTCGATGAGCTTCTCCAGACCTAGTCGCTCATCCAACTCGCGAACCAGAATCAGGCCACCATCGGAAGTCACTCGCGATCCCTGGAAATCGACCTTCAGGGAAGCATTGAAGGAGAGCTGAAAGGCTGATTTTGGATCTCACCCACTGGGTGTCCACCTCCAGAAGGCTTCCCTGTGCTTGGTTCACGCGTGAACACAGGCAGCGGATATCTTCTACACCCCTATCACCGAGTTTCAAATCGGAAATCCGGGTTTAAATATCCGATGCAAATCTTAGGGCGAGGGGTGCTTGATTTCAACAACCCGAAAGTAGGGGGCATGGATCGGGCGCACTGCATAATGGCCAAATGCATTCCGAGGCTTCCGTGCGAGGCGCCTCGAATCGGAAGGCCGATCACGGTGCGGGGAATCAGTCGGTATGACGCCGAAATCGGCCGTCACTGGTGGGAGATTCATCCGGTTGAGCAGGTAGAAAAGTAGCGAGCAGGACTTGAGCATTCAGCTGAGGGTAAAGCGCCGACGGACGTGTCCAAGAATGGTTAGGTTTTGGAAGCTCGCCGCTCTCCGCCCTGACGCCTATCTCTGCCACTACGTCTCTCAGGGAAGCCGAACTTCCAATTGGTCGCCGCCCGACAGACCGGGCATTCTCTGACCACCGGCTTGACCTTCTCCCCGAAAACTGGTCCAGCCTAAATGTAGCTCCTCGGGTAATAATGAAGGTCCCCCCGTTTCTGGTCCATTCAGAAGCTGAAATTACCGCTACCACGGCTGCTGAGGACCGCATTGGAACTGATGCCGACCACCCATCGGGGAGAACAGCTCGTTAGGCATGAGGATGTTTTCGTGTCTTATTTGCTTGATGCTGCCTCGGCGTATAGTCTTCTGGGCTGCCCAGGCATCTAAAGTCAGAGGATTACCGATTCGTAGAAACCATGGCCTCCGAGAATAGCGCTAGCGCACAAACCAAGCCCGCAAAGCCGGAGCATGCCTGGAGGCTCTTACCTGATGTCTGGGCGCTCATCAAGCCGCGACGAGCAATCCTCGCTCTGGGCTTCGTCCTCATGGTCGTCAACCGCATCTCTGGACTGATTCTCCCGGCCTCGACGAAATACCTAGTCGACGACGTTATAGGCAAACGCCAGATCCATCTTCTGACACCGATCGTGCTGATTGTGGTCGCGGCGACGGTTGTGCAAGGGCTGACCTCCTTCACCCTGACCCAACTGCTCTCTAAGTCAGCGCAGAGGATGATCGCGGAGCTCCGCTGCAAAGTGCAGGCGCACATCGGGCGTCTCCCGGTGGCGTTCTACGATGGGAACAAGACGGGTATGCTCGTCTCCCGCATCATGAATGACGTGGAGGGCGTGCGGAACCTGATCGGGACGGGGCTGATCGAGTTCGTTGGCGGGCTAATGACGGCCATCTTCGCGCTGGTAGTTCTGCTGCGGATCAGCGTGATCATGACCGCTGTGGCCTTCGCAGTCCTCTTGATTTTTGGTGTGGGGCTGAACAAGGCTTTCAAAACCATCCGCCCGATTTTCCGCGCACGGCCGAAGATCAATGCCGAAGTCACCGGGCGGCTCACTGAATCGCTTGGTGGCGTTCGCGTCGTCAAGGGTTACCACGCCGAAGGGCGAGAGGAAAAGGTCTTTGCCGTCGGGGTACAGCGGTTGCTCGATAACGTTCTGAAGACGCTGAGCGCGACATCGCTCATGAGCCTCTCGGCCACGGGCCTAATCGGCATTGTGAGCGCCACGATCATGCTCCTTGGTGCTCGACAGATTCTTTCCGGCACGATGACGCTCGGCACGTTTCTAACTTACACCATCTTCCTCGGCTTGTTGGTCGCGCCGGTTTTCCAGGTCGTTGGGATTGGCACGCAGATCACCGAAGCCCTGGCCGGCCTGGAACGCACGCGCGAGATTCTGAACGAGAAACCCGAGGATGAAGTCCCCGGGCGGACCGTGCAGCTGGATCGCGTCCGCGGCCAAGTGGTCTTCGAAAATGTGAGCTTTGCCTACGACTCCAGCAAGCCCGTGCTGTATAACATCCACTTTCAATCGGAGCCCGGTACAGTGACGGCGCTGGTCGGGCCTTCCGGCGCTGGAAAGTCTACAACCATCGGGTTGATCGCCGCATTCTACGTGCCCACCAGCGGTCGCGTGCTGGTCGATGCCGTTGATCTTGTGCGCGTGCGCCTGGATTCCTACCGCACACAGCTTGGCGTGGTGTTGCAGGAGACGTTTCTCTTCGACGGCACGATCCGGGAAAATGTTGCCTTCGCCCGGCCCGATGCCAGCGAGGAAAGTATTCTCGCCGCATGCCGCATCGCCCGGGTGGATGAATTCGCAGAAACATTTGAGAAAAAGTACGATACGGTAGTTGGCGAGCGGGGCATGAAGCTCTCAGGAGGACAGAAGCAGCGGGTCTCGATCGCCCGAGCCATCTTGGCGGATCCGCGCATCCTGATTCTCGATGAGGCCACTTCAAGTCTGGATTCTGAATCCGAGGCATTGATCCAGGAGGGGCTGCGCTACCTCATGCGCGGGCGGACCACCTTCGTCATCGCGCACCGCCTGTCCACTATTCGGCGCGCCGATCAGATTTTGGTACTGGAGGCAGGGCGAATCATCGAGCGCGGCACGCACGAATCGCTCTACGCTACCGGAGGCCGCTATTACGACCTGTACACAAAGCAGTACGGTGTCGAAGCGGATCTCTTCCTCGCCCCGGGCGAAGGAAGTGCTGAGCCAGAAGAACCTCGGGGTGCCGAAGTAGAGCAAAGTCCTAGCGATCAGAGAGATTCCCTGCTTCCGGACGCAATTCGCCTGATTCGCGGGCGAGATAGGTACCCGAACTGACTGTTATCTTTTCGGAGGCCACCACGCCCGAAATTCCTGCTCTCTTCTTGAGAATTGTAGTAAACGAGTGAAGAGAGAGCCGGTCAAAGTGGAGGTGGGGCCATGCCCCCGGAGAACCATCATCCTGCGAGAGTAGAGCAGAGAAGAAGCAAGCGCTTCTGTGTGGCTATTCCCACCGAGGCGAGGTGGCGTGGGTCTGGCGGCGCAAGTGTCAAAGAGAATGCTCAAGCTGAGGAGGTCAACGCTCAGGGTGGCCTGCTCCGCATGGAAACCTATCCTAACGCCGGGGACATAATCGAGTTGACCAATCTTCTTTCCGCCGAGTCAGCAGAGGCCCGTGTGTTAGCGATACGCCGTTCGGCAGAAGACATCGTGCGAGGAGTTGCTGTCGAGCTCCTTGTTCCCAGCGAGACTTTCTGGGGAGTGAACTTCCAGCTCAAGAAGAAGGCTGCGGAACTTCTCAAACTCGGCCAAGCCCTTCAGTCGGGCGGGATGGACCTTCGCCTTCTGAGGGAGTTTCGTGATGCTGTGGATCACGTCCGCGGGACCGCTTGGGCCATAGAGGAATGGGAGCAACGTCACCTCCAGCGGCAAGGCCCTGACACTGTGCTCTCCTTGCTCACCGCTGAGCGCATGCACCGCGCCACCCAACTGTGCAATGAATTGGCCGCCGAATTGGAAACCTGTGAGGTGAGCTTCGGAACCAAAGGGATTGCCGAATTCTATCGAGCTATTGACCGGGTGTACCAGCATTTAGAGCGTTCCTTTACACACCAGGAATCCCAATAAAAGCTAAGCCCAGGGGACGCCCGTATTCGACTCCAGAGTCCCAGAGGAGAGTGCATTTGATTTGCCTGCGGGCGCAGCCTAACATGCCGAGCAAGATCACTCTACGCTACCTGTTGCTTCCTTCTAGCGCGACTTTCTTCCAGAGCGGCTTTGAGCATTCACAGGTCCCGATAGCCCATGATTCTCCGGAAGTGCTTCTCGGCCATCAGAAATGCGGCTTGACAGGAGTTCCCGGTTGTGCCTAGACTTTCGCTGCAGCCCTGTCGGAGGCTTTTGTGCGCCCACTACTTCGGTGTTGTCTGGTTGCCGTTCTGATCGTCTCCCTCATCGAAGCGCCTGTGCTCGCGGCGCCTTCACCCGCGTTAGGAGTGATTCTGGAAGCCGCCCACGCTCGAGTGGGCCCCAACGATGCGGTGGACGGCGTAACCGTCTTCGACGGCGATACGCTTGCCACCGATCAGGCGGGCAGCGTGCGCGCGCGTGTGGGAGTCGCGCAACTGCGGCTGCTGGCGGATAGTGCCGCGGTCATGCACCGGACTCCGGATGCAGTCACGGCCGCGCTCCAGAGAGGTACGCTCATCTTTTCCTCAAAGACTGCCAGGGCCATCGAGGTGCGCGCTTCGCAAGCGCGCATCCTTCCCAAGACTGCGGAGACGACGCTTGCCCAAATCACCCTGGTGGGTCCGAACGAGTTCTTGCTCACCTGCCAGCGCGGCGTGCTCGAGGTGCTGGTCGGCGATGAGGTCCACACGGTGAGGGCAGCCACATCGTACCGCGTGACGATCGAGCCCGAAGCGAATAGCGGGCAGGCTGCGCCCGCCCAGCGGGCGGGCAAGGCCCATTTTCTTCTGATTGCCTTGATTCTGATCGGAGTGGGCACGGGGATCGGGATCTGGCGCGCTTTGGTCAGCCCCGATAGGCCGTAGCGGATTTTTCTGCCCCCATCCTTGACGTTAACAGCGAGCAGGGCGGTCAGCTTTCCGTGGAGCAATTGGTTGCTCAAGGCACCGTGGTGTCTCCCGCCCGGTTGCTGGACTCGGAGTCATCCGAGTCGCTCCTGATGTTTGTAAGAAGAGTATCACGGCTGATGCTTTGTAGCTCGCATGCCTCATTTGCTAAGATCGCCGGCTGAGCCGCAAGCCTTCGTAGCCTAAGTATCCTGCGAGGAGAAGGGCTACCCAGCTTACCCACATTGGCATCGCGCGGCCGTTGAGAACGGCTTCCCATCCCAGGAAGAGCCGCAAGACATGGATCAGCGCGATCACTAAGAAGATTGCGCCAGCGACTGCCGAGAAGCCTTTTTGACTCATCGCGTTCCCCTTTGCTAGGTTTGCGCGAAGGATATTCCTGCGCTGGCGCTCGGTCAACTGCCGAGTTTCAGGACTTTGAACTGACGCGCAGCCGGAGTGGGCTTAGGGGTCATCCCTATGTAGGCTTTTGATTCTGAGACCAGACTGTGGTGTGGTGAATCACTCAGGCCAAGTTGCGATCTCCCAAAACTCCTTCCCGTCTTGTTCAGACTCGAGTCCCACGTCGATCTGACTGGTCAAGAGGCTCCTGTGGCAGTAGACGACTCGTGCTTCCATGCTTTTGACATCGCGCCGAACTCGTACGCGACTCCCCGGGCTGAAATATTTGCGGCTGTACACGGCGCAACCGAACCAGCTAAGAGACAGAGTAAAACTGTGTTCCTCATACTTCTCTTGGCCTTCTGTCCAGCAAAGCTGGACAGGAATCTGTATATGAATGCTGGGGCCGCGTCGTTTTGCAACGAACTGGCTCATCCGGGAGCCGTACTAGGTGCCTCTGCAGAAGGCCTTGGCCGGCGGGGACTAGTAAGTCTCGCCGGACCTGGTGAATTCACCATGCGTGAAGGCATACCCTTGGAGGGCGGATCATTGCAGTCGACGCCAGAGGAGCCTCGTCTCGGCCTTCAGTTCTCCGATCCGCGCTTTGACCTCCTCCCCTGTCAACACGCCCTTTTCGGCCAACAGTTCGAATAGGGCTTCGCTCAGAAGCACGTTGTAAAGAGCAATTTCCTCGATAGACGCGGTCACTTCGCTCTTCTTGAGGTCAACAAGCATGGGGCCTCCTAACGGGCTTGACGTTTTTTCCTAGCTAGAGTACGCATTTATCAGTAAATAATATACACCCGCATTCCCATTTTGAAGGTTGCGCGCAAACCTTCCGGCGCTATCCGTCATCTGTATCTATGCGGGTTTGAGCGCGATCGCAACGTTTAGGACGTTCACACCCAATGGGTGAGACACAGAATCAGCCCTTTCAGCTCTCGTTCAACGCTTCCTTGAGGGTCGATTTTCAGGAGTCGCGAGTCACTTCCGACGGAGGTCTGATTCTGATTCGGGAGCTGGACGAACGGCTGGGCTTCGGCGAACTCGTCGAAGAATACCTGACGGACGCCCGCGCAAAGAATGCGCGCCTGCCCTTCGCCGACCTGCTGCGACAGTCGGTGTACAGCCGCTTGGCGGGGTATGAGGATCTGAACGATGCCGAGCGGCTGTGCCACGATCCGACTTTTCGGCTGATCGGCTCCGAAAAGATTTGGGATCGAGGCGCGGCTCAGACCTCGCGGTTGCAGACCTTCGAGACCGAGATGCTGGCCGAGGAGGAGAACTTCGCGGGACTGGCACGACTGAACCGGGCGCTGATCGGCAAGGCGGAAGTCATGGATTCACCTTACCGGACCATGCTGGACATGGATTCCGCCGAGATTCCGGTGTACGGAGAGCAAGTGCAGAGCGCTTACAATGGCTACTTCGAGTCCACCTGTTATCACCCGCTGCTGCTGTTCAATCGAGAGGGCGACTGTCTGGCGGCCCAGCTCCGTCCTGGCAACGTTTATAGTGCCGAGGGTTGGGAAGAGGTTTTGTTGCCGGAGATCGAGAGGCAGCAAGGGATGGGGAAGGAAGTTGCGTTCCGGGCCGACGCGGCCTTTGCCAAGCCGGAGATTTACCAGGCCCTGGAAGCGCAAGGGCGTGAAGTATGCCATTCGCCTTGCGGCGAACGACAGCCCGGAACGGGAGATCTCCGAACTGCTGCCTCGCCCGGTCGGAAGACCCGGCAAGAAGCCGCTGGTCAGATACAAGGGGTTTCTCTACCAGGCGGCGAGTTGGAAAACGCCCCGGCGGGTGGTGGCGAAGGTGGAGCATCATGCGGGCGAGTCGTTCCCGCGCGTGGGGTTCATCGCAACCAATTTGGCCCTGCCAAGCCGGGCGGTGGTGCGGTTCTACAATAAGCGCGGGACCGCGGAGCAGTGATCAAGGAAGGCAAGCAGGCGATGAAGATGACACGGCTCAGTTGGCATCGGTTCCGGTCGAACGAGGTGCGGCTTTGGCTGAGTGTGATCGCCTACAACCTGGGCAACCTCTGGCGACGGTTGGTGCTGCCGAAGAGGATCGATAACTGGTCGCTCACCAGCTTGCAGCAGAGGCTGGTGGAGACCGGCGGTCGGCTGGTGAAACACGCTCGCTATTATTGGCTGCTCTTGGCGGAGAGCCATCTGACGAGACGGTTGTTTGCCAGCATGCTGGGGCGGATAGCGGGGCTGCCGGTTCCGACGGGATAGCCCGGACTGTGCAGCAAGAAAGTCGATTCAGGCGTTCCTGGAACCATCAGCGGTGTCTGAGAAAACCGATTGAAAAGGCGACCATTGTAGGTGTTCAGGACTGGCGGAGGACAGAAGAGAGTCGTTCAGACCATCCCGGAGAGGAAAATGCGCTGCAAGGGCCTCGGTTGGAGACAAACTGAGTACAATCTCGGGCACCGGAAGACCAAAATGGAAATTCCAGGTTGGAGGAGTTCGGCGATGAGAACAGTTCGCGTGCTTGCTTGCATTCTCTTTTTGCTGCCGGGCGCCCTCTATGCGCAGCAGCCGGCGCCGCCTGACACGAAAGACGAGCGCCTGAAGGCGCTTGAAGAACGTGTCCGCGCGCTTGAGGCGGAGATCCAGGCTCTGAAGGCTACCTGCTGCGCCGCGGCCGCGCCGGCTTCAGCCGCAGCGGTGATCCCTGAGCCTATACCGGCAACACAAGTGGCGCAGGTTCCCGTGAGTGTACCGGGGGCGGGCGGCGCTCAACTGCCAGTCTACGGCGGAGCCACCAGTGCCGCCAAAGCTCTCAACCCCGACATCAGCGTGATCGGCGACTTCCTCGGCGCGGTGGGCCGGGACCACGTGCGTTCGGCCGGCTTTGCCGCTCCGGTGGGCCCGGTGCGCCCGCTGGAGCTGCACGAATCCGAGTTAGCCTTCCAGGCCATCATTGATCCCTACGCCCGCGGCGATTTCTTCTTCTCGTTCGGGGAGTCGGGCGTGAATGTGGAGGAAGGTTACCTGACGTTCACCGGGCTGCCGGGCGGCTTTGTGGCCAAAGTGGGCAAGATGCGCGCGGCCTTCGGCAAGGTCAACACCATCCACAACCACGCACTGGAGTGGGTGGACCGGCCGATGGTGACCGATAATCTGGTGGGCGGCGAGGACGGCATCGACGACGCCGGCCTGTCAGTCAGCCGCATCTTGCCGGCGCCCAAGGGGATTTTCCTGGAAGCGACCGGTCAGGTGTACCGGGGGGATTCAAGCAACGTTTTTACGGCCAGCCGGCGGCAGGACGTGAGTTACGTCGCGCACCTACGCGGCTACAGCGACCTGAGCGAATCCACCAACCTCGACCTCGGCTTCTCCTACGCCCGCGGGCACAACGACGTGGGCTCCGACTTCCTCACGCAGCTCTACGGTCTCGACGCCACGCTGCGTTGGAAGCCGTTGCGGCGCGCGATTTACCATTCCTTCCTCGCCCGCACGGAGCTCGTCTGGAGCCGTCGCGACCAGTTGCCTCTGATGCAGAAGGCCTTCGGCTTTTACACCTCCGCTGAGTACCGCCTCAACCGCCGCTGGACCGTCGGCGGGCGCTACGACCGCACCGGCCGCCCGCGCCAGGCCGACCTGACCGACGATGGCTTTTCCGCGCTGCTCACCTACTGGCCGAGCGAGTTCAGCCAGGTGCGCGGGCAGTATCGCTTCGCGCGGTACGCCGAAGGGCTCGACGCCAACGAATTGCGTTTCCAATTCCTGTTTGTTCTGGGGGCGCACGGCGCCCATCCGTTCTAGGAGCTGCTATGACATATTCATCGAGTCGTTTTCGCTTCCTTGCTTTGGCTGCAGCCACCGTCCTTCTGCTGGCCGCGCTTTTTCCCGGGCCCGGCCGCGCCGCCGGGAAGCTGAACGTCGTCACCGCGACCACCGACCTGGCGGCACTTGCGCAGGAGGTAGGCGGCGACCGGATTGGCGTGGAATCAATTGCGCGCGGCTACCAGGACCCGCACTTCGTCGAAGCCAAGCCCAGCTTTCTGCTGAAGCTGAGAAGAGCCGACTTGCTGGTCGTGGTCGGGCTGCAACTGGAGATCGGCTGGCTGCCACCGCTCATCAGCCAATGCGGCAACCCCAGGATCCAGGTGGGCGCGCCGGGATATCTGGACGTCTCGCAGTTCGCCGAGATCCTGGAAATTCCCACCACGCAGGTCACCCGGGCGATGGGGGACGTCCATCCGCTTGGCAACCCGCACTACTGGCTCGACCCAGAGAACGGCCGGCGCATCGCGCGCGGCATCCAGCTCAAGTTGGCGGAGATGCGGCCGGAGGACGCGGCCTACTTCGAGCAGCGCTTCCAGTCGTTCAGCCAGCGGTTGACCGAGGCCGAGCACCGCTGGGACGCGCAGATGAAGCCCTACCACGGGCGCAAGGTGGTCACCTACCATCGCTCTTGGCCGAACTTCGCCAAGCGCTTCGGGCTCGACGTGGTGGGCTACGTCGAGCCGCGCCCCGGCATCCCGCCCAGCCCGGCGCACACTGTGGAGTTGATCGGGCTGATGAGGCGCGAGCAGGTGAAGGTGATCCTCGTCGAGCCCTACTTCGATCTGAAGACACCCGATGCCGTCGCGCGCGAAACCGGAGGCAAAGTGCTCGTCATGACCCCCTCGGTGGGTGGGGAAAAGGAAATAACCGATTATTTCAAGCTGTTCGATTACGATATAGCGCTGCTCGTCCGGGCGTTCCAGGCGACTTGATAGGCCGTCCAGGAGGAAGAATGGAAGTTCTGCCGTTTTTGCTCGCGCCCTTCGCAGCCAGCCTGATCCTGACGGGCATCCACGCCTACCTGGGCGTGCACGTGGTCGAGCGCGGCGTCATCTTTGTGGACCTGGCGCTGGCCCAGATCGCCGCGCTGGGCGCCACGATTGCCATCCTGGTCGGCATGGACCCCCACGGCCGCGGCGCCTATTGGATCAGTTTGTGCTTTACCTTTCTCGGGGCTGCCATCTTCGCAGTGGCCCGCACGCGGAAAAACCATATTCCGCAGGAAGCCTTCATCGGCATCGCCTATGCCGTGGCCTCCGCCGCCGCGATCCTGGCGATGAGCAAAGCCACCGGTGAAACCGAGCACCTGAAAGATATGCTGGTGGGCAACATCATCGCCGTTTCCTGGGCGGAGGCCGGCCGCACAGCGTTGCTTTATGGCGCCATCGGCGCGTTCCATTACATCTTCCGCAAAAATTTCCTGCTGATCTCCATGGATCCCAAGGCGGCCGAGGCCAAGGGGCTCTCCATCCGCTGGTGGGATTTTCTGTTCTACGCCTCATTCGGTTTTGTGGTCACCTCGTCGGTGGCCATCGCCGGGGTGCTGTTGGTGTTTTGCTATCTGATCGTGCCATCGGTGGGCGCGATGTTGTTCGCCGACCGCATCGGGCCGCGTCTGGCGATCGGCTGGACGATGGGCACGCTGGTCTCGGCACTCGGCGTATACCTTTCGGTGGTGCTCGACCTGCCCACCGGCGCCACCATTGTCTGCACCTTCGGCATCGTTCTGGTGCTGATGTTCTTCGCGCACATGTACCTTCAGCACCGGCGGGGTGCCCGCGCATTGGCCGGGGCGCCCTCTGCCGCCGTGGACGATCGCGGCGTGGCCTTGCACGGGCGCGGCCGGGAGACGATTGAGCGGCCGCGTTAGCGGAGCACGTGCGCGGGGACCTACAACAACATGGGTGGCGCGTGAAGCTTCTCGGAACGCCGCGTAAGCGCAGCGCTCGGCATCGAAACCTGCGAACTCTTGCTGGTTAAGGTCATGAGCGGAGTGGCCCGAAAGGAAATCCCTCATAAACACGAGCAGCCTTGCGGTGTCAAGGGGACGTGAGAGCGAACAGAACTGTGTTGCTCAGAAATCGACACTGCACCTGGTCTGTGCTAGCGTCCTCCCAACGCTAGGTCCAGGAAGGCCAGCCCATGAGAAAAGCAAGAATCCTTGCTCTTGTCCTGTCATTGGTTCTCGCCCAGGACCTGTTCGCCGGCACCGGCGCAATCACTTGGTACAAGTTCAGCAAGAAGTTCATTGCCGACCACTACCCCAGAGACAGCGGGTTTGGAACCATCAGCGCCACGCAATGGTCACCCGCCCGGTCGCCGCATTCCATCAGCTGCGGCGGAAACGATGGCGAGCTGCACATCGGCATAGCGGAGAATGCCATTCAGTTAACGGGCACCCATCCGATCTCGGCCAACGCCGAGACCAACGAGGATGACCCCAAGTGGGGCATGGTGGCTGAGCTGCCCAATGCCAACGACGGCGGCTGGGACGAGCTGCAGGGCGTTGAAAGAGGTCCGGTAACTTTCTCCGGTTACTTTCGGCTCTGGGATGAGGGGCACGCCCACGGCCTGGCTGCGGCCAGCAATCCCCATCACGTGGTCGAGCTGCATCCGGCATGGGCGTTTGGAAGGGATCCGTCGAACTTCTCCTGGAGCGGTCCGGAGCTGGTGAAACCTATCCCAGGCTATAGTGGCTATGGAGCCAGCAAGTTTAAGCCTATCCTTCAAACCCTCCAGTCGGGAGATTGGCTGAACGTCTGGCAGGATCCGGATTTCGTGTACGTCCAGCTTCGCGAGTCTCCCAATTTCCATCAACTTCCGATCGAGATTGGCCAGGTCCGGTCGATCACCGGCGGCCACGAGGTGGTGGTCAAGGTCTTCTCGGACCGGCAGTTTGCGCATCTCGTCCACGAAAACCTGAGAGTCATCACAGCAAACGGTTCGCCTTTTGACGATGAAGTGTCCAACCTAACGCAGGGCACGCATGTCTACCTGCTAGGCTTCTTCAGCGTCAATCTGCAGAAGGCTGTTGAGCTTTCGGCGAACGCAAACTCACAAGACAACGCCGTTGCTGCGCCCGATGCCCTGGAGTTTTTTGTGTTCGGCAAGGCCCTGCAAAGCGCCGTCACCAGTTGCAGCTCACACTGAGGCACAAGTGGCGAGGATCAAGTCTTCCCTGGGCTTGTGCACTTGACAACTACAGGGCATTTGATATCGTGCGTAAGGAGGCTCCTCCGGGCGGAAAATGATGCGAGTTTTCAGCGTCCGCCTGGCGAGGGAGCTCGTCGATGCAAACCGGGATGATGGACCGAAGAAGAACGTTGTCGTGGTGGTGGTTGTCCGGACGACGAGCGACCTGGAGGAGCCGTGCATCGCAGCAAGTATCCTGCCCACCGCGAAGGTAGACGTCCCTCCCGGAAAAGTTCTCGCACGAGGATTCGCGACGCCGCAGCGGCCGACCGGCCTTCAGCTATCGAAACCACCGGCGAGCTCTTCTCCGACGGCCGAGGCATCGAGCTAATCAGGGACGCCGAGACGGGATGCCTCAATCTCCTGTTCTTCGATGGGGAAACCTGCACCTTGGCGCCCCGTGTGGAGTATATGGGCCGGATGTACGCACCCGCCGACGTGAGTCCCTCGATTTTGCGAGCTGTGACGTGGCCCACGAAATCCACCCCTTACGGTTCAACGGACCAGCTCTTCACGGCGGTGCGAGAGCCGCTCACCAACCACGGGTTTCCCACAGAGGTCGCGCTCTGCGCGACCTATTTTGTTTTTCCGACGTGGTTCCCGGAGTGCCTGCCCGCCGCCCCGTGCCTTTCGATCACAGGACCAAGGCCAGAGGCGAACCTGCTCCTCCAGCTTCTCGGCTGCTTGGTCCGGCGCGCGCTGCCGCTCGCCGAAGTCAGCCGAGCCGGGCTTTGTTCCCTGCCCATGGGTCTTCAGCCGACGCTTTTGATCGACCTGGAACACCTCAGCCCTTCGACCCGGAGGCTGCTCTCAGCCTCAAATAGCCCGAACGCCTACGTCCCGTGGAGGGGCGCTTTGGTGAATCTCTATTCTGCCAAGGCGATTTATCGCGGCGACAGCCTTGGTGACGGCCTTTTCGGCGATGCCGCACTTCGAATCAACCTGGCGCCATCGCGGGGGAGGTTGCCGATTCTCGACGCGAGCACTCAGCAGGAGATCGCCAGCGAGCTCCAATCCCGATTGGTCGCATATCGCTCGAGGAACATCGGCAAGGTGCGCGAATCCGAATTTGATCTGCCGGCATTCGGCTCGCCAACCCGGATTCTCGCGCGGGTCCTGGGGGCATGCATCGTCGATGCGCCGGACCTGCAGGCCGGCCTGGTCCCCTTGCTCGAAGAGCACGAGGAGAAAATCCGAGCGGCGCGTTGGGTCGATCTGCGCTGCGTTGTGCTCGAAGCACTTGTATTCCACTGCCACAGAGGGCAAGAGGATCGAGTCTACGTCGGCGAAATCACACGTACAGCCGCCGTTATTCAGAAAGGCCGCGGTGAGACTGCGCAATTGGAACCCAGAGCAATCGGGCATCTATTGAGGTCGTTCGGGTTCTGCCTGAGGCGCGACAGTAAAGGGTGGGCGCTTGCGCTTACAGACACAGTCCGCCGCCGGATACATCGGCTCGCCCGCGACTTTGACTTGTCCGCTGTGCGGGAGGGTGTGGCGATGTGCGGACACTGTGCGGAAATCGTGGTGGCTGGTCACACCCGGAACCAAGACGCCCCGACGCTTGAGGGGGAGGAATAGCTGGGTTATGTACGTATGTACGTTATGCACATTTAGATTCAGAATCTAAGGAGGGGGCATATGACCACCAAAATAAGCGCGGCGGAACTTCTGCTTGCCTCTCAGTTGCGCGACGCAGGAATCCCCCTTGACGGGGCGGAATGGCACTGATGGTGAGCATGGCCATCTACAACGACTCGCCGCGGAATGTGTGCATCCGTGAGTTCCGCCCGGAAATACCTTGGTTTGAGCCGCGATTTCGGTGGCTTCCATACCCATTGGGTCGGATACCGCGCGAATACACTTACTCCTTGCCTGGTCCCTGGCCGGCTGGGTTTGAGCCCGATGACGTGTTGAACCACCGCGTGGGCCGCAGGGGCAGACTCGGCCCGGGCGATTGCATCGAGGGCCTTCTGTTGGGCGTGGGCGAGGAGCCTATACCGAGCGACTATCGTGACCGCCAGACCCTCGTCATGCGAGTCTGGGTCATCGATAGCCGCGGAAACAGATTCCCGGCAGACATTAAGCTTCTTGTAGACCGCGGGACCCAGCTTTATCGTGAAAGAAAGCTGCGGGAGAGGGCCTCCGTCGCGCGCCGCCGAGAGCGCCTCTTCGAAAGGAGGGATCACAACCTCGTTGGTTGATAGGCCGTGTGGGCTGCATCGGTAGTCGGGCGTCGTCTCGATGGCAGCCATACTGAAAGGCTTGAGGCCAGTTGATCCGGGCAGGACGCCGCCGGCGTCCGGCCGAAGCCGGTCTGGGCCGGGTGAGTTTACGCAGGGCCCTTGCGGAACTCGCCTTTGGTTTGGCAGACTCCAGAAATGGAAGCGGAAGCGATTCGGGAGCTGGTTAGTCGCTCTTTCCGCGACGGCGCGGAGCTTCGTTTACGCTTGACCGGGGCGTGCGCTGAGGCAGCTGTGCGCGCGGCCCAGGCGATCCAGAAAGCCTTGCGACGCGGCGGCAAGATTCTGCTCTTCGGGAACGGAGGCAGCGCCGCGGATGCGCAGCACATCGCCGCGGAACTTATCGGCCGGTTCGCCCGTGACCGAGATCCGCTGCCCGCGATCGCCCTCACCACAAACACGTCGGTTCTCACCGCCCTGGGCAACGATTATGGGTTCAAACAAGTCTTCGCGAGGCAGGTGCGGGCGCTCGGACGCCGCGCGGACGTTGCCATAGCCATCAGCAGTAGTGGACGCTCGCCCAACATCCTCGAAGGCGCGCGGGCGGCAAAGAAGCTTGGTCTGGTCACCATTGGCCTGACCGGGAGTGGGGGAGGTCCGCTGGCCCGGATGGTCGATGTCGCACTCGTAGTGCCTTCCACAAACACTGCCAGGATCCAGGAATGCCACATTATCCTGGGACACATCCTTTGCGAGAGTGCCGAAGCGCTTTCACATTCCGGGAGCAGGGCCGGTGGCGGCAGAAGAATTGCATCGCCTCGACGCAGGAGGTGATGCCTGTTTCGCGCGTGAGGTGAGGTTCACAGTTCTTCGGATACTCGAAGTGATGGAATGGGCCGAAATGGCGGAGCACGTATGCGCGTGCTGAAAGTCACGCAGGCTTATTATCCGTTCCTCGACAAGGGTGGTCCGGCAGTCAAGGTTCGCGCCATCGCCAAGGCCCTGGCCGGTCGGGGGCACCGGGTAGCGGTTCTAACCGCTGACTTGGGGCTGGGGGCCACGGTGACCCAGTCACCAAGCGCAAGACGCGATCCCTGGGGCTGGCGGGTCGAGCAAGACGGAGTGGAGACCGTCTACCTACGCGGGCGCGGCAGGTACCGTAGCCTTACGTGGAATCCCGGAGCGCTTCGATTCTGCCGGCAGCAACTGGAACGCTTCGACGTGGTGCACATCTATGGTCTCTACGATCTCATCGGGCCGGTCGTCGCCCATTCTTGTCGGAAAGCGGGGATTCCTTATGTCGTAGAGCCCATGGGGATGTTCCGCCCGATTGTCCGCAACCTCCGGCTCAAGCGACTATACCATCGCCTGTTTGGAAAGAAGATGTTGGGCCGGGCGCATCGCCTGATTGCAACGGCTGAACAGGAACGCAGAGAGCTGGTCGAAGGCGGTCTGCCGAGTGAGAGGATCGTCGTGCGGCGCAACGGGGTTGAGGTGCCCGACGATCTGCCGCCCGCGGGAACCTTCCGCCAGCAGTGGAACATCTGCCGGGATGCAAAGGTTGTTCTCTTCCTGGGGCGCCTGATTTCAAAGAAGAATCCCGACTTGCTTTTGGAAGCGTTCGCGCAGTGGAGAACAAACTCTGCTGAATCGCGGACGGCAAGGTTGGTTATCGTGGGACCCGATGAAGGGGACGGCTATAAACAGAGACTCGAAGCTTTGAGTGTGCAGCTGGGTTTGAGCGGAGAAGTCCTCTTCACGGGTCCGCTCTACGATCAGGCCAAGTGGGCGGCGTATCGAGACGCAGATGTATTTGTCTTGCCGTCGCAGAATGAGAACTTCGGCAACACCGTGGCCGAAGCGGTGGCCTGCGGGACTCCTGTGATCGTCTCCGATCGTTGCGGGATTGCGCCGTTGGTGGACGGGCGGGCGGGCTTGGTGGTTCCTTGCCGCCGCGGCGAGCTCCAGGCCGGTTTGGCGCGAGTGCTCCAAGATGAATCGCTGTGGCGCCGCCTGCGGGCCGGGTGTGGCGAAGTCTCGCGGGCGCTCTCCTGGGACGAGCCCGTGGCCTTGCTGGAAGCCCTCTATAGCGAGGTGGTCGCGGAGGCGCGGCCGGGCTAGACGAGGCTGCTATAATGACGCGGCTCGGTTTTCAAGCTGCACTGCTTAAGAGTTGAATGGCGGAAATCTTTCCTTTCGGAGCCTACCGCTACAACCCCGCGCGAGTGGACCTCGCCAGTGTCCTGACGCAACCGTACGACAAGATCACCTCCGCGATGCAGGAGCGCTACTCTTCCCTGAGCCCGTACAATTTGATTACGGTGGAGAAGGGCAAGGCCGCGGCGGGCGATACCCTGGAGAGCAACGTTTATACGCGGGCGGCGCAAGCCTTACAGGATTGGATCGCGCAGGGCCTTCTGGTGCGGGATCCTTCCCCGGTGGTCTACGTCTATTTCCAGGACTACGCCGTGCCCGGAACGCGCGAGCGGAAGGTGCGCAAAGGCTTCATCGCACTGGGCCGCGTCGAGGACTATGAGGCCGGTGTCGTGTTCCGGCACGAGCAGACCCTGGTCGCTCCCAAGGCCGATCGGCTCGAACTGCTCCGCCACACGCGGGCGCACACCGGGCAGCTATTCATGCTGTACTCGGACTCCGAGCGTCGGGTGGATGGGCTGCTCGATCAGGTGTCGCGTGTGCCGACGCCGGTGGAGGTGCGCGACGAATACGACGTGGTGCACCGGCTCTGGCCGGTGGCGGATCCCGAAGCTGTGGAGCGCTTCCGCGTCGAAATGGCTGAAAAGAAGCTAGTCATCGCCGATGGCCACCACCGCTACGAAACCGCCCTGGCCTACCGCAACGAGTGCCGCGCGGCGCTGGCCAACCCCGACGTCAACGCCCCGCACGAAAAGGTGATGATGACCTTCTTCAATACGCACGGAGAAGGGATCACCATCCTGCCCACGCACCGCGTGGTCTCCAGCGTCGGCGGCTTCGAGTGGGAGCGCTTTCGCCGGAAGCTCGAACCTTATTTCGACTGCTGCTCCTATCCTTTTTCGAGCGACGCCGAGCGTCCAACGAGCTATGCGGAATTTCGCAACGACCTCGCCGCCCGTGGCCGCGAACGGCGGGCCCTGGGCATTTACGCCAGCGGCGGCGCCTTTCACCTCTTTTTTTTGCGGCAGGAAACGAATCTCGCAGTGCTTCTTCCGGACGTTTCTCCGGCGCATCGAGAACTGGACGTCGTGCTACTTCACCGGCTGGTGCTGGAAAAGGGCCTGGGAATCACCGCCGAGGCAGTGGTGGCGGAGAAGAACATCACCTACGAGCGGGAGATGGAGGCAGCCATCGCCGCGGTGGACCGCGGCCAGGCGCAACTCGGCTGCTTCTTGAACCCGGTGCGAATTGACCAGGTGGTTGAAATCGCGCTGGCCGGCGAAGTCCTGCCGCAGAAATCCACCGATTTCTATCCCAAGCTGCTCAGCGGGCTGACCATCTACCGGCTGGACGGCTGACCCGAAGGGCGCCGCGTGCCCGGTCAGCCGGGGCACGCCGCCGCGAAAGAAGCGAGAGTTACTTGAAGCTCCGGACAGCGGCTGTCTCGGAGTCGTAGACCTCGAAAACCGTCAACAACCTGGTCACCTGCAAGATTTCCTGGAACTTCGACCCCAGGTTGGAGAGCTTGAGCGAAGCGTTCTGCGAACGCGCGCTATGGTGGGAGGCCACCAACGTGCCCAGGCCGGCGCTATCGATGTAGGTGACGTTATCCATATTCAACACGATCTGCTTCTTGTCCTTCCCCAGCAGGCTCTTGACGCTCTCGCGCAGTGCGTTGCTTTCTTCGCCCAGCACGATGCGGCCTTCCAGCGCCACGACGGAGACGCCGTCCACTTCGCGGTTCGTGATTTTCAGTGCCACGTTCGAACCTCCTCACAGAGACAATTCGGATGCGATGACTCCGGCTGCTGCTCTAACCTGACCGAATCCTCCCGAGTGGCCGGCCCCTTCCCCCGGGTCGGCGCTCAGTAGAAGTCCGAGCAGGACATATAATACCCGCATACCGGGCAGATCAGCTTGCAGCTCTGCGCCGCCAGCCGCTTCGAGCAGGCCGGGCAGTAGCTGGAAGCGTTCTCCGTGGTCGGCCGGGGTTCATGTGAATCAGACTCCCGGCGAACTGCTGGGCGATCGGTCGCAAGGCTTGGCACGGCGCGAAAGTTATAACATAACCCGCCCGGCGGGGAAAGCACGGTAAGTTTCCCCGGACCTTCACCGCATGGACCCGCCGCACCAAGCACGCCCCAGGACCACAGGTTCCTCCCGAACCCATGGGCAGAAGGGCCTTCTCCCGCAATGTAAGCCGCCGGAAGCCGAATTGGATGAAAAGTCCCGGCCAAAGGCGTACAATTCAGTACAACGGAGTTGGCGCTCCCGGCATCTGGAAGATTGAGGCCGCCACAGATGAGAAAGTTCCTCCAGTGCGTTCTCGGTACGGTTTTTGCATTGGCTTGGTGCGCCGCTGCGCAGGCGCAGTCGCACATGCGGGTTTCTGCCGCCTCGCCATCCGGCGTGCGCATGGTCCGATCCTCGCAATTCACAACGACCGCGCGCCAGGTGGGCAACCGCGTCATCGTGATTGCCCCGCCGAGCTTGTTTTCGTTCTCCCCCTTCTCGTTCGGGACGTTTTCGGTCCCGGGTCTTGGCTTTGACTTTGTTCACCTTGCCGCCGTCACCCGCAACGTCAAGGTGAGCGATCTAAGCGTGCTGAGCACGGCGCAGCGGCTCGCGCTCCTCCAGCGCCTCTCGCCCGTTGTCCCCTTCGGCGGGGCGTTGCTGCCGCAACCGGCAGAGGTCGTAGTGGTGCAGCAGCCGCCCGTCGTGGTGCTCCAGCAGCCGGCGGCGGAAGAGGCTGCGGAACCCACCGCGCGGACGCGCTACGTCGAGCCGAAAGAGACGGCCGAGGCAGCGCCTACTCCTCAGCCGCGCGATGTTGGCGAATTCGTTCTGGTGCGACGTGACGGCAAAATCCTCTTTGCCGTCGCCTTTTCGACCGAAGGAGATCGGCTCGTCTACGTCACGCGCGAAGGTATCCGGCGGGCCCTGCCGCTAGCCGAACTGGACGTCGAAACCACGCTCCGCATGAACGAAGAGCGCGGCACAACCCTCCACCTGCCCGTTTAGCATTCCCTCCGATTTTTGGATTGCCTGCCCGGCAGCAGGCGCGGGCCCGAGCTACTTCGCCGACCGGTAGGGCTCCGGCATGTGATACCCCGATTCGCGAGGCAGGCCGGCGCGTTCGAACTGGATCGTGGTGTGCCGGATGTTGAACTCGCTCTCCAGGCGCTCGTGGATGCGCGCCAGGATTTTTTCGCTCTCGTCCATGTGCATGTCCGGGATGCAGACGTGGCAGGAAAGCGCGCGCAGGTCAGTGCCCAGGGTCCAGATGTGGATGTCGTGGACCTCCTGTACGCCCGGGACGCGCAGGATGGCGCGGGCCACGTCTTCGAGCAGCACGTCCCGCGGCAAGCCTTCGAGCAGGACGTGGCTCGACTCCTTCAGGATGCTGGCGCTGGACCACAGCACGAGCGCGCCGATAGCCGCGCCAATCGCCGGGTCCACCCACCCCGCGCCGGTGGCGCGGATGACCAGCCCTCCCGCCAGGATGCCGAGGTTCGAGAGTGCATCGCCGAAGTTGTGAATCAGGATGCTGCGCAGGTTGAGGTCGCGCCGGCCGCGCACCAGGGCCAGGGTGATGCCGCCATTCACTGCCAGCGCCGCGAGCGCGATCCAGATCATCAACTCTTCGTGTACCGCGACGGGCCGGCGCAGGCGCTGGTAGGCTTCGTAGAACAGGTAGAGCGCCACCAGGATCAGCAGCAGGGCGTTGGTAAATGCCGCCAGGATGCCGGCGCGGTGGTAGCCGTAGGTCTTCTCTGGGGTCGCGGGCCGCTCTGCCCAGCGGAGCGCAAACCAGGAAATCGCCAGCGTGGGGACATCGGAGAGGTTGTGAACGGCGTCGCTGACGAGCGCAAGCGAGTGGCCCAGATAGCCGCCCGCCAGTTCGATGGCCACCAGGCCGAGGGTGGCGACCATGGCCCACCTCAGCACACCCGCCCCCGGAGAGGTGTGCCCAGGCGCATGGTCGTGAGCCTGCATCAGTCCCATTCTACCTAGGGCGCTGTTGCAGCGCATCCGCGAATCCTAGGACACGGAGTGAAGCGGATCTCTCCGGCTGCCGGGCGCTCCGATATCTATCTTGAAATCTGTGCGGGGGAAGGCAATTGACTTCATCGGGGTCACTGCCTACTATGCCCTATGGGCTTCCATTCTCAGGTTTTTCGGCCTCGCGCGGCGTGGGCAGGGTGAACTGCGGGAGACAGGCGTCCAGCGATGCCCCAAAACGTAGCCAAACTCAGCTTCTGGGGAGTACGCGGGTCCACCCCGACGGTGGATCGGGCCACCTGGCGCTATGGCGGCAACACACCGTGCCTGGAGTTGGTGGCACCCGATGGCAGCCAGTTCATCCTGGATTGCGGGACGGGGCTGCGCATGCTGGGCAACCGCTGGGCGCAAGCCTACGGCGGCCAGTCGCTGGAAGCGCACATTTTCGTCACGCACTACCACTGGGACCACATCCAGGGGATTCCGTTCTTTGCGCCGCTCTACGCCCCTCAAAATCGGTTTCACTTCTATAGCTTCCGGTCCAAATTTCTGGGTCCCGACAGCCTGAAGCAGGTCTTCGAGACGCAAATGGCGCACCCGTATTTCCCCGTGGATTTGAGCGCCATGTCGGCCGCGCGGGAGTTTTCCGAAGTCAGCGGAGGCGATCGCCTTGAAATCAACGGCACGCGCATCACCGCGTGCTGGCTGAACCACCCGCAGGGCTGCCTCGGCTTCCGCTTCGAGACTTCCGCGGGCACGGTGGTTTACGCCACCGATAACGAGCCAGGCGTCCCCAAGCTCGACTGGAGCCTGCGCGAGCTTGCCGAGGGCGCCGATATCTTCATCAACGACGCGCAGTATACCCCCGAACAATTGGCTACCACCCGCAAGGGCTGGGGACACTCATCGTGGCTCGAAGGCGTGAAGGTGGCTCAGGAAGCCGGCGCCGGCAACTTGGTCCTGTTCCACCACGACCCGGACTCGAACGACAAGACCGTGGATGGGATTTTGCGCGATGCCCGTCAAAAATTCGAGAGCGTGTGGGCGGCCTCAGAAGGTATGGTGATGACGCTCGGCGAAGAGCGCATCGAGGTGATCATGCCGGCAGCCCGCGGCGTCCTGCGCCAGGAGGCCCACTTCCGCGCGCAGGTCAGCGGCTACACCGAGGAGGGTCGCGCGTTCGAGGAAGAGACGGTTATCCGCGACCTCACCTTGCAGGGCGCGCTGATCTACCTGAACCACAGCCCACGACTCCAGTCGGAGTTGCAGGTGACCCTGGAAGCGCCGGGCAATGAGAGTCACGGCAACAGCCATATGCGGCTCCGCGGCTACGTCGTGCGGCTCGAGCCCGGCCCGGAGAAAGACCAGACCGCCGTCGGCATCGTCTTCACCGAGTGAGGGCGGAGTAACGTTGCTCCCTTTGCCTTACTTCTTCTCTGCCGCGCCACTCTCTGCAACCGCAGCCGCCTGATTTACGCGAAGGGATTTCTTCGTCCCATCGAAACGCCCGGTGAGCTTCACGTGCTGGCCTTCCCGGCCGCGGAGTGCCTCCGGATTCGCAACGATCCACACCGCTTTGTCCGTATCGTTGACGAAAACCATCCGCTGCGGTTTCCACTCGGGGTGGCCGATGTCTTGGCCGCCGCGCATGCACTTCCTGATACAACCGGCGCCGCCGGGCTTGGTGTGCCGGGCGCCACAATTCTCATCGCTGACCCAGCCAATAGCGGCGGTGTTTTTCGGTTTGGCGAGGGCTTGAACGCCCAGCATCAAGGCGAAGGAAAGGCCGAGTGCGGCCATTCTTGTCATATGATTTCTCCTGTCGTTTGGTGGTGCGCCCTAGGGCTTCAGCCCGTTGATCTCTCGCATACGGGCAAAGGCCCGCCGAACGTGCGGGATGGTGATCGAGCCGCCCACGATCAGGGCCACGTTCAAGGCGTCAATCACCTCGTCGCGCTTCCAGCCTTCCTCGCCGCAGCGCACCAGATGGTAGGTGATGCAGTCGTCGCAGCGCAGCACCGTCGAGGCCACCAGCCCCAGCAGCTCCTTCGTTTTGGTCGGAAGCGCGCCGGGTTCGTAGGCCTGGTGGTCGAGCGCGAAGAAGCGCTTCATGCCCAGATGGCCGCACCCTAGAATCTCTTCATTCATTTCAGCGCGGAGTTTTTGAAACTCTGCCAGACGGTCTGCCATGATCTCCTCCAAGAACGGTTGAAGCCTCCCCGGCAAGCGACGCGGGATTGGCCTCGCCGAGGGGAACGCCACTCCTGAGTGTTGTGTCGCTGAATCGGCCTATTATGCTTGGAAACGCCGCAGGGCACTAGCCGCGCCGCAGGAATTGGAGCCCGTCGAGTCCCCGCGTATAATCGGCCTCTTGCGTTCCGCCGCTCGCGCGGAAAGGAAAACCGATGACGCGTCGTGCCTGGCTCGGCCGTTGCCTCGTGCTGGCGCTGGCTCTCTGGGCTGCTCTTTCTCTCGGCGCGCAGACGCCCGCGGGGCACAAGGTCCGCGTCACGCTGCTCCAGGTGAACGACGTTTACCAAATGTCACCGGTGGACCGGGGCACAAGCGGCGGACTCGCCCGCGTCGCTGCCTTGCGAAAGAAAATTCTGGCGGAATCGCCGCACACGCTGCTCCTGCTGGCGGGCGACACGATTTCGCCGTCGGTGGCCTCGAATATCTTTAATGGGCAACAGATGATCGCCACGTGGAACGCCGCGGGGCTCGATTATGGGGTGCTGGGCAATCACGAATTCGATTTCGGCGACGGGGTCCTGCTCGCGCGCATGCGCGAATCGCACTTCACCTGGCTGGCGGCCAACGTGATTGACAAGAAGACCGGCAAGCCTTTTGGGGGCACGCCGCGTTATGTGCTGCGCGATTTCGATGGCGTGAAGGTCGGTTTTCTAGGGCTGCTCACGCCGGATACGAAGAACAGCTCCAAGGCCGGCCCGGACGTTGAGTTCCTGGACCCCGCCAAGGTGGCGGCGCGCCTGGTGCCGCAGATGCGCGCCCGGGGAGCCCGAGTGATCGTCGCGATCACTCACCTCACTATGGGCCAGGACAAGCGCGTGGCGCACGCGGCCGGGATTGACCTCATCATCGGCGGGCATGAACACTCCTTGCTGCATGCGCTGGTGGGGCGCACGCCGATTTTCAAGATGGGCTCGGATGCGCGCAACCTCGGCCGCGTGGACCTGAATTTCTCCGCCGATGGCCGGCTCGAAAGTATGGATTGGGAAATGATCCCCGTCACCAGCAGCCTGCCCGAGGACCCCCAGACCGCCGCCGTCATCGCCGGGTATGAGAAGAAGCTGGCCGGCGAGCTCGATCTCCCGGTGGGCCGCACCAGCGTCGTCCTCGACGCGCGACAGGCGACCAGCCGCTCGCGCGAAACCAACCTCGGCAGCTTCTTCGCCGACGCCTACCGCAAAGCAGTGGGCGCCGACGTCGCGCTCGTCAACGGCGGCTCGATTCGCTCGAATACCACCTACAGCCCCGGCACGCTCACCAAGCGCGACATCCTCTCCATCCTGCCGTTTGAGAATCCCATCGTGAAGGTCGAAGTGACCGGCGCCACGCTGCGCGCTGCGCTCGAGCACGGCGTCAGCAAGGTTGCCGAGGAAAAAGAAGAAGGCCGCTTCCCGCAGGTCTCCGGGCTGCGGTTTGTGTTCGACGGGCGCCGCCCCGCTGGCTCACGTGTCGTCTCCGTGAGCGTAAACGGGGAGCCGCTCGACGACCGCAAGACGTACACGCTCGCCACCAGCGCGTTCGTGCTGGAGGGCGGTGACGGTTACTCGATGCTTCGCACCGCGCGCGTTCTGATCAAGCCGGAGGAAGGTCCGGTGGAAGCCAACGTCGTGATGGCCGCCATCGCTGCCGCCAAGGAGATTGCCCCGCAGACCGACGGTCGCATCGAACGTGTTGATGCGCCGCAGCCTTGAGCAATTTCACCGAGGGGTCGTCGGGGGAGGAGTCAGCGCCCGCGCCGGAGCGTCATGCGGCCTTCTTTTCGTTCTGACGCAAGCTGCGCCCAGGCCCGCGGCGAAGCATCGCCTTGAGGCCCCACAGCACGCGGTTCAGGTCCGCCATCGTGCGCAGGTCGCTCAGCCCGTGCAGCCCGACTCGAGCGTAATGCCGGCGGATAAATCCTTCGAGTTCGCGGCGGCTGATCCCTAGCGCCTCGACCACGGCCCAGAGCGCCCGCCACGCCGCCGGAGTCGGGCGGATGCGGCGCTGCTCCGGGAAGCCGAGGCGGCCGGCCGTGCCGGAAGCGCGGCGGCGCGCCGCCGCCGAGCGGTCCACGAGCCGCTCGAGCCGGGCAATGACCCGTGCCGCGTCGGCGCGCGTGAGATGCTTGGTCTCGCGGGCATGGCCGCGGGAGAACAGTTCCACATAGTAATGGCGTAGCCTGCGGTCGGCAACGGGCGCGAGCTGCAGGTTCGCCGTCCACAGGTGCCACAACGCCTGCAGCCGGCGAAGCTGCGCCCGGCTGATCGGCAACGCGGATGGGCTCGTGAGCATCATCGGAACCATTCCCTATTGGATTGGATGCGCAGACCCCGCGCTTCGTACATTTTCTTCTAGACCACGGCGGTGCGGTAGAATAGCGCGGCAGGCTGCACCAAAAAAGGAGACGACTTGCGATGAAAGGCAAACCCGAAGTTCTGGCGGCGCTTGGAGAGATGCTGAAGGAAGAGCTGGGAGCCATCAACCAGTACATGCTCCACGCCGAGATGTGCGAAAACTGGGGCTACAAGCGCCTGGGCAGCTTCACCAAAAAGCAGTCCATCGGCGAAATGAAGCACGCCGAAAAACTCATCGAGCGGATCTTGTTCCTCGAAGGGATACCGAAGATGGATGAAATGGCCAAACTGAATATCGGCAAGGACGTGCCGCAGCAGCTCAAAAACGACATGGCACTCGAAAAGGGTGCCGTCGTCGCCTACAACAAGTCCATCGAGACCTGTCGCAAGGCCGGCGACAACGCCACGGCTGGCTTTCTCGAGGACATCCTGAAGGACGAGGAAGAACATGTGGATAACCTCGAGACGCAGCTCGGCCTGATCGACCAGTTGGGCCTGCAGAACTACCTGAGCCAGCAGTTGGAAGAAGAAGAGGAAGATTAGGGCGCCAGAAACCTATCGCCTCAGCCTGGGCCCGCCGCCTGCGGTACCCAGGGGCGTGAGCAAATCGTGCAGTCACATTTTCTGCGCGCGACTCTCGCCGGTCTGGATTTTCTCAGCAAGAGCCCTTCCGCATTGTCTTGCCAACAGGTCGTCGCAAAATGCTACGGCACCACTGGCCAGCTCTCGATCACAAGCACTCTAAGACTGCCACCCGGCGGCTAGGGTCCCGATGGGACACGGGCTGTGGTGAATGTCTGCTTTTTGCTGCGCCGCTGCGTTTTAGCCCTTCTTTTTCGCTGTTGGTTTGGCCTTTGTCCCCTTGCCCTTCAGTTCCACTTGGAAGCTCTCGTCCGGCGAATCGCTCAAGTTTTCGTAGGAGTGCTTCTGCGGCTCGTTCCACCGGGTTTGCCCGGCCTTTGAGTCTTCTTCCCCGGTCTTTCCGTCCGGAGAAGTAAACCGGCCGTGTCCACCGGTCAGGGAAATCTGTACGTACGCAGGATGCTCGTGCATGGGGACCTTCTCGTGCGGGCCCACATGCCAGTGCAGCACGCGCACTTGGTCATTCTCAAACTCTACCTTGCAGTGTTTCGGGTCTACCTTGCGGGATCTTGAGCCTTAGCAGTGAAGGCCGCAAGGTACACTATCGCCACCAGCAACAATACTCGACGCATGTCAGTCTCCTTTCGCTGTCACCTTCTGAAATTCCGCCTGCGGCTTCCTTCCCGGATTTCATCTCCAAATAGGCCATGCTGCGCAGGAAGAAGATACCCATATCCGTTTGCTCATAACGGGCGGCCGGCCGGGCGCCACGCGGCAAATGCACCACAGCGCCCGTGGGCGTGACTATTCTCGCTCGACCCACCGCGCAACCGGATGCAGACCGAACTGCCTAAGGCTTACTTACCCTTCTTCTTTTTTGGTGGCTTGCCCTTCTTTGGAGGTTTCTTTTTCCAGGACATTTCGAGATCTCCTTTCGCAATGCGGGGGCTGCCCCTTTCGAACACTTTCTTGCATGGTCTTTACACGCGACGGGCGAGTTGAGTGCTGTATACGAGCGCAACCCGGCAATGTCAAGGCAAAAGAAACCGGCGAAAAGCGACCCTTGGCGTTTGTGAATACGCTGAGTAGAGGGCGCGGCGGGAAGAGTCTTTCTCACGGCGAATGAATCTTAGAGCGCGCAATCTTTTTCTTACCAGTCGGTGATAATGCAGATCGACGAGGATCGGCGTGCGTCCTAGTGCCAGCGCCGCGATGGCGCTATTACCGGAGCCTGAGAAAACGTGGAGGACGGTTTCGCCGGGCGATGAAAAGCGCCGAATCAAAGCGTCATACAACCGAACAGGGAGAGCGGCCCAAGTGAAGTTCTTCACGCTCGAATAGGGCGCGTGAATGATCTCAGTTCGAACCCGAACGGCCACTGGTTGTTTTCCATCTATCTTCTGCATTCGCAAAACTTCGAATGACTTGCCGCTTCCCTTCTCGCGGCGAGCGCCAAATAGCAGAATGTGGCCCTCTGGTCTCACGACCCGAGTCGCTTCTACGAGAAAATCCACGAGGATTCGCGCGTATTCCTTCGGATCACTCGTGCAGAGTTCCCGCTTACTCATTGGTCGGGCGCCTAGATGCGGAGGGGTCGCGATCACCAGATGAGCCGAGCCATCAAGCAGGAGGATATGGCTCGCGCTGGCTTTCAAGAGCAGATGGGGTGGGTAGGACTCATGAGCACGGGCGCCGCGGAGCAACGGGGACGAATGCTTCAGGTTGCGCTGTTTCATTTCAATCCCGCGGGAAGGCAACTTGCGCAAGTAAATTTTGAAAACGAGGATCTGGCCGCAACGAATCAAGACGGGGATCAGTTTTGAGGAGTGTGATGCCATGCGTGTGGCCCGCAAACGCCTTATCGATCCACGTGAACGCTTGATCCTTGTCGCCGAGGCCAGCATAGATCAGTCCGATTTCGAAGGGGTCGACGTACCGCGTCCCGGCCTCCGACTTCAGCTTGTTCAGCAGTTGCGTGGCCCTCGTCTTCTGCCCCGCAAGTGCGCAAGCGTGCGCCAGACTTCCGTCAGCAAATGGCTCTCCGCCCGAACTTTCCGACGCGTTCTGCAGCTCGGCGATCGCCTCCGCATACATTTCCTTCTGCTCGTATGACCAGCCGAGAAAAACGTGCGCAGGGTAAAAGCTCTCATCCATTTCGACCGCCTTGCGCAGTTGCGTGATCGCCTCGTCAGGCCGACGCGCGTAATCGTAAACGACTCCGTGAACCGCGGTGATGGGGAGCGAGAGAGGATCAAGCTCCTGAGCGCGCTGAATTTCGGCGATCGCCTCCTGACTCCGGCCGATCCGCATCAGCGCTTCCGCGTGCCACTGATGCGCCGTGGCATAGCCCGGGTTCAACTGGATGGCCCGTTCAAATTCCCGGAAGCCTTCCTCCCATTTCCAGCGGTAGTCCATGATGACCACCGCCAGTGCGGAATGCGCTTCAGCCAGCGACTCGTCCAATTCGAGCGCCTTCCGCGCGGCTGTTTCTGCGAGCGGGTAAGCTTCTTGGGGCGCCAGCGCATGGTAGCCCACGAGGGTCAGATACGCCTCAGCGAGCCCAGCATAGGCCTGTGCATCGGAGGGATCCTTCGCGATAGCTTGCTGGAAGAAATCCAATGATTTCATCATCGCGTCTTTGCTGCGCTTGTTCCAGTAGAAGCGCCCCTTAAGATAGAGTTGATAGGCGCCGGGATCGATCCGGCGCGTCTTCGCGAGACGCGCCTGCTCGTTCGGGGCCAACTGAATGCGGATTTCCTGCGCGATCGCCTGGGCCGTGCGGCTCTGCAGCGCGAGGATATCTTGCAGATTGCCTTCATACGCATTGGTCCAGAGGGTGCGGTCGGCTCGCGCGTCAATCAACTCCGCACTGATGCGAACCTGATCGCCCGAGCGCAGCACTGATCCCTCGACAATCGCGTCCACGTTCAATGCGCGCGCGATCTTCTGGAGAGATTCATGTGACCCTTTCATTCGCATCGCCGAGGTCCGGGAAATCACCCGGAGAGCGCTGATCCTTGAAAGGTTTATGATCAGTGCGTCCGTCATTCCGTCCGCGAAATACTCCTGCGTCGGATCGCCGGAAAGATTTGCGAGTGGCAGCACGGCCAGTGATTCGATGGGTGGCGGAGCGGTCCGACCCAACAACCGGTCACGGGTTCCGCCCACATTCAATCCGACAAGCATAACTGCAATCAGCACCACCGCGAGAAACGCCACCATAATCGCGTGCCGGCCATAGTACTGCGCGAAGCGACGCCGTGCGGCTATCGGCAAAACTGCTGAGGGACTCACCAGCCGCCGCAGGTCCACCGCCAGTTCCTTCGCCGACTGAAAGCGGTTCTCCGGGTCCTTCTCCGAGCACTTCAGGATGATGCGCTCGAGCTCCGCCGACACGCGTGGGTTCACCGCCCGTGGCGCCGCGGGCGCCTCGCGCAGGATAGCTTCAATCAGCCGCGACGCCAGCGCTTCGCCGAAGGGGCGCTCGCCCGTGGCCATTTCGTAGAGGATGTTGCCCAGCGCGAAAATGTCTGTGCGCGCGTCGGCGGCCTCGCCGCGAAGTTGCTCCGGAGCCATATACGGCAGCGTGCCCGCGCCAGCCTGCGTTTCGGTAAGAGTTTCCGTGGCGGATGTGTCGCCCGCCTGCTTGAGCAGCTTAGCTAGGCCGAAGTCGAGCACCTTGGCTTGGCCTTTCGGCGTCACCAGAATGTTGCCGGGCTTTAGATCGCGATGGACGACGCCCTGTTCGTGCGCTTCCTCGAGCGCCGCGGCAATCTGTCCGCCGAGCGTGGCTACTTCCTTCTCGGGCAGCGACCCTGCCGCGAGCTTTTCCCTGAGCGTACTTCCGGGAATGTATTCCATCGCCAGGAAATCCACGCTGTCGTGCGTGTCGAACTCGTGCACCACACCAATGTTGGGGTGGCTCAGTTTGGCCAGCGCCTGGGCCTCCTTGCGGAAGCGCTTGCGCGCGGTTTCGTCGGCGAGCGCTCCGATAGGCAGGACCTTGAGGGCCACATCGCGATCGAGTTGTTCATCATTGGCGCGATATACTTCGCCCATCCCACCCGCGCCAATTTTCTGGACGATGCGGTAGTGACCGAGCCTCCGACCGATCATGGGGGGAACCGCCTTGGTGGGCATCTTAGGCCGCGCCTGCGGGCAAGTCAACGCATGTAGGGGGTAGGCTATACGAAGGGGAAAAGTGCTACACCGCGTCGATGACGAGTGTGGGCGCGGTCAGGGCCGGGCGCGGTTCGGGCGCACCATACTAAGGGGATCGCTCGGCCCCCTGTTTTACCCCACCCCCGTTGCCTTTTGCTACGGCCGATGACTCCTAGCTTGAAAACGAGCTACCGAACACGTCGTAGTGATGGACGAAGCTCTGTTCCCTGAGAGACAGCACGCCTGACGTTATCAGTTTGGGCAAAGCCATACGTGAACTTGCAGACTGCGCTTGTCCGCAGGAGGTACTATTGCTTGCAAGCATCCTCGCAGAGTATCTCCATGTTCGGCAAGCATCGCAGCCAACGGCAGACTGTCACCTCGCCCACTTATGTCAGTTTGGGCTCGAGCACCGGCGGCTTCCTTTGCAACCTCAGTGAAGGCGGGTTGGCCATTGACCTGTTTGGTCGCATAGCGCGCAATCAGGTAGTTCGAGTCGGTTTTGAACTTCCGAATACTGGCTATCGCATCGAAGCGGTTGGTCAGATCGCTTGGACAAACGAATCGGCACGGAGAGCAGGTCTGAAGTTCGTGGATATACCTGGGACGTCCCGCCGGAGGATACGGCACTGGATTCGCCTTCAGGCTCGGCATCGCGATCGGCTTAGTCTCGATACAATAAAACCTGATTTCTGAGCCGAAAAACTGAGTCTTTCCCTCAGGCTTTCGGCACAGCCCCGTTTTTTTGCTCTCTGGCTAGGGAGAGTTCAAACGCCGCATGTCCGCAGACAGTTCGCGCCTGATGGCCCCCCTCTCAGGAGGCAAAGGAAGCTGTCGATAGAACCTTCGTACCATTGGGTCCGGCTCAAGACCTATGTAAGATTCCTGGTATGGAAGAAGCATATCTCTACACGGCAACCCACAGTCCGCGCACAATCTTGCTCAACGCAATGCGGCACTTGGCCACCAGTGCGGACTTTGAATGGCGAGAGGCGCACGCTCGTTCAATCTACACGCTGGCCGACGCGCTTGTGGAGGTCAGTATGGCGGGCAGCGGACCAGCAGAATTGCGGCGCCGCAGCCCTCGGGTTCGCGTGTGCATTCCTGCTCTGCTCCTCTGGGAAGAAAAACATCAGGAACACACGCTTATGGTCACGGTTAGCCGGTTCGGTTGCGCGATTCAAACCCACCGATTTCTTGAGCCGGGGACCACTGTAAGACTCGAGTGCGACGGACAGGTCATCCCGGGGCGAGTCGTTTACAGCCTCAAAGATGGCTCGACAAGGCTTGTGGAAGTGGGGATTGGCTTTGACCAAGATGGGCGGGAGTTCTGGGGAGGGAAGGCAGTCTCGGTGGATTGATAGGGTCGGACTTCGAAAGCAATTCCTAGGGACTTAGTCCTGTAGCTTTCCCCTCTCAGCGATTCTGCTCTGCTGGCCAAGGGCTGCGATTCGGAGGAGGGGACCCACGCGCCGCATCCCGAACGCCTGGTTCTTTGCACGCATTCGACGCACCGCATTGTGGGGATACGCCAAGTGGGCGCACTCGGTCGCCCTGTGGCTGGTTGCGGGAACAGGGTTCGCACTGTTCGTTTGGAAGCTTCGGCAATCGGCCTATACGGCAGACCCTCTGCTGAATAGTTACATTGAAATCTCAGGCTGCCTGATGGCCTTCATTATTGCCGTCATTTGGCTGGTTCGTTTTCAAGGTACAGACGATCGCGTTTGCCTGATTCTGGGATTTGGGTTCCTACTCTCAGGCTTAATCGAGGTAAGTGCTCGCCTGGCATCCCACCCCTCATTGCCCGCCAGCCCGGAAGCGCAACAGGTCGTCCCACACGCCTGGATGGTAAGTCGAACACTGCTGGCTATGCTGATGGTAACGGCACTGGTTGTGGAGAGACGGATCCCCCTCGCTCGCGATCCGGATCGTGAGATTGTCACCGCCATTGTGATCGTGGGGATAGTGGCTTACGTGACCAGTGTGGCTTACTTTGCAGTGCCGGCCAAAGTGCGCATTCTCCCCGGGGCGATCGTACCTCGGCCGTGGGATATCCTGCCCGCGACGATTTACCTGGCTGCGGCACTCTGGTATTGGCGCAGGTGGGCGAGCACTCCTTGGGCCTCCGACCGCGCCGTGTGCATCGCGGCGGGCCTGAACGTGGCCTGCCACCTCGCTGTCACCCAGTCGCAACACCTGCTCGACGGTCCCTTCGCTTTCGCAGAGGTCCTTAAAGGCGCGAGTTACGCGGTTGTCCTGGGTGGTGCACTGCTTGACAACGCACGCCTGTTTAAGCAGGTGCAACACCTGGCAACGAGCGACCCTCTAACCGGCCTCGCCAACTATCGCCGTCTGGCAGACATCTTCGACGCTGAGATTCAGCGCTCTGATCGCACCGGCCGCTCCTTCGCTGTGCTGCTGCTCGACTTGGATGGACTTAAGAACATAAATGACCGCTTCGGCCACCTGGTGGGAAACCAGGCGCTCTTCCGGCTGGCCGATATCCTCCGGGCCCATTGTCGGTCGATTGATACAGCCGCGCGCTACGGCGGGGACGAGTTTGTCGTCGTCCTGCCCGAAAGCGGAGAAAAAACAGCCCGACGGGTCGCCGCCCGCATTTGTGACCGGCTGGCGCATGATGGCCAGCAGCCAGTACTATCAGCGAGCGTGGCCGTCGCGGTCCATCCACGAGATGGGACCACAATCGACGAGCTTCTGGGCGTGGCGGACCACGACTTATATGTGCGGAAGACCCACCGAATAGGAAGGCCTTCCGAACAGGGGTCGCCAACTGGTGGCTAGTCGCTGCCGCTGGGAAAATAGAATCCAAAATGGTTTCCTTTTGACGTGGAACCTGGGGCATTCGGCAAAGGGCTCAAGCGCCCGCATCCTAGTGCATGCCGAAAAGAGTCAATCGAGGATTGTCGGCGAAGATGCCGAACACCAGTCGGCCATTCGGCGTTGAGGTGTCTATCCCCTCGTGGAGCGAGACAAATTGAATGCCCAGCGAGTCGAATTCGCAGAGCGCGTTCACAAGCTGCGGCGCCTATAGAGTGGAAGTTGAAGGGGCGAGCGCCCGGACACGATTTCCGTTACGTCTGGGGCTCGATGGCTTGAAACTCCTGTTCGATTGCGCTGCGTCTCGGCTCCTTTCCCCAGAAGTTCGCAGAATGGCTGCGGAACGGCCGGAACCGATTGCTCGCCTCTGCGAATTCCACTACACTCGATCAGGTCTCCGGAAGTCTCCTCAGGGCCCGTAGCTCAGCCGGTAGAGCAGCGGACTCATAATCCGTTGGTCCCAGGTTCGAATCCTGGCGGGCCCACCAGACATCTACGCACACTCTGACAGAGTACTGCCGCGCACTGGGCACATGGCTGGAAGCCGCGCAGGACGCGGCTCTTGAGCGTATCCGACCACCTCAATGCGAGCGTCACGAATGAACCGTCAAGATCGGCCTGAGAATCTCAACCGGACAGTATTTGGCGGGCGGCTTGTGACGCGCGTGTGACGAGAATTGGGACCACTCCAGGGAAGTGCCGGGCAAATGATTGGTCTTCGACTTCGAAGATAGTGCCGGTAGAGACCGACTTGGCACCCAGCTTTTAAGAGCGGCATTCACTCTCGAGGGTAGCCCAATCAAATGAGAACGCCCGCGACGCCTAACACCGCGCTTGAGCCAACAGCCTCCCCCGCTTCTCCGTTCCAGCGTCGCAGGGGTTCGGATGCGCGTCGTGCGGTCCACCGTTCGTGTCGGCGGGTGTGGCTCAGGTTTGGTCCGTTAGACAGCCGAAGTGGCAATCTGGGTTTATATGCAAGACCCGTGCGGCAATCCCTTGCTAGCAGGCGAAATAGGCGTAGAATCGTTGCCGTTTTTGAAGTCAAGAAGGAGATTCCGGTTGAACCAGTCGGCGTTTCCATTCCGAAAGGCCTACTAGCAACCAAGGAGGCCAGCATGAAGCGACTCATCTTCATTTCCATGGTGCTGCTTGCCGGCGTGTGCGCCGCATTCGTGCCAGCAGCTGTTGCCCAACATGAGCATCCCGCAGGCGATCCGGGAAAACTCGGCAAGGTGAGTTTCCCCGTTTCCTGCGACCCCTCGATTCAGCCGCAATTCAGCAGCGCCGTGGCGATGCTCCATTCTTTTTGGTACGAGAAAGCCAGCGATACCTTCGCTGCTGTAGCGGAGAAAGACCCCACGTGCGGCATGGCATACTGGGGAATGGCCATGACACGCTACCATCCAATCTGGGAAGCGCCCGGCCCGGCGGACCTGAAAGCGGGTGCGGCTGCCCTGGAGAAAGCGAAGTCAGCCGGCGCCAAAACGCAGCGCGAACGCGACTACATCGCCGCCCTCGAGACGTTTTACAAGAATAGCGACAAGCTCGACCATCGTACCCGCGCGCTGGCTTATGAAAAGGCGATGGAGCAGCTGCAAGCGCGCTACTCTGATGACCAGGAAGCGGCCGTTTTCCACGCGCTCGCGTTGCTCGCTACCGCGCCTCCCACCGACAAGACGTATGCGAATCAGAAAAAGGCCGGCGCAATCCTGGAGCAGATTTTTGTCGCGCAGCCCGAGCACCCCGGAGTGGCCCATTACATCATCCACGCCTACGACTACCCGCCGCTGGCCGATAGAGCGCTGGATGCGGCGCGGCGCTACGCGAAGATCGCCCCTGACTCACCGCACGCGCTCCATATGCCCTCGCACATTTTCACGCGCCTCGGCCTCTGGCAGGAGTCCGTTGATTCCAACCTTGCCTCCGCGGCCTCCTCGCAGAAAAATAACGCGCCGGGCAACGAGCTGCACGCGAAGGATTACCTGATCTACGCCTACCTGCAAGGAGCGCGCGACATCGAGGCGAAAAACGAGCTCCAGGCGGTGCTCAAGGGCCGGTCGGACGACCCGCAGTATATGAATTGGCTGTACGCTACAGGTACCTCGCCTGCACGCTATGCCGTCGAACGGCACAGCTGGGCGGAAGCTGCGGCGCTGCCGGTGCCGGCGAACACATTTCCTCGCGAACGCTATGCTTGGACGGAAGCGAATCTGCATTTCGCGCGCGCTCTCGGCGCATCACGTACCGGCAACACCGAAGCGGCGCGAAGAGACTTGCAACAGCTTGGATCCATTCGGGAAATTCTTAACCAAGAGAACAACAAATACTGGGCCGACCAGGTGGACATCCAGCGCGAGATCGCGGCTGCCTGGATAACTCTGGCTGAGGGCAAGCGCGAGGAGGCCCTGCAGCAGATGCGTTCTGCCGCCGACCATGAAGACAGGACCGACAAACTCAACGTTACCCCGGGAGTCATCCTGCCGGCCCGCGAGCTTCTGGGGGAGATGTTGCTGGAACTGAAGCAGCCGGCCCAAGCGATGATCGAGTTCGAAGCCACGCTGCGCACGGCCCCAAATCGTTTCAACGCGCTGTCCGGCGCCGCCCGCGCGGCAAAGCTTTCGGGCGATAACGAGAAGGCGAAAACATACTATGCCAAGCTCTTGGCCATCTGCGACCATGCCGACGGAGACCGGCCCGAGCTTCAAGATGCCCGGTCCGTGTTGGCCCAGAAATGATCTGGTGCTCGCGTAACTGCAGACGACTCGCAATCCAAGTCTAGTGAATTTCCCGGCTTAGTTCTCCGGTAGGGGCAGCCTTCATGCCCGCCCCTGTGCCGCGAGAGGAGACGTTCATTCCCGCTCCCGCTTCAGACAGGGCTAATAGACTCGGTCTGCGGATTTCACAGCGACACTATCCGCGCAAGCCTTGTGACGCGGCGGTGACTGAAAGAGGGCGTAAGTCCAGGATATGGAAGGGAGATGCGGGCAAGCGCAACTCTTTATAAAACCGCGTCCGGCCCATTCTCTCCAATTAGCCTTCCTCAGGACAGCGCAACGGTAGCCTTCTCTGGCTCTCCCTTGCACTGGTCTGGCGGCGAGCTAAGATATAGCTGCCCATGCCCGTCACCGTCTCCCCGGGCCCAGGAAGGGGCAAGGAGGTATGTCGGGACGGTTGATTGGGCTCGCCTTTAATCCTCCAGGAACCGAGCTAATCTTCTTGGTGTCTTGCCTAGTCAAGATGCTTGAACTTTACAACAGACACGACATCAGTGCCTGTAAGCTGCTTCCGGTAAATGCACCCCAGCACCAAGGGTACCGCCTCCGGAGCTGAGCAATCTGGCGACTCTCCCTCCAGGTCCGCGAGACCTAGACTATCAATTGCCCTCTCGTAAATTCTCAGTATTTGGGCGCTGTGCAAAACACGGCACTCTGATTCCGTCCATCCCACCGTCAGATTGACGATCTCCCCAGGGTGGTAGTCTGAAGGGCCTAAGCGCAGGGTGGTGGTCTTTCTCCGCGAGCTAAGAAGTCCTTCGTAGTAAGGAAAGAAATTCAGATTTCTCAGAGGCATTCAAACCCCCGTTTTCTACCTAATCTTATAGGTCCCGCGTCGAGGCAACGGTATCCCTGTACCAGTTCACGCATCGCTTAAACAACGAGAGGTGGAAATCCTTCCCCAAGGATGATACGAGCAGTATTCCGGCGGCTTGCAGCAACTTAAAAAAACCGGAATCCTCTAGCGATTTGAACAGTCCAGAATGCGCCTTACCGGGATAGATAAAACCCACTCCAAACATAACTGCTCCCAGGACCAAAGCCACCCACTGCCATGCTGCGTATTTCAGATCGATTTGAAGAATCAGCGTCGGGACGAAATGCTGCCGAGAAGGCTCCGCGGCCCCGATCTCCACGACCGTTGCTGCCTCACTCACCCCAGTGTGCGCTTTGAAAACAAAGTGTAATTCGTCATAACGCCCCACAACCATAACCTTCTTCTCTATCGGCGTGATCTGGTCTTTATCGACACGCATTTGTAATGGTATAGGTGCCTTTAGTGCCTCTCCTAAGCCCAGACCGTGCTCGGTAAGCTCCAGGCTTAGCTCAGATCTGTGAATAACGTACTGACTGATGCCGACTGTATACGTCTCGCCTGCCTCTAGGCTGAGACGTCCCTTGGCTGCCCTATCTATTTGAAGAGCGCGCCCGGTCTCACGCTCTATGGTATGAAGATAGAGAAAACAACATCTGCCCATGTACGAAAAGTCGGAGATGGATTGAATCGCATCTCGCCACCTATCGATGTCTTCTGATCGCGCACTCGCCGTTCGATCCAGGGGAGGACCCAAGATACTGTCCACGAGCTCGTCTTCAACTGTGACTATGAGTGGCTTCATGTGATTGTTGGGTGTATTTGTCGCTCCAGATTGCGCAACGGCTTCATCCATAAGGTGCCAATGTTGCTGTGCGCCGAGATGAGGGAAGTCCTCCAAGTAGAATCTCACCACCAGCAAATAATCAGTTTTCAGAGTCGCCTCTGCAACACGGATGCCACGAATCGGTCTTAGTTTCCCTGTCTCCCAATTGCGAAAGACTACTGCACCTTTGGCACGTTTCAACTTCTCCGCATCGATCTCTCCGACGAGGTCGGTTCCCACTCTTCTCTCGTAACGGAATCTGTAGAGGGTGCCGTAGTACTGAGCAAGAACGTTCACGGCATCCGTGAAGTATGGTGGCCGGTCATTCGTGATGAGAAGGACGCCCATACGTTACCGTCTACAAGCCTCCCGTATGCTGGCGCTAGGATATAGCTCCACAAATTCGGTAAGTCAATTGCTAACAGCAAGATAACTGGCCCACCGAGGTATAGTGCATCGAGCAAACGGCCGGTGCAGGTTATGGCGAGCGCCGGATGTGACCGAATCGGCCCGCAAGAACCAAGGCGGTCTTTTGAGCGACCCCATGGCGACCAAGAGATTTCACTTATCATCAGACCACGTTTTCTGGTATATATGGGTAGGCAGGCGGGGTTCTCGCCCTCACCGGCCTCCCAAAAATGGAGGCCATCAGGCAAAGGTCGTGAACCGAGCCAGAGCGAAGCCTCCCTGCGAATCTAAGCGAGGAGGCAGAGAATGGCTGAAGCCTGTATCCCTTCCGTTTCGCCTGATTCGTCGTTTCCCATTGCCATCCCAAGTGTGTCGAATGCGGAAGAGGTCCTTAAGGCCTGGGACCCCGATATTAGTCGCGCCGCAACAATTGCCGCCAAGAGGGCGAGGCTGGATGAGACAGAGGCCGATGATTTCGCTCAAGAGGCGCGTCTCAAGCTACTTCGCGCTCTCCGTGGCTACGGGCTCCCCTCTGATGGCTATGTCCGGGTGCTGATAAGCAACACCATCGAATCGGTCCGCGCCGTCCGCATGCGTTCACTCTCCCGGGAAATCCACTTCCCGGCGCCTTCCGCCGAACAGGAAGATAGCGACCAGCCGGACCGTGGCGAAGACCGCATACCAGACAGAGACCATCCCCACCCGCAAACTGAGCGCGTGATTATGATTGCTGTCGCCCAATGGGTTGAGAGCCTTCCCGATGGGCTGCGGTCCATCTACGAACTACTTTACGTCGAGGGTCTCACCCAACGTGAAGCGGCGCGCGCGATGAAGGTGACCCAGCCGTGGGTTGCACAGCTGCATACGGAGCTCCTGCGCCGCGGCCGCCAGAGGTTTGGACACTTGCCTTGGTGAACCCGGGAGGGCATGACGAGATTGACTTCCTGTGGAGGGCTCCTACAGGAGGCCACAGCACTCTGGAGCCCAAAACATCGCCGGCTTCAAAAAATGGAGCCAGCCAAGGAGAAATACAATGAACGAGAACAACGGCAGCGGAATGACGCTCGAGACAGTCGAGCGGCAAATCAAGTACGTCAAAGAGCAGAAGAGCAAAGGCAAGGGCCTTGGCATTGTCTTTGCCGATGCGTTTCTGCGCGGAATGCGCGACATCGGATATAAGAGCCCTGCTTGGTCGCTTGCCGAGATGGTAGACAATTCGTTTCAAGCCGCCGCTCGGACGGTTTCAATCCGGTTCGGGTTTGCTGAGGGCAATAACACTCGAGTGAAGCCCGATTTCCTGGCCGTGGTCGACGACGGCAATGGGATAATTCCTGAAATGATTAGTTATGCGGTCCGGTGGGGCGGGACCGATCGTGAGAATGACCGCCATGGCTTCGGCCGGTACGGCTATGGCCTCCCGAGTTCCGCAATCAGTCTGGCGAAGCGGTATACGGTTTACTCCAAGACTGACGGGGGCAGTTGGAACGCCGTAACTGTAGACTTGGATGACCTCGCTGACGCCGCTGGGGATATCGAAAGAACAGAGAAGCTGCTTTTGCCCAAGCCCGCAAACTTACCGACGTGGATCGTCAAAACGGAAGACAAGCTGAATCTGTCGACTTCGAAGTCGGGTACGGTGGTCGCACTAGAAGACTTGGACCGTCTGCGTAGACTCGGAGGGTGGATTAAGGTCGATACGCTTGAGGCAAAGCTGCTCCAACACTTTGGTGTCATTTACCGTCATTGGGTCCCTGAGCGTCGGATTTTCGTCCAGGGCACTGAGGTGCAAGCTGTTGACCCTTTGTTCTTGATGGAGCACGGGAAGTTCTTCGACGAAACGCCAGTTCGAGCTGAGGTCGTTGAGACCAGGACGATTGAAGTGGAAACGGAGAGTGGGACAATCGGCAAGATCACTGTCCGCGCTGCGCTCTTACCGCCGAATTTTCAACTCGCGGACCCAGGTCAATTTGGTGTAAAGGGGGCAAAAAATAACAAGCGGTTCTCTGTGATGAGAGACTGGCACGGTCTTCTCGTTTGTCGGGAACGACGACATATCGACACGATCTTGCCACCATGGACCAAATTCCAGAACAACGACATGAACGTTAAGATCGAAGTTGACTTCGACCCCATCCTGGATGAACTCTTCGGGATCACAACGTCTAAGCAACAAATCGAAATTGATGACTCCATGTGGGAGAAGCTACGACAGCCAGGTCGGAACAGTGCAGGCCTCTACGACGTGATCGTGGACATCCGTCATCGACTTAATGAGCTCCGAGAACAGCTGGAGGCGCAGAAGCAGAACCTAGCCACTGAGGAACAGCCACGGCCAAGCGTGATGGCAATGGAAAGTTCCGAGAAGTTCAAGGAGACCGTTTCGCAGCCGCCGACGGAAGAACAGCTTGCTGAGGGAAGTCGGAATTTGGACCAAGCCGCTAATGAGCTTGCAGCAGTGATGCGCCGCCCGAAGCAAGAGATCCTCATCGAACTTCAAGAGCACACAAAGGGACAAAAGTGGGAAATTGAATTCGCGGCAATTCCTGAAGGGCCGTTTTATCGACCAATGCGATTCGGTGAGCAAAAACGCCTACTGATTAACACCAACCATCCCTTCTACGCGAAAATGTATGAGCGATCCTCACCTGAAGTTCGGGCTGCTCTGGAAGTATTGCTGTTTGTCCTAGCGGAACGTGAGTTGGAGTCAACAGGCGACGCCGAGACCTTCTACAAGGCCGAACGGCAGAAGTGGTCAGAACGGCTGCGTCACGCTCTCGACCGGCTCACCCCCGATGAGAGCATGGTCGATAAGGTCAACGCGATCGCCGAAGAGATGCACATCGCTGTAACGACAGAAGAGGAAAACTAAGCCTAGCGCCGAATCTGCGTTGTCACACCTGCGCCGCCGAGGTATGGCCCCGGCGGCGCATTTCACGGTAACCTTCAAATACTGCTGAAAAGTGGAGCTTCCTCTTCAACTCGTGGCAAGACCACTTTGGCTCCATGCTCCAGGGGATAGACGACGGAATGTCGCTCTACCGCTTTCAAAACATCCTCGTTTTCGATCCGCACAGCGAGCCACCGTCTCATCCAAAACTCAGCTATCTTGCGCGTTGTTTCCCTTGGCCTGGATTGAGGGAGAATGTAGCGGGGTCTCTTAGTCCGGCACAGGAGTACATCCCTGAAATTAGACGCGAGGACAATACCGTAAACCAGTCGAGGGTTGCCATGTTGTAACAGGGCGTCCGAAGGAAGTCCCAACACGTCGAGTGCGTGACGGACCTTTCTCAACCGGGGATTCACGCCTTCACCAAATATGCTGTTCACTCTTCGTCCCGAATCAACTTGTGCAAGGAGCTTCTCCATCTCGTCAACGGTTTCGGACGACAAATGGTAGGAGCCGTACCCCAAGCTTCGTCCGAGCACCTCATATTGGACGACTTCACCCCGCTTGCCTCCTGCTTCTACTGCAGGTAATTTTAGACGGTTGTATTGGCTTGACGAGACACCATATAAGCTTGTGGTTCCCAGGAGTACCAGGCGCGGCTTCCGACGGACGGCCTTGCCCGCCATCGAGGATGCAATGACGCTCGCGTATCCACTGTACCGCGATTCATATGCCGTCACAATTTCTGGGCTCGCCATCATGAGGGCTATTAACTTCCCGCCCAAAATGGCGTTGTAGGGTTGAATGGCTCCACAGACGATGATGTCGAGCATATTTATCCCGACTTGGCTACCCTTCACATACTTGAGAATTACGCCGCAAGCTCGACGCCCGCCACCACTCTCGAGCGCTGATTGGAGGTTCTTCTTCGTGGGGAAGCAGAATCCGGCTTCCATCAATCTCATCTTCGCTGACAGAAGCTCTGCAAGCATCTTGGCCCGTTTCGATCTGAACAGATGAGTCCTCGCCCTCTGCTCCCATTCTTTATTTGATTTAGGTCGCACTCCCTTGTGGTCACGACTTCGCGGATAACGGTGGTGATCTATCCGAGCAGCGTCCGCAAATTCAAGAAGCCTTTCGATTGCATGTTTTGTCGGCGACTTTAGATCGGATCGTTTGAGTATCCCTCCGGTGTTCAGATCTCTGATGTACAGGCTCTTAATCAAGTCGTCGAGAGACCTCCAGAGCCAGCGAGCCCACTTTCCGCTCGCATTCTTCTGGAGTTCATCTATAAATTTCTCCGGAACCCAGCCAATCCAAGAATCTCTCGGAGACAGTTGGACGATCGCGCTGCTTAGAGCGGCGATTCCAATGACGGGATGGTTCTCTGCAGCTCGATCCCGCACCAGGATAAACATTTGTCTGCCTGGGACGCTGTTGTATGGCGTTGCCCAGGTGTGACGGAAGTATCGCCAGACATCGGACAAGCTCAATCCCGTAAGTTCGCAAAAAGAGGCTGAATCGATGATTTGAATATGAGGATCAATAATCCGACGCAGCGCCCTGATTCGCTTTGATCCAGCTGGTAGGTGTGTAGCCGCGCGGAGTTTAGCGGCCAGCTCTCGCCCGTCTCTCATCAACGTGAATACTGATACCCAGCCGGTTGGTCCAAGTCGACGCCTCTCCATATTCCGGACAAACTCGCGTGTTGCAGGGAGCCGCAGTTGATTATCTCTTTCGTAGAGGTGAGTCCTACGGATGCGATCCTTCTCGAGAAGAGGCGAACCCAACTCCCGCTCCGGTGGGTTTCCATAAACGCGCAACTGATCATCCACTATGAACGACCAGCCTTGAGCCCGAAGATCGCTCAGAAGATAAAGAGCGACTCGAAGAGTTTGAGATCCCTCTCCACGCCCGCCGGATGCCGCGAGGGCTTCATCTCGAAACTTAGAAATATCAGCTTGATCGGTGGAAGTTAATTGTTGCGCAAAACGGGCGTAAATGCGCCGCGCCTCAGCCGAGTCCCCTAACTTCGGACTGAGAGGTATCCACTGGATCAACTCTTCGCTCATCTCACCTGCCGAGGAAAGTACCTAAAACGTTGCTCCACGATACTCGCTTCCGTGCATACCAATAACGTTGCTTCGCTTCGTGGGCCTCTGCTTCAACCCGCGCAAGAGCAAAGAGTAGACATTCAACCCCAAATCGTAGTTCTCCTGAGCCTGTTTGGCAAATCGGGCCATAGATGTGCTCGAAGAAAGGATGCTCGCTATTCAGTATAAGCTCGAGAACTGTGCCACGAATTCTCACCCTGTAGAAGCATTCCTCGCGCAGAGCCTCGATGATCATTTGATATTTAATGAAGTGTCCGCCAGGCAGTCGGAGTCCCCTGGGTCCTCCCAGCTGAGCCAAGACAGACCTCAGCCTACCAGCTCCGCCAACCCCGGTCGGCGGCAAGAGGCACTCCTTAACCGAAGCGTTTCGTGCGGCGGGCCCGGGACGCTTACCCGCGACCTCGACGTGGGCCGATCGTACCCTTCGGTTCAAGACCCGAGCGATTGCCTCCAGGTCAGGAGACAGGAGAGCGTTCAACGCAGGGGTCGGTCTAATTTCCTGTTTTATGTGGGTGGGCCTAAAGTACTCATCCAGCTGAGGATTAAACGCAATTTCACAACGCCACCAGTCATCGTAGTTCTCCTTGCGCTTTTGACCCATGAAGTACCAACCGTAGGCGATCTCCCGTCTGGCTCGGACAATGGAGACTCCCCCGCCCTTTACAATCCCGAAGCGCCTCTTCTCGTTCGCCGGTAATTCATGCCATTCTCGGATCGGAAGTTCGGAGAATCGGACGCGAATTACGGAGGTCTGGGTCGAATTAGTTGGTAAGCGGACCTTATACAAGAGAGACGGGCCAAACTGTTGAGCTCCTGCAAGCTGGCTGTTACGCCTCCGGAAAAGAGGATCTATCGGCCGAACGGGTTGCTGGTTAATGGTTATTCGGACGCCTTCCCACAGAAAATAGCGAAAAATACGTCCGAGTTGAGCGCGTAGCGTCTTCGAGATACCCGCTGCGGTGTGTCCGAGAAGTCGATCGCATCTAGACCAAACTACCAACGTACCACGCTTCCCAGCTAAGGGCTCCGCCCAGTCGGGCAATGTCGCCCGTCGGGCCCTCGGAACCCCTGCGATCTTACCACTCGCTATCTCGTCGACATCTATGTAGCAGTAAGCGATCTTGCGGGAGGATCGCCACGTGTAGACCTCAACTCTTCGAGCTTGGCTAAGCGAACTCGCCGGCAACCCCATCCCGAAGCGACCCATCCCGGCGCGAGAGTTGAACCGATCGGTTCCGCCGAACTGCAATGCGGTGGCAAGGGTAATTGGATCCATCCCTGACCCATCATCGAGGACAGCAATACTTATGTCCTTGATGGGATCCAGTCTTTCATCCATCACGAGTATCTCAACCTTTCCCGCTCCCGCCTGGATAGAGTTGTCTACCAGCTCGGCAACAGCAGCTGCCACCGTCCTGTAACCCGCCTCTCGAATAGAATGTATGAAGTTTCTCGTCTCTACGATTGGACAGATGGGAGCATCAGCCATCTCCACTCCGGCGAGAGGCACTTCCGAGCATTCACCATGATAGAGGCGCGGACTGATACTCATTTCGCCCTCCAACTTTCCTCGTGAGCATGACGGGGTCGCGGCTGCTGTTCTCGCCGAGTATCTGTTCCTCGACACGTACTACTCCCCCGCTTGTCATCGCCCCCACCCCTCCGGACGGCTCTGGACTATTAACTCGGGGGCAACACCTTGCACCGTGCTTGTGCCGGAGGATCGTCGAGGTGCCAAGACGAATTTTAGGCCCTCCATTTTGGTCTGTCGGACCCAGATCCTACAACCGCAGCTGGTCGGAAGGAAAACACGCGAAATAGGATTCTGTCAATTATCTGTGCCGCATGTGCTGGTGCAGGCTGGTGTAGGTGTGCAGGGTCGTGTAGGGCCTCCCGAAAGGCTTTCCATGAAGATACTCCCGGGGAAGCTTTTGGAGAGGGCTACATCGCCCTACACCCTACACACTGTAGCCATCCACACGCCGGCGTGCGCTGATGCTCCCCTGCTGTCTAGTCAGTTCGTCAGTCTGATACCTCATATGCCAGGATACGGGACTCCATGGGAGCGCGGCGCGGGTCCTCCCTGGTCTGTGGCTGGGTTCGAGTTGCCCGCGGAGGGATCAGCAAGGGGGTAGATTCGGGGGGTAATCAGTGCCTGATCAATCCGTTGGGTGCCCGCAAGGCTGGTCAATCGCGTTGTAGGTGTGCATAGCTGCGACACAAGATCGAACTCCTCGGATGCGCACGTTGCTGCCGCAAACCGCCGCGTCGCCGTGATGGCCGGAGCGACATTCAGTTCCTAATCGTTGGGCCCCAGTTCGGACCGGAACACAGAAGCGCGAGAGCGCGTCATTGTGCCTTGCCGATGCCTGTGATAACTCCTACAGTGCTCAGCTCCAAGCGGTCGGTGTCCCTGTTTTTGAGTCTTCGCTCAGAGGATCGTACTCGACCGCCTGTTGCAGTATAGCTTATTTCACAACCCTGCTGGCGAACGAGCCTTTCGTCGGGGCTGCTTCCAGTATCCTCCTGCGCCTCGGCCTCGGCCGCTACGACGCACAGAAGGAGTTTGTAGAATTCGTGACCGCCTGCCGCAAACAACAGAAAGAATGGACATCGATGAAATGGCAAAATCAAAGGTTAAATTCGAAACAATAGGCAAGAGGCTGGATAGCGGAGTATCTGCCGTTAAGGGATTCCTCCAGGATTCTGTCGTTCCAACCGCCAGGGACGTAAACACCAGAGTGGTGGAGTTCTCAAGAAAGAAGATCATCCCCAATGTCAAAGATGCGGTCGCCAAGGGCTTCGCGGCCACTCGGCGTTTAACAGGCGCCAGGTCTCGCGAGATGGCAGACAAACTCTTAGCTGCAGAACATGAGATTGAAAGCCTTAAAATCGAACTAGGACAACTCCAAAAAGAAGCTGCAACTGAGAGTCAAGAGCTTCAAAGTAACGAGGAGCGTCTCCGGGATGTAATAGCCAAGGCTGAGCAGGACAAAGAGAAATTAGTCAGAGACATTCGGACTCAGATCAAGGAGAGCTGGAAAGTGCATTATTCGCCTCACATGGACTTCGACCCCCAACCAAGTCAATGGGTGGCTAATCAGCCTTATCCTGACCGCCTTGCTGTGGAGAAGGTTCTCCGCGCCTTGCACGACGCGCCGAATTCCAAGAGCGTACCCGACTACAAAGGACAAATGCATGATACTGGTGAACACCACGCTCGCTTCAAACTTTCTTCCGGGAACGTCGATGCGCGGATCTACTGGATTTCGTCAAACGGTATAATCATGGTCACAAAAATCGACAAGAGCAACAAAGTTCATCACTGACTGCAGCCGAACCAATGAGAGCTTGCTCATGCCATACCGCGTGGCGCCCGCCTTCCGGAGGCTTTCCCAGAAGACCCTGCCTGGGAAAGCTTTGGGAGAGGGGTACATCGCCCTACACCCTACAGACTCTGTGGCCATCCTATGCCGGATCCATCCGTTGGTCCCCCTCCAGCTATGCCTCTGAAACCCGCGTCCGAAGCGGGTTCCGGCACACTGGATTAACCCAGGCGATACCACTTGTGACCGGACTGTGACGAAAAGGGCGCCCTTTGGGTCGCGGCTTAGGGCTAGGCTTGTCTGGGAATAGCCCCGGCTTCTGAGTCACCAAAAATATAGTTGACATATTGGGAAGAGGAGAATAGGGTTCGCTCACTCCCTGCCTTCTGTGGCCGGCGGCCCTGGGAAGCCCTGAGCGGGGAAGTTTCCTCAGCTGAAAGTGGGACTAAGGCTCTGACTCGTGACCTCAACTAACGAGGAGGTTCACATGGCCAAGCCTGTGCGACCCGTTGCCGGGAAATCACCCAAGGAATTGAAGGATCTCGCCAAGTTTCTTGAGAGTCGCGGCTACACGCTGGCCTTGCCATTTGACGATGTACGCCAGCCCGGTTACATCGGCGGGTTCAATGACCGCAGTCAGGAAATCATCATCGACGACGGCGAGTGTTTGAAGGGACTCACGACGCGGAAGCCCGGGAGCGTCGTGCTTGGCGAGTTCAAACGAAGCTCAAAGTTCTCCTTTAGGAGCTTCCTCGAAGCGATTGGTAAAGTTCTGGGCATCGATTTCGGGTTTGTGCGTGTGAAGAATGTGAGCATCAAATTCCCCGGCCAGTTCCTACAGACCGAATTCATCACAGTGATGGACCTGGAAGACCACTGGGAGAAGCTAAAACCGGCCTGTCGCAAGAAGATCAGCGACCCGGACAACTTCTTGATCCTTCAGGTTCTCATCACCAAAGCGATCGCATATGAATACAAAGTGAAGAAGACCCTCGATCCGCAAGCTAAGGCCGACCTCGCCAAGGTGGTCGCGGCAGCGGCTAAGGTGAGCAAGGTCGAGGCCACAATCCACTACGAGTCCGATACCTCGTTCACCCTCACGATCGAAGGCAAGCCGCTTTCGGTCGGGTATAAGACGGCGACGATGAAGTTCATCCCTTTGAAGCCCCAGGCGATGGTGGACCACCGTGTGAGAGCCATTGCATAAAGTCGACGGCGCAAATACACATGGGCTTTTGGCTTGCCGCGCAGGTTACAGGGAATTACGCCCACGACTCAGGGAGGTAGTGGGATGGCGCGACGCTACGTCGCCAAGAAAAACGACACCTGGGCAAAGCTCGCCAAGGCATTTTACAGTGACGCTGCTCTGGGCGACAAATTGGCCGCTTACAACGGCCTTATCGCTCCCGCGCCGCTGCGCGTGAAACAAGTCATGGACCTTCCCAGCCGCCGCGAACTCCTGCCCGCCGAGGACGCCGAACCTCCCGCCCCGCTGGCCACAGCCCCGCTTGCCGGGGCCCCGCCCGTTACACTCATTCCGCCGGATGGCCTCACCGAGATCCTAGAGACGTTCGGCAACATTTTCGACTACATCCGCGCTGACGGCACGCTTGATCCCCGCTGGGAAGACGAGCAGCTCGCCCGCTCCACACTCCCGTTTCCCATTCTGCTCTCCTGGAATCCCTCGCAATCCGTCGCCCGGCTCCAGTGTCACAAAAAGCTCGCTGGACTTTTTCCTCGTGTGTTCGAAACGCTCGAGCAGCGGCAGCTCCGCGGCAAGATCAAAACGTATGGCGGCTGCTTCAACTTCCGCAGCAAGCGCGCCAGCGGAAAACTCTCCACACACAGTTGGGGTATTGCCATTGACCTCAATCCCGACTCCAACCCCCAGGGGACCTCCGGCGACATGGACCCAGCTGTCATCAAAGTTTTCCATGACTTCGGCTTCACCTGGGGCGGAGATTGGACGGGGAAGAGCAAAGACCCCATGCACTTCCAGTTTTGCAAAGGCTATTAGGAGTGCCGGCCGCCGAGCCAACTCCTACCGCGAGGTGAATTATGAATGATCGCTTGTCTCCCAAAAAAGATTTCGCCGCTCTCTCGCTCGTCGATTTGCTCGAGGCGCGGGAGATGTTTCACGTCCACCTCATGTACAAGAAAAATGTCGTCGGCACTGCCGTCGGCCGCTATTTAATCCGCCGGAAGGATCCCTTCCCGACGCGTGAGGAGCTTCGCACGGGCGTGCACCACGCCCGCGCTGCAGCGGGCCCAAAGCCCCCGAAGAGCCTCGAGGACTGTGAGGTTCGGTCCTACTCCTGGCCGTGCGTGCTCGTCTTTGTCAACCAGTGGGTGGATGAGAACCAGTTCGGCGGCGGGCAGTACGACCGTAGCGATTTCGTTCCTCCGGCGATCTATCTCCCCGACGGCCGCAAGGTGCCTGTGTGCGTGGTCGAGGCGCGACCGCAGGAGACCATGGAAGTCACACCGGCGCAAATGGCCTTCCCGTCAAAATTCCTGGGCGGAGGCTATCCGGTGATCACGCGTGTGCAGGAAGAACTTCACATGGCCTCGGTGGGCTGCATGGTGACCGACGGCCACAAGGCCTACGCGCTCACCAACCGCCACGTCGCCGGGGAGCCGGGCGAAATCGTCTATGCGCTGGTGGACGGCAAACAAGTGCCCATCGGCAAGAGTTCCAAGAAGCAGCTCCCCCGCCGCCCGTTCGAGGAGATTTACACGGGCTGGCCCGGCCGCGAAGTTTTTCTGCACATGGACATCGGTCTGATCGAGGTTTCCGACAAAACGCGGTGGACCGCGCAGGTATACGGCATCGGCGAGCTCGGCGAGCTGGTGGATCTCAGCGTCCACAATCTCTCGCTGCGGCTGATCGGCAGCCCAGTGCGGGCCTACGGCTGCGCCTCACACCAGATGTTCGGACAGATTCAAGCGTTGTTCTATCGCTACAAATCGGTGGGTGGTTCCGAGTACGTTTCGGACTTTCTGATTGGCCCACGGCCCGGCCACAAGTTACTCACCGCACACGGCGATTCGGGCACTCTCTGGCTGCTCGATGAAGAAGAAATCCCCGCCGAAGCCAAACGTTTCGAACGCGCGCGTGATCCAGAAAGGCTGCCACTGTGTCCGATTGCGGTTCAGTGGGGCGGCCAGGTATTCTCCGACGGCAAGCAGTGCCAGCCCTACGCCCTTGCCACTTGCCTCAGTACGGTTTGCGACAAGCTAGACATCGACGTCGTACGCGACTGGAATATCGGCCTGCCCGAGTATTGGGGCGCGGTCGGGCACTACACCATCGCCGAGAAGGCCATCGAAGCCCTGCCTAACGGCGCGCTGAAGAATCTAATGCAGGCCAATCTTGGCAACATCACTTACGCGCCCGGGGACATCGACATGCGGAATTTCAAGGGCCTCAGCAAGAAGCCGTTTGTGCCGCTGGCCGACGTGCCGGACTACGTCTGGAAGATGGGCCCGCGGAGAAATCACGAGCGCCCCAACCACTTTGCGGACATGGACCGCAAAGACTCGAAGAATCAGACGCTGCTCGATATCTGCCAGACCGCGCCGCAAAACGTGGCCGTGAATATCTGGCAGAGGTACTACGAGGATGTTGGCGACTCCGGCAAAGGTCTGCTGCCATTCCGCGTGTGGCAGTTCTTCGACGCCATGACTCAGTTCGCGCGGGTCGGCGAAACAGAGAAATTCCTCTGCGCGGCGGGTATTGTCTCGCACTACGTCGGCGACGCCTGCCAGCCCCTCCACATCTCCTATCTCCACGACGGCGATCCTGACCACCTTGACGGGAACGGGGACCCTCACGGAACGGGCGTCCACAGCGCGTACGAGGATGGCATGGTCAACGCGTACACTGAAGGGCTCTTGCAAAACGTGAATGGCAAGGCCGCTGGCATCCCGGCGTTCGCCGCCATCAACGACGGCCACGACGCCGCTGTCCGAACCGTCCAGTTGATGCAGGACACGTTTGACACAATCAAGCCCATGAGCATCGTGCAGGCGTTCGCGCCGATCGCCAGCGAAACAAAGAGCGACATCGCCGACGCCCTATGGAAACAGTTTGGCGACGACACGATCAAGGTAATGTCCACCGGCACCAAACTTCTCGCTTTCCTTTGGCAGGAGGCTTGGCGCGTCGGCAACGGCGAGAAAAATATCGGCAACCACGCCGCCGCCATCAATCAGGACAATCTCGTCAAACTATATGAGGACCAGGCGTTTATGACCTCATACACTCTCGATCAGGTCGGTCAGATCCTCGGAGGTGGCGTTGCGGCGGCCGCGGCCAGCGCCGGCGCAAATACCGGTGGAGGCCCCAGCCCTCGCGGCGGCGCGGGTGGCGGTGGGTCAAATCCCAGCGGCGGGAGACGCGGTGCGCATCGCGGCGGACTCCATCACGGCTCAGGCACAAAGCCCCACCCGCATGCCGGTGCCTCACACAGACGTTCTGCCAGTGAGCGCTTGCGTCTTGCTCGCGGGGCATCCCGCCGCCGAAAACCCTGATCCTCATGTTGTATCAGTCGATGAGACTTTGCGTCAGATTCGGGCGGGTTGAGACGCTTCGCTGTGAAACTCTTCAGGCATCGAGATTAACGTGGCTCCTCCAGGAGAAGGTTGAGAGCCTGCGGGAGTCCGCACGGGAACGATCATTGTGATTTTGGTGCCCTAAATGAACCGTCGAATTGGAACGCTCCTGCTCACGGTGCTTGCTGTTTCGATTCTGTTCAACCCAGCCGCATTCAACAGTCCTACTCCGAATCCTCCCCGAGAGGATTCCAGAAATACCAAGGAAAATCCTTCGTCACCGCAGCCGCCTCTACAGAATCGCGGTGGAGGCAAACTCATGTCCCCGGATTGCTTGCCCGCTTGCCCAGCTCAGGATCTTTTCGATGCGGTGCAGGATTTCTACGGCACAAGAGGCGATATTAGCGCCGATTCTCTGGAGCACCTAGGGGTTCCTTCCAAAGCGAGAGGTCACATGGACTTCGTGATCGCTATCGTCGCGGATCCGGTCCACACGCACCTGAGTCTCTTCTTTGACAGGACAATTGAAGCAATTCAACAGGGCGCCCAGGAGATGAACTATTTCTTTGCCCGAGCAACCATGCCCTGGGACAATCACCAGCATCCGGAATCTACGGACTGGCACCTTCGGGTCAGCCAAAAAGACTACGAAAGAGACAAATCCGCACAGCCCGGGTTAATGATTTTCCGTGAAAGAAACACCCTTCTACGCGCACTCTTCGTCTTCGTCGTGGGTGAAGCCCCAACCGGCGGTATCCACAAGGATCAATTTCATCACGCCCTTGAAGCCATCCGGATGATGGGGGAGACCGGGGAGTCGTTCGGAGGGGAGGAAACGTTGCGCATCCTGGGGCCAACGTTTTCTGGGTCACTGTATTCGCTTGCCGAGATTCTTGACAGCGAGTCCTCGCTCCGGTCCGTGCAAATTGTTGTCCACAGCGGGAGCGTCAGTAGTGGAAACACTGTAGATTGGTTTAGTGGCTGGTTCAATAAATATCGCGACAACCCAACCGCGTTGCCTTTCATGACCTTTCAAGAAAGCGATCAATACGCAATCGCAAGATTCATCGAATTCGCAAGACAGCAAGACTATGAAGCCAAATACATCGTGCTGTTATCGGAGGACGAAACTGCTTACGGCAGTCATCAGCGGGCGCAATCGGAACAAGAACCAACAGACGCCCAAGAGGATGAAGTTGTACACCTCTACTTCCCGCGCGATATTTCTCAACTGCGTAGTGCTTATCAGCAGGATCTTCTCAAAGCAGAGAGTGGGAGCGACAAGAGATTCACACCGCGTACAACTCTACCTTTGAACCTAGAAGACACGGGTAGCGATGATGATAGCGTTCCCTCTTACGCCCATCGTCAAACGCCCCTCTCGCAGGAAGCGGTCCTGCTCGGAATCGTCACCAATCTGAAGAGTCACCATGCGCAGTTCGTCGTGATCCGTGCCACAAATCCTTTGGACGAGTTATTCCTGAGCCGTTATCTGCGGGTGGCTTACCCTCAAGTACGTATCGTGACGATCGGCGCCGACCTGCTTTTTCAACGCGAGAAAGATGACGCACGCTTGCAAGGAATTTGGGCTCTAACTCCGTATCCACTTCTCCCCGGGGCGGATGATCTCATCGCCAGGCCAAGAGATCTTGGTAGCGAGTTCCACGCGGACCGTATATTTCCGAGCTCATTTTCTGCGGGGATTTATAATGCAATGCTCTCTCTGCTTCCCTCCCCGGTCACCTCTGGAAAAAGGGCAAGTCCTGGGGAGTTGTCAAGACAAGAGCGTGCTCAAGATCAGCGATCTCCTGCGGCGAAATATAGAGACTTGCCTGTTGCCCCTTACACACAATATGGTTGGCCGAACCTGGGGGGCGACAAAGACCCTGCTGCTGCTGTACTCGCCCCGCCGTTGTGGTTAGTTGTTTTGGGGCGAGACGGCTATTGGCCGCTGGCTTTGCTCGATAGTAGTCAATACTCCCTTGGGAGCCCACACATCCAGAGTAAACTTCATGCGATCAACGCGTTTCCGTCCTCGAAGACCTTCAAATTGACCGCGTCCCAGCCCTGGATCCTGTTCATCTGCGTCGTTATTGCGGTCGTGCTGACCTTCATCCTTTTGTGCTGGTATGGTTCGATCACTTCTCATTCAGAAGTTCTCGCAAGTTTTGCCAATTCACCCGACCGGGGTCGTACACACGGACTAGTCGTAGCAAGCATGCTTCTCCTGGCTGTGGTTTGCTCCTTGTTGTGGCCGTGGGAACGCTGGAGGGGGTACTACTTTCCCTCATTGTGGCGGTGGGGATTATGGATAGTCTTCCTCCTTCTTTTCGCTAGCTGCGTTGCAAACTTGTGGAAAAGGAAGGCGAAAATAGGTACGCCGGTTCTCGGAATTATCGTCCTGGGGACAGTTCCAGTCTTGTTCCACTTTTACAAGCTAGAGCCTGCGTCTTCTCAGAACCTGCTTCTATATCGTTCGTATCACATCACGTCGGGCGTGTCTCCCCTTTTGCCTTGCTATCTACTGGTGGCGGCGGGTCTCTGGTGGGCATGGTACAGTCTTGCAGGTCTGGTGCTGCTAGATGACCGCAGACCACTGTTGCCGGCAGAGCGGGTCCTGCCTTCAAAGCGGCCAGTCAAAAGGGGTTTCTTTCTGACTGTCCTTATCCACCTGATTGTTCGCTTGGATTCAAAGCAACCGAGCGATCTGAGTGATGAGGGCAACAGGAAACTGGTCGAAGTTCTCCGGTCCGCGTTTTCCAATTGGCAGGTTTGCCGGTGGATTGTTTTGCCCCCCGCCCTCGTGATACTCGGGAGCTTTTTGGTCGTCGATTGTCGCCATCCCCTACACAGCCTCGAAGGAGAGTGGTTTGACCTGGCTTATTTCGCGTTCCTCGCACTTGCTGTTTTTACACTGCTTTGTGATTTGCTAAGGCTAGCGGTGGCGTGGCTGCAATTCCGGCATCTTCTGAAAGCACTGGAGCGAATCCCCCTACGCCGCGGCTTTGACAGTCTAAAGGATTTCTCCTGGCGGCCAATCTGGCGTCTCGGCGGAGACGTATATCGGGTTTTCTTCCGAGCGAAGGAGAGCGCCCTTCATTTCGCAAACGCGCTCCAACTTCCTCAAAAACATTCGATACGGGATCAGGAAATGATTAAGAAGCTGAAAAAGCTTACCTGTGTCGACTTCGAGAGAGATGCGTCGGAAGTCTTTGATCATGCGGAAACATTCAGCAAACAACCGAGGCGTGCCGAGAAGCTTCAGGGCCTTTACAAACAACTCGCAGAGACATGCGGGTTCACCCTCCAGTGGCTGGAGACAAGATGGCAGGAGGAAAGGGAAAAGGAGGAAGAGAAGGAGAAAGGGAAGGAGAAAGAGAAAACGAAGGTGGGGACGACGGAATCTTCGGCAGCTGGATACCAGGAAACCATTGTTTCTCCCGGCGTGAAGTCTGCCGAGCGGTTTGTCTGCTTTATTTATCTAAACTTCATTCTAAGTGTGCTATTGCGGATGCGAACGCTCGTGTTCACAATAGGCGGGATGTATGTTCTTATTTTACTGTCAGTTAGCAGCTATCCGTTTGAACCCAGGCTGGCAATCCGATCGCTGATGGTCCTTCTTCTCTTCCTCATTCTTGGATGTGTTGCTTTCGTTTACGCCCAGATGCACCGTGATGCGACACTCAGCCGAATCACCCGCACGGAACCAGGCGAACTTGGCTTGGACTTCTGGGTCAGACTTGTCGGCTTCGCTGCCCTTCCACTGGTAAGCTTGCTTGCCGCTCAGTTTCCCGCAATCAATAACTTCCTGTTTTCTTGGTTGCAACCAGCACTTGATGCTGTGAGGTGACGCTTCGACGACTGAGTGCTTGTTTGAAATGCGGTCGGTCGAGAGTCGACTTTTCAACGAGCGAGAGGACGGCTCGGCCTTAGCGATTCTACGCACTGTGTGCTCTACTCGGTGATTTTGTTGCGTGAGCTATGGCCAGCTCCGCTGACTGACAGTCTCCGAAAACGAGGCAGCCATTGGCTTCTACAGGAGCACGAATGACATGCAAGACTCGGATGTGAAGAGTATTAAAGTCCTCGCCATCGATGGTGGGGGAATCCGCGGAATCATTCCATCGATCATTCTCAGTGAACTGCGGGCCAGGCTTGCTGGAGACCTGCATACAGTGTTTGACCTCATCTCGGGAACATCAACCGGAGGCATTATCGCCCTAGGAATTGCTACTCGCTGCAAATTTGACGGGCCGTACTCTCCCGACGAGCTCGTTGATCTCTACGTTCAGAACGGCCCAACTATCTTTCGCAAGAATTGGTTCACGTCCGTGAACCAGCTGATCCGCCCAAAGTATACTCCTGCATCGTTGGAGGACGTCCTCCAGCATTTTTTCCACGACACTGCCTTTTCTAGCGCTCTTATCCCTCTTCTAATATGCAGCTACGATCTGGAGTCGCAACTTCCCTTCTTCTTCAAGAGCCACCGAATCTCGGACGAACGTGAATACGACTGGAAGGTCACCACAATCGCGAGAGCAACGGCGGCGGCACCAACTTTCTTTCCGCCCCTCCACGTATCGAAAGACGGTAGGACATACACATTAGTCGATGGCGGCATCTTCGTTAACAACCCAGCGATGGCTGCTTACTCCGAAGCGCGCCGTCTCTACCCAAATGCAACGCGTTTTGTGATTGTTTCAGTAGGCACTGGGGACCGACAAGATCATATTGATTATGCCTCGGCGAGGAAGTGGGGACTGTTGGGGTGGGCACAGCAGATTGTGCCCGTTTTCATGGATAGTGTCTCAGAGGCGGTGGACTACGAACTGGGCTTGATCCCAGGGTGCAAGTACTATCGGCTTCAGGTTCCCAACTTGCGGCCGGCCTCGAATGAAATGGATGACGTGACCCCTGCAAACCTCGCAAGTCTTCAGGCTGTCGCCAGAAAATATGTTCAATCGCAGTCAGCAACCCTACAAGAACTGTGCTTGGAGTTAAAGACGGGGCGGGGAAGCGACATGCCCGGCATCGGTCGCAAGTCAACTTGACATGACGGGAAGCTGCTTTATCACAGACCATGGACCCTAATCAGCACGGACTTCGCGCTGAGGCTCCCTTGAAAATACATCTTCATTCCTCCACACCCGGTCTTGTCTTCAATAACTTGCAAGGATTGCACCTGCCTAGTCCGTTGGTCCTATCTCTGCCACTGGCCTCAAACCCGCGTCCGAAGCGGCTTTCCGCATACCGGATTGGCGTGGGCGACACCCCTTGTGACCGGACTGTGACCGGGAAAGCGTCGGCGCCGGGGGGCTTGGGCGGACTTCTCCCAGATCTTCTCAATCTGCCGCACCATGGCTTGCTTGTAGGCGGGCGAGAGGTGCGCGTATCGCTGGGTCATGGCGATGGACTTGTGCCCCAGGAGCTCCTTGAGGGCGTACAGGTCGCCCCCGTGCATCATCCACTGGGAGGCAAAGGTGTGGCGCAAGTCATGGAAGTGGAGGTCCGACAGGCCCGCTCGCTCACGGGCGTTGCGGAAGCCGTGCTGGATCCACCCCAACCGGCCGCCCTGGGCGTTCGGAAACACGTAGTCCGATCCCGCCATGCGCGGATAGTCGGCAAGCAGGTCGGTCAAAGTCGAATCTAAGGGAACGTGGCGTGACTCTCCATTTTTCGAATCCCGGATCACAATGAAGCCGGACCCGAAGTCCAGGTCTCTCCACTGGAGGCTTCGGATTTCACCGCTGCGCATACCCGTGTGCAAGGCCACCGTCACCATCGCGCGGAGGTGGGGCGCAATGGAGGACTCGAGTAAACGGTTGCATTCCTCGATCGACAGGTAGCGTAGCCGCGCATTGTTCTCCCGCAGAAACCTCAGCCCCTTCATCGGGCTTTCATCCAGCAGCTCCCACTCAACTGCCCGGTTGAACATGTGGCGCAGCCGGCAGAGGTAGCGGTTGACCGTTGAGGGCTTGTTGCGCTGGAGCCTGCCGCGCTGCCAGGCCTCGAGCTCCGCCCTTGTGATGTCGCTCAATAAGCGGCTGCCGAATTCCCGCACCCAGAACCTGACCCGAATTCGCTCACTGCTTGGCGATTTTAACAGGGCGGTCGCGCGCTCGAGATAGATCTCAGCGAAGTCCGCAAAGGACAGGCGGCACACCTTGCGGGCGTTGAAGTATCTGCCCTCGATAGCCTCGGTGAGTCGCTTGCGGAGAATCATCTCGGCAAGCTTCTTGCTGCCGCCGATCGCTTCGCGGTACCGCCGCCCGTCGACCGTGAACCCGATGGTCCAGGTTCCCGCACGCAGATAGACCGACCCTCGGCTAACTCTCCTCACGGCGCCCTCTCCTCTTTCCCTGCTTGGCCCAGCGCCACCGCAGCCCGTCCAAAGCAAGCTCGGCAACCTTTGGCGGCTTCACCAAGCCCACCTCCCACCTGGCCACGGTGTTGCGCCACACGCCCAGCAGCTCGGCCAGCTGCTGCTGCGTCAGGCTGAACTCAGTGCGGAATTGGACGAATTTGCTGCTCATTTTCATTTGCTACAAATTGTAGCACACCCGGGGCCAGCCTGTCAAGATTGACGGCCGCGCCAAAATTAATCACGGGAATACCTCCGCTTCCGGTCGGGCGCTGGCCGGGTCCAATCATCAAGTTCTTGAGCCTCAAATATGAGCCTGCGCCCTGCTCTCCGGAACGGGATCCGGTGTTGGCTCACGAGGGAATACAACGTCTTGGGTGCCAAGCGCAGCAGCTCCGCGGCCTCACGTACAGTCAGGAAGCGGCGCAGGATTGTGCCGCTACTGTTGTCCATTCTCACTTCCTCCTATTTGCCGTCCCTTGCTTTGTCTCCCGGGGGGGATTAACCCAGGGTCAACTTGCCAAGGTGGCAAGGGTCCGGCGTGGTGAGCCGGGGGTAGATCGGGTAGAGGAGGTAGATCTCCCCCCGTACGCCCCACTGCCCCGGGATGGATATCCCGCGCGGGTAGGGCTCTACCCGCTCTACCTCCTCTACCCTCATCCCCCCTCCAGCACATCCTTCCTGAGCTTGGCGACCGCTTCGTCCTCGTACCCCACCTCCGCGCACGCCCGTAGCAAGGTAGCGGGGGTAGAGGCCACCACGGTAAAACCGTGCGACTCCTTTGTCTCAAGACCCAGCTGCCTGGCGATGGCCCCGATCTTCTGAGGCCGTAATGTCACTCTTTGATTTTTGAAGATCGAGTCAGCCAGTTCGCTGAATCGGACGTTGCGGAAGCGCAGGCGGCCGTCGGGCAGCGAAAGGCACTCAACGAGCGCCCGCACCACTAAGCCGTCCTGCTCGATCGACTGCCCGGCCTTCAGCTCCGCTGTTGCCACCAGCAACAGATCCCGAATCTGCTCAGGGAAAACATCGTCCCCGCAGATCTGGGCGACGCTGAGCAGGGGTCTGTAAGTGTCGAATATCCGCGGCGCGACCTCAGGAGGCTGAGCGACCTCCACCGGTTCAAAAGTCAGCTCGTTCATCAACTCTCGTCCCTTCACAATCCATGCATCTCCTTCGCGAAACTCTAAGTAGTCCCGGCTGGTATCGGGCCGGAAGCGCACAAAGACGCTGCGGCTGTCGAGTGCCGGATCTCCGGACGGGAGCCGCCGATGAATCGCGGTCGCACCGGGGAAGAACACTGTCGCAGTCTTGAATCCATGACCTTTGGGGCCAGCAGGCACCTTTAGCGCAGCTCTAGCCGTTTTGCGGTGGTAGCGGTCAGACAGCATCCGCTCGAACAACTCATCGTCCTTCCAGGCATAATCCCCCTCTTCGATGAGGGCGGTGCCGTCGCGGGAAGCGACCAACTCGTCCCTAATGGCCGGCTGCGTCATAGCGCGAAGACTGAAGGTGTTCGGACGGTAAGCGAAAGCCTCGATGACAAGTAACGTCTTGCTCTTGCCTGTGCCCGGAGGTCCCTTCAACACGAGCAGGGGAAAGCTGTTCACGTAAGGAAGCGAGTGTGTTGCGAGAGTCCAGTAGACGACTAATTTGCGGCCAATCTCGTCCAGGCCGGTGAGCAAGAACAGGGCGGTGTCCATCCACGACGCTGCTTCAGAGAGTTGCAAGCCCAAAACGGACAGGACTCTTCCCGTGCGAAGACGCGCTCCGTGCTTATCGACCCGGCTCTCTTTCAGCTGGTTGCACTCGCCCTCACCAGCCTTCATTCTCGTTTTCCTCGCGGCGCCAGGACTCAAGATCCAGGCCGGCGTTCTGCAGTAGCCGGCCATTCTTCATGTCGTTCCAATACAAAAATTCCACCAGCGCTCTTCGTACATTCGAGTCCCGGATCCGCCCCTCGAACCATTTCAGAGAGTCCTCCCGGCACGAGTCACACGATTCGAGCAAAACCATTGCGTCGTAAACCAGATCGCAGAGCGCGTCGAAATCCTGGTACAGGAATCGGAGCTCGTCATTCGCCGCATCTAGGGCCGCGTCAGCCATCATTAGCTCGGTCCGAAGTGAATCCAGCGTTTCCATTTCATCACTCATTTTTTTCCTCCAGTCGGTCATTGGCTTTGGAATGCCAACAGAACCACATCGTGAGTGAATATCTGACGGAGCCGTCGATTGGGTCGAGCCAACGAAGGGCCTGATTTCTTGCGGGACTCGGTTCCGCGGTCGGTACTTGGTTAACTAGCGGAGGGGATTAGGGTTGAGGTGTACGTTGGCGTTCCATCCATCCATAGAATGTGGGAGGCTTTTCGCCTGATTGGAGGAGGCCGCAAGAAGCTATGTAGTCCCTGATCCTATTCTGGATGTCCTGGTAAAGCTGGACATTCCGGCTCTTAAAGCTTTCAAAATTCTTGCGCAGCAATTGAGCGTCGGTGGATTTCCCCGGGGAACCTGCGGCAACCCGGCCAGCTTCGATCAATTCAGCTAGCTCTTCCCAGGAAGGCTTCGTTCCCGTGACTGTTTCAATGTAGGTGATCAACTGGGCGAGGTAGATGGACCGTCCCACCCGTCTCATACTCATTTCCGGACGTAGCTGGGACACGAGCCATTTCGTCCAACTGGCATATGATCTAAGTTCATTCGGTAGCCGAAGGAGAAAATCCGGGGTGAAGGCGCCCTGTCCAGTTCCGCCGTCCTTGAAGTCCATCCGCGCCGTGAGGCGTTCCCGAAGCCAGTCTTCGAACCGCTCTGCCCGCGTCATGGGTGTCCCGAGGACGTCTTCCAAGGTGTCAGCCGTCCGGGTCAATCTTCCGGCAACTCCGGCGAGGCCGCCGAGGGCAAGATCGCGCGCTCGCTTGCGATCCCGGAAGACCAGAGCTGGTCCGCCCTGGTAAGCGTACAGAAAGCCGAGAAGGTTGGCCTGAGTACATCCCTTGGTCTCGAGATCCTTCAATGCCTCCCTTGCAGAGTCATTGGTTCGCAGATTCTGTTTCAGACCCTGAAGCCACTTCTTCTGAGCGTTCCTGCCGGTTGTGATTCTCATTGTTTTCGATGGGATCGGTAAATCCCCCGGCTCAATGGGTCTGGAGGAAATCTTCTCTGAGTGAATTCCGAACCTTGTCAAGAGGGAAGACAACACGGTTCTGGCGGAGGTCTTGCAAGAGCTGACTTGCAAGAAGGAACTCAGCTTTCGCTGCGGGAATGTATTTACTCTGAGGGGTCACAACGCAATCAGACCCGGTCCAAATGATAAATACTTCAAATGTGTACATATCGTTGGGCGTTAGGTCCTCAACCTTGAGAGATGGAACTGCCGGACTTTCAGCTGGACGGGGCATGAACAGGATACCTTTGACCATTTTCTCGTGTCCCGAGAGTTTGATCGGAGTTGCAGGACTTTCAATCGCACTGAAAGCTTCTGCCTTTCCAGGCATCGCGCGGAGGTACGAGGTGATGTCCAGGAAGAATGCTGGAAAGAACGCCCATCTTGTATTTGTTGCCTTGGACTGAAGCCTCAAAGCTACATCACCGATGCAACCTGATTGGGCACCAGAATTAGATATGGACAAAGGAAGCCCAACACTCACTGTACCTGCACTCAGGCCAAAGGCGGGCGTCCCGAAAGATACGGCCGGACTAAAGGGAGAATGGCTTTCCCTATATACGCTGCAGGCTGCGAACCAAGCTGCGGCAGCAGAGGCCACCGCTGCAACTACACCAACAATCTTGAGCAGCTTAATTAAGGTTTGCATTCAAACTCCGTTCAAACACATATGATCGTATTGTCAAACCTGTAGCAAATCGATTGGTCTACGTAGGCAACGGGAAACGCTACAGGGCTCGCCTCTGTGACCTTTGCTGGCAGCGTGCGGAGGGTTTCTCCCTTTTGGTCTTGAAACTTGGCTTTCCAATCTCCTTTCTCCCGGCCCACCCAGACGGTATATGAACCCGGCCCCAAGTTTAGCCTTACTGAGCCGGTCGAAAGATAGATGGCCCCGACGACTTTCCCTGCTTCTAGCTCTTTGATATTTCTAACTGGGCTTTCAAGCGTGGGTACCGCGACGATGCTTACCACCCTTTCGAACGCAAAAATTCTCCGATTCTCAAACGTCGCAAACTTCGAGCTTGAAAACCTCACGAAGTCACCGTCTGCTTTCCACTTGAAAATCAGGGGGCTAGGGGCCTGCTGGGGCAACGATTTCTGGGCGTAGAGGGCAGTGATTAGAAGTACAGACGCAATGCCAGCAAAAAGTGAGAAAAATCTCTGCTTCAGCATATTTGCCTCCCCTCTCTGATCGGGCGAAATCGGCGAGACTCGATGGCGCGCATAGTACTCTTGCATTAAGTTCAAGGTCAAGGTAACTTGCGACCGCCTGCCAAACGCGATGCCTCTCCGGCATGGGGGCATTGCGTACTGGTGCCGCTGGAAAGTGTAGACAGCCCCTGCGGGAAGGTCTGACTAGCTGACCGTAGCACCACCTAGCGCGGTTTACTCCAGAAAAACCGCAGCGTACATTTCTCCGCGCTTCAAGACTTTGAATTGTTGCATCTGAGTGGCGTAGATTCGTCAGTAGCGCCGGAAGGAACCAGGAAGATTGCCAAGCCTGTCGACTCTCATTCGCCTAACCTGCCCAACCTGTGCTCACAGCTTCGAGCAAACTGCGGTCGAGCTGGTGGTCTTCAGCGCAGGAGCGGAGCAATTCCCGAAATCGATCACAGTGGACAGGTCAGCGCTAGTGGAAGGCTAGATAGGGTCAGAGAGTCGAGTCCGATTAGGTGCGTATACGAGCAACTTACGGCGGCAGGCCGATGCGGCGCAGCAGGTCCTGGAAGCGCGGGTCGGAGCGCAGGGGATCGTAGAGAGGGCCCACCTTCAGGAGCTCCAGTCCGCTGGCGTGCTCCTGGTAGGCCTTTTCGAGCCAGGCGATGGCTTGCTCATTATCTCCGAGCCGCACGTACTGATCCGCGATAGTCATCGGAGAGACATAGCGGGTCTTTGCTCTTTCCTTTAACAGGGCGATCCGTCCGGAAACGGCCCGGCGATAGCTGGCCTCGTCGGTGACGCCTTCATAGAGCGCCGCGGCTTCCCGCTCGTTTATCAGCGGCAGGTACTTCTGCAACTCGGCGGCCGCTTCCCGGTACATGCGTTTGCGCACATAAGCCCCAGCTAGATCGGAATGCGCGGACACAAAGTTCGGGTCCATCTCCACGATCTTGCGGTACTCCTCGATGGCCCGGTCGAAGTCATGCATGTCCTCGTAGAGGTTGCCGACCGCGACCTGAATTATGAGCGAAAGGGGGTCAAGGCCGCGTGCGATTTCGATCTGCTGCCGGGCTTCTTCGAACCGACCCAGTTTATCCAGTAGTTCCCCGTACGTACGCCCCAAAAGCTAAAAAAGATTCCCAGCACTACCGGGAAGAAAATCGATGCCAAGATGGGCACCTTGGCTGTGCGCTTCATGAAGTATGGCTGCAAAAGAAATCCATCGGTCACTGCGATCAGGGCATACAAAATCAGCACATACACGAGCCGTTCCAAACCACCTGTGATGGTCGCGGTAATCGCTGGTCCAATTAGCGCGAAAACCGGCCCGAGGTTTGGGACGAACTGAAACATTCCACCTAGTAAGGCCCAGAACGGTGCCCAGGGCACACGAATGATCAGCAGTCCAACTAGCCAGATTGCGCCCACGGCCAGAGCATCATAACTCTGCGCGATGAACCAGCGCCGCAGCGCGTGATGGCCTGCATCAGAAACATGTTCCGCTCGCTGGCACGTATGGCATCAAGGGAGTCCCACAAGGGGATATAATGCGTCCGATTGGGCCCGCCGGAGGGACAAGGCGCAAGTGGAATCCCTGCCGCCGAGGCTGAACTGCTAGAAGGGGTCATTGTGGGCCTGCAAATCTCAATCCGAGAATCCGGCGACGTCACCATTCTGGACCTTCAGGGAGGAGCGACGATCGGCGTTGACAGCGATCTGCTGCGCAGTCATCTACAAAAGCTGGTCGCCAACGGTGTACGCAAGCTGTTGCTGAACCTGGCAGACCTGACGCAGGTGGATAGTTCGAGCATCGGCACCATCGCAGGGACGTATGTTTCCCTTAGGCGTCAGGGCGGTAGCCTGAAATTGCTCCGTCCATGCGGCCGGGTGCGGGTGGTGCTGGGGGTGATGCGTTTGCTAGACATTATCCCCACATTTGAGGACGAGACCCAAGCGTTGGCCAGCTTCCGGCCGCGGGGCTGAACTTCGTGACGCAGCCAAGTCAACAGAGGGTAGGCTCCCTGAGCTCCTGCCAGAAGAGTTTCCTTTTGACGTGGTACCTAGGGCACCTGGCAAGAACTCAAGCACTCGCATCTTAGTGCGTGTCGCAAGGGTTCAACCGAGGATTACTTCACAGGTCTCAGCCGCTTACAGGAGCGGCCGGCGAGAGGTTCTTAAGAGCGGGACTGCTAACCGTGACGCGCCCAACAGCCGGTAAATGCTCGAATATCGGATTCTCTGTCGGCAAGCCTAGGGTCTGCGAATGATGTTGAGCCATAGGTGCGCAATCCACTCGCGATCCTCGCTCCCAGGGTTGGTTGGATTCAAAAGGTGGCCGAGGCCGTGCTCGGACCATCAGTCCTCCTTATTGTTCACGGCCTCCCGAAGCAGGACCGGAGCGCCATTCTCGCCCAGCAGAAAGAGCGCATAACGCTTCGCTGAGATCGCCAGACAGTAAAGCTGTCGCTGCGTGCCGGTTGTCGGGTCGAAGTTGTCATCCTCGATTTTAAGGATGGACCTTGGTATGGCGCCGCGATCGTATGGGCTGAGCGCAGCAAACCGCTCCGATATCTTGTTAACCTGCTCCAAAGATAATGCTACCGCACACCGGTGGTACCTCTCGGCCATCTACAACGCTTGCTCGTCCAACTTCGAAGAATAAGTGCAGCGAGTTGCGGAAGCGCGCAACGCCTTCAAACTGCCTGCCCCTTTGAAATTCTGCAGGGGAAGAACTTCACTATCCATCCGAATTGCTCAAACACTCGCAGTGCGAAACTGGGCCAAGAGGCAACTACATGCGAAAAAGGTTATCTTTTAGGCGAGCCTTGTTCAAGCTGATAGCCAAACCTGCGCGCCCACTACGCAGCCACCTCCAGCTTACTCCTGAACTGGAGAGGCCGGTGTTTCGGAGTTGCGGGACGGCTGAGTGCGGCCGAGATCGCAAATTGTCAAGAAATCTTAATAATGACATCTGTGACATCGTCTCGCTGAGGTTCGTCACCTGCAAACGCCCGAGCGGCACGATATATGCCTTCAGCGAGGTCGCGAGCTGAATCATGCCGATGGTCACGCACGTATTCGAGAACTCCGTCGGTGCCGAACTCCACGTCTTCCGAGGCTATCGTCTCAGGGACGCCGTCCGTCAGCAAAATCACAAGCTGCTGGGGCGTCAAGGGGAGTGCGGAGGTCACAAACTGAGAATCATCGAACAGTCCCAGCGGCGGGCCCGAGCTTTCGAGCACACTCTCGATCTTGCCGGAGCCATTCATCAGGAAACCTGGAATGTGTCCGGCGCTCGCATAGGACAAGGAGCCATTCGGCCCATCCAGACAAACCAGCAACAAGGTGACGAACCGATCGTCCTCTAGGTGGTCTGCAATAAGCATGTGGTTGACGCTGCTCAGGATCTTCGCCAAATCCGTTTCGACCTGGGAGAATGAGCGCACGTAAGCGCGGGTCAGCGCCATTACAAGCGCAGAACCCAGGCCATGTCCACTGACATCGCCAACGCCGATGCAAATGCGGCCGTCCGCCATTGAGAACAAGTCCAGGTAGTCGCCGCCTGTCTCCCGGGCGGGGTATGCCACGCTAGCAATATCAAAGCCGGGGACGCAAATCGCTGTGCCGGTGTAGAACCGCTGCTGTACTTCGCGCCCCAGGCGTAACTCAAGTTCCTCTTCCTGCTGTTTGCGGAACTCCGTAATGTCCTTGAGCACGGAAACAAAATGGGTGATGGCGTCTGCGCTGTCCTTAATCGGGGTTATTGTCTGCTCGGTCCAGTACAGTTCGCCAGATTTCTTGCGGTTCACGAGCGTTCCGCGGAAGGTCCCGCCTTCCAGAATCTGGTCCCATAGGCGGCTGTAGAACTCCTTGTCATGAAGACCGGACTTTAAGATCCTGGGCGTCTTACCAACGGCTTCCGCACGACCGTAACCCGTAGTGGCCTCAAACGCTGGATTCACATACTGAATCGTGCCCTCGCGGTCGGTGATCACGACACTATCGGCCGTCTGTTCCACTGCCCGGGAAAGCAAGCTAATCATTTCCCGCGAGCGGCACGCTTCCGCTTCAGTGCGCTTCTGCTCCGTTATATCGCTGACCATTGCAAGCGCGCCTTCGAAGTCGCCATCCTCACCGATAATCGGCGATGTCGCGACCCGCGCCCACAACACTGACCCGTCCTTCTTGCGATATCGGGTTTCCTGTTCACTGACACCCCGGCGGCGCTGCAGATCGGACCGTTTCTGCTCGATGCCACTCTCGAACAAGAAATCAAAGACCGGCCTGCCGAGCATTTCCTCGACGGTATATCCGAGCAGTTCAGCCATGCGGCGGTTGACGAAGGATGTGATGAAGTTGGTATCCACTTTCCAGATGCCTTCGTAAGCGGTCTCCACGATGCCGCGATAACTCTTTTCGCTTCGCTCGAGTGCCTCGTGTGTACTCTGCTGACGTATTAGTTGCGCTCTCTCCGCGATCACGGCCGCCAAAACCATGCCCGAGACCGAAGTGACGCCGAGAAATGACTGCAGAAGTGTTGCATTTTGGAGGGCCTTGCCTTTTATGAACGGGTCGAAGCCATGTACTGTTCCCCACACGGTGATGGCAGAGATCAAGAAGCTCACGATTGCTGCCCCCGGCGCCTCGAACCGTAAAGCCCCCCAGAGCACGAAAGGAAAAACGCCGAACGCGAACACGTCGGCACGCATTAGTCCAAGCCGCGGATCAAAGATCACCAACGCGCTGCCGACAGCTCCGAGTAACAGGCACGCGAATTCGACCAATCGGCGGTCTTCCCGGATTGACATAAGCCCAGTGAAGGTCAGCACGAGCGGGGTAACGATCAACACACCCATGGCGTCACCCAACCACCACATCAGCCACGCAGATGCGAAACCAGACCAGGCATTTACGCCGGCGAGGAACAAAACGCCAGCTCCGACAGTCGCACTTACCGCAGTGCCACACCCCGCGCCAAGAATGGTCATTCCGAGTACATCTCGAAGCCGAGTGAGGGAAGGCTGAAATCTCGGGAGCTGCCGCAGAAACGAAGCGCCGCATAGCGGCCCAACGGTGTTACCCAAGGCGATTCCGACCGCGGCGAGATGCGGGATCCCGGTGAAGAAATTTACGATGAACGCGCCCAAGGCGACTGCCGGCCAGATGCGATGGCCGAGGATGACCATGGCGGCCAACGCTACTCCTGCTGGCGGCCACAGGGGAGAGATGTTTCCGCTTGTAAATGGGACAGCCAGCCCGATTTCGCCAGCCAGTATGTAAGCGGCAAGAACGCAGACCAATTCCCAGGTCCGACGGCGCTTGCCATGACTCTGAAGGAGGTTCAGGCGTGTTTCGGAACTCGAATAGGCAGTGCGTGCCGCCGCATTCATCCGAGATTTCCTTTTTGACCTCGAAAGGGCAAAGATTGTACACGTGGTTTGCCCTTCTGCACGTTAGTTCTTAACCGGAATTTCAGTTTTGAGCTCCCCGTTGGCGTGAAAGCCTAGTCTTCCTGCCCCATCGTGTCAACCGCAAGTCGCGTTGGCCCCTTGGGGTGGTAGCCGACGCCTACGGGCTCGCGCAGCGGCAACACCCGAGCGCACCCGCTCACGAATCAGCTCCTGCTCGAACTCGCGATGCTCGCGAAGATGCCGAACGCCGGGGCTGGGCCGTTCGGTGTGGAAGTGCCCGCGCACGCGATTCGCTCCCCCCAGCGCCCTGCCCGCCCGTGGTCCCGCTGGGGCGGTAGAGTGTAGCACTTTTCCCCTTCGTATAGCCTGCCCCCACATGCATTTGACCCGTGTTTGCGGCGCTCCTACACCCGACGCCGCTCGCCAACAGGGTGTAGCCGAATCGCTCCCTACGTGTTCTAACCCCGTCAACGCAAACGGATGCTGCTCAGCATAGATTAGAGTATTTGTGACGCGGCTGTGACGAGAAGAGGGCGAAAGTAGGGGATATAGACGGTAACAGCGGGAAATTGCTAATTCTTGGAAATCGCGTTGGACGCACTCCAGAGCAATTCAGGGATATCAATAGGAATTCGAATTTATCGGCTCATAATCCGTTGGTCCCAGGTTCGAATCCTGGCGGGCCCACTATTTGTTTTCAGTGAGTTAGCTTGAGTGTCTGCATCCGCGCTCGCGTCACTGTGCCCATTTTTGTGCCCTGTCTCCATCAAAATTGGCTCGATTGAGGGCTGTTCGAGCGCCTGAATCGCAGCCTGCTTTGTCTGCGAGCGGATGTGGCTGTAGCGTTCGAGCATTTGACGGCTGACGTGTCCCGCGAGCGCCTTGATCGTCTGCTCGCTTACGCTTGGATTCTCGGCCAGCCGCGAGATGAACGTGTGCCGCATATCGTGGGGCCTGTAGCGCACGCCAGCGGCTTTGCAGGCAATTCGCCACGCCTTGCGCCAGGAACCCATCGGACGGTTGAGATCAACATCGTAGAGGGCCGGCAGGCGCGAGTTTCCCGCCAAGCCCACCTTGTGGTACGGGAAGAGAAAGCTATCCGGCCCGGCATCGGGGAATCGTTCGAGCCACAACGAAAGGCAAGCGCAGACGCGGCGAGAGAGCGGAATCACGCGGCCTGTGCCTGCCGCCGTCTTGCTCTTCGACACGGTTATTTCGCCGCGTTGAATCGCCCCGTCCTTCCAGGCGAGAGACAAATCTTTGCGACGGAGGGCTTGTGTCTCTCCCAAACGCATTCCGGTATCGAGTGAGATCACAACGAGGGGGAGAAGCGCCGGGGATCGGCTTTGACTGGCCGCCGCAAGGAGCTTTGCTTCATCTTCGGGCGGAATGGCGCGGCCTATGTCGTGGCGCTCCGGCAGAGCTTTCACGCAGTCTGCAATCGGCCCCCAAAGGCCAAACTGTCGCAGGATGCCGCGCAACGCGCCGGTTTCGTTCTGTCCTTGCACACGATGTAATAGATCATGTCCAGATAACGCACCTTCTTCAAGTCATCCTCATAGTTACGAACAGTTCGCCGCAGCGGCGCGATCCCGCCTTCCTTCGGACCCACAGCTTTGTCGCATCAGCTCCACGATCGAGTGTGCACCGGCGACTTCGATATTTTCTTCGCCCGATCCTGTCGCGCCGGCCGATCCCACGTTCTGTTGTCCTGCGACCTGGCCTAAGCTCTCCCTTTTTGACTAATCCCGCGCACCTTTGCAGTCACTCCGCTCATCTCGCTGCGGGCAGGATGACGGGCTCGGCATTCCTGCTCCAGCCCTTCATGATGATTTTGCCATCCGCTCGGACGGTGCCGGTCATCATGCCGGGTGTGTTGAACGGCGTGGCAACATTACCCTGCCTGTCGAGCGCAATCACGCCGCCGTCGCCGTGCTGCTCCACGAGCTCTTTCATCACCACGTCATTCGCCGCCTGCTCGAGCGACACATGCAAGTAGCGCACCCGCTCGCAGATATCCGCTGCTACGACGTTGCGCATGAAAAACTCGCCCGTTCCGGTCCCCGATACTCCGCAGCTCTGGTTGTTCGCGTAGGTCCCCGCGCCTATGATGGGAGAATCCCCCACGCGTCCCGGCATTTTCATCACCGTCCCGCCCGTGGAGGTGCCGGCGGCGAGATTCCCCGCTTGGTCCAGCGCCACCACGCCCACGGTCCCATGCGCTTCGTCACGGAGCAGCGCCGACAATTTCTTCTTCTCTTCGGCCGACTTGGCATTGTTGTAACGCTCCCATTCGCGTTCGTTGTAGAAGTAATAGGGCGAGACCAACTCGACCCCTTGCGACTTCGCAAAATCCTCAGCGCCCCCGCTCACCAGCAGAACGTGTGGCGTTTTCTCCATCACCAGCCGCGCCAAGTGGATAGGATTCGCAATGTGCCGGACGGATGCGACCGACCCGGCACTGAGCGTGCGCCCATCCATGATCGCCGCGTCCAGCTCAGGGACTCCCTCACGCGTGTAATAACCGCCGCGCCCTGCATCAAACAGCCCAGAATCTTCCATCACGCGAATCGTAGCTTCCACTGCGTCGAGGCTGGTGCCACCGCGAGCGAGAATCCCATAGCCGGTTTGTATCGCCTTGACCATTGCGGCGCGCCGCACTTCGATCTGCTCGGGTGTCATTCTGCTGTAGTCTGCCGCGCCACCGTGCGCCACCAGAACGAAATTTAAACCTGCTGGTGCCGCCAGGCCGGCCTTTGCGCCGCCCGCAGAACGAGCGTGATGCGCGACAATAAACGCAGCAACGACGCCGAAAAGAAAGAGTGAGCAGAACCGGATCGTCTTCATCTCAACCTCCCCGGAACGATTAAGACCTCTTCGAGCACCTCCGCGTTGGACGCGGAATTTCTTGCACCCTTCTCCACGATAAACTGCTGCCGTGCAAGGCCTCTCTGAACAAGGACCTGCACGAACGCTTTCGCTGCGTGAGATGGTACCGCACCCTCCTTCACTAGGTGCATGAGGAGTTAAGCCACGATCATATGGAGGGGACCCCCGGTCTCGCCGCACACAGATATCCCGAAAACTTCCGGTCAGGCGCACCAAAGGAGGTTTGGTGCGGCCTCGGATGGGGTCGGGTGGGCGAGTTCGAACCGCAAACCTCCCTCCTGTTTCAATTCTCTAAACGATGTGGGAGAGGATGAGAAGAAGTGAGAGTTGCAAGAGCTCAAGGCACTAGCTCAGTTTCTCGCCCCATGCAGTGGGATTGAGTTGTACGGCCTTGCTGCCACTTGCACCCCCTAGCATGTTAGGGTTACGGCACAAAGTACGTCACAAGTTCGCGGAGTTTAGGCTTCCTGCTTGGAAAACAATCGCCCATAAGGAATCTCTTCAGCCCCGATAGACATGCCAAAATCCGAAAATCTGTCTGCCAAGCCTGCCATCTGCACCCCCTACGGCCTTCTTCTTGTTCGAGCCTCAATCAAGGGGAGCATTGAGTTGGCTCGCTCTTGTGGCAGCGAAGAAGCCCGATTGTGGTTCTGGTGCTTGCCTTGAGAGTTGACTTGCCGGGCTTGCACACCCTAGCATGGCTCGCAGGAATTGACGAATTGACTGGCATCACCTCCACGCTAGAAGCCAGAGTTGAGCAAGCGCAATCGCTAGAAGAGGTACGAAAAAGGGATCTCTACTGTGGCGATCGTGTGCTGGTCACTACCAGGAATTCGCTTTATACGATCTGGGTGCTCGGCGATGGGCGCTACTGGGTTTGGG
>Ga0207646_10000111_pt1 | contig 112089 bp, 107 predicted proteins | sample KBSK5502metaG_FD_184343 | JGI IMG/M metagenome (GOLD analysis project Ga0207646, IMG submission 184343) | Corn, switchgrass and miscanthus rhizosphere microbial communities from Kellogg Biological Station, Michigan, USA - KBS K5-50-2 metaG... | ecosystem: Host-associated > Plants > Roots >... | reverse complement strand
TCGGCTCTAGGGCCCGCAGCATGCGTCGCACCACATCCCGAAGCTCGAGTAGATCCGGCTCACGCCGCGGTTCGTCATCGCGCTCCAAACGGAGCAAGCGCGCCGCGCGCCCACGTCTGAGCTCGCTCCAGGTCCGGGAAATCCTCGGCGTCCTGTTCATCCTCGCCGCGCTGCTTGGTGTCCTCGGCATCCTGAGCCACGCCGATTCCATCCTCGGCGCGATTCGCGACGGCATGCTCAAGGCTTTCGGGGTCGCATGGGTCGTGCCGGTGGTCGCGGCGATAGGGCTCGGCGCCTACCTGCTCTGGCCCAAGGCCCCGCGGCCGCGGATGATCGACGTCGTCGCCGGAGTCGTCGCGGTTGGTTCGCTGGTCGGCCTCTTCGGCCTGGCCGCGCACGCGGGCGGAACGGTGGGACGCAACATCGACGCCGCGCTGGCCGGCCTTTTCACCGACGTCGGCGCGTGGGCGCTGCTGATCGCCGGCTTGGTCATCGGCCTGATCGTCACAGTGCACTTCAGCCCGGGCGCCCTGGTCGCGTCCGCGTTCAGTGCTGCGAGCGCCGCCCGCGCGGAGGGCGCCCGGATGCGCAACCTGGTCGCGGCGCCAACCGCCGAAAAGACAAGACCCGCCAAGGCGGTCGCCACCTCGTCCGATCAGCTCACGCGCTCGGCGGCCAGCTTCGCGACCGCACCCGCGCCGAAGGAGCAGCCCAGCCTATGGGAGATCGACGAGCCGGACCCGGTCGCGGAGAGAACGCCCGAACCGCAAGCCGAGCCTGTCGAGGAACGCCCGCAGCTCGCGCCCGTTATGCGCGTCGTCGCCGAGCCCGAGGACGACCTGCCCGAGATCGAATGGAAGCTGCCCGCGATCACGCTTCTCGATACCGTCACGGCGCGCCGCGAGCGGATGGCTGACGAGATCAAGCGCAACGTCAAGGTCATCGAGAGCACGCTGCAGCAGTTCGGCGTCGAAGCGAAGGTCATCGGCGTCAACCCCGGCCCAGCGGTGACGCAGTACGAGATCCAGCCCGGTCCGGGCGTGCAGGTCAAGCGCATCACCGCCCTGCAGAACGACCTCTCACTTGCCCTTGCGGCCGCCCCGCTGCGCATCGAGGCGCCGATCCCCGGCAAGTCCGCGGTGGGCATCGAGGTGCCCAACAAGTCCGCGAGCCTGGTCACGATCCGCGAGGTCATCGAAACCGCCGCGTTCCGCGCAGGCACCAACGTCCTCGCGCTCGGCCTGGGCAACGACGTCTCCGGCCAGTCGATCGTCGCCGACCTCACGCGGATGCCGCACCTGCTCATCGCCGGGGCCACGGGCCAGGGCAAGAGCGTCTGCATCAACGCGCTGATCACGAGCCTGCTGTTCCAGGTCACGCCCGACCACCTCCGCATGCTGCTCATCGACCCCAAACGAGTCGAGCTGACCGGCTACAACGGCCTGCCGCACCTGGCGCTGCCGGTGCTTGTGGAGTCGCACCAGGCTGCCGCCGCGCTGCGCTGGGCGGTGGCTGAGATGGACCGCCGCTACAAGCTCTTCTCAGCCGAAGGGGTACGCAACATCGCCGCGTACAACGACAAGGCGGCGCAGAAGCTCGCGCGCTCGCTTCCCTACGTCGTGATCGTCATCGACGAGCTCGCCGACCTGATGATGGTCGCGGCAGGCGAGATCGAGGAGCTGATCTGCCGCATCGCGCAGCTCGCGCGCGCCGTGGGCATCCACCTGATCATCGCGACGCAGCGCCCGTCGACCGACATCATCACCGGCCTGATCAAGGCCAACATCCCCTCGCGCATCGCGTTCGCGGTGGGTTCGCAGGTGGACAGCCGCGTCATCCTCGACTCCGGCGGTGCGGAGAAGCTGCTCGGCCGCGGCGACATGCTCTACCAGCCCGTCGACGCCGGCAAGCCGACCCGCATCCAGGGTGCGTTCGTGAGCGACCAGGAGGTGGAGGGCGTCGTCAACTTCTGGAAGTCGCAGGGGGGTCCTCGCTACATGGAGGAGATCCTCGAGGAAAACGCGGTCTCGGACTGGGATGGCGATCGCCGCGAGGAGCGCAAGCTCGACCCGCTGTTCGCCCGCTCGGCGCGCGCGGTCGCGGCGGAAGGCGCCGCGTCGGTCTCGCTCGTGCAGCGCAAGTTCAACGTCGGCTACTCACGCGCGGGCCGAATCGTCGACCAGCTGGCGGAGCACCGCGTGATCGGCGGGTACCAGGGGTCGAAGTCGCGTGAGGTGTTGATGACGCTGCCCGACGTCGACGACCTGCTGGAACGGCTGGGGATCGAGTAGAGCGCACACTTTCTCTGGGATGAACATCCCCAACGCGCTCACCATCAGCCGGCTGGTCGCCATCCCGATCTTGATGGCGCTCCTGCTCATCAGCTTTCCAGGCCACGACCAGCTCGCAGCGCTGCTGTTCATCGCCTTCTCATTCACGGATACGCTCGACGGCCAGCTCGCAAGGCGCAGCGGCAGGGTCAGCGACCTCGGCAAGTTCCTCGACCCGCTCGCCGACAAGCTCTTCGTCCTCGCGGTGCTGATCGTCCTGGTCCAGGAGGGCCTGGTGGCGGCGTGGGTCGTCATCGTCATCTTCTCGCGCGAGCTGATCATCACCATCCTTCGCTCGGTGGCCGCGAGCCAGGGCCGGATCATCGCGGCCGCTCCCCTGGGCAAGACCAAGACCGTCACCCAGATGAGCGCGGTCACTCTGCTCATCCTTCAGCGGCCCTACCACGTGCTGGTCCCGCTGGCCGGCGTCGCGGTCGCCGTGGCGGTGGTATTCACACTGTGGAGCGGCCTCGACTACCTGTGGCGATTCCGCTACCTGATTGCCCCGTTCGACACGTCGCGTATGCGCGCCGCTGTCGGAGGAGGTGCGCCCGAGGCGTCGCCGGCAGAGCTCGCCGATGTGCTGCGCGGAACCGGCATGACGGTCGCCGTCGCCGAGTCGATCACGGGCGGCATGATCGGGTCGCTCATCACCGACCAGCCAGGGAGCTCGGCTTATTTCGCGGGCGGTGTGATCGCTTATTCGAACGACGTCAAGCGCGAGCAGCTGGGAGTCGCGGCTTCACTTTTTGACAGCGTCGGCGCCGTCAGCCGCGAGGTGGGGGAGGCGATGGCGCAAGGCGTGCGCTCTCGGCTCGGCACGAGCCTGGGCGTCGGGGTCACGGGGATCGCCGGCCCCGACGCGGACGGGACGAGCAAGCCGGTGGGCCTGACGTACATCGCGGTCGCCTCGGACGGCCACGTCGCCTCGCGCGAGTTCAAGTTCGACGGCGACCGGGCCTCGATCCGGCGGCAGGCGGCGGCGGAAGCCCTGCGTATGCTGATCGGCGAGGTCCGCGGCCTACGGCGTCCCTCCCCTTGACCTCCAAACGCATGTTCGCTTACACTGCCGGAACCGGCCTGTAAAGAACGTTGATTTCAGACGCTCGACGTAGAACACTCGCCGCAACGACCTAGGAGGACTTACCAGTGGACAAAGAAAAGGACAAGGAACGCGACAAGGCCAACGAGGAGAAAGGCAGAGCCCTTGATTCGGCCATGTCGCAGATCACCAAGAGCTACGGCAAGGGCGCGATCATGAAGCTGGGCGAGCACTTCGCGCAGCGCAGCGAGGTGACCTCCATCTCCACCGGGGCCCTGCCGCTCGACCTGGCCCTCGGCGTGGGCGGCGTGCCTCGGGGCAGGGTGACGGAGATCTATGGTCCCGAATCGGCCGGCAAGACGACCCTGGCGTTGCACGTCATCGCGGAGGCGCAGAAGGTGGGCGGAGTCGCGGCGTTTGTCGACGCAGAGCACGCCCTGGATCCCCTTTACGCATCGCGAATCGGCGTGAAGATCGACGACCTCCTGATCAGCCAGCCCGACACCGGCGAGCAGGCGCTGGAGATCGTCGAGGTCCTCGTCCGCTCGAATGCCGTCGACGTCATCGTCATCGACTCGGTGGCGGCCCTGGTGCCGAAGGCGGAGATCGAGGGCGAGATGGGTGACTCGCACATGGGCCTCCAGGCGCGCCTGATGTCACAGGCGCTCCGCAAGCTCACCGCGGCGATCTCCAAGTCGAACTGCGCCGTGATCTTCCTCAACCAGCTGCGCGAGAAGGTCGGGATCATGTTCGGCAACCCGGAGACGCAACCCGGGGGTAGAGCGCTGAAGTTCTACTCCTCGGTGCGGCTCGACATACGGAAGGTCGAGGTGATCAAGAACGGACTCGACTCGGTCGGCAACAGGGTGAAGGTCAAGGTGGTCAAGAACAAGGTGGCGCCACCATTCCGGTCCGCCGAGTTCGACATCCTCTTCAACGAGGGCATCTCGCGTGAGGGCTCACTGATCGACGCCGCGATCGAGTACGGAATACTCGACAAGAGCGGCACGTGGATGTCGTACGGCGACCAGCGCCTGGGCCAGGGACGCGACAACGTCCGCAACTACCTTCGCGAGAACCCGACCCTTTCCGCGGAGATCGAGGGCAAGGTGCGCGAGAAGGCCGCGGGCGGTACGGCGTCGGCCGTTGGGCGCGCGCAGGGCGCATCTGACGCCGGGCGCGCGCAGGGCGCATCCGAAAAAACCAGCCCTGCATCAGTCAGAGCAGGTGGCACGGAGGAGTTCTAAGCCTCCGCAGATGCCGGCGCTCGACGCCGGCCTCCGCCTTCTGGGCATGCGCGCCCACTCGCGGGTGGAGCTGCGCCGCAAGCTCGGGCGCCGCGGCTACGAGCAAGACGACGTCGACGGTGCCCTGAGCCGCCTCTCCGAGCTCGGGTATCTGGACGACGCCTCATTCGCTGCGGGCCATGTCCGCAGACGTTTGGCCACCCGGGGTCCGCTGGCGTTGTCGGCCGAGCTCTCCGCGCGGGGGGTCGACAAGCAGATGGCCGACGCGGCCCTGGCGGGCTTCGATCCCGAGGCTCAGCTGGCGGCCGCCACGCGGCTGGCGGCTCGGCTCGCCGGCCACAACCGGCCGGCAGGCTACCGGCAGTTGCTTGATTCGGTCGGCGCCAAGCTGCTTCGAAGGGGTTTCTCGATGACGGTCGCCCGGGAGGCATGCCGGGCGGTCTGGACGGGGACGGCCGCCGCGTCCGACCCCTAGACTTAGGGTCACGCGGAGCCCGATTTGACGCTCCGCAAGTCATAGAGCCAACCCGAGGTGGGACCCCGGCAGGGTTCTGCCATGGTCACGCACTTTGACAATCGAATTACGAGGTGCTTGTCATGCCTGTCAACGTCTTCGTTTTGCTATTGGTGGTGGCTGCAGCGGCCCTCGCCGGAGGCTTTGGAGTGGCCTACGTGGTCCTCCAGCGCCGTCAGAGCAACGGGTCCGAAGTCCTCGAGCTCAAGGCCCAACAGGCCTTGCAGGAGGCAGAGACCCAGGCCAAGGAAAAGCTCCTGGAGGCCAAAGAGGAAGCAGTCAAAGTTCGCACCGCCGCCGAGCAGGAAGCCCGGGAGTACCGGGTGCAGTCACAGCAGATCGAGAAGCGACTGCTCCAGAAAGAGGAAAACCTCGACCGCAAGAGTGAGGACCTCAACCGCCGCGAGCGGGAGCTGGGCACCCAGCAGAAGTCGCTCGACGATATCAAGGCCAGGCTCGAGGAGAGCTACCACAAGCAGGAGCTGGAGCTCCAGCGCGTCGCCAACATGACGCGCCAGGAGGCCCAGGGGATCCTGATGGCCCAGGTGGAGCAGGACCTGCGCAACGAAGTCGCGCGCAAGGTCCGTGAGGCCGAGCTCTCAGCCCGTGACGAGAGCGAGCGCCGCGCTCGCGAGATCGTCACCGAGTCGATCCAGCGCATCGCCGCCGACCAGACCGCCGAGGTCTCGGTCTCGGTGCTGCCGCTGCCGACCGACGAGCTGAAGGGCCGCATCATCGGTAAGGAAGGGCGCAACATCCGCGCCCTGCAGCAGGCCACGGGGATCGACCTGATCGTCGACGACACCCCCGAGGCCGTCATCATCAGCGGGTTCGACCCCGTGCGCCGCGAGGTCGCGAGGGTCGCGCTCAACAAGCTCATCGTGGATGGACGCATCCATCCGGCCAGGATCGAGGAGATCGTCGCCAAGTCCCGCCAGGAGGTCCTGCAAAGGGTCAAGGAGGAGGGGGAGGGGGCGGTCCTGGAGCTCGGCCTGCAGGGCCTTCACCCTGAGGTCGTCCGCCACCTCGGCATCCTGAGGTTCCGCACCAGCTACGGCCAGCAGGTGCTCAACCACTCGAAAGAGGTCGCCTATCTCGCCGCCATGATGGCGTCCGAGATCGGCGCCGACGTACGCATCGCCAAGCTGTCAGGCCTGCTGCACGACATCGGCAAGGCCATCGACCACGAGGTCGAGGGCTCGCACGCCGTGATCGGCGCAGACCTCTTGCAGCGGCACCAGGTTCCGGCGGCGGTGGTGCACGCCGTACGCGCGCATCACTACGACGAGGAACCGCACACGATCGAAGCCCTGCTTCTGATCGCCGCCGACGCCATCTCCGCCGCACGCCCGGGGGCGAGGCGTGAGTCGCTCGAGGCTTACGTCAAGCGTCTGGAGAAGCTGGAGGAGATCGCCAACTCGTTCACCGGCGTCCAGCAGTCGTACGCCATCCAGGCCGGCCGTGAGGTCCGGATCCTGGTCAAGCCGGAGCAGATCGATGACTCGGCTGCCCAGCTGATGGCGCGAGACATCGCCAAGCGAATCGAGTCCGAGCTGAGCTTCCCCGGCCAGATCCGCGTCACCGTGGTGCGCGAGACGAGGGCGGTGGAGTACGCGAAGTAAGACAACAAAGGGAGTCCGGCCCAACCGGGCTCCCTTTTTGTTTTCCACGAGAATCGTGCTATGCCCGCGGACGAGTTGAAGATCCTGTTTGTCGCCGACGTGGTGGGCCATCCCGGCCGCGACGCTGTCAAGGCGATCCTTCCGGCCCTCAAGAAGGAGCTGCGGCCACACCTGACGGTGCTGAACGGCGAGAACGCGGCGGGCGGCTTCGGCCTGACCGCGAAGATAGCCGCCGAGCTGAAGGGCGCCGGCGCGGACGTGATCACCACCGGCAACCACGTCTTCGCCCAGAAGGAGTTCGTGGCCGAGCTGCCGGGCCTGCAGAACGTGCTCCGGCCCGCAAACTATCCGCCGCCGGCGCCCGGCCAGGGCTGGTGCGTCACCGACGCCGCGGGGCACCAGGTCCTGGTCATGAACCTCATAGGCCGGATCTTCCTGGACTCCCTGGACGACCCGTTCCGCGCCGCAGACCAGATCCTGGCCGCCCACCCCGACGTCAAGGTCGTGTTCTGCGATATGCATGCCGAGGCCACCTCGGAGAAGACCGCGATGGGGTGGTACCTGGACGGCCGGGCGAGCGCCGTCGTCGGCACCCACACCCACATACCGACCGCCGACGCCCGCGTGCTGCCTGGCGGGACGGCATACGTGACCGACGTGGGCATGGTCGGGCCCCGCGACAGCTGCATCGGAATGGACAGGGAGGTGGTCATCCAGCGCTTCCTGACCGGGGTCCCGAACCGGTTCGTGGTTGCGTCTGGACCAGTGACTTTCAATTCGGTACTGGTTACCATTAATCCTTCTACCGGCCGGGCGACATCCATCCAACGAATCGACCGTGAACATGTTTGAAGGGGTTCCAGCAATGCCAGCGGAGCGCGCTCCAGTAGAGGTGCTCAAGGTTTCGGCCACCTCGAAGCCGGTCGCGGTCGCCGGCGCGATCGCCGGGGTGATCCGGAGCAAGGGCCGGGTCGAGGTCCAGGCCATCGGCGCCGGCGCCATCAACCAGGCGGTCAAGGCCATCGCCATCTCGCGCGGCTACGTCGCCCCAGGGGGCCTCGACCTCGTCTGCATCCCGGCCTTCATCGACATCTCGATCGACGGCGAGGAGCGCACCGGAATCCGCTTGCTCGTGGAGAGTCGCTGACGCAACGTAGGTCGTTCCATATCTGGACCATCGGGTGCCAGATGAACCTGGCGGACTCGGAGAGCCTCTCCCGCCGGCTGCTTGCGGCCGGCTACGTCGAGGACTCCCTCGAGCGGGCCGACGTCGCCATCCTCAACACCTGCGTGGTCCGGCAGGCGTCGGAAGACCGTGTCTACTCCAAGCTCCACGAGCTGAGGGAATGGAAGACGCCAGGGCGGACCATCGCACTCACCGGGTGCCTTGTCGGCAAAGAAGGCGACGGCCTCCGCCATCGCTTTCCGCAGGTCGACGCGGTGGTCCCGATCGGCGACTACGAGCCGTTCGTCGCCGAGCTCGAGTCCCGGTACGACTACTCGCAAGGTGAGGCTCTCCCGAACGCGGGTCGGACCGGCGTCAGCCACTACGTGCGCGTGATCCAGGGCTGCGACCACAACTGCACGTTCTGCATCGTGCCCCGCGTCCGTGGCCGCGAGAAGCACGTGCCCATCGACGCGGTCGTCGCCGAGTGCCGCGATGCTGTGGTGGACGGCGCGCGCGAGGTCGTGCTGCTGGGCCAGAACGTCGACGACTACCACGACCCTGACGGGCGCGGTGGCCTGGCCGCGCTGGTGCGCAAGGTCGAGGCGATCCCGGGCCTCAAGCGCGTGCGCTTCCTCACCTCGCACCCCCAGGACCTCGAGGTCGAGCTGCTTCAGGTGATGGCGGAAAGTGACGTCGTCTGCCGCGAGCTGCAGCTGCCGGTGCAATCAGGTGACGACACGGTGCTCAAGCGGATGGCGCGCGGATATCAGACGCGCCACTACCGCGAGATCATCGAGACCGCGCGGCGCCTGATGCCGGACCTGGGCCTGGCCACGGACGTGATCGTCGGCTTTCCCGGCGAGTCGGAGCAGGCGTACCTCAACACGCGCGCGCTGGTGGAGGAGATCGAGTTCGACGTCGTGCACATCGCGATGTACTCGCCTCGGCCGGGGACGTACGCGGCGACGCGCATGCCCGACGACGTCCCGCACGAGGAAAAGCTGCGCCGCCTCAACGACCTGCTCGCGCTTTCGCGCGAGATCGCCGCGCGCAAGACGGCGCGCTGGGTGGGACGGGAGGTCGAAGTCCTGATCGAAGGCCGGGACGAGCTGCAGCGGCCGTTCGGCCGCATCCGCCAGGGCAAACGTGGAGTCGTGATGCGGGGTGGCAACGTGCGTCCCGGAGACCTGGTCAACATTCGCGTCATGCAGGCGACAGCGGGACAGCTCCTTGGATTGCCGGCAGTCCCCACGAACTCAGAGCCTGCGGCGTGAGTTCGCGGGGGCCCCTGACAAAGGCGTGACCATCCCCGCGACCCCGGTGATGCGGCAGTACCGGGAGGCGCGCGAGAAGCACCCTGACGGAATCCTCCTGTTCCGGCTCGGCGACTTCTACGAGATCTTCTTCGACGACGCCAAGATCGCCGCGCCGATCATGGGCGTGCAGCTGACCTCGCGCCCGCTCGGCAAGGCAGGGCGCGCGCCGATGTGCGGCGTGCCGCACCACGCGTGGCAGTCGTACGTGGGGAAGCTCCTGCGGGCGGGCCACAAGGTTGTCATCTGCGACCAGGTCGAGCCGGCACGGAAGAACAAGATCGTGCGCCGCGACGTCACGCGCGTGCTCACGCCGGGTACCGTGGTCGAGGACTCGTACCTCGAACCGTCGCGGCCCAACTACCTGGTCGCGGCGTGGACGAAGGGCATCGAGTCGGGCCTCGCCGCGTGCGAGGTCTCGACCGGCGAGCTGCTGCTGTGCCAGCTGCCCAAGGAACGGCTGCAGCCCGAGCTCGAGCGCCTCGCCCCGGCGGAGCTGCTTACACCGCCGGAGGTTGAGGAGTACCGCTTCGACCCGGTGCGGGGCCAGCAGCGCCTGAAGGACATGCTCGGCATTGCGTACGCCGCATCGATCGGGGCGGCGGACGCGCCACTGGCGGTCGGCGCCGCCGGCGTCGTGCTCGATTACCTGAAGCAGAACCAGACGCGAGTGGTTCCCGGGGCGCTCTCAGTGCGCACGTACTCGCCGGACGTGACCATGCCGCTCGACGCGGCGACGGTTCGCAACCTTGAGCTGCCGGCGCTGATCACCCTGATCGACCGCACGTCGACGCCGATTGGCGCGCGCCAGCTGCGGGCGTGGCTCACAGCGCCGCTGCGGGATGCCGAGTCCATCGAGCTGCGCCTCGCCGCGGTCGACGAGCTGGTCGCGGCACCGGCTCTCTGCGACCGCCTGCAAGGCGTCGTGACGCCAGTTGGAGATCTCGAGCGACTGGTCGCGCGCGCGGCTCAGGGTCACTCGGCAGCACGCGAGCTGGTCGCCCTTCGTCGCTCGCTCGAAGCCATTCCCGCCGTCCGGGACGTGCTGGGGGCGTGCGAGGCGCTCGTCACCCGCCAGCTGGCCGGAGAGGTGAACGCTTCTCCAGCCCTCGCCGACCTGCTTGACCGAGCGCTTGTCGAAGACGCGCATGCCGAGGTCATCCGACACGGCTTCGACGCGCAGCTCGACGAGATCCGCGACGGCTCGAAGGGAGCGCGCGACTGGATCGCCAGGCTCGAAGCGGCGGAAAGGAAGCGCAGCGGCATCAGGTCGCTCAAGGTCGGCTTCAACAGGGTCTTCGGCTACTACATCGAGGTCAGCCACGCGAATACGACCAGGCTCCCCGACGACTACATGCGCAAACAGACCCTGACTGGGGGCGAGCGCTACGTGACGCCCGAGTTGAAAGAGCGCGAGGCGATCGTGCTCAGCGCCCAGGAACGGATCGTGGCGCGCGAGCAGGAGATCCTGCGCGAGTTGGCCGAGGCCGTGGCCAAGGAATCGCCCGACCTGCGCAGGAGCGCGCAGGCCATCGGCATGATCGACGGGCTCCTCAGCTTCGCGCTGGCGGCGGCCGAGCACCGCTGGCACCGTCCCACCGTCAACGCGGGCCTCGAGCTGAGCATCAAGGCCGGCCGCCATCCGCTCGTCGAGGAAGGTCTGCCCGCCGGCGTATTCGTCGCCAACGATCTCGACCTCGAGCCGTCGACCGCGCAGATCGTGATCCTCACCGGACCCAACATGGCCGGCAAGTCGACATATCTGCGCCAGGCGGCGGTGATCGTTCTGCTCGCGCAGTGCGGGAGCTTCGTGCCCGCCGAGGCGGCTGTCATCGGGCTGGCCGACCGAATCTTCACGCGCGTCGGCGCTCACGACGACATCACCGCCGGCATGTCGACGTTCATGGTCGAGATGACCGAAACCGCCAACATCCTCAACCACGCGACACGCGCGTCGTTGGTGATCCTCGACGAGGTGGGGAGGGGGACCTCGACCTACGACGGCGTCTCGATTGCGCAGGCGGTGGTCGAGTACCTTCACGGCGCGCCGAAGCTCGGATGCCGCACGCTGTTCGCCACGCACTACCACGAGCTGACGGCGCTGGCCGAGCGTCTGCCGCGCGTGCGCAACCAGCGCGTCGAGGTCCTGGAGGAAGGCGAGACGGTGCGGTTCCTACATCGGGTGGTGCCGGGTGGCGCGGACCGGTCGTACGGGATCCACGTCGCGGCGGTGGCGGGGCTTCCGCCCGCCGTGATCGCGCGCGCCCGCGACGTCCTGGGCGAGCTCGAGCGGCAGCGGCCGCTGGAACCACCGGAGGTCCAGCTTGGCCTGCCGATCGAGATGGCGCCAGACCCGCTGCGCAAGGAGCTGGAGCAGATCGACCCGTCGGCGCTCAGCCCCCTCGAGGCGCTGCAGAAGCTCTACCAGCTGCGGTCAAGGTTCGGCTCGTGATCCAGATGCTTTCGCCCGAGGTCGCCGACGCGATCGCGGCCGGAGAGGTGATCGAACGTCCGGCCTCCGTAGTCAAGGAGCTCGTCGAGAACGCGCTCGACGCCGGCGCGCGGCGGATCAACATCGACGTGCGGGGTGCGGGCAAGACGTCCATCCGTGTCAGCGACGACGGCGCCGGCATCCCCGCCGACGAGCTCGCGCTCGCGTTCGTTCGCCACACCACGAGCAAGCTGACCACGCTGGCCGACCTGTCGGTCATCGCGTCGTTTGGTTTTCGCGGCGAGGCGCTCGCGAGCATCGCCGCGGTGGCCGACGTCGAGTGCTCGAGCGGTGGCGCGACGTTGCGGATTCGCAACGGCGAGGTGATCGAGCGGGGAGGAGGTCCCATTCTGCCGGGCGTGGTGATCGAGGTCCGCGACCTCTTCGGCAACGTGCCCGCGCGGTTGAAGTTCCTGAAGAGCGACGCCACCGAGGTCGCCGCCATCAAAGAGGTGGTCAGCGCGTTCGCGCTGTTGCATCCGCACGTCCGCTTTCACCTCACGATCGACAGCCGCGCCGCCGTCACCAGCAGCGGCGACGGAGATCGGCGGCGCGCCATCGGCTCGGTCTACGGCGCGCCGGTCGCCTCAGAGATGCTGGACATGATCGGAATGCCGCTGGTGACGGGGATGGTCAGCCAGCCGCGCCTGAGCCGCGGCAGCCGTGACGGGATGGTGCTGGCGGTGAACGGCCGGCCGATCAGCGCGCGGTCGCTTGTTTACGCGCTGGAGGAGTGTTACCTGGGACGTCTCGAGCGAGGGCGGCATCCGATCGCCGTCATCGACATCGGCATCGACCCGGAGCTGGTCGACGTCAACGTTCACCCGGCGAAGAGGGAGGTCCGCTTCCGCGACGAGGGCGCTGTGTTCGCTGGCCTGCAACGCGCGGTTCGCGCGGCTCTCGACGGCAGCGACCCGTTCCGCTACAGACCGACGGAGGCCGGCGAGCCTGTCGCCGCGGTGTTCGCCGGTCCGCAGCTCACGCTCCACGACGCGCCGGCCGCGATTGCGGCTCCGGAGACCAACGGCCACCCGGGCGCCACGGTCCTCCGGCCCATCGGTCAGGCCGGTCCTGGATACCTCGTCGCCGAGGGCCCGCACGGTCTCGTGCTCGTCGACCAGCATGCCGCGCACGAACGGATCCTGTACAACCGGCTGCTCGAACGGCTGCGCAGCGGGCGAGGCGCCAGCCAGCCATTGCTGATTCCGCAGGCGGTCGACCTGGAGCCGGCGCTCATCGCGGCCGCGATCGATCATCGGGCGGAACTTTCCAACCTGGGTCTCGAGTTCGAAGAGTTCGGCCCGCGCAGCCTCCGCATCACCGCGGTCCCCGTCGAGCTTCCGTCGGGCCGAGCGACGGCGGCGATCCAGGAGACGCTCACGGCGCTTGCGGAGAGCCGCGGCGACGACGCGATCCACAACGCGGCGGCCGCGCTGGCGTGCCATTCGGCCGTTCGCTTCGGCGACGTGCTCGAGGTGGCCGAGCAGCGCCGCCTCCTTGCCGACCTCGAAGGCACCCAAGAATCGATCACCTGTCCGCATGGCCGGCCGACGCGGCTTCTCGTCGAGTGGCAGGAGCTGACCCGCCACTTCCGCCGAAATTACTGACGGGATCCCCGTTCCGGTCGTCGTCGGGCCGACCGGCATCGGCAAGTCGCAGCTGGCCATCGACCTCGCACGCAAGCTGGGTGGCGAGATCGTGGTCGCCGACTCGCGGCAGGTCTACGAGCGGCTCGACATCGCGACCAACAAGCCAAGCCCCGAGCATCGTCGCGAGGTTCGCTACCACATGATCGACTTCGTCGATCCAGAGACCACTTTCAACGCGGCGCTGTACGTCGAGGGGGCCCGCGCCGCAATCGACGACGTCAGGTCGCGGGGCAAAATGGCCATCGTCGAGGGCGGCACGATGCTCTACGTCGACGCGCTGTGCGACGGCTTCACCATGACGGGCATCCCGCCCGACCCCGAGCTGCGTGCCCAGCTCGAACGCCTGGACGTGACGCGGTTGCGAGAGCGCTTGCTCGCGCTCGACGCCGAACCCGGTGTCGACCTGCACAACCCTGTGCGCCTGATTCGCGCCATCGAGATCCTCGAAGCCGCGGGGCCGCCTCTTCGACGCCTGCGCGAACGCACGCCGCCGCCCTGGACGCCGGTGCGCATTGGGCTGACCGCGAGCCTTGACGTCATCGACCGCAGGCTCGCGGAACGCAGCCGGCGGCAGGTCGAGCGCGGCCTGATCGCGGAGACCCAGGCGGCGCTCGATTCGGGCGTCCCCGAGAATGCGCCCGTGCTCACGGGAATCGGATACGCGGAGGCTGTCGCGCACATCCGCGGCAGGCTGAGTCTCGAGGAGCTCCCGCATGCGATGGCGCGCTCCAACCGGCGCTACGCGCGCCGTCAATTGCGGTGGTGGCGGCGCGACGATCGCGTCCGGTGGTTTGGGATCGAGCCCGATCCGCTGCCCGGTATCCTCAACTACCTTGAGTAAGGTGCACGCCGGCGCCGCGCGGCTCGGGCGCATTCCTCCGTACCTCTTCGCCGAGATCGACCGCAAGGTGCAGCAGAAGAAACACGCGGGAATCGACGTGATCTCTCTGGGCATCGGCGACCCGGACTTGCCGACACCTGGCCGGATCGTCAGCGTCCTGCAGGAGACCGCCGCGGACCCGTCGAACCACCGCTACCCGTCCTACTTCGGGCTGGCCGAGCTCAGGGAGTCGATCGCGCGCTGGTATCGGGAGCGCTCAGGTGTCGAGCTCGACCCGGCGACTGAGATCCTGCCGACGCTGGGATCCAAGGACGGAATCAGCCATGCGCCTCTCGCGCTCGTCGATCCGGGGGATGTCGTCCTGGCTCCGGATCCCGGCTACACCGTGTACGTGACCGGCGCGATCATGGCGGGCGCCGAGCCGTTCATGATGCCGCTCTCGGAGGCCAACCACTGGCTGCCCGACCTCGATGCGATCCCGAACGATGTCGCCGCGCGCGCCCGCCTGATGTGGCTCAACTATCCCAACAACCCGACCGCGGCGACTGCCGGGCGCGAGTTTCTCGAGCGCGCGGTCGAGTTCTGCCGCCGGAATGACATCATCCTGTGCCACGACGCGCCGTACTCGGAGATCGCGTTCGACGGCTACCGCCCGCTGACTCTCTTCGAGATCCCCGGCGCCAAAGAGATCGGCCTGGAGTTTCACTCGCTGTCGAAGACCTACAACATGACCGGCTGGCGCATCGGCTGGGTGTGCGGCCGCGCCGACCTGGTCAACCTGATCGGCCAGCTGAAGACGAACATCGACTCCGGGATCTTCCAGGCGGTCCAGTGGGCCGCGATCGAGGCGATGAGCGGCGGCGAGGAGGAGACGCGCGCCGCGTGCGCCGTCTACGCGCGCCGGCACCGGCTCGTCGCCGACACGCTGAACAGCCTGGGCTGGAAGATCAGACCTCCTCGCGCGACCTTCTACGTCTGGGCACCGGTGCCAAAGGGCTACGACTCGATTGGTTTTGCGTCGCATGTCCTCGACCAGGTCGGCGTCAACATCACCCCTGGTGTTGGATTCGGGCCGCATGGCGAGGGTTATTTCCGCCTCTCGGTGACCGCGCCGGACGCTCGCCTCGAGGAAGCGATGGCGCGTATGAGGAAGCTCGAGCTCTGATCACCACGCGGAGCCCGCGCGAGCGGGCCTACCTCATCGGCATCCTGCTGCCCGGTTCGACTCCAGAGCTGATCCGCGATCAGATGGCGGAGCTGGCCGACCTGGCGCGCACCGCCGGCATGGAGGTGGTCGGCGCCGACGTCCAGCGGCGGTCGGCGGTCGATCCGACCCATTTCCTGGGGATGGGCAAGGTCGCTGCGCTGCGCGACATGAAGCTCGAGGGCGAATTCGACCTGGTCGTCTGCAACGAGGACTTGAGCCCGCGGCAGCAGCGCAACCTCGAGCTGGAGCTGAAGGCGCGCGTGCTCGACCGGACGGAGATCATCCTCGAGATCTTCGCCCAGCACGCCCGGACCCACGAAGGCCGCCTTCAGGTCGAAGCGGCTCGGCTGCACCACTTGCTTCCGCGGTTGATCGGGGCTTATGCCTACGACCGCCAGGTCGGCGGGCGGCGGGGGGGAGTGGGGGCGCGCGGTGGCTTCGGCGAGCAGCAAATCGAGGTCGAGCGCCGCCGCATCCGCAGGCGCATCCGCGACCTTGACCGAGAGATCGAGCAGGTGCGCACACAGCGTCACCAGCAGCGAATCGGGCGGCGGCGCGCGGTGCTGGAGACCGCGGCGATCGTCGGCTACACCAACGCCGGCAAGTCGACGCTGCTCAACGTGCTGACCGGGGCCGGGGTGCGGGCCGAGCAGCGGCTGTTCGTCACGCTCGACCCGACGACCCGCAAGCTGGAGCTGCCGGCCGGCCGCGAGCTCCTGCTGACCGACACGGTAGGCTTCATCCAGAAGCTGCCGACCGACCTGGTCGCGGCCTTTCGCGCGACGCTCGAGGAGGTGACCGAGGCCGACCTGGTCGTGCAGGTCCTGGACCTCAGCTCCCCGGCGGCGGAAGAGCAGGCCGCGACGGTGGAGGGGGTGCTCGCCGACCTGGAGGCGGCGGACAAGCCGCGCGTCGTCGCGCTGAACAAGGTCGACCTGCTCGGTCCGGCCTCGCGGCGGCGCGCCGTCGCGGCGCTCACGGAACGGTATCCCGGGGCCGTGGCGATCTCGGCGACCAACCGCACCGGCCTGGCTGAGCTGCTCGAAGCGATCGACAAGGCCAGCCGCGGCGACGCCGTCCCGGTCGAGATCCTGGTCCCTTACGGCCGCGAAGGCGTGCTAGCGGAACTCCGGAAGATTGGCGGGGTCGACCGTACGGAGTATGTCGGCGACGGCACCCGGGCCTGGGGCTGGGCGCCCCGCGAGGCGGCGGGGCGCTTCACGACCTTTCAGATACGACCGGCGCGTACCCGGCCTAATGGAAAAGCCTGATGACGCCGCGAACGAGGCCGACCAGGCTTACGTTGGTGGTGACGATCGGCTCGTAGGCCGGGTTCTCGGGGATCAGCTTGACGTGCCCGTTGCTGCGCTCGAACCGCTTGACCGTCGCGTCGCCGTCGACGAGGGCGACCACGATCGCGCCATTGCTGGCCTCGTGCTGCGGACGGACCAGGACCAGGTCGCCGTCCAGGATGCCCGCGTTGACCATGCTGTCGCCGCGTACGCGGAGCAGGAAGTAGCCGTCCTTGGCCAGGTCCGCGGAGAGGAGGACGTGGTCTTCGATGTTCTGCTCGGCGAGGATCGGACTGCCGGCGGCGACGTTGCCGACGATGGGCACCGAGATCGCATTGCGGCGCTCCTGATCGAACTCCATGTCGGAGGTCAGCTGAACGGTGCGCGACTTGCTCGGGTCGCGCTTGATCAGCCCCTTGCGCTCGAGCTGGTTCAGGTGGTTGTGGACGGTGGAGCTGGAGCTCAAACCGACCGCTTCGCCGATCTCGCGCACGCTCGGCGGGTAGTTGCGGACCTTGGTCACGTAGCGGATGTAGTCGAGGATCCGGGTTTGCCGTTCACTCAGGTTGTCGGCCAATTCAGCTGTCTTCTCCAATTTGGTTTGCGATTTGGTTGCCGGGACGTGGGGGAGACGTCTGAGTCCGATCGTAGCACTTCGCCCCCTCCGACGCAAACCTTTGTTCGGTTAAGGTCGACACCAAACGGCTGTTCGGTTAGCATTTCCGAACGTATGTACGCCGCCGGTCATGGAATCCAACCTTGGCGGGCACCCCGTGCCGGCGGCATTCGATCGATGCGGCGGCTGTTGGCGGCAGTCGCCGCCGTTCTCTGCCTGAGCGTGGGCTTCGCGCTGGGCGCCCGCGGCAGCGCCGACCGCGGCTACACGACTGTCGTGGTCCAGCCGGGCGACACCCTGTGGTCGATCGCGTCGGCGCGCTATCCGGGAGATGATGTCCGGATCTGTGTCCAGGACATCGAGCAGGCCAACGGGCTCGCCGGCCCGACAATCGAGGTGGGGCAGAGCCTCAGGCTGCCGAACTAGGCAGGCGCTCCGATGACGCTCGTCCTGGTCACCCGCAAGGGCTGCCACCTCTGCGACCAGGCGTTGGAGCTTCTCCGGGTGCTGGGTCACGAGCCGGAGCTGGCGGACGTCGACGCCGACGATGGACTGCACGATCTTTACGACTGGCGAGTCCCGGTGGTGCTGGTCGACGGGAAGGTGATCGCGGAAGGCAACATCGACCGCCGTGCGCTGGAAAGAGGGTTGAAGGAGGCCGGACTCAGCCCATAATCGGTGCCCTCCGTGGCTCCCGGCTATCTTCTGAAGCGGTCCGACATCATCTTCCGAACAGCGGTCACTGTTGGCTCGATGCTCGGCGGTGTGGGCGCGTGGGCGGCGGTCGCGAGCGCGTTAGCGGGCTTTCAGATCCATGGAGGCTGCGCGGGCGGCGGCATCGCTGGCTTCATCTGGCTCGCTGTGGGCCTTCTGGCGCTCGGGTTGCTTGGGCTGATCGCCATTCCCATGCTCGCCGGGATCGCTTTTCTCTGGTTCAAGTACGACCTGGGCGCCGCGCTGCTGCTCGCGGCCAATGTCGCGGTGGTCGTGACGATCGGACTCTTCGGCCCGGGCGACGCGGGACAAGGTGGCGAGACGACCACGATCCTTGTCCTGGCGGTGCCGGCCGTGCTCGTGGTTGCGGCCCTCTTCTGGGCCTGGGTTGCCCGGACGCCGCGGCTCAGTGACCGCGTTGTCGTCATCGTGGTGGTCGCGGTGGTCCTCTCACCGGTCGCGCTTCTGTTCGGTGGCGGTGTAAGTCGCGACGTCGTCATGGCGTCGACGACTCCCGCGCCGGTGCCCGTCGCTACCTCGACCTGCGGCGCCTCCAGCGGGTAGGGAAGGGGCTGCAAACCGGCGTCAAAGCGGCGCCCCGGCCGCAGATTATGGACACGATAATGACTGCTAAGAACAGCATGAGGTGTAGCCGCTGCTAGGAGGTCGCTGGACCCGTTTTGCGCGATACGTACCTCTCAACGGGCCTCCGATACGAGCGTTTTGCGCAATACGGTGGTATCAGAAGTACGGAAGGCGAACTCAGGCCGAGCGCTGCAGGGCCGGCTCCATGTCCAGACCCCGCAGAAACACCTCGAGCGGCAGCGCCGCCGCCTCGAAGTCTTCGCGCAGCAGCTCCAGGTCGGCGCCCGCCTGGCCCAGGCCCGCGGCCGCCAGCTGCGCCGTTCGCAGCGACTCGGCCACGTAGCGCGCCAGGACCGGGTCCACAGCGCCTGCCTCGTGCCGCCAGGCCGTCTGGACGTCAGCGGCCAGCTCGACCAGGCGGTCGACCACAGAGCCGACAACGCGCCGATCGAACGGCTCCGACGCCAGCCGTGAGCGCGCGTCGCCGAAGGCGCGGATCAGCCGCCGCAGCTTGACCTGGGTCGCGAGCGTACGCATGTTCGGAATCCATGATAACCGAACAGGCGTTTGGATTGCAACCCGGCGGCTGTTAAGCTCGGCCCGTGGGCCAGCTCCTGGTCACCGCCGGGCTCCTCCTCCCCCTCGCCCTCGACACCTTCGCGCTGGCCGCCGCCCTCGGCGTCGCCGGTCTCGAGCAGAAGGACCGGCTGCGCGTGGTCCTCGTCTTCACGGTCTTCGAGGCGGGCATGCCGATCGTGGGCATCCTCGCGGGTCGCCTGATCGGCGGCCTGATCGGCGCCTGGGCGGGCTACGGCGGGATCGCGCTGCTCCTCGTCGCCGGAATCCTGCTCCTGCGTCCGAGCAAGGACGAGGACGGCGAGGAGCGCCGGCTCAAGCTGCTTGCCCACGCCCGCGGCCTGGCGATCATCGACCTCGGCTTGAGCATCAGCCTCGACGAGCTCACCATCGGCCTCAGCGCAGGTCTGCTCGGGCTCTCGATCGTGGTCACCGTCATCTGGGTCGCGGTCCAGGCATTCGCTGCCGCGCAGGTCGGGCTCAGGTTCGGCGCCAGGGTCGGCGAGGCGCTCCGGGAGCGAAGCGAGCAGGCGGCCGGCGTGGCGCTGATCGTCGTGGCGCTACTGCTGCTGGCGCTGAAACTGCTGAAGCTTTAGGAAATGGGTTACCTGGGGATGCGCGCCTCGTTGAGTAACCCGTGAGGCGTAAACGACTCCTGGTCGGATCCTGCATGCTTGGGTGCCTTGTCGCCGTGGCGGTCCCACTGGCCGGCTTCGCTGCCCTGATCCTGGCGTCTGCGACCCCGACATCCCACCCCATTCACACTCCCGGCGCAGCCGAGGTGAAGGCTCACGAGTACATTGATCGCCGGCCCCTATTCGATTCGTCGCTTCCGGCCCCGACGATGTCGCTCGATGACCTCCGTTGCGCCGCGTGGCAGACGACTGAAACGAGAGCATGCCCGGATGCCGCGATGCTAGCGCGGCAGATGTGGACTGATGCAACGCAAGCACCGCAGACGCTGTACGTGGCCGTCCACGACATCTGCAGCACGTTAGACAGCCAGACCAACGGCTTCAACGTGGAGTACATCGGCTCCCAACGAACCCTGACCCTCCACTGCTACTCCGCCCAGCCCTGGCTGCAGTTCCCAAACGGGACCGGAAGTCGCGCGCAGTCCAGCATCTTTCTAATCGATGTCAGCACTCAGGCAATTCACACGGGCAGCGTGAGCGTCTTCGAGGACGATCGCGTCGAGCAACTGGTCGGCGACGACAGCAGTCAGACAATGCTGGGGATTGTGACTATCACCTAGGGGGGCCGCCGGGCGCGCGCAGGGCGCGCTAGGGAGCAAATATCCGGCAGAGCGACGCCGCCAGCGAGTCGGCGTCCACGCCAGGATGGGTCAGGAAGTAGCCGACTGCGTCGCTTACCGCCCCGACCACCGCCCGGCCGAACACGACCGGGTCCTTGTCGGCGTAAAAGGCGTCGTGCGACATGGCGTGCCTGACCTCCTCCGCCACCGCGTCGGCAAATCGCGCCTGCAGCCGGCGCCGCACCTCCTCGACGCCGGGGCTCAGCCCGACCGACTCGACGATGAAGAGGCGCGCCACCTCCGAGCGCTCGAAGCAGCTGACGACGAACCGGGTGATGCCCAGCCGCAGCCGCTCGTGATGGTCGTGGCCGGTCGCCGCGTCCGCGAGCACGTCGTGGATCAGCCCGCCGCCCTCCTGGTCGAGGATCTCGCGGAAGCAGTGCTCCTTGGACTCGAAGAACTCATAGAAGGCGGACTTGGAGACCCGTGCCCGAGTGACGATGTCGTCGACCGACGTGATCGTGTAGCCGCCCGACGCAAAGAGCGCCAGGGCAGCCTCGGCGATCCGGCGCCGCCGCTTCTCGATCCGTGCGTCGCGCCGCAGCTGCGCCGCAGGAAGAGCCAACGCGATCAGCTCGCAGCCAGGGCCCGCGAGATCACCAGGCGCTGGATCTCGCTCGTGCCTTCGAACAGGGTGTAGATCTTGGCGTCGCGGTGCCACTTCTCGACCGGGAAGTCGCGGATGTAGCCGTAGCCGCCGCAGATCTGGATCGCCTGCTCGGTGACCTTGACCGCCACCTCGCCGGCCTTCAGCTTTGCCATCGAACCTTCGGCCTTGGTGAACGCGCCGCCGTTGCGGCCCTCCCACAGCGCGCGCCAGATCAGCGCCCGGGTGGCCTCGATTTCGGTCGCCATGTCGGCGAGCATGAACGCGATCGCCTCGTTCTCGATCAGCGCCTTGCCGAACTGCTTGCGTCCCTTCGCGTACTCCAACGCGAACTCGAACGCCGCCCGGGCGATGCCCAGCGCCTGCGCGCCAACGATCGGCCGCGACAGCTCGAACGTCTTCAAAGCCACCGACGAGCGCTGGTGCGTGCCCTGCCGGGCGCGTGCAAGCCGGGCCTCGAGCTTTTCCATTCCACCGAGGACGTTCTCGGCCGGGATCGTGCAGTCCTCGAGCAGCACCTCGGCCGTGTGCGAGGCGCGAATGCCCATCTTCTTTTCCTTCTTGCCCATGCGCAGGCCCTCGGTCCCGGGCGGAACGACAAACGACGCCTGGCCGCGGGTGCCCAGGTCGGGCTCGACGGCGGCGACGATGACGTGTACGTCGGCGATGCCGCCGTTCGTAATGAACACCTTCTGGCCGTTGATCACCCACTGTCCGTTCTTCCGCACGGCCCGCGTCTTCATCGAGGAGACGTCCGACCCGGCGTCGGGCTCGGTCACGGCGAACGCGCCGAGCGCGGGCTTTTGCGGCGTGCCGTAGCAGGCCGGGATCCAGGTCGCGATCTGCTCAGGGGTGCCCTGGGAGAAGATCGCCGCGACGGGCAGCCCGGTGCCCTGGAGGGCGAGAGCGATGCCGGCGCAGCCCCACGTCAGCTCCTCGGCCACTAGCGCGGGCATGATGCCGGTGGGGTCGCCGAAGGTCTGCTGCAGGAAGTCGGTGCCGTAGAGCCCGACCTCGGCCGCCTTCTTGACGACCGGCCATGGGAACTCTTCGGCCTCGTCGTACTGGTGCGCGACCGGCCGGATCTCCTTCTCGGCGAAGGAATGCACCCAGTCGCGGATCTCCTTCTGCTCGTCGGTCAGCTCGAACGAAACCATGACTTTTGCCCTGCTCCTGCTGAAAACAACGCTTTGGTACTGGTACGTACCGTTTCCGTCCGAAACGCTACGCCCCGTTAACGCGCCGTGTCAACGCGCTTAAGAGGTCTTTTGCGCCTGCCGGATAGCCTGCAGCGTCAGCCGGTAGGCGCTGAAGACGAGAAATCCGCCCCAGATCCGGGCCAGCCACGGGCCAGGCACCTCGACCGCGACCAGGGCGCCGATCACGGCCCCGACCACTCCCCCACCGCCCATCCACAACGCCGGCATCCGCAGGACCGATCCGCGGATGAAGTGGCTGATGCCGCCGACGATCGCGGTGGGGATGATTGCGACCAGGGAGGTGCCCTGGGCCACCGCCTGGGAGATGCGCAGGCCAACCGTCATCGTGGGCACGAAAAGCAGGCCGCCGCCGATGCCGATGGTGCCGGAAAGGAAGCCGGCGCCGAAACCGCCCACGATCGCCACCACGTCGCCCCAGGTCATGGAAACAACAGCTCCTTGACCCCGACCAGGCCGAGGACGATCGCGACGGCGATCTTCAACTGGCGGTCCGGGATTCTGGGTAGAAGGGCCGCGCCCAGGTATGCGCCCACGACGCTGCCGATGACCAGGAACAGCGCCGTGTGGAAGTCGATCTGCGGCGCACCCTTGCGGAAGTAGTAGATCGGCAGAGCTGCGAGGGCGATGGGGATGATCGCCACCAGCGAGTTGGCGTTGGCGTTGCGCTGCGGCGTGTCCGTCCACAGGACCTGGAGCGGCACGAGGACAAACCCGCCGCCGACGCCCAGCAAGCCTCCGAGCAGCCCACCCAGAAAACCGATCGCCGCGAAGACGCCGCGACGCTTGAACGGGGGCCCCCACGAACTCACGCCGAAGGCTCTGAGTTCGTGGGGATTCTCTATTCGGTCGTCCGGGTCGGCGTTTCGGGCTGGTTCACGACGACCGAGTGATGCCTGAAGTCAACACTCGACGTCCGATCCAGGCCCGGCTGCTTGGCCTTCTTTGGCTTCTTTTTCTCGCGACCCTGCTTGTCGCGGCCTTTACCCATGGCGCCCAGTTTCCACGACAAGGGCCAGTTCGCGCAAGAACGACTCGACATCGGTGACCAGGCCGACCGACTGCCAGCTCCCCCGGTCCGCCAGCTTGGTCACCACTGCCGGGTTGATGTCGACGCACACCGTCCGAACCCTGGCCGGCAGCATGTTGCCGGTCGCGATGGAGTGCAGCATGGTCGAAAGCATCAGTGCGATGCGCACGTCCTTCAGCGCGGCCCGCATCCGGCGCTGCGCCTCGATCATGTCGGTGATCACGTCGGGGAGCGGGCCGTCGTCGCGCACCGATCCGGCGAGCACGATCTCGACGCCGTGGTCGATGGCCGACTTCATCACGCCTCCCTTCAGCTGCCCGCTCTCGACCATCTGGCGCAGCCCGCCCGCCGCTCGCACCCGGTTGATTGCGCGCATGTGGTGCTCGTGGCCGTGCTCCATGGGCGCCCCGCTCTCGATGCTGACGCCGAGCGCGGTGCCGAACAGCACCGCTTCGACGTCGTGCACGGCCAGCGCGTTGCCCGCGAACAGCACCTGCACGTACCCGAGCTCGATCAGCCTCGACAGGTAGACGCCCGCGCCCGTATGCACCACCGCCGGGCCGGCGACCACGAGGATCTTGCCGCCGGCGGCGCGCGCCTGGCGCATCTCCTCGGCGATGCCCGCGATGAGCACCTTCTTCGGTTTCTCGGCCGACACTTCCGAGCCCATGAAGCTGAAGATCTCGGTCTGGCGGGAGCGCTCGAGCGGCGTCACACGCACGCCGTGGTGGCCGATCACGACCTCCATGCCCGGCCTCGCATCCTGGAAGACGATGCACCACGCGCGCCTGGCCCCCCGATCGACGGCGATGGCGGCGTCCATCTCGATGTTCTCGACGGGGACCCAGCGCCCATCGATCAGGACCTCGGTCGGCAGGTTGCTCGTCGAGTAGAACCCCTCGGGAAAGACGCCCTCGTGCACGACCTTGTCGGCGCGGACCGGCTGCTCGTGCTCGGCCGTCGCGCCGAGCGCGCGGGCGCGCTGCACGATCCGGTCCAGGACCTCGGCCGTCTCGGCGTAAACCTCCATCCGGCACAGCGATGGGTCGGTCTTGTGCTGGCCGACCTTCAGCTCCTCGATCGTGAAGTTGCCGCCGAGGTCCATGATCATGTCCATCACCTGCGGCAGCATCATCGAGTCGATGATGTGGCCCCTGAGGACGAGCCGGGCGGTGTGCTTCCGCTCGTTCACCGACGCACACCGGCGGAAACGTTGATCTGGTTCTTCAGTGACTCCGCCTCGCGACCTGGCTGCGCCGCGAACAGAACGCTGCGGCTGGCAGACACCAGGCACGAGGCCGGGTCGCCGTTCCAGGCGGCGCGCACCGCCGCCTCGACGTCGCCGCCCTGCGCGCCCACACCGGGAAGCAGGAACGGCAGGTCGGTCCCGCGACGCACCTCGCCGACCTGCGCCGGCGCGGTCGCGCCGATGACCAGGCCGACGTTGCCATGCCGGTTCAACCGCTCGGCCAGCTCGACGACGTGGCGGTAGACGGGCTTGCCCCCCGCGTCGAGGTGCTGCAGGTCCATCGCGCCCGGGTTGGACGTGCGGCACAGCACGTAGACGCCGCGGTCGACGTGGCTGGTGAACTGCTCCAGCGAATCGCCGCCGAGGTACGGGTTGACGGTCGCCGCGTCCATGCCGAGCGTGCCGAAGACCGCGCGTGCGTAAGCGCGCATCGTGTTGTCCATGTCGCCGCGCTTGGCGTCGAGCAGGAACGGCGTCCCGGGCGCCTCCGCGCGCAGCTCGAGCAAGGCCTTCCAGCCGTCCGGCCCGTACTGCTCCCAGAAGGCGCTGTTGGGCTTGAAGCAGCACACGTGCTCCTCCGTCGCGCGGATCACGTCGCGGCAGTGCCTCAGCGCCCCGGCCGCGCCGCCGTCGATGCGGTCGGGGTCGGGGTCGAGGCCCACGCAGAGCAACGTCTGGCGTTCGCGCGCGAGCGCTCGCAGCCTTTCGAAGTAGGTCAAGGAAGCAAATGGTAGATGTCGCCCAAAAGCGACAATTGAGTTGTGAGGATTGCGCTCGCGCAGGTCAACCCGACGGTCGGTGACCTGGCGGGGAACGCCCGCCTGGTCGTCGACGGCATCGGCCGCGCACGCGAGGCCGGGGCGGACGTCGTCTGCTTCCCCGAGCTGGTCCTGACCGGCTATCCCCCCGAGGACCTGGTCCTCAAGCCTTCCTTCGTCCGCGACAACCGCGCGCAGCTGGATTTCGTCGCCGAGGCGACGCGGGACATTTGCGCGATCGTCGGCTTCGTCGACCAGGAAGGCGAGACCTACAACGCGGCCGCTTTCATCCACGACGGCGAGATCAAGGCCGTCTACCACAAGGTCTTCCTGCCCAATTACGGCGTCTTCGACGAGAAGCGCTACTTCGTGCCCGGGCACCGCTCACCGATCGTCGAGCTCGACGGCGTCCGGATCGGCCTATCGGTTTGCGAGGACTGCTGGTTTCCCGCCGGGCCGATGGCCTGGGAGGCGTATCACGGCGCCCAGCTCCTGATCAACATCAACGGCTCGCCCTACCACTACGGCAAGCGCGCGCCCCGGGAGGAGATGGTCGGCGGGCGCGCGGCCGACTACGGCGTGTACCTCGCCTGGGTGAACACCGTCGGCGGGCAGGACGAGCTCGTCTTCGACGGCAACAGCGTCGTCTTCGACCCTCACGGCGACGTCGTAGCCCGGTCGCCCTCGCTCGTGCCCGACCTGCTCGTGTGCGACATCGACCCCACACGCCCGGTTCATCACGACGGCGAGACGTTGCGCCGCGAGGCCGAGGGGGCAGAGCGATTGGAGCTCGAGGTCAACTCGGTCCACGTGAAGACGGCTTCGATGCGCAAGCCGCCGATCTCGGCGCGCGTGGTGACGCCGCTCGACGGCGCCGCCGAGATTTACGCGGCGGTGGTGCTCGCGACCCACGACTACATGCACAAGCAGGGATTCCAGAAAGCCGTCGTCGGCATGTCCGGCGGCGTCGACTCCGCGCTCACGGCCGCCATCGCCTGTGACGCGCTCGGGCCGGAGAACGTGATCGGCGTGCGCATGGCGTCGCGGCACACCTCGACCGAGAGCATCGAAGACGCTGGGATGGTGGCGGAAAACCTCGGCATGCAGCTGATGGACTTCTCGATCGAGCCGCCCCACAGGGGTTTCGAGGAGATCCTGAACCCGGTGTTCGCGGGCACCAGGCCCGGCGTGGCCGAGGAGAACCTGCAGCCCCGCATCCGCTCGACGATCCTGCACGCGCTGTCCAACAAGTTCGGCTACATCGTCCTCAGCACCGGCAACAAGTCCGAGCTCGCGACGGGCTACGGCACGCTTTACGGCGACATCGCGGGCGGCTACGCGGTGCTCAAGGACATCACCAAGACGACCGTGTACGAGCTGAGCCGCTACCGCAACACGCTCGGCCCCGCCATCCCCGAGCGCGTGATGACCAAGGCGCCGTCGGCCGAGCTGAAGCCCGGACAGAAGGACACGGACAGCCTGCCGCCGTACGACCAGCTCGACCCGATCCTGATCGGCTACATCGAGGACGACCTCAGCCCCGAGGAGCTCGTCGCCGCCGGCCACGACCCCAGGGTCGTGGCCCGGGTGATCCAGCTGGTGGACCGGAGCGAGTACAAGCGCCGGCAGGCTCCTCCCGGGGTGAAGATCACCCCGCGCGCCTTCGGCCGCGACCGCCGGATGCCGATCGTCAACCGCTACAGCCCGAACGGCGGTCGAGCGCGTTGAACCTCGCGGCATAATTTCTACCGATACCTCGTATAGATGGGAGCTATGGCTGGACCGTTTGACGTACTGGTGATCGGTGGCGGGCCCGGAGGCTACGTCGCCGCCTTGCGCGCCGCCCAGCTCGGTGCCAGAACGGCCATCGTCGAGAAGGACCGGATGGGCGGCACCTGCCTGGTCCGCGGCTGCATCCCGACCAAGGCGCTGCTCCAGTCCTCCGAGCTCTACACGCTCGCCAGGGGTGGCCAGGCCTTCGGGCTGGTCGCCGACAACGTCGGCTTCGACTGGGCCGCCGCGCAGAAGCGGAAGACCGCAGTCGTCGACCAGCTGGTCAAGGGCGTCGAAGGGCTCCTGAAGGCCGGCGGCGTGACCAGCCTGGGGGGCGCGGCAAGGCTGGCGGGCAAAGGCGTCGTCGACGTCGGCGGCGAGCAGGTCCAGGCCCAAGTGCACGCGAAGGACATCGTCATCGCCACTGGCTCGGCGATCGCGCGCATCCCCTTGCCCGGCGCCGAGCTGACGATCGATTCCGATCAGATCCTCGAGCTCAAGGATTTGCCCAGGCGCCTGGCGGTGATCGGCGGCGGGGTCGTCGGCATGGAGTTCGCCGCCATTTTCGCGGCGCTTGGCAGCAAGGTCACGGTGCTCGAGATGCTGCCGCAGGTGCTGGCGATGGTCGACAGCGACCTCGTCAACGTCTACACCAAGCACCTCGCGAGTCTGGGCGGCGAGGTCCACACCGACAGCAAGGTGTCGAGGGTCGTCAAGCAGAACGGCGGTCTCCAGGTCCAGTTCTCGACCGGCGGCGAGGGCGGCGCCGTGGACGCCGACCAGGTCCTGCTCGCGGTAGGACGCATGCCGTACACGCAGGGCCTCGACGCGGAAAAGGCCGGCGTGAAGCTGGAGCGCGGCCGCGTCGTCGTCGACGAGCACCTGCACACCGATGCCGACGGGATCTGGGCGATCGGCGACGTGATCGGCAGGATCATGCTCGCCCACGTCGCGTCCTACGAAGGAGTCTGCGCGGTGGAGAACATCGCCGGCCACTCCAGGCGCGTGCCCGACTACCACGCCGCCCCGAACTGCGTCTACACCGACCCCGAGATCGCCCACGTCGGCCTGGGCGAGAAGGAGGCGAAGGAAAAGGGGATCGCCGTCAAGGTCGGGCGTTTCCCGTTCGCCGCCTCCGGCCGCGCCCTGACGCTCGGCCAGACGGAGGGGTTCGTCAAGGTGCTGAGCGACCCCGACTCCGGCCGGCTCCTGGGCGCGCACATCATCGGCCCGCGTGCGACCGACTTGATCGCCGAGGCGACGCTTGCGATCCAGAACGGGCTGACCCTCGAGCAGATCGACCTGACCATCCACGCTCATCCGACCCTGCCCGAGTCGTTGATGGAGGCGGCGCTTGCGGCCCAGGGTCGCGCGATCCACATCGCGAACCGACGCTCCGCCGGCCCCGCCCCGACCCAGACGGCCCAAAACAACCAAAATCGAGAGAAGGAAATGGCAGCCACCGTAAAACCCTCCCCCTCCTCCCCGCCGCCCACGCCTGACGCGATCACCCCCAAAGCGCTCGAGCTGAAGAAGGAGAATCGCGACTTCCTGCTCGGTATGCACCGCGAGATGCAGCTCATCCGCCGCTTCGAGGAGCGGGCGCAGGAGCAGTACACGAAGGCGAAGATCGGCGGCTACTGCCACCTCAACATCGGCGAGGAGGCGACCGTCGTCGGCGGCATTCTCGCCCTCAAGTCCAACGACTGGATCTTCACCAGCTATCGCGAGCACGGCCACGCCATCGCGCGCGGCGTCGACCCGAAAGCGGTGATGGCGGAGCTGTTCGGCAAGGAGACAGGCACCTCGCACGGGCGCGGCGGCTCGATGCACCTGGTCGACTACAAGCTGCGGTTCATGGGCGGCTACGGAATCGTGGGCGGTCATCTCCCGCTCGCGGTCGGCGGCGCGTGGGCGGTGAAGTACCAGAAGCACAGTGACGTCGTGTTCTGCATGTTCGGCGACGGCGCGACCAACATCGGCGCCTTCCACGAGTCCCTCAACATGGCCAAGGTCTTCGACCTGCCGGTTGTGTGGTTCTGCGTCAACAACCGGTACGGAATGGGCACGCCGGTCGAGAAGGCGTCGGCCGTGGCCGACATCTACAAGAAGGCGTGCGCCTACGACATGGAGTCGATCCAGATCGACGGCATGAACGTACGCGAGGTCCTGCTGCGGACCAGCGAGATCCTCGAGAAGACGCGCAAGGACTCGGTGCCGCGGTTCATCGAGTCGCTCTGCTACCGCTTCCGCGGCCACTCCGTCGTCGACCCCGACAAGTACCGCTCGGAAGAGGACAAGGTGAAGTGGCGCAAGGCCGACCCCATCGTGGCCTTTGAGCACGAGCTCGAGTCGAGCGGGCTCGCCGACGAGGAGTACTTCAAGAACGTCCGCATGGAGCTGGACGCCGAGGTCCGCGACGTGATCCAGTTCGCCGACGAGAGCCCGGACCCGAACCCCGAGGACCTGTACAAGTACACGTACGCGGGGCAGTGGGACAACAACCCGATGCTGCGGGTGGAGAAACTGTGATGGCGACGGCGGTCAAGGCGGAGGAGAAGCTCTACCGCGTCGCGCTGCGTGAGGCGCTGGCAGAGGAGATGGAGCGCGACGACACGATCTACCTCATCGGCGAGGACATCGGCAAGTTCGGCGGCGCGTATCGCGTAACCGATGGCCTGCTGGACAAGTTCGGCCCGCAGCGGGTGGTCGACGCGCCGATCGCCGAGGAGGTCATCGTCGGCACGGCCATCGGATCCGCGATGCTCGGGCTGCGCCCTGTCGTCGAGATAATGACGATCAACTTCTCGCTGATCGCGTACGACCAGATCGTGAACAACGCGGCCAAGATCCGCTACATGTTCGGTGGCGAGGTCAAGGTGCCGATGGTGATCCGCATGCCCGGCGGCGCCGGCCACCAGCTGTCGGCGCAGCACTCGCATTCGTTCGAGGTGCTGTACGGATTGATCCCCGGCCTGCTCGTCGTCGCGCCGACGACGCCGGCGGACGCGAAGGGGATGCTCAAGTCGGCGATCCGCTCTGACAACCCGGTGATATTCCTCGAGTCGATGAGCCTCTACAACGTCAAGGGCGAGGTACCGGCCGGCGATTACACGACGCCGCTGGGCCAGGCCGCGCTGCGACGCGAGGGGTCCGACGTCACGATCGTCGGCGTATCGCGGATGTCCGTGCTCGCCAACGAGGCGGCCAAGCAGCTCGAGGAGGAGGACGTCGACGCCGAGGTCATCGACCTGCGCTCGATCCGGCCGATCGACTGGAAGCCGATCGTCGACTCGGTCCGAAAAACGAGCCGCTGCGTCGTCGTCGAGGAGGGTTGGTCGACGTACGGCGTGACGGCCGAGATCACCGCCGGAGTGCAGGAGCGGTGCTTCGACTATCTCGATGCGCCCGTGCGGCGCCTCGGCGGCGCGCAGGTGCCGATGCCCTACAGCATGCCGCTGGAGAAGGCGTCGATCCCGACCGCGGACGACATCAAGCGCCTGGTGCGCGCCACGCTCGGCAAGAGTCCCGATGCCTGACATAAACATGCCGAAGCTCTCCGACACGATGGAGGAGGGCACGATCGTCGAGTGGAAGAAGAAGAGCGGCGACGCGGTCAAGACCGGCGACGTGCTCGCGGAGGTCGAGTCGGACAAAGCCACCTTCGACCTCGAGGCTGACGCTGACGGGACGCTTCAGATCCTGGTCGAGCAGGGAGTCCCGGCCAAGATCGGCGCCCCCATCGCGCGCATCGGCGACGGCGGCGTGGCGGCTCCCGCCGCGCCTGCGCCTGCCAAGGCCGAGGCGCCGGCGAAAGCCAGGGCCAAGGAGCCGCCGGCGCCGACGACTGAACCTGAATCGGCGGCCCCTCCGCCGGCTCCGCCGGCACCTCCCCGTGAACGGGGAGGACAGCCGGAGGACGGGAACGTCAGAGCCTCGCCCCTGGCGCGGCGGCTGGCCGAGGAGATGGGCGTCGACCTCGCTTCAGTGACGGGTTCGGGGCCTGAGGGCAGGATCGTCAAGGAGGACGTGATCGCCGCCGGCGGCAGCCGCCCCAAGGCCGAGCGCCGCCGCCCTCCGCCCACCGCCGAGCGGCCGGCCGGACCCGACGTCGAGGTCATCGAGCCGACCCGCATGCAGGCCACCATCGCCCGCCGCATGGCCGAGGCCAAGAGCACCGTGCCCGAGTTCCAGGTCACGGTCGAGGCGCGAGTCGACCTCGCGGTCAGCCTGCGTCAGCAGCTCAAGGATTCCGTGCCCGGCGCCGAGAAGGTGACGATGACCGACTTCCTGGTCCGCGCCTGCGCGCTCGCGCTGCGCAAATTCCCCGAGGTCAACAGCTCGTGGGCGGACGGCAAGTTCCAGCGCAAGCACGCGATCAACATCGGGCTCGCCGTAGCGCCGAGCCAGGGTATGGGCCTGCTCGTGCCGGTGGTGCACGACGCCGACCTCAAGGACCTGATCCAGATCTCGATCGAGTCCCGCCAGGTCATCGAGCGAGCCCGATCAGGACGGCCGGCGGAGGGCGACCTTTCCGGCGCGACTTTCTCGATCTCGAACCTCGGCATGTTCGGGGTCGACGAGTTCACCGCGATCATCAACCCGCCCGAGGCGGCGATCCTCGCCGTGGGGACGATCAAAGACGTGCCCGTCGTCGAGGGCGAGCGCATCGTCCCGGGCAAGGTGATGCGGATGACGCTGTCGGTCGACCACCGGGTCTTCTACGGCGCGACCGCGGCTCAGTTCATGGCCGAGGTCAAGCGACTGATCGAGAATCCGGTGACTCTGCTCGTGGCGGCGGGGTGACGCCGCAAGAGGTCGCAGGCGTCCTCGGGCAATCGGGAGACGCCCTTGCCGGTCTCCTCAGGTCATTGCCGCCGGAAGTGGCCTCGTGGCGACCGGCGCCTGGTGAATGGTGCGTCAACGAGTGCGTCGGCCACATCGTCGAGGCGGAGAAACGCGGCTTCGCGGGAAGGATCCGCATCATCCTCGGCGAGAACGAACCCGAGCTTCAGACGTGGGACCAGCCGGCGGTCGCCGCGGCAAGGCGCGACTGCGACAAGCCGCCCGCGTCGCTGCTGGCGGAGTTCGAGCCGCTGCGCAGCGAGAGCCTCGAGCTGGTGCGATCCCTGAAAGCGGATGAGCTCCGGCGTGGCGGAATCCATCCCAAGGTCGGGCGGCTCACCGTCGACGAGCTGCTGCACGAATGGGTCCACCACGACGGCAATCACCTCCGGCAGGCGTACGCCAACGTCCAGGCTTACGTGTGGCGCGACATGGGCAACGCCCGACGTTTCAGCAGCGCCTAGTTCGCTGGAAACGGAATCCCGCCTTTGAGCGCGGTGGTGATCACCCCGTTGGCCAGGTTAATGATCCGCACATTGCCCGGCACGGCCGGGTTCTCGCAGGCGCAGCTGGCGTCGGAGACATAGAGGAAGCCGTCGCGGCTGATGGCAAGGCCGAAGGGATAGCCGAGCTGCGCCCTTGACGCCTGGGTCGGACTGTCACCGAACGAGCCCGCGACGCCGGTGCCCGCGACTGTCGTGATCACGCCATGGCTGTCGACGCGCCGCACGCGGTGATTGTTCGCGTCGGCAAAGTACAGATTTCCGCTCGAGTCGAAGGCGATCCCGTTCGGATCGTTGATCGCGGCGCGGGTCGCGGGACCGCCGTCACCTGTGAAACCGCACGTGCCCGTTCCGGCCACGATCGAAAAAACCTTGTCGGGGGTCATGCGCACGATCCGGCAGCCACCCGGCGCGCCCTGCACAAAGGGCGCACGGTCCGACATGTAAAGGTTGCCTTTGGCATCGAAGGCTATGTAGCCGGGACTTGGGACCGGCGGGTCGATTGATGGACCTTCAAGCCAGCTGAGGTTGCCGAAGCGGTCCAAGCTGCCGACGTTGCCTCCGTAGTCGCTGAAATACAGGGTCCCGACACTGTCGATGGCCAGGCCAGCGGGGTCCTGGAGCCCACCTCCCTGCGCGAACGTTGAGATCTGTCCGCCGCGGTCGATGCGTTTGATGTCTCCAGGCCAGGTGTTGCCGACCGACAGGTTGCCGTGGAATGCCTCGGCGATGTACACGAGGCCGGATTGGTCGACCGCGATCCCGACCGGATGCTGAAGATGGGCCTCCGTGGCCGGCCCGTCCGTTCCGTTCCCGCCGCCCGCGAACCGAAACGCCCTGCCCTGGGGATCGATGCGGAATACCAACCCGGCGATGTAGTCGGACACGTAGACGCTCCCATCCGGCCCAATCGCCACCCCTTCGGGCGACAGGAGGCTGCCGCCGATTGGCAGGGGTCGGTGATGAACCTGGGATGTGAGAAGGCCGCGCGAGTAGATGAGCCCGACGACGATGGCGAGCGCGAGCAGGGCCGCGACGAGCCCGCTGGTCCACTGGAACGACCGCCTCGTCACAGGACTTCGCCGTTCACTTCGCATCGGCACCGCGTCGATCACCCGCCAGCGCAGGCCGGCAGGGGTCGGCTCCGAGTCCAGAGCGTGGTGCATGGCGTCTCGAATCAATTCGTCCACTAGACCATCGCCTCCACGGGAAGTAAGAAAGAGCGCAGCGCCGCGACGCCGCGGTTGATCCGTGACTTGACCGTGCCCAGCGGCACGGCCGCGATCCGCGCGACCTCGTCCAGCGGGAGGTCGAGGTAGTAGTGGAGGACGAGGACCTCGCGATGCTCAGGCGAGAGGTGACGCAAGGCGCGGCGGAGATCGGCGCCGGTCGCAACCTGTTCTCCGATATCGGGTGCGGTCGCCGTGGGCATCGCGTCCATGCGCAGCACGGACCACCACTTCCCGCGCGCGATGTTCCGGCACTGGTTGGCGACGATCGCCAGGAACCACGGACGCATCTCCGTCCCTTCGCGCAGATGGCCGAGCTTGCGCCATGCGCGCGTCGCCGCCTCCTGCACCGCGTCTTCGGCGGCGGAGCGGTCGTGGAGCATCCCGTACGCGAGCCGGAATGCCTGGTCGATCAAAGGCCCCACCAGCTCGTCGAATGCGCGCCGGTCTCCGGACCCCGCCCGGGTGACCAGTTCGGCGCGGGCCGCGCTCAGCATGCGTCGTCAGTTGTACGCGACCACGGCCTATCCGAGTTCCATGGCCTCGATGGAACCACGGACCCTCTCGGGCTCGTATCGATCCCAGAGCCATGTGGCTCGAGTCCATGTCGGGAGCGAAAGATGGGATCGGTCAGGAGCTTGACAGTGTTGCTCGCCGCGCTGGTTGGAGCTTTTGTGCTCGGAGCTGCAAGCGGATACGCAGCGAAAACGACGGTTGCGCCCATCGTTGTCCCTAGGGTAGCGACGTCGCCATGTCCTGCTGGAATGCACGTCGTCGTTTACTACACGGCCCACACGTGGGCGTGCGTCGACGACGGGTCAGGCAGCTGAGGGCTGGGCTTTGGCCTCCGGCTTCGCTACGGCGTCACGCGACGCCGGCAGCGTGAGGTGAACGCGCAGGTTGCCCGCGTCGTCGAAGTCCGCCCAGAGCCTTCCTTTCATGGCGGCGGCCAGCTCGCGAGAGATGGAAAGGCCCAGCCCGACTCCAGCCGCCGCTGCTGAGCGAGAAGGATCGGCGCGATAGAAGCGCTCGAACATCCGGTCCGGATCAGGCCTGTGTGCACCTGCCGGATTGGAGACGATCGTCTCCACCCCTCCACCGCTCAGGCGCGCCGCTACGTTGACCGCCGTCGCCTCGGGCGCGTACTTGACGGCGTTGTCCAGCAGGTTGTCGAGGACCTGGTGCAGGCGCTCGGGGTCCGCCGCCACCGGCGGGATGTCGTCCGGCACGTTCAGGTCGAGCTTCAGCCTGCGCGACGCGGCTCGCGGGCGCACGATCTCCAGCTCCTGCTGCAGCTGGCCGCCGAGGTCGACCGAAGTGATGTGCAGCGAGATCGATCCCGCCTCGACCCGGGCGAGGTCGAGCAGCTCCTGCGCCATTCGCAGCACGCGTTCCGACTCCTCGTGCACGATCGTCGCCGCGCGGTGCCTTTCGCCCTCGTTCAGCAGGCTGTCGTCAACGAGCGCCTGGCTGAAGCCGATCAGGCTGGTCAGCGGCGTCTTGAGCTCGTGCGAGACGTTGGCGAGGAAATCACGCTGGACCTTGCGCGCGCGCTCCACCGCCTCTGCCATGCGGTTGAAGGCCGCGCCGAGCATCCCGATCTCGTCCTGACCGGAGATGCTCACACGGCGTGAGTAGTTCCCCGCGGCGATGTCCTCCGCCGCCGCCGCGAGCAGCGTCAGGGGCCGTGTGACGGACCGGCTCACGAGCAGGATCAGCAGCATCGCCGCGATCAGCGCCACGCCTCCAGCCTCGAGCAGCCGGCCGGCAAGGTCGCCTGCCGCCGCCGCGGCGACCAATGACTGCGGCTGTGCGAGCACGACGTAGACCGCTCCGACGGGATCGATTCGATTTCCCGGCAGCCTGATCGCGGCCGCGATGTAGCCCTCGCCCTCGAGCACCGGTCGTCCTTCCAGCACGTTGGCGAACCTTTGCGACTGGGCGACCTGGATCTGCCTGCCCACAGCTTGCGAGCCGGCGCTGTCGTAGACGACGTAGCGCTGGCTGTCGAGCAGGAGCAGGCGCCCGCCGGCGAGACGCGCCGCCAGCAGGTCGAGCCGCCCGGTGTACTCCGCCGCATCGGTCGGCCGGCAGAGCGTGGTGCCTGTCCGCACGAACTGGCACTCGTTGGCCCGCACCTGCTGCGCCGCCGTGGTGATCTGCCTGTCGAGCTGGTCCTGGACCCCCTGAAACTCGAGGGTGCGCACCTGGACCCAGGTCAGCGCTCCGGCAAGAAACAGGCTGACGGCGACGATGCCCGCGGCGGCGGCGAGGAGCCGGAAGCGCAGGGTCAGCTGCCTGCCAGCTCCAGCCGGTAGCCGACGCCCCACACCGTCTGGATGCTGGGGTCGGTCACCTTCGCGGCCGCGAGCTTCTCGCGGACCTGCTGCACATGGACGTCGACCGTCCGCGTGTAGCCCGGGAAGTCATAGCCCCACACGAGGTCGAGCAGCTCGCTGCGCTGAAAGACGCGGCCCGGGTAGCGCGCGAGCAGCGCGAGCAGGTCGAACTCCTTGGGTCGCAGCTGCACGCGCTCGGGCCCGAACCGAACCTCGTGGCGCTCGATGTCCACCTCGAGCTTGCCCGCGCGCACCAGCTTCGGCTGGTCGGGCTCGGTCCGCGCGCGGCGCAGCAAGGCCTTCGCCCGGGCGACCAGCTCCTGCGGGTGGAATGGCTTGGTGAGGTAATCGTCGGCACCGACCTCGAGGCCGACGACCTTGTCGGTCACCTCGTCGCGGGCGGTCAGCATGATGATCGGCACCTGGCTCTGCTTGCGGATCTCCTTGCAGATCGTCAGGCCGTCGGTGCCGGGAAGCATGATGTCGAGGATGACGAGGTCGGGCTTGACCTGGCCGAACTTCGCAATGGCCTGCGCCCCGTCCCCCACTCCCTCGACCTCGTAGCCCGCGCGCGTCAGGTACAGCCGCGCCAGCTCGACGATGTGCTTCTCGTCGTCGACGACCAGGATCTTGGAGCTCAATGCTGCGCCCATGCCATCAAATTCACACCGCGAAGTCAGCCGGTTGTTTTACAAACCTCATCGAAATGTAAGCGCCGGCTATTTTGAAGCGCGCAGCACCAGCTTGATCGGGTTTCCGACCAATCCGAACCGCTCGCGGACCTTTTTCTCCAGGTAGCGCCTGTACGAGAAGTGCAGGAGCTCGGTGTCGTTGACGAACATGACCACGGTCGGCGCCTCGGCTGAGGCCTGAGTCGCGTAGTTGAGCTTCAGCCGGCGGCCCTTGTAGCTCGGCGGCTGGTGCTCGAGGAACGCCTCGCGCAGCACGCGGTTCAGCTCGTTCGGTGGCATCTTGATGCGCCGCTGCCCCACCACCTCGAGCGCGGCCGGCAGCACTGTCCCGATACCCTCCCTGGTCTTGGCCGAGACCGTGACGACGGGCGCGAACGACGCAAACTTGAAGTCGGGCGCAAGCGCCTTGCGCCAGTACGCGGGTTTGCGCATCGCCGGCTCGACGAGGTCGACCTTGTTGACGACGATGACCAGGCCCTTGCCCGCGTCGAGCGCGTAGCCGGCGACGTGCTGGTCCTGGGCGAGCACGCCGGCCGAGGCGTCGACCACAAGCAGGACCACGTCGGACCGCTCCATCGCGTGGATGCCGCGCAGCAGGCTGTAGCGCTCGAGGCGGTCGCGGCTCGACGACTTCCGCCGGATGCCGGCGGTGTCGATGAGGACGACCGGGACGCCGTCGAAGGTCAGCTCGGTGTCGATGGGGTCGCGGGTGGTGCCGGGCGTCGGGCTGACGAGTGCCCGCTCGTCGCCCAGCAGCGCGTTCAACAGCGATGACTTGCCCACGTTGGGTCGGCCCATGATCGCGAGCCGGTCGGCATTCTCGTCCTCTGCAGGCTCTCCTTCGGGCGGCGGCAGTGCCTCGACGACGCGGTCGAGGAGGTCGCCGACGCCGAGACCGTGCTGCGCCGAGATGAGCGAAGGCTCGTCGAAGCCGAGCTCCAGCAGCTCGTGCGCGAGGTGGCGCTCGGCCGGCGTGTCGGCCTTGTTGGCGGCGACGATCAGGTGGCGTCGCGACGTGCGCAGCATCCGGGCGATGTCGCGGTCGATGGGCGTCAGCCCCTGCCGGACGTCGAGCAGGAAGATGATCAGCTCCGCCTGGTCGATGGCGATCCTGGTCTGGGCTTCGATCGCGGCCCGTGAGGCGTCCTTCGCGGAGTCGAGATCGAGCCCGGCGGTGTCGACGACGGTGAGCTCACGGCCGCGCCACTCGGCCACGCCGTAGAGGCGATCGCGGGTCAGCCCGGAATGTTGGTCAACGATCGCCTTCCTCTGGCCGATCATCCGGTTGAAGAGGGTCGACTTGCCCACGTTCGGTCGGCCGACGATCGCGACAATCGGGCGCGCCACGCCCACAGGATTGCAGAGGCGGCCCCGCTCCAGGCGGCGCCGAACCCCATCGCCGCCGCGGGGCTGGCCGAGGACGTTGCGGTTGAGCCCGGCGCGGCGGCACCCGGTGCTGTTGCCTGGGGGTTGTTCAGACGATCTCCAGGGGTTCGGGGATCATCGGGCCGCGGTCCTTCTGGGCGACGAAAGCGTTGACGTCGGCGGGCTTGCCCTCCTGGACCGAGACGATGACGTACAGGTAGCTCTCCCATGAGCGCTCGGTGTCGAAGACCGAGGGTCGGGCGGGGTGATTCGGATGGCTGTGGTAGTAGCCCAGGACGTCGAGGTCCGTCCTGTACAGCTCCTTGCGGATGCGCATGTCCTCTTTGTCGTCGATCAGGTAGCGGACCTCGGGGTTCTGCTGCTCGAGGTTGCGCACACGCCGCACCTCGGTGACGAGGTTGTCCGCCGGCTTGCCGATCAGGAGCCCGCAGACCTCATAGGGAAAGCCTTCGGCCCCATGCGCGCGGATCGAATCCAGGGCTTGACGCTCGATCTTCAACGCGGGCGCGCACCGTAGAGGCCGGTCGAGAGGTAGCGGTCGCCGGAGTCGGGGAAAACAGTCACCACCACGCCTTCATCAATGGTGGCCGCGAGTTTGCGCACCGCCCACAGCGCGGCGCCGCTGGAGTGCCCGACCAGGAGGCCTTCAGCGCGGGCGACCGCGCGGGCGAGGGCGTAAGCCGGCTCGGTCGGGCAACCCCACACCTCGTCGGCGAGTGAGGCGTCCCAGATGCGCGGCACGATCGCGGTCGGCAGGTGCTTCAGGCCCTCGAGGCCGTGGAACGCGTCCTCGGGTTGGACGGCTATGGTCTTGATCGACGCGTCGTGCTCCTTCAGCCGGCGCGAGGTGCCGACGAACGTGCCCGTCGTGCCGAGTCCCGCGACGAAGTGCGTGATCCTCCCGTCCGTCTGCTCGAGGATCTCCACCGCGGTGCCCTCGTAATGGGCGCGAGGGTTGGCCGGGTTCGAGTACTGGTCGGGATAGAAGTACGCGTCGGGATCCTCCGCGACCAGGTCGCGCACCATGCGGATCGCGCCGTCCGAGCCTTCGCCCGCGTCGCTGTAGACGATCCCGGCGCCGTACGCGGTGACCAGAGCCTTGCGCTCGGCGCTCACGTTGCCGGGCATGACGAGCTTGACCCGGTAGCCCTTGGCCGCCCCCATGAGCGCGTAGGCGATGCCTGTGTTGCCTGAGGTGGAGTCGACGATCGTCCTGTCTATGGTGAGGGCGCCGCGGCGCTCGCCATCCTCGATCATCGCCAGCGCGGCGCGGTCCTTCACCGAACCGCCGGGGTTGAACCACTCCGCCTTGGCGTAAACCTCGACCCGCGGAAACTCACGCTCGAAAAGGCGCACGCGCAGAAGCGGCGTGCTGCCGACGAGCTTTGTGATCCCAGGGCTGACAATGGCGGCCATCCCGGTAAAGGATAAGAACGATGTTGAGCGGGAAAGATCCACCACCGACCATCAAGATCGCGATGCTCCTCGGCCTGATGTACGCCGCGGGCCCGATGGCGATCGGCCTCGGGTATGTGGGTTTGGGCGTGCTGTTCCTCATTGTTCCGAGCCCTCAAGAGGAAGCCGGACTTCTGAGGGACGGACTTCTCCTCATCGGAGGCGTCTTTTTCGCCATCGGCACGGCGATCCTTCTTGCCGACCTGGTGCTCGCCTGGGGCATCAACGGAGGCTCGATCGTCGGCTGGCTACTCGCCCTGCTGACGCTTAGCGGCGGCCTCTGGTTCGATCTGCCGAACACCATCGGCAAACCGTGGTGGGTTGGCCTCAACGCGCAGCGACTCGTTTCTCACGACTCGACCGGGACTGATCCTCTCACGTGGATCGCCGCCGCAATTTCACCCGACGTGCACATCGTCCTGCTTGCGTCGATCGCAGTCACGCTGCTGTGGCCGTCGACGCTCCGGTGGCTGTTCAGCCCCCAAAGTGGAAGAGGATTGCCCCGCCAAGGACGAAGATTGCCGCAACCGCGTAACCGATGAGCGAGCGGCGGTATACGCTGCCGCCCTCCGGCCAAAGGATGTTGAGGATCGCTTTGCCGATCAAGAACCCGCCGCCAAGGAGCGCCACCGGCGACCATCCCTTGAGGACCCCGACCAGCAGGATCAAGCTCGCGACCACGACCTCGAACAGCTGCAGCAGGGTGTAGGCGGCCAACTAAGCCGAGAGCGCTTGAGAGAAGTCGGCGACTATGTCCTCCGCATCTTCGATCCCGACCGATACGCGCACCGTGCCTGGCCCGACGCCCAGCGCGGCGCGTTCCTCAGCGCTCATCGAGCGGTGCGACGTGATCTCGGGATACGAGATCGTCGTCTCCACGCCGCCGAGGCTCGCGGCGAACGTGACCAGCCGGAAGCGCGACATCATCCGCTGCACCGCCTCGCGCCCTCCCACGAGGTCGAACGCCATCATTCCCCCCGAGCCGTTCGGCAGCGTGCGGTTGGGCCCCTCGAGCAGCGGATGGTGGACGTGAGCGACACCCCGCATCGGCCGCATCGCGCGCGCGAGGGCCAGCGAGTTCTCGCTGTGGCGACGCATCCGCACGTCGAGCGTGCGCAGGCCGCGCAGCGCGAGCCACGCGTCGAAGGGACCAAGGGTCGTGCCGGTGCGCGCGGAGCGGGTACGCGCCGCGCCCATCGTCCTGGCGTCGCCCACGATCACCCCGGCGACAAGGTCGGAATGCCCGCCAAGGTACTTGGTCGCGCTGTGCATGACCACGGTCGCGCCCAGCTCGAGAGGGCGGCATAGCAGCGGCGTCGCGAACGTGTTGTCGACGAGAAACGGCACTCCGCGAGCGAGCGCCATCTTTCCGAGCGCCTCGAGGTCGGGCACTCGACAAAGAGGATTGGTGATCGTCTCCGCGATGAGGAGTCCCGCGCCCTGCAGCGCGCGGCGCGTGGCGTCCAGGTCACCGAGGTCAACGAAGTGTGCTTCGTATCCTGCGGGCTCGAGGTCCTGGCGCAGCATCGCGGCGGTGCCGCCGTAAAGCTCGCGCGTGGCGACGATCGTCACCGGCTTTGGCGCGAGCGCGAGGATCGCGCCATGGAGCGCCGCCATGCCCGAGGCCGTCGCCACTCCCGCCTCCGCCCCCTCGAGCTCCGCGACCGCGCGCTCGAGCATCTCCCGATTGGCGTTCGAGTTCCGGCCGTAGTAGTAGCCGGGCCGTTCACCTCGCGCGACGGCGTCGTAGTCGTCGAGGTCTGTGTAGACGTGGACCGAGGCGGGGCTCAGGTCCGGCGCGAGCGGACTCCGGGCCGACAGCTCGCGGCCCGCGTGCACGGATCGCGAACCTGGCTTCAACTGGTCACCGCCAGCCTGCTGCGGCCCGCGTAGGTTGCTTGCCCGCCACCCTCGCCGAGCTCGGCCTCGATCTGCAGCAGGCGGTTGTACTTCGCGACGCGATCCGACCGGGCCGGCGCCCCGGTCTTGATCATGCCCACGCCGGTCGCGACCGCAAGGTCGGCTATGGTCGTGTCTTCCGTCTCGCCCGAGCGGTGCGACATGACGGCGCTGTAACCGGCGCGCCGCGCCATGTCGATCGCCTCGAGCGTCTCGGTCAACGTGCCGATCTGGTTGACCTTGATCAGGATCGAGTTGGCGACGCCTCGTTCGATCCCTTCCTCCAGCCGCTTGACGTTGGTGACGAAGAGGTCGTCGCCGACGAGCTGGACACGCTTGCCCACCGAGTCGGTCAGGCGTCTCCATCCGTCCCAGTCGTCCTCGGCCATGCCGTCTTCAATCGAGACGATCGGGTAGCGAGAGATCCAGTCCTCGTAGAGCTTTTGCAGGCCGTCGTCGTCGAGGGTCCGACCTTCGCCCTTGAGGACGTATTTGCCTTCCTTGTAGAACTCGCTCGACGCCGGGTCGAGCGCGATCGCGACGTCCTTTCCCCGCTCGTAGCCGGCCTTGTCGATCCCTTCGACGATGAGCTTCAGGGCGTCCTCGTTCGAGCGAAGATCCGGCGCGAATCCGCCCTCGTCGCCCACCGCCGTCGAAAAGCCCTGCGCCTTGAGCACGCCCTTGAGCGCGTGGTAGACCTCGGCCACGGCGCGGATGCCCTCGCGGAAGCTCGGGGCGCCGACCGGGCAGATCATGAACTCCTGCAGGTCGACCGACGTGTCCGCGTGTACGCCGCCATTGAGGATGTTCGCCATCGGCAGCGGAAGCAACGACGCCGTCTCGCCGCCGAGGTGACGGTAGAGCGGCTCGCCTTTTGCGTTCGCGGCCGCGTGGGCCACGGCCAGCGAGACGCCGAGGATCGCGTTCGCGCCCAGGCGTGACTTGTTGGGCGTGCCGTCGATCTCGATCATCGCCTCGTCGATCGCTTTCTGGTCTTCGACGTCCACATTGCCCAGCCGGCGCGCGATCTCGCCCTCGACGTTCGCCACAGCCTTGAGAACTCCCTTGCCGCCGTAGCGCTTGGGGTCGCCGTCGCGCAGCTCGACTGCCTCGTGCACGCCGGTCGACGCGCCGGAAGGGACGATCGCGCGCCCACTCCCAATATCGGTGAATGCGGTGACCGCGATGGTCGGATTCCCGCGCGAGTCGAGGACCTCGAGAGCCTTCAGGCCCGTCAGCCGGGTCACGAATCCGAAGTCTAGCTAGAGGAAGAAAGCGGGCCGAACACGCCGGTCGGGTGGACACGGAACCCGTAGTCGAGCAGGAGCGCCGCGTCTGGGGTCGAGTACCCGGTCGCGTTCAGCACCACCGCGATGAGGTGACGCCCATAACGCGTCGCGGTGGCGAGCATGCAGCCGCCGGCGTTGTCGGTCAGTCCGGTCTTCAAACCCGTCGCGCCTGGATAGGTCGAAAGCAGCCGGTTCATGTTGTGCGGGTAGAAGGCCTTGTGGGTCGCCGTGGCGGGAATGACGATGTCCTTTTTCGCCGCGATGGCCGCGAGCTGCGGATAGTAGGTGTCGAGGTAGGCCGCCGTGTGCGCGAGGTCGTGCGCGGACATGCCGTGCCCCGGAGCGTCGAGTCCGCTCGGCGTGACGAAGTGGGTAGCCGTCAGGCCGATGCTCTTCGCCTTCTGGTTCATCTGGCGGATGAACCGATCTCGGGGCACGATCCCCGTCGCCAGCGCTTCCGCCGCGTCGTTGCCCGAGTCGAGGAACAGCCCTTCGATAAGCTCCCTGACGGTCAGCTGCTCTCCCCCGGACAGGCCCATGAGGCTCGGCAGGACCTCCGTCGCCTGCCTGGTCACGGTGACGGCGCGATTGAGCGAGCCGGCGTCGTCGACCGCGACCATCGCCGTCATCAGCTTGGTCAGGCTCGCCGGGGCGCGCGACGTCTCCGGGTCGCGCTGCCAGAGGACCTGCCGCGCGTCGAGGTCGACCAGGTAGGCGGCCTGGCCGTGGATGAGGAGGTTCGGCTGGCCGTGCAGGGCGAGCCAGTAGGTCGAGAAGTAGAAGTGGTCGAAGGTCTGCACAGCGGGCGCGGTGGAGCTCTGGAGGCTGAAGTCGAAGGGCGTGGTCCGGCTGCGAGCGACGTAGACGGTGGTCGCGATCGCAATGACGATCACGCCGACGGAGACGAGAAACGTCAGCCGTTCGCGCCTCTGGCGGCGTCTGGCCCGCGAGAAGGATCTTCTTTCTGAGACGTTGGCTGGGACGGTGAGAACCCTCCTGGGGTTTTGTCTCGGGGATTTTAGCCTGCTTAGGCGGGCGGCGCGTGCTCCGGCGCGGTCGCGGGCGGCGGCGGCATGGCCGGCACGGGCGTCGTCGTCGGTTCATGCAGCCGAACCGCGAGCTGATCGCTCGCCGCCTCCATCGTCTGCAGCGCCGTGGCGTCGTCCCTCGCGTTCATGAACACGGGCTGGCCGTAGTCGTAGATCCGGTACGCCTTCCAGGTCGCTGAGACCAGCTGCGTGCCGTAGAAGGTGTAGGTCCCGATCACGCCCTCGCGTGTCTCCTCCGACCACATCTGGTCGAAGACGAAGTTTCCGTGCGCATAGGTGATGAGCTTGCCGTGGTAGATCTCGATCCCCTGGTACCAGTGCGGGTGGTTGCCGATGACGATGTCGGCGCCCCAGTCGATCGCGTCATGGCCGATGACCACCGGGTCGTCGGGCGTCGGCACCCCGCGGTCGGGCATCGGCTGACGCTCGTACTCCTTGCCCCAGTGGAACTGCACGACGACGACGTCGGCGAGCTGGCGGGCGCGCGCGATCCCAGCCTTGAGCGCGACCTTGTCGATGGCGCGGCCCACGCCGTTGAAGCCGATGAACCCGAACTTGATCCCGCGCACGTCGATCACCGCCACGGGGCCGAGGCCCGAGGTCTGAATGCCGTGCTGGTGCAGCAGCTGGTCGGTCAGCGCGACCCCCTGAGCGCCGTAGTTGGTGAGGTGGTTGTTGGCGAGGTTGGCGACGTCGGCGCCCATGTAGGTCAAGCCGTTGACGAACCGCGCGTCGCCACAGAAGGTGAAGCTCGGGCCTGGGTTCACCCCGCAGCCGGCGAACAGCGGCGACTCGAGGTTGATGTAAGTGATGTCCGCGTTTTTGGTGTAGTAGGCCGTGCGGCGGAATGGCCACAGGAAGTCGTGGCGGATGGTCGCGTAGTAGTCGACGCCCCGCGCGGGGATCACGTCCCCCGTGACCAGCAAAGTGCGGATGCGGCTCGGGTCGTTGGGTACGAGATAGCTCGGGTGAAACAGGCTCTGCAGGCTCAAGACCGGCAGGCGACCGGTGCGGTCGGCGAATGACGGCTGGTCGCCGAACTCGGGCGGGGCGACCAGGATTCGCGGACCGGAGGCGACGTTCGTGCTGACGACCGGCACGGTGGAGTTGTTGCACGCCGCCGCGAGCAGAAGGACGGCGAGCAGCCCCCGGGACCTCATCTGACGGGCAATTCTGCCAGTAGATCCTCGATCGCGATCAGTCGAGCCACGTAGGAACGTACTGGCTCGCCCAGGTCGCCCGCGGCCCTGAACACGCGCTCGTTGCCCTCGGCGCGGCGGGTCTCGACCATCGTCGCCAGGTTGCGGTCGAGCGTGCCGCGCGCCAGCGCGGCCTCGACCACGCTGCCCACCCACGACGCATAGAGCGCCACCTCCTGACGCCTGGGGTCAGGGCCGACGGCCGGCGCCGGCGAGTGGATGTGCTCGTTCCACAGGCGGCGCAGGCGCCGCAGGTCATCCGATTCGGCTGTCAAACCGCCTGGGCTTTGAGCTGGGCGATCACCGCGTCGGCAACCTGGCTGGTGCCCACTGCGGTCGGATCGTCGCGATTCTCCTTCAGGTCGTAGGTGACGTTTTCGCCGAGGGCGATCACGTTGGAGATCGCCTTCTCCAGCGCGTCGGCCGCCGCGGTCTCCTGGAGGTAGCGGAGCATCAACACCCCGGACAGCATCACCGCCATCGGGTTGACCTTGTTCTGGCCCGCGTACTTCGGCGCGCTGCCGTGCGTGGCCTCGAACACCGCGCCGTTGGTGCCGATGTTGGCGCCGGGCGCCAGTCCGAGCCCGCCGATCATGCCCGCGCCGAGGTCCGAGATGATGTCGCCGTAAAGGTTCGGGCAGCACAGGATGTCGTACTCCTTGGGCCGCAGTACGAGCTGCATGCACATGTTGTCGACGATCCGGTCCTCGAACTCGATGTCCTTGTTCCGCTCCGCCACCTGTCGGGCCACCGCGAGGAAGAGCCCATCGGTGTGCTTCATGATGTTCGCCTTGTGCACGGCGGTGACCTTGCGCCTCCCGTTGCGCCGTGCGTAGTCGAACGCGAATTCCACGATCCTCTGCGACCCGCTGATCGAGATCGGTTTGATCGAAAGCCCGCTGTCCGGGCGGATCTTCTTCTTGAGCAGGCCTGAAATCTCTTCGATCAGGTGCTCCGCGTCGGGCGTGCCCATCTCGAACTCGAGCCCGGCGTAGATGTCTTCAGTGTTCTCGCGGACGATGATGAAGTCGAGGTCGTCGCGCAGGTTGCGCGCTCCCTTGTACGCCTTGACAGGGCGCACGAGCGCGTAAAGGTCGAGCGCCTGGCGAAGCGCGACGTTCACGCTGCGAAACCCGCTGCCCACGGGCGTGGTGATGGGTCCTTTGAGTGCGACGCGGTTCTTGCGGATCGAGTCCAGCACCTTGTCGGGCAAAGGCGTGCCGAACTCGGCGATCGCGGCCTCGCCCGCGTTCTGGACGTCCCAGTCGAACTCGACTCCGGTTGCTTCGAGCACCCGGCGGGAGGCTTCGCAGATCTCCGGGCCCACACCGTCGCCCGGGATCAGCGTTACGACGTGCTCAGCCAATCCGTTGAAGTGGGCGTGAGCTCGCGATCAGCGGTTCTTGAAGTAGTCGGCGTTGATCTGGATGAAGTTACGCCACTGCTCCGGCACTTCATCCTCGGGGAAGATCGCGTCCACGGGACACGGATCGACGCAAGCCCCACAGTCGATGCACTCGTCCGGGTCGATGTAGTACATGTTCGCGGCGTCGTCTGTGTGGATGCAGTCCACCGGACAGACCTCCACGCATGAGGCGTCTTTGACGTCTATGCAGGGCTGAACGATGACGTATGCCACGTTCCGCAAGGGTACCATGCACCGTTGATGCCCGAATCCGAGCCCAAACCGAAGCTGATCGAACTCATGGGACTCGGCGCCGGCCAGGGCTGGAAGGCCGTCCTGAGGAACGGCAAACCCGCGGTGGTGCACGAGATTCCGGTGCCGCAGGCCGAAGCCACGGCGGCCGTTCCGCGCCTGCAGCGGCTTTTCGACCATCGCCACCCGGCCCTCTCCCCCATGCTGGCATGGGGCACGGACCAGAACGGCGTCTGGGTCGCCGTCGAACCGAACGAAGGCACGCCGCTGAGCTCGATCCTGAGCCGCGGTCCGATGACCCCGCCGGCCGCCGCCGCGCTCGGCGCGGCCGTCCTGTCCGGCGTCGCGGCGCTGCACGAGATGGGCATCGCGATGGGCGGATTCGGGGCGACCGCCGTGCGCGTGACCTCGAACGGCGAGGTGCGGATCGCGGGCCATCCTGCCGCGGCCGTGCGCGGCGCACCTTCGCAGAGCGATCTGAGGGCAGACGTCCGCTCGAGCGGAATGGCGGTGTGCGCCGCGTTTGGCGTCGACCCGGCGGGCTCGCCCGCTCCGCCTACGATCCCGCCCGGCCTCGTGGTCACGATGCGCTCGATGGCGAGCGGCGCCATGGGCCCCTCGGCGGACCGCGCCCAGGGAGCCCTCCGCGAGATGGCCGCTCCCCTGCTCGCGCCCGACCGCCAGATGGCCGCCCAGTCGGAGCTGGCCACCAGGGCCGGCGGCCGCGAGGTCCCAGCGATCACCCCGTTCCTGCCCGCAGCCGACACACCGCCCGCACGCCAGCAGCCCTACACGCCGTCCGCCGGCGTTCCGGCGGCACCGCCGGCTCCGCCTCCGCCGGCGCCGTTCCTCTCGGCCCCTCGCCGCGAAGAAGGGTCCTCGCGAGGCTCGGTCTACGAGGCGCCCGACCGGCCCGTGCAGACCTACCCCTCGATGCCCGCGATCACCTTCCCGCCGCCTCCGGCTCCTCCGGTTCCTACACCCCCCGCCCCATCCATCGAGACGCCTCCTGGCGTCCCCGCCGTGCCCACGTGGGCGGAGGCGTCCGCCCCGGCCGCGCCTGCCGAAGCCGCGCCTGATCCGGCCGTGACGGCCACGAACCCCCCCGCGCTCGCCCAGCCCGCCCCGATGCCGTGGGACGTGCCGGACAAAGAGCCTGCCCAAGAGCCGGCAGGGGACTCGGAGCCGCCCAAGCCTCCGCCGGTCCCGACCTGGGAGCCCATAGCTCCCGCGGCCGCTTCCCCGTTCGCGACCTCGCCTCCCGGCGCCGAACCCGCGGCCCCGGCGCCGCCCGCTCGGCCGCCCGAGCCCACACCTCCGGCCCCAGCCCCCGCCCAGACCTGGACGCCGCTCGAGGCGCCGGTCTGGAAGCCCGGCGAGGCCGTCCCCGCCGAGCCGCTCGGCACCGGCTACGCGATCGAGGCGCCAAGGCTCGACCGCGCCACGACGCCTCCGCCGGCAGCCCCGGTCAGAGCGCCCACGCCGGCTCCGGCCGCACGCCGGCCCGCCGTCCCCCGCCCTCGCCTTGGCGGCATCGGCCCCGCGGAGCGCCCGCCGTGGCTCGTCCCGGCCGCGGTCCTGGTGCTGGTGGTCATCTTGCTCGGGATCTTCGGCGTCGTGGTCCTCGGCAGGCTCGGCAGCAATGGCAACGTCGCTTCGCGCACCACGCCGTCGGCCCACGCCTCGGGCTCGCCGAAGGGCAGCCCGAGCTCTTCACCGGGCGGCAGGGTGCCACAGACGGTTCCGACCTTCGGCCCCGCCTCAGCGGCCCCCGTGACCAAGGTCCAGTTCTGCACCACGGCCACGCCCTGCAAGATCGCGGTCGGGATCGCGGACGAGACCGCGACCAGCTGTGACTTAAACACCTCGTGCTCGGTCGAGGTGGCGATGTACTTCTCCACCGGGCAGAAGGTCCCCGTCCACTACGACCTCAAGTTCTTCGACCGCTGCACCGGCCAGACGACCGACCTGCCCGGGCCGCCCGACTACACGCCACCCGGATACGCGGTCGTGATCCCGCGTGACCACTGGACGGTGAACCTGCCGACGGGGGTCAAGTCAGGCGCGCTCGTCGCGATCACGTCCAAACCTGCCGTCGCCGCTTCCGTGCCGCTTCTGCTCGGCTCGCAGGATTCCTGCTAGCCCCTCAGCCCGTAGCGCAGGAACAGGAAGTCTGCGTGGCGGCGCGCGCTCAGTAGCCGCGACCAGAGCCCGCGCCCCGGCAGCAGCTCGACGCCCTGGACCATGCCCAGCCGCGCCTCGTGGTCGCGGCCCGCGATCACCGGAGAGACCGTAATGAAGGCCTCGTCGAGCAGGTTTGCCTTGATCAGGTCACCCACGACGTGTGGACCGCCCTCGGTGAGGATCACGTCGTAGCCGCGCTCGCGCATCTCGGCCACCGCGCGCTTCATGTCGACCGACCCCGACTTCCCCACCTCGACGACGTCGCACGAATCGGGCAGCCGGCCTTTCAAGGCGGCGGCCCCGGCCCCGGTCGTGACGATCGTCGCGCCTCCGACCACCGCGCCATGCGAGACCGGAACGCTGCCGCTCGCCGTCAGCAGCACCAGCCGCGGCCGTGGCTTAAGGCCTAGAGACGAGCGCAGATCGGCAAACGCCGGCGCGAGGTCGGGAAAGATGTGTTCGGCCGTCCAGTGATGTCCCGGCGTCGCGCGCAGGGTCCCGGCGCCCAGCAACACCGCGTCGGCGCACGCGCGGAGCAGGCCCATGAGGAAACGGTCGGCCTGGTTGCGCCCGCTGATCTCCGACCCGGCTGACGGCTTCGAGCCCAGCGTCACCACGCCGTCGAGCGATTCGACGAAGTTCGAGTAGACGACCTTGTCCGCGAACCCGAGCTTCCCGTAGATGTTCTCTAGGTCTTGCGGCAGGGCGTAGTGAGGCAGCTCGGCCTCGTAGAGGACGTCGAACGGTTCGATCAGTGCTCAACCCGGGAGTTCGCCGTGCCGAGGAACTCCGCCCGCAGCTGCGGGTCGTTCTCGTAGTTTCCCCGCCAGTACGACGTCCACGTGCGCGAGTGGCTCTCGCGCACTCCACGCATCTGCGTGCACAGGTGCATCGCGTTGAGGTGGACGGCGACGCCATGGGGTTTGAGCACACGCACCAGCTCATCGGCGATCTCGACGCCCACGCGTTCCTGGACCGTGAAGCGGCGCGTGAACACGCGCACAAGCCGCGTCAGCTTGGAGATGCCGATGATCTCCTCGTGCGCGATGTAGCCGATGAACGCGTGGCCGTGGAAGGGCAGGGCGTGGTGCTCGCAGAGCGAGTAGAACTCGATCGGTCCCTCGATCACCTGGCTGATGTTGCAGTCAGGGCCGCCATGGCACTCGGTCGGGAACGCCGTGAGCAGCTTGGGATCGCCCTCGTAGCCGGCGGTCGACTCGAAGAGCGCCCGCAGGTAGCGGGCCGGCGTCTCGCGCGTGCCCGGCGTGTCCAGGTTCATGCCGAAGGCCTGGAAGATCTCCGCCGCGTACCCCTCGAACCTCTTCCACCGGTCGGGCGGGATCTCGCGGGGTCGGACTTGCTCCCAGTGGGTGGTCTCCTCGGGGTCAAACGCAAGCGTCGACATGGTCCTCTCCTTGAGTTTGCGAGGCGAATACACGGTCAATGTAGCGAAGGCCGAACCGGGGATCGAACCCGGGCGTTCGGGGTTAGAGTGGTTGACCCGATGAGCCCGAAGGGATCCCTCTCGGTCATGATCCCGGCCTTCAACGAGGAGCGCACGCTCGAGCTGATCCTCCAGCACGTCCTCGAGCAGCCCGAGGTCGGCGAGGTGATCGCCGTGGACGACGGCTCGACGGACGGGACCTGGGCGGTCATGAGCCGCTTCGCCGGCAAAGACCCGCGCGTGAGGGCCTACCGCCTCGAGGCCAACCAGGGCAAGGGCGCGGCTCTGCGCCGCGCCGTCGCGGAGGTGCGGATGCCGTTTGCGCTCGTCCAGGACGCCGATCTCGAGTACGACCCTAGGGACTACCCCACCTTGCTACGGCCGCTGGTCGAGGGCCGGGCGGACGTGGTGTACGGAGTGCGCGGCTTCGCCGGCCAGACCGCCTTCAGCTTCTGGTTCGTGATGGGCAACAAAGCGGTGACATTCGCCGCCAACATCCTGTTCGACTGCTACATCTCTGACCTCGAAAGCGGCTACAAGGCCCTGCGCTCGGACCTGTGGCGGCGGCTCAACCTGCAGGGCAGGCGCTTCGACATCGAGCCCGACATCACCGCCCGGGTCTTGAGGCTCGGGTATCGCATCCATGAGGTGCCGATCCGCTACTACGCGCGCAGCCGCGCGGAGGGCAAGAAGCTGACGTGGCTCGACGGCCTGCGGGCGATCGTCGAGCTGGTGCGCCTGCGTCTTTCCACATACGACGGGCTCTTCGGTCGCGACGCGGACCTGAGCTATCACCGCGAGCGGCAGCGGCAGCTCTCGCTGCGCCACCCGCTGCGGCCCTAGCTCGTCTGGACGTCGATCACGAACCTGTCGGGGTTGGCGAGCCACGTCGTCCGGTAGCAGGCCTGGCCGTTGACACCGAGCCCAAGCTGAACGGTGCCCTCGAAGTCCTCGACCCGCTTGACCTCGGCGAGCCCCTTGTCGCCGGTCACGATGTCGATCGGCCCGCTGTACGACGTGTGCAGGTCGCTCCCGTGCATGACGACTAGGATGCCGTTCTGCCCCTTGAGCGTGGTGGTAATGCCGCTTGGTGACATCACGAACCTCGTGCCGGCTTGAACGGAAACCGTCGTCTCGGCGGGCGTTCCATTGGTGAACTCGATCGTCAGCCGGTCGTAGCCCGGATGCGCTCCGGTTCTCAGCGCGCTCACGTAGATCACAGGCGGCGGCGGCGTGCCCTGGGTGTGGATGCTCTCGTCCGCGCAGATGAACGGCTCGCCGCTGGGCGATGGCGACGGCAGAGAGGTCGGTTGCGAGATCGGACTTGGACTCGGTGTCGAGTGCACGCCGCCCACCGTGGAAGGTGGCTTGAGCGGCCCCACGAAATAAAGCGTGCCGACGACCAGCGCCGCGATGACGCCGGCCGCGACGCCCGCGATCCAGTAGGGCGCTCGCGCGTCGGGCGCGTGGGCCACCGCCGACCGCACCCGGTCGGGCAGGTTGGAGCTGGGCGAGCCGCTGACGCCGTCGAAGACGTTGTTCAGCTCGCGGCGGAATTCTTCGTTGCTCACGTCAGAACACCTCCTCGATCGTGAGGTCGTCTCGAAGGCGCCTGGCCGCGCGGTAGACACGCGATTTCGCCGCGGCCGGGGACACCCCCAGCGTCCGGGCGAGCTCCTCGAGAGGAAGGTCGAGATAGAAATGGAGGACGAGCGGAAGGCGCTCTTCCGGCGTCAGCCGCAGCAGCGCCTGGTGCAGGTCCGAGCGCACTTCGTCAGGTTCAGCCGCGGGAGTCCGGACGTCGGCGAGCTTGATCACCGAAAACCACCGCCGGCGCCTTGCCATGCGGCTCTCGTTGGCGACGATGGACAGGAACCACGGCCTCACCGAGGAGGCGTCACCGCGGAGCTGCTCGACCTTCCGCCAGGCTTTGATCGCTGCCTCCTGGACCGCGTCCTCGGCCGCGGAGCGGTCGTCGAGCATGACCGCCGCGAGCCGGTACGCCTGGCCGAGCAGCGGCTCCAGGAGGCGGGAGAACGAGTCAGCGTCGCCGGCGACTGCCCGGGCGAGCGTCTGGGGTCGTTGCTCGATCAATGCGGCTGACATCTTGGCGCTTGTGAGATGCGCGAAACCGGGTTCTCGTTGCAGCCGGGCCGGATTCAGACCTCTTTGTGTCCGGCCGGCTCCGGCCTGGGCCGTGCGGGCGCGTCATGGGGCCTTGGGCCTGGAGGCCGCGCACCCAGACCGCCGGGCGGATCCGGCGGCGCGTCCGGCCCGCCTCGGTGCATCCAGCGAAGCTTGGGCGGACGGTCCGTCCGGTAAGCCCGTGCGCGCTCCGCCGCGATCTCGAAGTTCTCGCAGAACTTCTCGTTGCCGGTCTGCGCCCGCAGCGCCAGCACGTCCTCACGAAGCTCGTCCCAGTAAAGGTCGAACGCGAAGGCGTCGAACAGCAGGGCCTCCGGGACCAGGTGGTGGAGGGCGAGGACGCTGATCTCTTCGAAGAGATGGGCCAGGAGCATGTAGTCGTCGGGCTCCAGGCTCTTCTTGAGCAGGCGGCCGAAGGCAGACGCGGTCGGCTCGCTGTGCAGGGTGCCGATGATGCCGATAAAGGTCTGCGCGTCCTCGGGGGACACGCGGCCGAAGTCAGGGGCGGGGGGCTTGGGATCCGCGGGTCCGCGCACGAGTCAAGACTAGGGGGCTCTGACCCATAACCTGTAGTCAGGCGCGCCCACACAGGTCGGAGTCGCGGTCAGAACGCCGCCGGATGCAGATATCTTGCCCGACGTTTTCGCTGGTCGATGTGCGGGCTCTTAAGTCTTTGCAGTTTGTGCGCTGACGCCTCGCACGGAGACACGATGCTTGCGCAGTCAACCGGGAGGGTGTTGAATTAACCGACCGCGGCACGGAGAGGGCCGCCTGGGGAACCGGGAGGGATAGGGAGAATGGGGCGTCTTCGGCAACTCGCCGTGGTTTTTTCGGCCGTCGCGATCGCGGCCACGTCCGGTGTGCCGGTGCACGCGGGCGGCCCTCCGCCGCCCGGCTACTTCCCGCCTGGCGAGTACATCCACGCCGGTACCTTCGCGTCGCTGCATGCGTTCATCAACGGCACGCTCAACGTCGACGTGAACGTTGGCGACAGCATCGGCACCCAGAAGCCCAAGGATGGCCCGTCATCCACCAGCGAGCAGACCATGCTGAACGTGAGCGTCAACGACTTCCAAAACAACATCAATTTCCAGGGATGCTTTTTCATCTCGCCGGGCGATTTCATGGCCAGTAGCGATCTGTCGACCACGACGTTGATCACGACGATCCAGGACTCGACACCCACGTGTTTCCCCTTCGACACCGTCCCCTCAGGGACCGTGGTGAGGCTGCAGTGGCTCGGCACCGGGCCGATCGCGAACAGCCGCGACGACACGCATTTCAGCTGCCTTGCGTACACCCAGGAGACTCAGCGGACTGACACGAACAACGTCGCCACGGTCTCGGGGACGCTGTCGGGCCTGCTCGGGGTTCCGTTGTCCAGCGAGCCAGGCTTCATGGACAAGGGCTCCAGCGACATACACGTTTCGGGCATAGCCGACCAGACGTGCCCGCCCGGAGGCGGCTTTGGCAGGGGCGCCGGCCCCGGACCGCAGCCGGCCGGAAACTTCGAGTTCATCAACAACGAGGCCTCGGCGATCTTCCAGTCATCCGACTTCACCCGGTTCGTCCAGGTGTTCGCCTCGCGCAATGTGGAGATCACCAACCCGCAGGGCGGCACGATGCCGGCGTCTGCCGCGCGCACCAACGCGTCTGGCACGCGCACCAACGGGGGGCCCGTCGCCACCGAAACCGCGCAGGTGGAGGTCCGGATAACCGACTTCAACACCTTCACCTTCGAGTCCGCGTGCTACTTGATCGCCCCAAGCACATTTCAGCCAAACGGCATTTCCTCAGCGGAGCTGCACGTCTTCCTCGACGGCACGCAGCCTACGTGCCCGAACTCCTTCGACCAGCAGAACATCCCGCTGCCGCTGACGGTGGTCGCGAGCTGGACCGGCTCGGGTCCCTCCGCGCCCACACGCGACGCCGGTCAGTTCAGCTGCGCCGCATACAGCTCGCAGTCGACGAGCCTGCGCAACGCCGTCACCGCCTCCAGCAAGTTCACGTTGCAGGAACTGTTCCCGAGCCAGGAGTTCGACTCCGGCCCCGACCTGAGCGGCCTGGGCACAGGCGATCTGATAGTGCACGCCTCAGGAGTCGATCCGCAGGTCTGCATCTTCCGAGGATGAAAGTTACGCTCGGGTGAAGAGGCTGCCCAGCCCGAGCACGCCACCGGTGAAAAGAACGGCCGCGCCGATCAGGCCCACCGGCCCGCCGGGGCCGATCCGCCCGAACCCCAGCTCGCCGAAGCTGTAGCCGAGGAACATACCGATCGTCTGTACGCCGAAGGCGATCAGCAGGCCCGCGGCAAGCGCCCGGGCCGCCGTGTTCTTCAGTGCCATCAGCAGGATTGCCGCGGGTATCGCGAGCACGACGACCTCGACAGGCTCGACCGCGTACCAGTAGCCACCGACAAAGCCGGGGTTGAAAACTGACGCTGTCGCACCGTTGGAGGTGTCGGTCCAGTTGACGAAGGGCAGCACGCAGCCGGCGAGGATCACCGGTAGGGCGACCAGGGCGAAGACGCCGCCCAAGATCGCAAGCCACGGCCGCGCGGTATGTTCCGGACGAGCAACCGTCGGCGGCGCGCCGGTCGGCTGCCACTGCGCTCCGTCCCAACGCCACAGGCCGTCAGGCGAGATGTGGCCAGGGAGCTGGTCCGCGGCCTCAAGGCTCACTTGCGCGGAGCGGTCGCCAGGAACGCCCCCGACACGGTGCGGCGCCTATCGAACCACGTGAGGCAATCTGCGCAGACCACATCGTCCAGGCCCCCGGCCGCGCTCAACGACACCCGCGGGATCCCGCAGAGCGAGGCCTCCGCATCGTCACGAATCAGGTGAAGCGGCGAGGAGCCGATTGGTCCGCCCGATGGTTTCACGAGGGCACGATAGGTTCGAGGAGTCGCCACAGTCTCGCGAATTCTAGTGATGTGACCGCCATGAGGCCTGTCACTTTTTCTCCGAGCGGAACTGGCGGACGGGGTGGGATTTGAACCCACGAGGCCCTTGCGGGCCTACGGCATTTCCAGTGCCGCGCCCTCGACCGAGCTAGGCGACCCGTCCTTGCGGTCAATTCTGCCAATTACGGCAAAGGTCGCTTAGCTCGGGCTTGCTCCCGACGATCGACCTATGGCTCTCGGCCCGTCCGGCCCCCCCACGATCACGGTGTCGGTCATGCCCGCGAACAGACCATGCTCGACCACGCCGGTTATGTTCTTCAGGGCGAAGCCGAGTTCCTCCGCGTCATTGATCCCGCCCTCGACGGTGAGGTCGAGGATCAGGTTTCCGTTGTCCGTGACGTAGGGGGTCTCCTCCCCACCGCGCACGACCAGGCTTACGCCGAGCGCGGCCAGGCGCTCGGCAGTCGAGCGCCAAAGGAACGGCAGCACCTCGACCGGCAGCACGCCCACGCCGAGCTCCTTGACCAGCTTCGACTCATCGACGACGACGACAAACCGTTTCGACACCGCGGCGACCAGCTTCTCGCGAAACAGCGCGCCTCCTCGCCCTTTGATGAGGTTCAGCGCTGGGTCCACCTCGTCCGCCCCATCCACCGCCAGGTCGATCTGGCCGATGAGCTCGGTCACTATTGGAATGCCAAGCGAGGCCGCGAGCTCCGCCGTCGCGCGGGATGTCGGCACGCCGCGCACCTTCATCCCTTCGGCGACCATCCGCCCAAGGCCCTCGGTGAAAAACCGCGTCGTGGTGCCCGTCCCTAGCCCGACGAGCATTCCGTCCTGGACCAGCTCCAGCGCCTTTTGCGCGGCCGCCTGCTTCAGATCGTCAGCCAACCGCGTCGCGAATCGCCTTGATGCCGGCGGCCACGCCGCCTTTGTACCCGTACACAGAATTCCCTGCCACTAGAACGCTCGCGCCCGCCTGAACGACCAGCGGCGCTGTGCGGGCGTCGATGCCGCCGTCGACCTCGATCTCGACTGCGGGCGAAAAAGCCCGTACGCGCCGGATCTTCTCCGGGCTGTGCGGGATGAACTTCTGGCCGCCGAACCCTGGCTCGACCGTCATGACGTTGACCAGGTCGATATAAGGCAGGATCTCGCGGAGCGCGTCGACCGGCGTCGCGGGGTTGATCGCGACCCCCGCCTTCGCGCCCAGCTCCTTGATGGTCTGGACCGTGCGGTAGAGAGAAGTCGTCGCCTCGACCTGGACCTCGATCAAAGTCGCACCCGACTTTGCGAACGCCTCGAGGAACAGCTCCGGTCGCTCGACCATCAGGTGCGCCTCCACCGGCAGCCCGGTCGCGCGCCGGACGGCCTCGATGACGCGCGGACCAAACGTGAGGTTCGGTACGAAATGACCGTCCATCACGTCGACCTGGATCCGGTCGGCGCCTGCGCGCTCGGCCTCCTGGACCTGCTCCGTCAGCCTCCCCGCGTCCGCGGATAGGATGGACGGGACGATCTCGATTCTCACTCGCCGGCCGCCGCCCGGTCGATCAGCCATCGCGCGCCCGCAATCATGCCGGAAGGCGTCTCGCCCCGCCTTGCCATTGCCACCGCTTGGGCCTTGCCCGCGCCCGTGGCGATGATGATCACGCGGCCCGCGTCGCGAATCGCCTCGAAGGTCATGGTCACGCGCTGGGGCGGCGGCTTGGGCGAATCGTGGATGCCCGCGGTCAGGCCCTCCGACTTCAACGCCTTGTGTCCTGGAAAGAGCGAGTTGACGTGCCCGTCCTCTCCGACCCCGAGCAGGACGATGTCAAAGGGCGCGGTGTCGCCCACCACCTCTGCGTACAGGTCCGCGCCTTCGTCGGGACCCAGCTCGGCGGGAATGCGGTACACGGTGGCCGGATGCACGCGGTCGAGAAGGCTCTCCTTGGCCATGCGGTAGTTGCTCTCGGGGTCAAGCGGCGGCACGCACCGCTCGTCGCCAAACAGGATCGAGACCCTCCCCCACTCCAGGTCGATCTCGGACAGCAGCTCGTAGCAGCGCCTGGGCGACGTGCCCCCGGTCAGGACCAGGGTCCTGGCGCCCCCTCGCAGCGCTTCGGCGATCTCGGCCGCCGCCGCCTCGGCGACCTCCTCCGCCGTGGCGAGGACGGTGAAGTCGGCCAAAGTCAGAACTTGTCCATGAGAGCGGACGCGGCGGTGAGCGAGCGGTTGAAGACCGCGTCGTGCGTCCCGGTCGACAGCAGCTCGAGCAGCAGCGCCGCCTGGTCCTCGGGTTCGAGCTGCTGGACGTGGCGCAGGGGATCGCTGTCGCCGATCTCGATCAGCGTCAACAGGACGCGACCGGTTTCGCCACCCCTCCGTTCCCACTCGCGCTCGGACTGCCTCGGGCCGCGGCTCCTCGGCGGGTCGTGCGCGACCGAAAGCCGGAACGTCGTCCCCCGCGAGGCGCCGGCGATGCGGACCGCGCTCACCTCGCCCGGGACGCGGTCGCCCTGCGGGACGGACCTGAAGTCGACCTCGATGTACCGGCCGCCATGCTCATACATGGCCACGACCACTCCTCCCGTACCCGCCGTAGCCCGGCGCAGCTTCCAGCCCAGGGCGGACGCGATCCAGCCCGTGACGAGCGACGCAGCGATCCGATTGCCGCGGCCTTCCCCCGCGTAGTCGACCCCCACCTCGGAGATCCCGTCGAGAAAGCCGCGCCGATCCACCGGGGTGAAGAACTGCGCGATCGACTCTCGCCAGGGCCTCAGCCGCGACCACTGCAGGTCGGACAACCCGAGCCGGTGATGGACGACCTTCAGCGTCGCGGCCATGCGGCGGAAGTCGTGGTACGGCTCCACGAACTGCGCCGAGTCGACCACCAGTCCGTCGCACACCCGCAGCGCGTCGCTGAGCTCGCGCTTGCCAAATGGCGGTGTCCCGAGCCACCACAGGTACGTGGGCACGCCGCTGACGAGGAGCGGGTCGAGAAGCGCGCCCAGGTGATCGGCGGCCTTGCCGTGTACGTGCAGGGTGATCAGCTCGCATTCGACGGCGCAAGCCATCTCCGGCCGCCGGACGTCGGTCGTGATCCACGCATCGAGGTTGCGACCGTGGATCGGCGCTTCCTCGCGGATGACGATCGCCTGGGCGGCATGCTGCATGCCGATGGTCTGGGTCGTGCGCTTCGCGGCCTCCTCGAGAGGCTCAGTCGGGGCGATGCCGATCAACGTCATGACGCTGTTGCGCGGGTGGATGTGCTCGGCGTCGCCCGCCTCGGCGCGGCCGAACTTGAAGCGGATCTGGTCGAGCGCGGCCAGCACGTCGCCGACGGTCACGCCCTCGCCGTGCCAGATCGGCTGCGCCTCCTGCTCGACGGCGCTCACGGTCGGTGCCATTCCCTGGCGTCCGCCTGGAGCAGCTTCGCCGCGGCGTCGGGTCCCCACGAACCCGCGGCGTAGGTCTGCAGCGGCGGCCGGTCGCTCCCCCACGCGTTCTCGATCGGGTCGATCAGCGTCCACGCCGCTTCGACCTCGTCCGCGCGCGTAAACAGAGTCGGGTCGCCGATCATGCAATCGAGCAACAGACGTTCGTAGGCCTCGGGCGCCTCGATCAGGAATGACGTCACGTACTGGAAGTCCATGGTCACGCTGCGGATGCGCAGACCGGCGCTCGGCACCTTGGCGCCGAACTTGAGCGAGATTCCCTCCTCAGGCTGGATTCGAAGTGTGATCGCGTTCGGGTCGACCTCCTTCATCGCCTCGCGGCCGAAGGTCAGGTGCGGCGGGCGCTTGAACTGGATCCGGATCTCGGTCACGCGCTTGGGCATGCGCTTGCCGGCGCGGATGTAGAACGGCACCCCCGCCCAGCGCCAGTTGTCGACGACGAGGCGAAGCGCCGCGAACGTCTCCGTCTGCGAATCGGGCGCGACGTTCTTCTCCTCGCGATAGGCGGGTACCTGCTCGCCGAGCACCCAGCCGCTCGTGTACTGCCCGCGCACGGTCGACTGCTCGATGTCCTCGCCGATGAGCGGCCGGATCGAGCGCAGCACCTTCACCTTCTCGTCGCGCACCGCTCCGGCCTCGAACGCAAGCGGCGGCTCCATCGCGGTCAGGGTGACCAGCTGCAGGGCGTGGTTCTGGACGATGTCGCGCAGCGCGCCCGCCTTGTCGTAGTAGGCGCCGCGCTGCTCGATGCCGATCTCCTCGGCAACCGTGATCTGCACCGAGTCGATGAGGTTCGTGTTCCAGACCGGCTCGAAGATCGAGTTGGCGAACCGGAAGGCGAGGATGTTCTGGACGGTCTCCTTGCCGAGGTAGTGGTCGATGCGGAAGACGGAGTCTTCGGCGAAGACCTTCTGCAGGGTCTGGGTGAGCTCGCGCGCCGACTGCAGGTCGGAGCCGAACGGCTTCTCGACCACGATGCGGTGAAACCCGGGACCCTTGTTCAGTCCCGAGGCCTGGAGCTGCAGCGCGATCGTCTGGTAGGTCGGTGGCGGCGTGGCGCAGTAGAAGATTCGGTTGCCGGGGATGTGGTTGGCGTCGTCGAGCTGCTGCAGCCTCTGGGCGAGCGCCTTGAAGTCGGCGAGCTGGGCGAAGTCGACCTTCACGTACGAGAGCGAGGAAAGAAACGCGTCGAGGACGCGGTCGTCGATGGGCTGCGTGCGCGAGAACTCGTGGATCCTGTCCGACGCGTGCTTCCGAAACGCGTCGTCGGGCATATCGTTCATCGCGGCGCCGACGACGGCAAAGCCCGCGGGCAGGGAGCGCTGCTTGGCCAGGTTGTACAGCGCGGGCAGCAGCCTGCGTCCACTGAGGTCGCCGGTGGCGCCGAAGATGATCATCACCGCCGGATCGGCAATCCGGTAGTCGTGGAGCCCTTCGGCTAGCGGGTTTGGGGCCTCCTCGACCTTCACTGTGAGGGCGGGTCTTCTTTGACCACGGCGTGCCCGCCGAACTGCGCTCGCATCATCGCCAGCATCCGGTCGCCGAACGTGTTCTCCATGCGGCTGCGAAAGCGCGCGAAGAGCGACTCGGCGATGACCGGCACCGGCACCGACTCCTCGATTGCCGCTTCCACCGTCCACCGGCCTTCGCCGGTGTCCTCGACCCAACCCTTGATCGTCGCCAGCTCAGGATCCTGGGTCAGGCCGCGCGCTGTGAGGTCGAGGAGCCAGGAACGGATGACGCTACCCGTGCGCCACGCCTCGGCGATCGCGCGCATGTCCATGTCGGGGAAAGACTTCGAGCTCTTCATGACCTGGAAGCCTTCGGCGTAGGCCTGCATGAGGCCGTACTCGATGCCGTTGTGGACCATCTTCACGAAGTGCCCCGAGCCCTCGGGCCCCGTGTGCACCAGACCGCCGTCATCGGGCGCGAGGTCCTTGAGCACGGGAAGCATGTGCTCGTAGATCTCGGGCTCCGCGCCGACCATCAGGCAGTAGCCGAGGTCGTGGCCCCAGATCCCGCCGGACGTGCCGGCATCCACATAGTGCATGCCCTTCGCCTTGACGCGAGCGCAGTCGTCGAGCGCGATCTTCCAGTTGGTGTTGCCGCCGTCGACGATGATGTCGCCGGGATCGCCGAGCGAGATCAGCTGGTCGATCGCTTGCGTCGTCGGATCGCCGGCCGGGACCATGATCCACATGATCCGCGGCCTTTCCTCGAATTTCGCGACGAAGTCCTTCCACGCGCCTGCGCCGACCAGGCCCTGCGCGCCGTACGACTGCACGGCCGCGGGATTCACGTCGAACCCGACCACGCGGTGGCCGCGCTGGCTCAGGCGCAGGGCCATGTTGCCGCCCATCCGGCCGAGGCCGACAAACCCGATCTCCATCAGGAGTTCTCCCTCTCCCCCTTGGGGGAGAGGGCAGGGGTGAGGGGCGCGGACGAAGAATTCACCGAACAGCCGCCTTGACCGCCGTCGTCAGCGCGCGCCAACCCGCCGCCGGATCGCGTCCTAGCGTGATGCGCAAAACCGGCAGTCGCCGGGACGTCAGCGACTGCAGGTCGCCAATCGCCTGCGCCTGCTTGAGCACCGAGAAGGTGTACGGCTGACCTGGGATGGGCACGTCCCTCGCGTCGTCCTGCACGATCTGAAGGAAAAGGCCTGTCTTCGGCCCGCCCTTGTGCAGCTGGCCGGTCGAGTGGAGGAAGCGCGGGCCGTAGCCCGCGGTCGTCGCGATCTTGGTCTTGTCGCGCACCGCGGTCCTGATCGCCGCGACGGCCGCTTCGGAGCCGGGAGTGCGCGCCGTGTAGGCCATGATCGCGAAGTACGCGCCCTTCTTGGCCCGGCCGAGCAGCGAGGCGATCCCGGCCTTGGCCTTGGCGGCGGCCACCGATTCTGCCGCGGGCAGCTTGCCCCGGCTCTTGAAAGTCGCGAGGACCTTCTTGGTGTTGTCCTTCGACTCCTGCACGTTGGGCTGGTCGAACGCGTCGATGCCGAGTATCGACCCGGCGATCGCGGTGGCCACCTCCCAGCGGAAGAACTCCCCGCCCAGGTCGAGCTTGTCGCGCAGGGTCAGCGTGACCACCGGGTGGCCGTACTTCTCCAGCGCTTTGACCGCGCGGTTGGGCGGGTCCGCGTCCATGCGGATGTAGACGAACAGGCGGTCGTCGCCGTAGACCGCGGGCTTGCCCACGGGCTCGCCCTCGATGGGCACGATGCCCTTGCCTTCCTTGCCCGTGCTTTCCGCGATCAGCTGCTCGACCCAGTAGCCGAAGGTGGCGACCTTCGGCGATGTGATCAGGGTGACCTTGTTGCGTCCCTGCGTCGCAAGCTTGCCCATGAAGGCGCCGAGCCACGCGCCGGGGTTGCCTTCGACGGGCACCGAGTCCGCGCATGAGTGCTCCATCTCCACCGCCCGCTCGAGCAGCTCGGCGACGTTCACGCCCATCAGCGCGCCTGGCACCAGTCCGAAGTACGAGAGCGCCGAGTAACGGCCGCCGATGTCCGGCGGGTTCGGGAAGATCCAGCGAAAGCCGCTGTCCCTGGCGAGCTTTTCCAGCGACGTGCCGGGGTCGGTGATCGCCGCGAACTGCTTGCCGTTCCTCCGGGTCTGGTCGAAGAAGTAGGCGAAGTGCGACAGCGTCTCGGTCGTCTCGCCCGACTTGGACGCGACGATGAAAAGGGTCGTCGGAAGCTTGATCTTCGCCCGGACGCCGAGGATGGTCGCGGGGTCGGTCGTGTCAAGGACGTGGAGCTTTGGGTGTCCCTTGACCACGCCGAAGGTGTTGCGGAGCACGTCCGGGCACAGGCTCGAGCCGCCCATGCCGAGCAGGACGACGTCGGAGAACTTGCGTCCCAGGAACGCCACGTCGCGCAGCTCGCCGGCCTTCTCTTGCATCTTGTCCGCGACGTCGAGCCAGCCCAGGCGGTCGTGAATCTCTTGCCGCTTGGCCCCCTCAGGCGTCCACAGCGTCGAGTCCTTCGCCCACAGCCGCCGCGGCGCGTCGTCCTTCTGCAGCTTTGCAATCTGCGCGTCGACGGCGGGCTGCAGGCGGCCCAGGCTGTGCCACTGGCGCGGACCTTTGCCCGCCTTGATGTCCTTGGCCTTCTTGCGCAGCGTCTCGAGCAGGTTCTCGAAGGACTTCACGAACAGGTCCACGCCCTCGACCTCGAGCTCCTGCGTGACCTGGCCCATGTCGACCCCAATTTCGGCGAGTTGCTTGAGCTGGCGGCGCGCCAGGTCGATGTTCTCATCGATGCTTCGGCGCACCTCGCCGTGCTCGCGGAACGCGGCGAGCGTCGCGGGCGGCACAGTGTCCACGGTCTCCGGGCCGATGAGCTCCTCGACGTAGTACGTGTCCGGATAGCGCGGATCTTTGGTCGACGTGCTCGCCCACAGGCAGCGCTGGGTGCGGGCGCCGGCCTGCTGCAGCTTCTCCCAACGCGAAGTGCCGAAAAGCTCCTTCCACCGCTCATAGGCCATCTTCGAGTTGGCGATCGCGGCCTTGCCGAAAAGCCGCTCGACCGACTGCCGCTGCCGGGGGTCGGTCTCGCCGCCGATCTTGTCCGCGAGCATCTTGTCGACCTTGGTGTCGACTCGGCTCACGAAGAAGCTGGCGACGCTGGCGACATTGCTGACGTCGCCGCCTCGGCTGTGCAGCTTCTCGAGGCCCGACATGAAGGCTTCGACGACCTCCGCGTAGCGGTCGACAGAGAAGATCAACGTGACGTTGATGTTGTGGCCCTTCGAGATCTGGTCCTCGATCGCGGGCAGCCCTTCCTTGGTGGCCGGGATCTTGACCATCACGTTCGGGCGTCTGCACCGATCGTGGAGGTACTCGGCGAACTTGATCGTCTTCTGCGTGCTGTTGGCGATCGTCGGGCCGACCTCGATGCTGACGAAGCCGTCCTTGCCCTTCGTCTTGTCGTAGACCGGCCGGAACACATCGGCCGCGGCCTGGACGTCCTCGATCATCAGGTCCCAGAGCATGTCCGCAGGCTTCAAGCCGGCGCGGACGAGCTCGACCATCGCCTCGTCGTAGTCGCTCGAGCCGCTGACGGCCTTGTCGAAGATGGTCGGGTTGGACGTGACGCCAGTCAGCCCCTCGTCGCGAAGCCGCGCCAGCTCGCCGGAGGTGACCAGCTGGCGGCGGATGTTGTCGAGCCAGAGCGACTGGCCGATCTCGCGGAGCTCTTTGATCGAGTTCTGTTTGGACGGAGCGGCGGTCGCCATCTACTTCGTCGGATCCCCACGAACTCCGAGGCTTCGCCGCGAGTTCGCGGGGGCCCCTGAAGCGTGCGCGAGCCTGGTGGCCGCGGCGACGATCTGCCGGGCCGAGATGCCCGCCGCGTTCATCAGCTCGTCGGGTTTGCCCGACTCGGGCAGGCCCTTGACCGCCAGGTGGGCTAGCCGCACCGGCGGGTCGTTGGCCAGCGCCTCCAGCACCGCGGCCCCCAGGCCGCCTTCGGGGTAGTGGTCCTCGACCACGACGAGCCTGCCCTTGGTCGCGCGGGCAGCCTCCCGCAGGGTCTTCACGTCGACGGGCTTGACCGAATAGAGATCGATGACCCGAACGGGGATCTTCTTCGCCGCGAGCGCGTCGGCAGCGGCGAGACAGTTGTGCAGCGTCACACCCGCGCCGATCAAGGCCACCTTGTCCTTGGGGCTCTGGCGCAGCACCTTCGAGCCGCCGATCTTGAAGGTCTCGTTGCTGCTGTAGAGCGTCGGATACGCGCCACGGGTGGTGCGCATGAAAACGACGCCCGGCGTGTCGGCCATGAGCCGCGTGAGCTTGGCTGTCTGGTTCGGGTCGCTGGGGTACAGCACTGTCGAGCCGTGGATCGCGCGCATCGAAGCAAGATCCTCCAGCGCCATCTGCGACGGGCCGTCCTGCCCGATCTCGACGCCGGCGTGCGAGCCGGTCAGCCGAATGTTGGCCTGGGAGATGCCGGCCATGCGGATGAAGTCGTAGGCGCGGCTGAAGAAGGCGGCGAAGGTCGAGGCGAAAGGCTTGTAGCCGCGCACGCTCATCCCGACCGCGGTGGCGACAAGCTGCTGCTCGGCAATCCAGATCTCGAAGAAGCGGTCGGGGTGCGCCTTGGCGAACTCGTCAGCGTGCGTCGAGTTGGAGACCTCGCCGTCCATCGCCACGACCTCGGGGATCGCGGCCAGGGCGAGCAGCGTGTCGCCGTACGCCTTGCGGGTGGCGACCTTGTCGTCCTTCTTGTAGGTCGGCAGCACGGGCTCGGATGTGGCGGACCGCTTGGGCGCCGGGCCGCGCTCCGGCTTCTGGGTCTTGACCTTCAGGTTGCGGATGCCGCCGAGCTCCTTGATCGCCCGCTCCGCCATGTCCGGAGGCAGCGCTTTGCCGTGCCAGCCGTCCTTGTTCTCGATCTCGGAGAAGCCCTTGCCCTTGATCGTCCTGGCGATGATCACCGTCGGCTTGCCGGTGTTGGACAGGGCCTCGCCGTAGGCGCGGTCGATGGCGCTCACGTCGTGGCCGTCGATGACGATCGGAAAGCAGCCGAACGCCTCGACCCGCCGCCTGTAGGCATCAAGGTTCCACTCGAACTCCGTTGGCCCGCGCTGGCCGAGGCGGTTGATGTCCCAGATCGCGGTCAGGTTCGAGAGCTGGTAGTGGCCGGCCTTGTCGAGGGCCTCCCAGATCGAGCCTTCGGCGAGCTCCGAGTCACCGCACAGCACCCACACGTGGTACGGCAGCTTGTCGAGGTACTGGCCGGCGAGCGCGACACCCACACCGATCGGCAGGCCCTGGCCCAGCGAGCCGGTGGCGACGTCGACCCACGGGATCGCCGGAGTCGGGTGTCCCTGGAGGCGGGAGCCGAACTTGCGGAAGGTCATCAGCTCCGTGTCGGTGATGGCGCCGACGGCCTTGAACATCGCGTAGCACAGCGGCGACGCGTGGCCCTTGGAGTAGATCAGGTGATCGTTGTTCGGGTCCTTCGGCCTAGCCCAGTCGTACTGCAGGTATTTGGTGATGAGGACCGCGATGAGGTCCGCCGCAGACATCGAGGAGGTCGGGTGGCCCGAGCCCGCGGCGGTGCTGCTGCGAATGGAGTCGACGCGCAGCTGCTGGCCGAGCTGGCGCGCGACGTCGAGGTCTGTAGTCGCAACTGTCTCGGTGACGGCCATGTCACTCCCTCGCACTCAAGGGTGCGGAACGCCTGACGAGGAGAGAACTCGACGCTAAGTTTATCGGCCGTCCGAAAGTCGTTCGACTTCCCCGACCATCCCGTCGAGGATCTTCAGTCCCGCGTCCCAGAAGCCTGGGTCGGTGATGTCCATCCCGATCCGCCTGACCAGCTCGTCGGGCCGCGTCGACCCGCCGGCGCCGAGAAAGTCGAGGTAGCTGTCGACGAACGACGGCCCGACCTCGAGGAAGCGGTGGTAGACCGAGAGCGCGAGCAGGTTGCCGAAGGCGTACGCGTACACGTAGCCCGGCGTGTGCAGGAAGTGGCCGACGTAGCTCCACCAGACCTTGTGCTCGTCGGTGAGGGTCAGCGCGTCGCCGAACATCCGCTGCAGCGTGTCCTGGAAGAGGTCGCCCAGCTGCTCCACCGAGAGCTCGCCCTCGGTCCGGCGGGCGGCGTGGCTGGCGTCCTCGTAGCGGTTGAACGCCACCTGGCGGAAAACGGTCGCGAAGGCGTCCTCGCACTGGCTGCAGAGCATGGCCAGGCGGACCTTAGGGTCCTTCTCCTCGGCCATGATCCGGTCGAAGGTGAGGGCTTCGCCGAACACCGAGGCGGTCTCGGCCAGGGTCAGCGGCGGGTGGTAGTCGAAGATGTTCTGCTTGGCGGCCAGCCGGTCGTGCAGGCCGTGGCCCAGCTCGTGGGCGAGGGTGAGCGCGTCGCGTAGCTTGCCGGTGAAGTTCATGAGCACGTAAGGGTGGTGATGGGGCGTGACGCCCATGCAGTAGGCGCCGCCATGCTTGCCCGGCACCGCGGGCGCGTCGATCCAGCTATCGGTGAAGAACTCCTCGACCAGCTTCCCGGCGCGGGGTGAGAAGCGCTGGTACGAGCCGAGCACGAGATCCTTCGCCTCGTCCCAGGTGAGGTCGCGGCTCGTGTCGCTGACAGGCGCGTACCGGTCCCACTCGTGCAGGTCGCCGACGTTCATGAGCTTGCGCTTCACGCGGTAGTACCGGATGCAGACGTCGTAGCGGCTCGTGACCGCGTCGACGAGCGCCTGCACCGCGGCGTCCGACGTCTCGTTGGCCAGGTTGCGCGAGCTGATCCAGCTCGGGAAGTGGCGGACGCGGTCGTCGATCGCCTTCTCCTGGAGGATGACGTTGAAAACGTAGCCGCGGGTCCGGATGTCGCCGCGCAGCGCCTCGCTGATCGCACTGCTGGCTCTGCGGCGCAGCTCGCGGTCGGGCTCGCGGATGAGGTTCAGGGCGATATCCAATGGCAGGTGCTCGCCATCGACCTCGACCTCGATGCGCGCTGTCAGCTCCTCGAACAGGCGCACCCAGGCGCCGTTGCCCACGGGGCTGAAGTCGGTGAGGACGCGCTCCTCCGGCTCGGATAGCTGGTGCGGCCTGAAGACACGCTCGTGCTCGACAAAGTGGCGGAACTCGGCCGCCTCGGGGTCGGCGTAGAGCTTCGCCGCCTGTTCGTCGGTGATCTGCGCCAGCTCGAGCGGGAAGAACACCAGGTGCGCGCCACGCTCGGCGGACGCTTCGCGCACGCGAGCGAGCAGCCGGCCCGCCTCGTGGTCCTGGGTGTCCTGGCTGTGCAGCATGTACGCGTACACCTCGGGCTTCATCGCCGACTCCTCGTCGTCGGCGAGCTCGCGCATCATCTCCACGAAGGGCTCGGGATCGAGGTCGCCGACCTTCCCCCTGTACTTCGCCTCGAACGCCTTCGCGCGCTCGAGCTCGCGAGCCAGCGCGGCCTCGATTGCCGGGTCGTCGGGCGATTTGAAAAGGTCGGACAGGTTCCAACGGACGCTTTCTGCACCCGTGACTTTCGTTGCTTGGGCCATCGATCTCAGAATATCCGCTCGACCATCGCGCGCACTCGCGCGGGGCTCGGCCAGCGGCCCGCGTACGCGCCTTCGTTGACCGCGCGCGTGACCTCCTCGAGCAGCGCAGAGTCCATCGACAGCTGGTACTCGAGCGGCGTCTCCGGCGGGGCGCGCCGGCGCCCCAGGCGTTTCTGCAGCCGCTCGTAGAGGCGGAGCAGCTCGGACTCGCCCGGCTGTGACCGGCGCCGCCGCGACCACCACCGCCGCCGCCACAACCACGCGTAGAGGACGACAAAGACCAGTGCGATCCCCATCGCCGCCGGCACGACCGCCAGGGCGCCCAGCGATCCCAGCGCGGCGGCCGGCGCGCCGACGGTGAGGTGCGGGATCAGGCGCGCGATCCCACCTGCCGCCCAGTGGCTCGGAAACTGGGTCGCGGCGAGCGGCGAGACTCCAGGCGTCGGGTCGACGGGCACCCAGCCGTGGTGCGGGAACCACACCTCGACCCACGCATGCGCGTCCCGCTCGCGGACGATCGCCTGGTTCAGCACCGGGTCGTAGTCGCCCGTCGAGTATCCGGTGGCCAGCCTCGCCGGAATGCCCTGGCTGCGCAGCAGCAGCGTCTCCGCGGTCGCGAATTGCTCGCAGTAGCCGGTCTTGACGTCGAACAGGAACCAGTCGACCGGGTCGTGCCCGCTGGGCACCGGCGGCAGGTTGAGCGTGTAGCGGTAGGTCCTCTGGAGGTAGCCGGTGATCGCCATGACCTTGTCGAAGTAGGTGGGCTGGTCGCGGGTCAGGTCCGCCGCGAGCCCGATCGCCCTCTCTGACAGCGGGCCCGGGTCCGTGTACGTCAGGAAGTGGTCGGGCAGCCGGTCCAGGGGCGCGTCGTCGCGAAGTGCGCTGGGCGCGAGGTTCGGCAGGTAGGACACCACGCTGTACGTCTGGCCCGCGCGGAGCTTATCAGGCGTATGAAACGTCCCGTAGGCGTCCTCGCGCAGCCCGGCCACCGGCGCGTACAGGCTCTCGATCGGATACGCGGCGCTGATCACGCCCGGCAGGTTCCGGAGCACACGGAAGGTCTGCACGAAGGTGCCCAGGTTGTCGGGCGGCGCCGGGGGGAGGAAACGCGGCGGCACGTACGGTTCCAGCTGGCGGTAGTCGCGGATGGAGGCCGTCCAGGAGCCGTCGCGATACGTGTCGAAGACGAGGCCGCGCCAGTAGGCGGGGGCGCCCGTGCGCACGTACATCACCGGCGAGTCTCCGAGCCGGCCGCGGAAGTGGAGGTCGACGCTGTTGGTCGCGCCGGTTGGATCTCCCGACACCTGGACGAGCGGCAAGGCCGGGCTCTCGATGTCGCCCTTGAAGCTCGTGAAGTTGGGCAGCGACACGATCACGGGCGAAACCGGGAGTCCGGACGGCTGCGGGGTGACGACAAACCAGACGATGCCCGTGACGAGAGCGGCCAGCGCGGCCAGCGCGATCGCGCGGGGTGGCAAGCGCAGCTGGGTGTCGTGGCGACGCAGGTGCGACGCCGACCAGAAGCCGACCAGGCACACCGTCCAGAGCGCAAGCAGGACTCCGAACTCGTAGTCCCACGCGTAGACCGCGGCGAGATAAAGGATCGCAAGGCTGATCCACAGGCTCGAGTAACAGTTGCGGCGCGTCTTCAGGTCGAAGCTCGTGATCGCCACGAGCAGGATGGCGAAGTTCGCTTGCGGCAGCACGCCGCCGAAGAGCGCGAGGGCGGAGTCGGTGAGGACGTAGAACAGCGCGCCGAAGACGAGCGCCGCGAGCAGCGCCTGCCGCCAGAAGGTGCGCCCGACGTTGCGCTCGCGGTAGCTCACGACGTGGCCCGCGGCCGCGATGAGGACACCGACGACCGGGACGATGTAGTCCTGGCCGTAGAGGACGATGGCGAGCACCGCGACGGCGAAGCCCGAGAAGACGAACGCCCGCCCCTCGACCGAACCCTCGATCGGAGAAGGTGGCAGGCGGAGGAGGCGGATCAGAGCGGCCATTCGGTCCCGACGTGCTCGACCGGCGCGTCGATGTCGAGGTCGGCGTCGCCTACCACCCACGCGCGGACGCGAGAGCCTCGGCGGCGGGCGCCCTCAAGGGCCTCGATCAGCCCCTGGTCCGCGGCGCCGGTGACGATGACCGCCTCGTTGCCGGGCGGCGCCGGATCATCCCCAACCACCCCTGGATAGCGCGCGAGCCACTCCAGCGCGTTCCACAGGTCGCGGCTCTGCCCGGCCTCGAGGCCGGGCGCCCACAGCGCGACGCGGCCCCCTTCGCGGAGGCAGTCCCACGCCTCGGATGCGGCGATGCGCGCGACCTGGTCGGCGACCTCCCGCGTACGGGGGAATGGGTCGACGTAGATGGCGACCGTCTGCACGCCCGGTGGCTCGTACTCACGCACGACGAGCTCGCCGCGGCGCGCGCTGGACCGCCAGTGGATGCGCCGCAGCGAGTCGCCGGAGTGGTACTCGCGCACACCGAAGATCTCGGTGCCCGAACCGGCACGCGGAGAGGCCATGCTCGACTCGACCTCGCGGGTCTGGACGCGACCGGCCAGCGATACAAATCGCGGTAGTGCCAGGGCGACCTCGACCTCGCTGCTGCGCTTGCGACCCACGAATAAGCCCAGCGGGTCGCTGGTGACGATCGTCCAACCGGTCGCGCCGATCGGCCCGCGGCGCAAGCCGTCGAGCGATCTCTCGACCCGCCAGCCCTTCCTCGGCACGACGCCCGTCCCCGCATCGAGTCGCTTGCCCGCCACGTCGCCGCCAATCCATGCGGGGCCGCGCGACGCTCCGGTCGTGTCGAGACCAACCTCCAGCTCCAGCGCGTCGCCCTCGAAAAGTGGCGCTGGATGCGGTCCGGTGCGCAGGACCAGGTCGGGCAGCTCCGCGGCCGGCGATCCCTCGCTGGAGCGCGCGCCGCGGGCCGCCAGGAACAGACGCAGGCCGCGCCGATTCCACAGGGCATAGACGGCGCAGACCAGCAGGAGCGCGAACACCCACGACGCGAGCAGGAACAGCCACGAGACCTCGGAGGTCGCGCCGTACCACTCCAGCGTCGCCGAGAGGACGAGCGCGCCAGCCAGACGCCAGGTCGGTACCATGGGTCTGGATCCTCCTAGTGCTGCCTCAGGGGAGGGATCGGAAGCGCGGCGACGACCTCGTTCAACATGTCCGCGGCCTTCCCTCTTCCCCGCATCCCCAGGCGGTGCGCGAGCACCGGCGCCGCGAGCAGCTTGACGTCGTCAGGCAGGACGAAGTCGCGACCCTCGAACAGCGCCCACGCCTGGGCGGCTCGCTGCAGGTAAACGCCCGCCCGCATGCTCGCCGGCAGCAGGACGTCGGGCCGGGCCCGGACCGCCTGCAGCAGGGCGACCAGGTAGGTGCGGATCGCCGGCGCGGCGACCACGCGCAGGCACGCCTCCTGCAGCTCGATGACCTCGCGGATGTCGATGACCGCGGTCAGCTCGGCGAGGGGGTCGCCGTGCTCGCGCCGGGCGAGCACCTCGAGCGCCTCGGCGTCGGTCGGTGGGCCCATCTCAGCCGCCAGGACGAAGCGGTCGAGCTGCGACTCGGGCAGCGGGTACGTGCCGTGAAACTCGGCGGGGTTCTGCGTCGCGGCGACGAAGAACGGCCGCTCGAGCACTCGCGTCGTGCCCTCGACCGTGACCTGCCCTTCGCCCATCGCCTCGAGCAGCGCCGATTGTGTGCGAGGCGTTGTCCTGTTGACCTCGTCGGCCAGGACGATGTGGGCGAAGATCGGCCCGGGGATGAACTCGAAGGTAAGGTCTTTCTGGTTGAAGACGCTCGAGCCGGTGATGTCGGACGGAAGAAGGTCGGGCGTGCACTGGATGCGGCGGAACGTGCCGCCGACCGAGGTCGCGAGCGCCCGGGCGAGCATCGTCTTGCCGGTGCCGGGAAGGTCCTGCAGGAGGATGTGGCCGCCGGCGACCAGACCGGCGAGGGACAGGCGCACCACGTGGTCCTTGCCGACGATGACACGGTGGATGTTCTTCTCGACGCGGTCGAGGAGCTCAGCCGCCCGCCGAGGCTGAAGGGACCGTTCCTGCACTACAGTGCCCCGCCCCCGATGTTCCTCGCATCTTCGCGATCTAGGCGGCCGGGCGCCTGCGGCGCTGAAGCCTGCGTCAAGGGGCCCGGCGCTTCCTCGCTGCCCCCGCTACCCACGGCGCGGGGGCCCCAGCAGGTTTGCGCTCCTCGTCGCGCCACCCTTTCCTTGGCTCCGACCGCCGATCTCGCGAATCTGCGTCGGAACCCGGGGGCGTGGCACTGCGCGCTCCAGTCTAGAGCCGGGTTGCGGCGCTTCCCCCGCTTTGCGCAAAACCACCTGGCTGGAGGCAGTCGAGGACCCCGTTGTGCGCAAAACGGTCGAAGAGGGGCGCGACTTTAGCCTTGGCCCACCATCCGGGTGATGACCTCGCCCAGGTTGGGCCCGCCCTTCCCGAACGGGACCGAACGGACTCGGTGCGCAAACACCATCTCCGCCACCTCGCCGACGTGCTTCACATCCACCTCGGGCGCGCTGTCGTAGGCCGCCTTCGCCTGCGCCGCCCGCGCGCACACCAGGTCCGAGCGGTGGCCGTCCACCTCCAGCGCGATCGAGATCTGCGCGATCAGGCGCAGGATCTCGCGCGGAAGCGTCACCTCGGGGAAGGTCGCGATCGCCTCGGCGATCTGCGACTTCACCGCCTGCTCCGACTCCGCGTGCTGCTGATAGAAGAGGTTGGGATCGTCCTCCCAGACGGCACGCTTCTCAACGATCGCGACGCGCTGGTCGAGGTCGCGGATACCTTCGACGTCGACACAGAGACCGAACCGGTCGAGCAGCTGCGGCCGCAGCTCGCCCTCCTCTGGGTTCATGGTCCCGACCAGGATGAAGCGCGACGGGTGCGACACCGACACGCCTTCGCGCTCGACGGTGTTCACGCCCATGGCGGCGGCGTCGAGGAGCACGTCGACGATGTGGTCATCCAGCAGGTTGACCTCGTCGACGTACAGGATGTTGCGGTTCGCCTCCGCGAGCACTCCCGGCTCGAAGCGCCGCGAGCCTTCCTTCAGCGCGGCCTCGAGGTCGATGGTGCCCACGACCCGGTCTTCCGAGGCGTTGATCGGGAGCTCGACCACGCGCATGCGCCGTGTCGCCACGGGCAGCGTTCCGGAGATGGCCCGCTCGCGGCAGTCGAGACACCAATCCTCCGGGTCGTCGGGGTGGCAGCCGAAATGGCAGCCTTCGACCACCTGCTGGTCGGGCAGCAGCCGCGCCAGCGCGCGCACCGCGGTTGACTTCCCCGTCCCCTTCTCGCCGCGGATCAGCACGCCCCCGATGGTCGGGTTGATCGCGTTGAGCACCAGGGCGAGCTTCATCTCGTCCTGGCCGACGATCGCGGTGAAGGGGTAGGAGTAGCGGTCGAGCGCCATTTGTCCGGCTAGATGTTACCGACGGCTACGAGCAAGTCAGCCTGGTCGGGTCGAAGCTGAAGGTCCACCCGTAGTAAGCGGCGGCGAGGCGGTAGGCGCTCACCTCTTGCGACATCTTCGCGCCGTTGTGCGCGATGTCGTCGCACATCGCCGCCTGCGGCTGTCCGCTGCTCGGGTTGAGACCGAGACTGAGGATGCTCGCGCTGACGGCGCCGTAGAAGGCCCAGGCAAGCACGTTGACCGCCCCGTTGCTGCAGAGCAGGGGCGTGGCGTTGCCGTCGCTGGTCGTCGCAATGGGCTTCGAGCACAGCTGTGCGGCAGGGGGGTCGGTGGCCGGCGGCAGCACGTGCTGAGCGACCGGCGTCTCATCGCCGGTCGAACTCGGTGAGGGCGAAGGGCTCGCCTCGAGCGTCGCAGTCGGCGACGGCGAGACGGCCACGGGCAGATCCGAAGAAGAGCAGGCGCATACAGCCAGCACGGCAGCCGCCGCCAGGGTCCGGAGGTTAGCGGCCGCGGCCCAGCTCCCGCTCCACCGCCGTCGTGATCTCGTCTCGAGAGAGGTCATAGAGCCCGTAATAGTGCGCTCCCATGCGCTCCGCCAGGTCGGCGCAAGCGTTGATCGCGTAGGTCTGATACATCGGCGCCACTCGCGCCAGGTGCTGCACCGACGGCAGGTGGCTGTAGTCGCGCGCGGAGTCGATCACCAGCGCGTCGATGTCCTCGGCGTCGATCAGCGCGGCCACCTTCTGCGCTTCGACCAGCGGTTCCTCCTTGAACATGGAGATGTTGCCACGGCCGTCGCTGATCAGCACCAGGAGCGGGCGGATCGACGGGTCACGCAGCAGCTCGGTCTTCACCACCTTGTAGCCAGCCATGAGCCCGTGCGTGAGCGGCGTCGTGCCGCCGACCGACAGTCGCTCGAGCCGGCGCCGCGCCAGGGACACGCTGGAGGTCGGCCGCAGCACCACTTCGGCGGTGCGGTTCTTGAAGATCACGACCGCCACGCGGTCGCGGCGGACGTACGCGTCCTGGAGCAAGGACAGGATCGCGCCCTTGGTCGCGGCCATGCGCTGCTCGGCGTCCATCGACGCGGAGGCGTCGACCACGAAGACGATGAGGTTGCCGATCTTCCTCTCCCGGACCTTCTGTCGCAGGTCCTGCCGCTCCAGCATCAGCCGCTCGCCGTGACGGCGCCCCCGCTCCACCTGCATCGGCGCCGCCGCGCGCACCGTGGCGTCGATGGCCAGGTCACTCACCTTCTCCTTGGGCTCGGCGCGGACGTAGCGCCCGCGGCGGTCCGGCGTCTGGCTCGCGGCGCGCTTGCCGCCCTGCTTACGCACCCGGCGCTGGCGCGGCAGGTCGATCCGGCGGACGTTGAACGTCTGCAGCGCCTCGGGCGCCGACTCCTGGCCGCTGGAGCCTCCGGCGGTGACGCCGGTGTCGGCGCCCGCCGACTGCTGCCCCGTCTCCGATGAGTTGGCCGCCTGGTCCGCCGACGCCTCGGCCGTGGCGTCGCTCTCCGACGCCTGCGGCTCACCGGTCTCCGAGTCGGACGGCTGCGAGCCCTCCTGCTCCTCCCCGTGCTCCGGCGCGGTGCGGTTCTCGTCGTCCCGGCGCACCGGCTGGCGGGCCCGGTGCGCGAGGGCCAGGGTGGCGGCGTCGTAGATGTCCTCTCGGGAGGGCGATCCGTGCCGCCGGTACGCGGCCAGCGCCCGCGCCGCGTGGTCGATGACGACGTCGGCGCGATGGCCGAGGACCTCCGCCTCGACGCAGATCGCGGAGATGAGACGCGCGTGCCCCGACGTGACGCGCACGTCCTTTACCCGCGCGATCGCCTCCGCCAGCGCACGCGACAGGTTGTTGTCCGCGGCGGCGAACTCGTTGGTGAACTCGTGGTCACCGCGCTTGAATGCGGCGTCGCGCTCGGCGATCAGCACGCGCTCGTCCGGATCGCGGATACCCTCGACGTCGACGCACAGGCCAAACCGGTCGAGCAGCTGCGGCCGGAGCTCCCCTTCCTCGGGATTCATGGTGCCGACGAGGATGAACCGGGACGGGTGGCTGAACGAGACGCCCTCGCGCTCGATGACGTTCACGCCCATCGCCGCCGCGTCGAGGAGGACGTCCACCAGGTGATCGTCAAGAAGGTTGACCTCGTCGACGTAGAGGATGTTGCGGTTTGCCTCGGCGAGCACGCCGGGCTCGAAGCGACGCGTGCCGCTGCGCAGAGCGGCCTCGAGGTCGATGGTGCCCACGACACGGTCCTCGGAGGCGTTGATGGGCAGCTCGACGACGCGCATTCGGCGCGTGTGGTGTGGAAGGATGCCGGCCGCGCTCAAACGCGTCCGGCAGTCCGCGCACAGCGCCTCCAGCTCGGTCGGGTCGCAGCCGAAGTGGCAGCCCTCGACGACGTCGTGCTCCGGCAGCAGCCTCGCCAGGGCGCGCACCGCGGTCGACTTGCCGGTGCCCTTTTCGCCGCGGATGAGGACGCCGCCGATCGTGGGCACGATCGCGTTCAGGATCAGTGCGAGCTTCATCGACTCCTGGCCGACGATCGCCGTGAACGGGAACGAGTGACGGTCGAGCGCGATGCTCATCTACAAGAGGATAGGAGCGAGTTCCTCCCGAATCCGATCAAGGTCCCTATCTTTACGCGCCCAGGCCACCAGCTCGGGTTTCGCCTCGAAGCTCTGGCGTAGAAGCGGCAGCGCTTCGTCCGCCCTGCCGAGGCGGGCGTAGACGCACGCGAGGTTGTAACGCGATTCTGCAAGCTGCTCCGGCTTTGTGAAGAAGCTGCCTTCCACGTCGGACGCCCACATGGCGACTGCCATTGCCCGGTTCTCGTCGCCGGCGTCGAGGTAGCACGACCAGACGTGAGTCCCGGCGTGACCGACCGCGCCCGGCACCGCCTCCCATACCTGAGACTCCGGCTGCCGGGGGTGCGGCTTCGCGAGGTCCTCCTCCGATGACGCCTCGACCGCCTTCCGAAGCGCCACCCAGGACGCGGCGGCGTCCGCCTTGACGTCCGCGGCCAGGCGATCCTTGACCTCGGCGTAGATGATCGCGTTCTGCACGCCATCGTCGTCCGGGACGGCCGGCGGAAGCTCGCTGCCGGTGCGCACCGCGTCCATCGTCCGTGCGCTCCGCCAGCGCCACCAGGACACGTGCGCAAGGTGATCCTTGGCGGTCCAATGGCCGTCGGGGTTGGCCGGCTCGTCGACGACCAACGCCTCCAACTCGGCCTCTCGGTCGCGGCCTTCGTCAACGGCGCGCAGCAGCTTTTCTTTCATGGGGCCTGGGCCGGGATCAGCTCCTTGACCATATCCTGCTCCTGCAAGAGCTCCTGCGTCGTGATCCGGATCCGCTTCCAGGCGTCGTCGTCGTGCTGGAGGTCGGGCACTACCTCCCAGCGATCTCCGTCCGACCGCACGGGAAAGCCGAACTGCAGCCCCTCGGGCACCGAGTACTCGCCGTGGCTCACGACGGCCACCGAGTGCCAGTCGCCCCAGGGAGTCGGCGTGCGGATGCTGATCACCGAGTCGACCACGGCGTTCGCCGCTGACGCCGCGGACGAAGCGTCGCGCGCCTCGATCACGGCGGCGCCGCGCTTCTGGACCGTCTCCACGAACTTGCCCTTCAGCCAGCCGTGGTCCTTGATCACCTCCTCGACCGGGAGCCCGGCGATCCGCGCGTTGTGCGCGTCCGGGTACTGCGTCGTGGAGTGGTTGCCCCAGACGGCCACGTTGGAGACGGCAGCGACGGGGACCTTCGCCTTCTGGGCCAGCTGCGTGCGGGCCCGGTTCTCGTCCAGCCGGGTCATCGCAAACCACCGCTCGGCCGGAACCTCGGGCGCGTTCATGCGCGCGATGTAGGCATTCGTGTTGCACGGGTTGCCGACGACGAGGATCCGCACGGCGCTCAGCGCCTTCTTGGCGATCGCCTTGCCCTGCGGCGCGAAGATCCCGCCGTTCACGGACAGCAGGTCAGACCGTTCCATGCCCTGCTTCCGCGGTGCCGCCCCGACGAGCAGGACCCATTCCGCGCCTTCGAATGCCTCCTCGGCCTTGCTGGTGAGCTCCATGCCCGCGAGCAGGGGGAAGGCGCAGTCGTCCAGCTCCATCGCCACGCCCTCGAGAGCCTTCATCGCCGGTTCGATCTCGAGCAGGCGCAGGATTACGGGCTGGTCGGGGCCGAACATGTCGCCTCGGCCGATCCGGAACAGCAGCGAGTAGCCGATCTGGCCGGCGGCGCCGGTGACGGCGACCTGGATGGGCGCGTGTCCCCCGCTCATCTCAGGGGAAATGCTATCCGGCGGGGCTCAGCGCGCGGCGAAAACGATGGGGGCGCAGGCGAAGATCGCGACCGTGACGGTTCCTGAAGCGAGCAGTAAGACCACTCTTGCGACGCAGCGCCCCATGCCAGGTCAAACGGCTCTCTCCGACGGTTGGTTACCGGAACCCCTCGCCCTCGGGCTCGAAGAGCTCGTCGCCTGCCAGGCGCCGGGCGAAGCACAGAAACCCGGTGTGGGCGACCATCCGGTGCGACGGCCGCATGCTCCTGCCGCGCACCGTCCAGCCTCGCTGCAGGAGCTCGAAGGCCTCCAGCATCCCGAACCCCCTCAGCTCGCGCAAGCAGTCGAAGAAGCGCTGGACCTGGCTCACGTTCGGGCAGTGGGCGAAGACGATCCCGCCCGGCCTCAACGTCTCCTTGGCGACCGCCGCCGCCTGCCATGGCTCCGGGAGGTCCAGCAGGACACGGTCCAGGTCCCGCTCCTCCACCCCCGCGTAGACGTCGCCCAGCTTGAGGGTCAAATTCGACGGGAGCTCGCCCATCGTCTCGACGATCGCCCTCCTCGCTGCTTCGAGGAACTCCTCCCGAGCTTCGTAGCTGACGACTGATCCCTGCGGGCCCACGGCGCGAAGAGCCGCCATCGTCAGGGCGCCGGTGCCTGTGCCCGCCTCCAGGACGTGCGCACCCGGATGCACATCGGCGCTGACCAGGATCGCCCCGAGGTCCTTCGGGTAGATCGGCTGGGTCTGGCGGCGGCGTCCCGTCACCTGCTCGGCGAAGGTGGGACGAACCGCGAGCAGTCGGGCGCCCAGCTGGGTCGTGACCATCGTCCCCTCGGGCTTGCCGATCAGGTCGTCGTGCTGGATCAGCCCGGAGTGGATCGAGTGCCGCTCGCCGGCCCGCAGGCGGACTCGGTGCCTCCGCCCCACCTTGTCGACGAGGAGGACCAGCTCGTCCTCGGCCAAGGGCCTCATGGCTTGTGGGCGCGAATCAGGGCGTGCCAGTACGCGTGCCACAGCTTGCCCTCGCGCCGCTCAGGCCTGAGCTGCTTTTTCGCCTGGCCTTCGGCGGACTCGATCATGGCCGCCAGCTCGGCGGCGAGCGCCGGCTTGACGGCCATGTTGCCCATCCACTCCTCGTAGTTCCAGTCGAGCTCGCGCGCCTCCGCCCTCTCGACCTGGAAGCCGGCGCGCTGAAGCTTTCCCACCCACTCGTCGAGCGTCAGCGACAGGATGTGCGACGGGTCGCGCCTCACCTCGACCTCGTGCAGCAGGTCGCGCGCGGGCAGAGGCGGCGCGCAGTCGACGAACGCCGCGTCATGCTTCGGCTTGAGCACACGATAGGCCTCGGCCATGAAAGCGTCGACGTCCGCGAAGTGGTGTGGCGCCGCCCGGACGGTGTACATGTCGAACGTCTCGTCCGGGAACGGGAGATGGCAAGCGTCGCCGATCACCCACTCGACGTTGCCGATCTGTTTCTCGGCGGCCATCTTCCGCGCCTCGTCGAGCATCTCGCGCGTCAGGTCGAGGCCGACGACGCGGCGGACGTGCGGCGCCAGCGCAAGCGCGGTGTTGCCAGTTCCCGTGGCGACATCGAGCACCAGGTCGCCTCGGCGTGGGTGGGCGAGCTCGAGCACCTCCTGCAGGCGCACCGAGGAGGCGTGAAAGGTAGACCTGGCGTAGTTCGGCGCGACGTTGCGGAAGCTGTCCCGCGCATCCCCGGACATGTCGTGAGTCTAGGGATGCAGGTAGTCCCACACCAGCTTGGCCCCGATCACGACGAGCGCCAGCCCGGCGACCGGCTTCAACCACGTGATCCGCTCGATCAGGTGCGAGCCGGCCAGGGTGAACCCGAAAAGGCACAGCGCGGCCAGCAGCACGCCGCCGGCGAGGATCGGCAACCTGCTCTGGGGCGGTACGGTGCTCGCCACCGACGAGATGGCCAGCGCGTTGTCCAGCTGCAGCGCTACGTCCGTGAACGCGATCGTCGCGATCGAAACCAGCATGGTCCGCAACATCAAAACAACCTCCACTCGAATCGACTCCGAGTAGAGGTCTTGCCGCGGACATCGCGTCCGCCGCGGTCCCGGGCACCTCTGCCGTCCTGACGGGACCCGCGAGTGGGCTACTCCCCCCTACGAATCAAGTCCGAGTATATGTGTTGCCAGCAATGACCAGGGCGACCGCGCGGTGGACCGGCAGCAAGGTCCTGTTCGACATCGAGTCAGAGTCGGGCCATACCGCGCAGATCGACGAGGCGCCGCTATTCGGCGACGACGCGGCCATGCGGCCGACTGAGATGCTGCTCGGCTCCCTGGGCGGCTGCACCGGACTCAACGCCGTCCTGCTGCTGAAGAAGTTCAAGCAGCCGCTCAGGGGGCTCGAGGTGGAGGTCGTCGGCGAGCGCGAGGAAGAGTGGCCCAAAGCGTTCAAGAAGATCGACATCACCTTCCACTGCACCTGGGACGGCGACATCGACCAGGCGCTGGTCGACCGGGCCATCGACATGGCGTGCGACCGCTACTGCCCGATCCACGCGACGCTGTCGCGTGGCGTCAAGATCGAGCACCGGCGGAAGGACCGGCGCTAGCTCTTCCCGACGACTCCCGCCATCGCCGGCTCGCCCAGCCCCTGGGCGAACTTCTGCGCGTTCGCCATGTCGAAGAACGCGAACTTCATCCGGGTCAGCTTGTTGCCCTGTGGGTCGGTCAGGTCGACCGCGATGAACAGCGCCACGCGCTTTGCCGGCTTGGCGCGAAGCTCCGACCGCGGAACCTCGGTGACGATCTTGCTGTCCGGCGAGTCGACGATCCCTTTCTTGATGCCAAGCACAAGGAACCGCTTGGTGGTGAGCACGACCGGCTGCTGGACCGGCGTCGTCATGACGCTCACCATGCCCAGCGTCGCGATGCCGGTCGCGATGCCCAGGGCCATGCTCTTGCCGACGTTGAACTTGCCGAGCACCGCCATCCCGGTTGCCTCGACGACCTCCCCAGGCTCCAAGACCGCCTCCGCCGCACGCGCCACCTTCTCGCTTTTACTTCCCATGTTGGGAAATGTATGGCGAACCGGCCGGGTTGGCAACAGGCGTCTTTTCTCAAGACCCAAATAGAATTAACCGGAGTTGCTGGAGAGCTACGTCCCGATTCTGATCTTCGTCCTGATCGTGCTGGGGCTGATCGGGGCGCTGGTCACTCTCAGCTTCGTGCTCGGCCCCTCCAAGCCCTACAAGCGCAAGCTCGCTCCGTACGAGTCGGGCATCATCCCTGACACCCCCGCCGTTCGCCGGCTCTCCGTCCGCTTTTACCTGACGGCGATGCTCTTCATCATCTTCGACGTCGAGGCCGTCTTCTTCTATCCGTGGGCGGTGCTGCTCAAGCAGCTCAAGTGGTTCGGCCTCATCGAGATGCTGGTGTTCATCGGCATCCTGCTGATCGCGCTGGCGCACATCTGGCGCAAAGGAGGCCTGGATTGGGAGTAGAGGCGCTCGCCGAAAGCCTCGGCCAGAACGTCCTTACGACCACGCTCGGCAAGCTTGTCGGCTGGGGCCGCGGCAACTCGGTCTGGCCGCTGCAGTTCGGGCTCGCGTGCTGCGCCATCGAGATGATCCACACCGCAACCGCGAGCGTGGACATCGCGCGCTTCGGGTCCGAGGCCATGCGCGCCTCGCCGCGGCAGGCGGACATGATGATCGTCTCCGGGCGGGTCTCCCAGAAGATGGCCCCGATCTTGCGGACCATCTACGACCAGATGCCCGAGCCGAAGTGGGTGATCTCGATGGGCGCGTGCGCTTCGACCGGCGGCGTGTTCAACAACTACGCGCTGCTCCAGGGCGTGGACAAGATCGTCCCGGTCGACGTCTACATCCCGGGGTGCCCACCGAGACCCGAGGACCTGCTGAACGCGCTGATGATCCTGCAGGAGCGGATCAAGGCCCAGGGGATCACCCCCCGGTCGTGATAGCCGACTCTCTCATTGTCGCGCGAGGGGTCAGCGCGGGCGACGCGTGGATAACCGTATCGCCCGAGAACGCGCACGACGCGCTCGCGGCGCTCAAGGACGAGGGTTACCGCCTGCTCGTGTTCCTTACGTGCGTCGACCACCTCGCCGACTCGTCCCGCAAGTGGCCGGCGCGGTACGAGGTCGTCTACCAGCTGCGCAACATGGAGACGCTCGAGCAGCTCCGGGTGCGTGCCTTCGTGGATGGGGATCCGCCGCACATCGACTCGGCTGCCGACATCTTCCCGCCGGCCGACTGGGACGAACGCGAGACCTACGACATGTTCGGAGTCGTGTTCGAGGGGCACCCCGACCTGACTCGCATCCTCATGCCCGACGACTGGGTCGGGCACCCGCTACGCCGCGACTACCCCGTGGGCGGCGAGCCGGTCGAGTTCTCCGAGGAGCACGAGACCTGGCAGACGGCGCCGCCGAAGGCATGACCGACACGGACGCGGGCACGATCGGGGAGGGTGTCACGGTCACGAAGACCGGCGAGCAGGGCGCGTTCGGCGGCCAGCTGCTGACCATCAACTTCGGCCCGCACCATCCCTCGACCCACGGCGTCCTGCGGCTGATCGTCGACCTCGACGGCGAGCAGGTCAGACGCCTCAAGCCGGTCATCGGCTACCTCCACACCGGCATCGAGAAGCAGGCGGAGGCGCTGCGGTGGCAGCAGGTGGTGGTCGTCACGGACCGCCACGACTACCTGTCGCCGCCGATCAACAACCTCGCCTACGCCCTGGCGGTGGAAAAGCTGCTCGGCCTCGAGGTTCCGCCGCGCGCCGACGCGCTGCGAGTGATCATGTCCGAGCTCACGCGTATCGCCTCCCACCTGGTGTGGCTCGGCACCAGCGGCATCGAGCTCGGCGCGTCGACCATGCTCATGTACTGCTTTCGCGAGCGCGACACGATCCTCGACATGAACGAGGAGATCTCAGGCTTCCGGATGCACACGTCGTACATCCGTCCCGGCGGCGTGATGGCGGACACGACCCCCCGCTTTCTCGAGATGCTCGACACCTTCTGCAACAAGATGCCGGCCAACATCGACGAGTACGAAGCGCTGCTCACGATGAACCCGATCTTTCGCTCGCGGACGATCGGCATCGGGCGGCTCCCGGCCGAGGACGCGAAGGTGTTGGGCGCGACCGGGCCGATGCTCCGTGGCTCGGGCGTCGCTTGGGACCTGCGCAAGAACATGCCCTACTCCGGCTACGAGAACTACGACTTCGAGGTCGCCACGTCCGACATGTGCGACTGCTACGGGCGATACCTGGTGCGGATCAAGGAGATGCGCGAGGCGGTGCGCATCCTCCGCCAGGCGCTCGATCGCCTGCCCGACGGGCCGGTCAACGTCGACGATCGCAAGGTCCTGCCCCCGCCACGCGAGGAGCTCGAGACGTCGATGGAGGCGGTGATCCACCACTTCAAGCTCTTCACCGAGGGCTACTCGGTCCCCGCGGGCGACGCCTACGCGGCGGTCGAGTCGGGACGCGGCGAGAACGGGTGCTACGTGGTCAGCGACGGGACGCACAAGCCGCGGCGTGTGAAGTTCCGCGCTGCCTCTTTTGTCAACCTGCAGCCGCTCGAGCGGATGGCGCTCAACCACATGGTCGCCGACATGGTGGCGATCATCGGCACCGCTGACACCGTGCTCGGAGACGTGGACCGGTGAAGCTCTCGCCGCACGTCCTCGAGGAGATCAAGGAGCTGCCGGCGAAATATCCGCAGCCTCGCTCGGCGGTGATGCCGGCGCTCGACCTGGCGCAGGAGGAGGTCGGCTACCTCACTCCCGAGGCGATGACCGAGGTCGCGGAAGCGCTGCAGCTGGACCCCGGCTACGTCGAGGGGGTCGCGACCTTCTACACGCTCTTCCACCTGGAGCCGATCGGCAAGCACCGTTTCTACGTGTGCACCAACCTGACCTGCATGATCCGCGGCGCGTACGAGCTCGTCGACCACGTCAAAAAGCAGATCGGGGTCGAGCGGCCGGACAAGGTGTCGGCCGACGGGCTGTTCAGCTTCGAGGAGGTCGAGTGCCTGGGCGCGTGCGAGTACGCGCCGATGATGCGGCTCGACCACCGGTACCACTACGACCTGACGGCGGAGAAGATCGACGCCCTGATCGCGGAGCGACGTTCGTCCGCGGCTGAGCCGGCCACACGCCCCCACCCGGCGGCTGCGCCGCCGACCTCCCCGGCGAGCGGGGAGGTGAAGAAGCCGCGGGCTCCGCGGAGGAAGAAGAAGGCCAGTGGCTGAGCTCCGCGGGTCGTTCGGCGAGCAGCCCCACCACATCCTGACCTCCGATTTCGGCACGCCCGACCTTCACAAGCTCTCGGTGTACGAGTCGAAGGGCGGCTACACGGCCCTGCGCAAGGCCCTGCTCGACATGGCCCCGGCCGACATCACCAACGATGTCAAGACCTCCGGCCTCCGCGGCCGCGGCGGCGCCGGTTTCGCCACCGGCACGAAGTGGAGCTTCATCAACCGCGACGCGCCGGGACCGAAGTACGTCGTCGTCAACGCCGACGAGTCCGAGCCCGGCACCGCCAAGGACCGCTACATCATGGAGAACTGCCCTCACATGGTCGTCGAGGGCATCCTCATCGCCGCCTACGCGGTCGGCGCCAACCAGGCGTGGGTGTACATCCGCGGCGAATACGACGAGCCGCACCGCATGCTCACCGAGGCCATCGCCGAGGCGCGGACCAAGGGCTACATCGGTCCCAAGCCCTTCGGCAAGGACTACCCGCTCGACATCCGCCTCTACCGCGGCCACGGCGCCTACATCTGCGGCGAGGAGACCGCGCTGCTCGAGTCGCTCGAGGGCAAACGTGCGCAGCCGCGGTCGCGTCCCCCCTTCCCCGCCGTCAAGGGCGCCTGGGGACGGCCGACCCTGCTCAACAACGTCGAGACGCTGGCCACAGTGCCGGCCATCATCAACATGGGCGGCGCCGAGTACGCCAAGCTCGGCACCGCCAAGAACCCCGGCACGCGCTTGCTGACGGTCAGCGGCAACGTGCGCAAGCCGGGGGTCTACGAGGTCGAGATCGGCAAGACCTTCCGGCACGTGATCATGGAGCTGGCCGGCGGTCCGCCCGAGGGGCGCAAGGTCAAGGTGTTCTGGCCGGGCGGGTCCTCCGCTCCGGTCCTCCCCGAGTCGATGCTCGACATGACCACGGACGCGGAGGCGCTGGCCGCGGCCAAGTCGATGGGCGGTTCGGGCGGCGTGATCGTGATGGACGACTCGCACTGCGTCGTCAAGGCCGCGCACCGGCTGCTGCAGTTCTACGCCCACGAGTCGTGCGGCAAGTGCACGCCGTGCAGGATCGGCCAGGACTGGGCGGTCCGGACCTATGAGCGCATCCTCGCCAACGAGGGCTCGCAGCTCGAGCTCGACATCTTGCAGCGTGTCTCGGACGGCTTGCAGAACGGCCGCTGCCTCTGCGGCCTGGGTGACTCGGGCGGCTGGGTGATCGACTCCACGCTCCGCCACTTCCGCGAGGAGTACGAGGACCACGCGCTCAGGCACACGTGCAACGTCGGCAAGGTGGCGGTCGATGCCACCTCCCCACTTGTGGGGAGGACAGATGCCTGACGTCAACCTGACCATCGACGACCACAAGATCACTGTGCCCGCCGGGACGCTCGTCGTCGAAGCCGCGAAGACCATCGGCATCGAGATCCCGGTCTTCTGCTACCACCACAAGCTCGACCCCGTCGGCGCCTGCCGGCTTTGTCTCGTCGAGATGTCGCCCGGACCGCCGCGTCCGCAGACGGCGTGCACCACGCCCGTCTCCGAAGGCATGGTCGTGCGCACCCAGAGCGCGATGGCCGTGCAGGGACGCGCGGACATCCTCGAGTTCGAGCTCGCCAACCACCCGCTCGACTGCCCGGTCTGCGACAAGGGCGGCGAATGTCCCCTCCAGGACTTCACGTTCCGCCACGGATACCCGATCAGCCGGATCGACGGGCCGCGCCTGCACTTCAAGAAGCCGATCCCGCTCTCCGACAAGATCGCCCTCGACCGCGAGCGGTGCGTCCTCTGCTACCGCTGCACGCGTTACTACGACGAGATCGCGTGGGAGCAGGAGCTCACGACCGACGAGCGCGGTGTGCAGTCCTTCATCGCGAGCCAGTTCGACCAGCCGCTGAAGTCGATATTCAGCGGCAACATCATCGACCTCTGCCCGGTCGGAGCCCTGACCTCGCGGGTGTGGCGCTTCGAGTCGCGGCCGTGGGACATGACCCACACCGAGAGCGTGTGCTCCAGGTGCTCGGTCGGCTGCAGCGTCACCCTGTGGCAGCGGCGTGGCCAGCTGGTCCGCGTCACCTCGCACGAGAACGACGACATCGACGAGGGCTGGATCTGCGACCGCGGCCGCTTCGACTACACGGACGTGAACGACGCGTCGCGGCTGCGGACGCCCTCGATCAACGGCGGCCGATCGACGTGGGCCGACGCCATCAACGCCGTCGCGGCCGGCATCAAGGGCAAGGGCGCGAAGCTCGGCATCTCGCTGCCCCAGGACATCACCAACGAGGAGGCCTTCCTATTCCGCAAGCTCCTGGACGGCCCGCTCAAGGGAGCGAAGGTGAAGATGCACGGCCGCACCGCCATCCCCGCGCCGGCGGGCGACGCCGGGCGCGCGCAGGGCGCACTTCCAAACAACTTGAAGATCAACGAGATAGATGACGCGCGCGTGATCGTCGTGGTCGCCTCCGATCTCGAGGACGATGTGCCCATCGTCGACCTGCGCGTGAAGAAGGCGGTCAGCAAGCGCGGCGCGAAGCTGGTCGTCGTGTACCCCGACGGCGTCGATCTGGACCGCCACCCGGGCACGCTCCACATCCGCAACGCGCCGGGCGCCGCGGCGGCCGAGGTCCGCAAGCTCGCCTCGCACGAGTGGCTCAGGAACCCAGGCGGGCTGGTTGCCATCCTGTTCGGCGACGGGCACGGCAGCGAGGACATCAAAGACCTCACCGCCGCATGCGGCGAGCTGGCGAAGAAGGTCGGCGGCAAAGAGATGGCGCTCTACCGGGCGACCAACGAGCGCGGCGCGCTGGCGGCGGGCGTCGCCGGCTGGGACAAGCTCGACGGTGTCGAGTCCCTGCTCTCGTGGGGACCACCGCCTGCGGCAGGGATCCCGAAATCGGCGAGGTTCGTCGCCGCGTGGGACCATCTGCCGCGCGAAGGCTACGACCGGGCCGTGGTCCTGCCGGCGACGACCTTCGCCGAGCGCCAGGGCAGCTACACCAACCTCGAAGGCACGGTGCAGTTCCTCCGCCCGCCCATCCCGGTCCCGCCGCCCTTGAAGGAGGGCTGGGAACTCCTTTGCGAGCTCGGCGCCGCGCTCGGCGTGGCGCTCGACTACGACGGCATCCTCCCCATCCAGCGCGCGATCGGCGTCCAGCCGCCCGCGCCGGAGCCTGCTCCCGACCCCGTGCTTGTTGGGCCTGCCCGCCCGTGAACGACCTCTACAACAACGCGGTCGGGCATTGGGTCGTCGTCGTGGTGGCAATGGCGCTGCTGCTGTTCGTGGTCCTCACGGCGACCGCCTACACGGTGTGGTTCGAGCGCATCGCGCTCGGCCGCATCCAGCGCCGGCCGGGGCCGAACCGCGTAGGGCCGGCCGGGCTAATGCAGCTCGCGGCCGACGGCGTGAAGCTCGCCTTCAAGGAGAGCTTCATCCCGGAGAAGACCGACCGAGTCATCTACGTCCTGGCCCCGGCGATCGGCGTGGCGGCGGCGTTCCTCGCCTGGTCCGTGATCCCGATCGGTCTGTGGGACTACTACGGTCCGAAGATCCAGTACTGGATCGCCGACGTCAACGTCGGCGTCCTCGTGATCTTTGCGGCCAGCTCGCTGAACGTCTACGCGATCGTGCTCGGCGGCTACTCGTCGAACAACAAGTACTCGCTGCTCGGCGGCCTGCGCTCGGCTGCGCAGCTGATCAGCTACGAGATGGCGCTGGGCCTCGCCCTGGTGCCGACCTTCATGATCGTCGGCTCGCTGCGCCTGCGCGACATCGTCGAGTACACGGTCACGTGGGGGCCGTACAACGGCCCGATCCCGCTGATCCTGCTCACTCCGGTCGGCTTCATCATCTACCTGATCTCGGCCACCGCCGAGACCAACCGCACTCCGTTCGACCTGCCGGAGGCGGAGCAGGAGCTGATCGGCGGATTCCTCACCGAGTACTCGGGCCTGAAGTTCACGATGTACTACCTCTCCGAGTACCTGAACGTGATCACGGTCTCGACCCTGGCGGTGCTGCTTTTCTTCGGCGGGTGGTACCTCGGCCCGATCCCCCCAATCGTCGCCTTCCTCTTCAAGGTCGTGATCATGATCTTCGTTTACATTTGGCTGCGCGGCACCTTTCCTCGGCTTCGCTACGACATGCTCATGCGCCTTGGTTGGAAAGTGCTGCTTCCCCTGGCGATGGCGAACGTGATCGCGACCGCGGTCGTCCTCGTGGCGGTGACTTAGATGGCGGACGAGAAAAAGGACAAAGACGAAAAGCAGCCGAGCGTGGCCGGTGACATCGGCGCGTTGCTGACCGGGCTCAAGACGACTCTGCGCGAGTCGTTCCGCCCGGTCGTCACGACCATGTACCCGGAGGACAAGACGCCGCGCTCGGAGCGGTATCGCGGGCGTCACTACCTGCGCCGCTACGACAACGGCCTCGAGCGCTGCATCGGCTGCGAGCTTTGCGCCGCCGCGTGCCCGGTGGGCTGCATCCTGGTCATCGCGGCCGAGAACACCGACGAGAACCGCGTCTCACCCGGCGAGCGCTACGCGAAGACGTACGAGATCAACATGCTGCGCTGCATCTTCTGCGGCTACTGCGAGGAGGCCTGCCCGGTGCAGGCGATCGTGCTTGGGCCCGAGTACGAGCTGTCAGACACGAGCCGGGAGAAGTTCATCTACACCAAGGAGAAATTGCTGGAGCCCCTGCCTCCCGATGTGCAAGCGCGCCTAGATGCCAAGGGCGTCCCCTCACCCCAACCCTCTCCCCTGCGGGGAGAGGGAGCGTCCTCACCCCCACCCTCTCCCCGGCCGGGAGAGGGCTAGCCAATGGCGATCGCGGTCTTCTTCGTCGCCGCCGCGATCGCAGTCATCGGCGGCATCGGCGTGGTCGCCTTCCACCAGCCGATCCGCTCCGTGCTGAGCCTGGTCCTGGTGATGCTCGCGCTGTCGGTGATCTTCCTTTTGCTCAGCGCGCAGTTCGTGTTCGCAGTCCAGATCATCGTGTACGCCGGCGCGGTCATGGTCCTGTTCCTTTTCGTGATCACGCTCCTCGGCCCGGCCCGCGAGCTGGGCCGCGGCCGCCTTCGCTACCAGGGCGGGCTTTCCGCGCTCTTCGTCCTGGTGATGCTCGGCCTCATGTGGGCGCTGCTCCAGGGCGTCCAGTACCGGCAGCCCGAAAAGACAGACATGAACTTCTTCGGCACCGTGCAGTCGATCGCGGTCGGCCTGTTCACCACCTACCTGTATCCATTCGAGCTCACCTCGATCCTCCTGCTCGTCGCCGCGATCGGCGCCATCTACCTCAGCCGCAAGCGGATCGACGACCTCTAGTGGGCACCCTCGACATAGGCGGCTCGCAGCTTGACGCGACGTGGTTCTTGCTGCTGAGCGCCGTCCTCTTCAGCCTCGGAGCGGCCGGCGTGCTCGTGCGCCGGAACCCGCTCGTGATCCTCATCTCGATCGAGCTGATGCTCAACGCGGGGAACCTCGCCCTGGTCACCTTCTCGAGGCAGCTGCAGAACATCGAGGGTCAGCTGTTCGCATTGATGTCCATGACCGTCGCCGCGGCTGAGGCGGTGGTCGGGTTGGCGATCCTGGTCGACATCTTCCGCGTGCGCGACGCCGAGGACGTCGACGACCTGAGCCAGTTGAAGGGATGAGCAACCAGGCGCTCGCGCTCCTCATCCTGCTCTTTCCCGCCGCTGGCGCTCTGATCCTCGCCGGGCGTGGCTGGCGCGCCCCACGCTTCGTCACGGTGATCGTTGGGCCGGGCGTCGTCTGGCTCTCGTTCCTCGCCACCGCCACGCTCTTCCTGAACAAGGCATCAGGCGATTTCACCTACTGGACCTGGATCAAGAGCGGCGCGTTTGACGTCCCGTTTGGCCTGCTCGTCGACCACCTGTCGATCTTCATGTGCTTCGTGATCACGGGCGTCGGCGGCCTGATCGTCACGTACTCGGTCGGCTACATGGAGCACGAGGACGGGCCGAGCTACGCGCGGTTCTTCACCTACATGGACATCTTCGTGTTCTCGATGCTGCTCCTCGTCCTCGCCGACAACTTCGTCTTCCTGATCGTCGGTTGGGCCATGGTCGGCCTGAGCTCCTACCTCTTGATCGGGTTCTGGTACCAGCGCCGCTCCGCGGTGGTGGCCGCGCGGAAGGCGTTCGTCATGAACGTGATCGGCGACGTCGGCATGATCCTCGGCACGTTCGTCCTCTTCGCCAGCTACCACGCGGTGACCTTCGCCACTGTATTCCGCCTCGGATGTCCTTCTCCACAGCTTCTTGTCGGCTGCAGAACACCTGGCGATTCCGGTCCGCTCGAGCTCGCGGCGCTCCTGCTGCTCGTCGGCGCGGTGGCGAAGTCCGCCCAGCTGCCGCTCCACACCTGGCTTCCCGACGCCATGGAAGGCCCGACTCCCGTCAGCGCCCTCATCCACGCGGCGACGATGGTCACCGCGGGTGTCTACCTGGTCGGCCGCATGCACCCCATCTACGACGTCGCGGTTTACGCCCACGGGGCCGTCGCGATCATCGGCGCCGTCACCGCGCTGTTCGCCGCCACGATCGCCATCGTCCAGGTAGACATCAAGCGCGTGCTCGCCTACTCGACGATGAGCCAGATCGGATACATGTTCCTGGCCGTCGGCATCGGCGCCTACTCCGCGGGCTTCTTCCACCTCCTCTCGCACGCGTTCTTCAAGGCGCTCCTCTTCATGGCCGCCGGCAACGTCATCCACGCCATGCACGACGAGCAGGACATGCGCAAGTACGGCGGCCTCTGGACCGACATGCGCCTGACGTCGATCACGTTCCTGGTCGGCTCGCTGTCGCTGGTCGGCGTGGTGCCCTTCGTCGGGTTCTTTTCGAAGGAGCAGATCCTCGGCCTCGCGTTCAGCAAGCCCGGCGACAGCACTGTCCTGGTGCTGTGGCTGATCGGTTTCGCCACCGCGCTCATCACCGGCTTCTACACCGGCCGCATGTGGTGGCTCTCCTTCTGGGGCAAGCCGTCGCCCGACCGCCCCGTCGAGCACCCCCACGCGCCGCCGCTGGTGATGATGGTCCCGGTCACGATCCTCGCCGTCCTGGCCACGGTCGGCGGCCTGGCCATGACGCCGACGTCGAGCTTTCTCGAATCGGCGGTGGGCCGGATTCCCTGGGAGGAGATGACGGTTGCGGTCGTGGTCGGCGTGGTGACGATGCTTGCCGCCGCCGCCCTCTTCGCCGGCGCGATGCGGATGCGGCCCTGGACCGCGTTCGTGCCGTGGGCCCAGCGCCTCCTCGAGCACAAGTACTACTTCGACGAGATCTACGACGCGGTGTTCGTGCGTCCGCTCGACTGGGTCGCCGGCTTTGCCTTCCGCGACGTCGAGCGTCCGGTGATCGACGCCGCGGTGGTCGACACCGGCCGCCTGACGCGGTGGACGTCGGTGGAGGCGTCGCGAAACCTGCAGACCGGCTACTTCCGCAACTACGCGCTGGTCTTCGTCGTCGGCGTGGTCGCCATCGGCGGTGGGCTCGTGATCATGAGGGCGCTGTCATGACGCTGACGAGCCTGTGGGTCATCCCGCTCGTCGGCGGCGCGCTGGTCGCGTTCCTGCCGCCGCGACTGGCGAAATGGTTCGGCGCGCTCGTGGCGTTGATCGCGCTCGTGATTGCCGGTTTCGTCGCGTTCAACCTCAGCCCTGCTTTCCATGGCTTCCAGTTCACCGAAAAGGCCGCGTGGATCCCGCAGCTCAGCATCTTCTACCGCCTCGGTGTCGACGGCATCAGCGTCTGGCTCGTCGTCCTCAATGCGTTCCTGACCCTGATCGCCATCCTCGCCACGCCGGTCACGCGGAGGACCGGTGGATTCGTCGGCCTGATGCTGGCGATGGCGGGCGGGCTGGCCGGCGTGTTCATGGCCACCGACCTCGTCCTCTTCTACGTGTTCTGGGAAGCGATGCTCATCCCCGCCTACTTCCTGCTCTGGCAGTTCGGCGAGGGTCCACGGCCGGGCGCGGCGGCGATCAAGTTCGTCCTCTACACCCTGGCAGGGTCGCTGCTGATGCTGGTCGGCGTCATCGGCGAATACGTCACCACCGGGCACAAGACCTTCGACCTCTCGGTCCTCGCGACCACGCCGCCGTCAGCGTCGACCCAGTTCTGGCTCTTCTTCGTCTTCGCCCTGGCGTTCGCCATCAAGACCCCACTTTTCCCGTTCCACAGCTGGCTGCCCGACGCTTACAACGCCGCCCCGATCCCGATGCTCATCACCTTCGCCGGCGTGATGGGCAAGGCCGGTGCGTACGGCTTCCTTCGCATCGCGGTGCCCCTTTTCCCACAACCGGTCGACTGGTGGGATTGGCGGTGGGTCGTCCCCGTCCTGGCGGTGGCGGCGATCATCTGGGGCGCGCTCATGGCATTGGTCCAGAGCGACATGAAGATGCTCGTGTCTTATTCGAGCATCAGCCACATGGGCTTCATCGTGCTGGGGATCTTTGCCTACAACGTGCAGGGCCAGCAAGGCGCGGTGGTGCAGATGGTCAACCACGGCATCATCATCGCCGCGCTGTTCCTGATCGTCGGCTGGATCGCCGACACCACCGGCGTCCGCGACCGCTATGCGCTCGCAGGCCTGGCGCGCCGCGTGCCCATCATGGCCGCTGTGTTCGGGGTCATCACCTTCGCCGCAATCGGCCTTCCCGGGCTGAACAGCTTCGTCGGCGAGTTCATGACCATGCTTGGCGCATGGCAGCGTGCGCCGCTGCTTGCGGTGTTCGCCGCGATCGGCCTGGTGCTGACGCCGGTGTACATGCTCCGGCTCTTCCAGGGCGTGACCCAGGGCGAACCCGTGGGGCCGGTACCGAAGTCCGACATGTACGCCGGCCAGCTGGGATTGCTCGCGCCGCTGGTCGTGCTCATGTTCGTGATCGGCCTCTATCCCGCGTTGCTGACCAACCTGATGACCTCCCTCGGCCAGGCTGGGCTGGCTCGCTGACATGCCTGGGGGTACCGACCTGACCTACTCGTGGTCGCAGGCGGCCGGCGATCTCGGACAGATCTCGCCGGTCGTCGCCGTGACAGGCTTCTTCCTGTTGGCGGTCGTGGCCGACCTGGTCCTGCCTCGAATGCGGCGAGGCGGCGTGACCGCGATGATCGCCGTCGTCGGCTTTGCCTACTCGCTCGGCACCGCGCTTTACCGATGGCAGTTCGCGACAGGCGGGTACGCGTACCACCGCTTTGCGACCGGCGACAGCTTCGCGCTCTTCTTCGAGGTCTTGTTCGCGAGCCTGGGCATCCTGACGGTGGCGCTGTCCCACTCGTACTTGCGGAAGCGCGGGATGCTCGCGTCGGAGTTTCACATCCTGACCATGGCCGCGGTCATAGGCATGATGGTGCTGGCGTCGGCGACGTCGCTCGTCACCGTGTTCCTCGGTCTCGAGCTGCTCTCGCTCTCGCTCTACATCATGTGCGGCTTCGCCCGCGCGGACTACAGCTCGCAGGAGGCGGCCGCGAAGTACCTCCTGGTCGGCGGATTCGCGAGCGCGTTCGTGCTGTTCGGCATGGCGCTCGTGTACGGCGGCGCGGGGACGACGGTGATCCCGGACATCGCCCAGCGGCTGGGCTCGTCGTCGGCCTCGAACCCGCTGATTCTCCTCGGCATCCTGCTCATGGGCGTCGGCTTCGCCTTCAAGGTGTCGGCCGCGCCGTTTCACATGTGGACGCCGGACGTGTACCAGGGCGCGCCCATCCCCGTGACCGCCTTCATGTCGGTCGGGACCAAGGCAGCTGCGTTCGCGATGATCGTGCGCGTCTTCGCGGGCGGCCTCCCGCACCTGGCGCCCGAGTGGCAGGCGCTGCTCGCTGTCGTCGCCGCCGCGAGCATGGTCGTAGGCAACCTGATGGCGATCGTGCAGTCGAGCTTGAAGCGCCTGCTCGCATACTCCGGCATCGCGCAGGCGGGTTATGTGCTCATCGGTGTCATCGCCGGAGGCCAGAACGGCCTCGAGGCGGTCCTCTACTACCTCTTCGTCTACATGTTCATGAATTTCGGCGCGTTCGCCGTGATCACCCTGCTCGCCGGCGCTGATGGCGATCGCGACTCTTTCAGCGACCTCGAAGGCCTCGGCCGTCGCAACCCTGTGCTGGCGGTGGCGATGAGCATCTTCATGCTGTCCCTGGCCGGCTTCCCGCCGTCGGTGGGATTCTTCGGCAAGCTCTTCTTGTTCACTGCCGGCGTCGCCTCGGGCTACACGTGGCTGGTTGTGCTCGCGGTGCTGATGAGCGTGGTGTCGGTCTTCTACTACATTCGGGTGCTGATCCCGGTGTGGTCTGCGGGGCCGACACCGGAGCGCGTGCACGCGTCGATCAGCAGCAACTTCGCGATCGTGCTTAGCGGGGCGGCATCGATCCTGCTGGGGCTTTACCCGACGGCGCTGTTGATAGCCGGCCAGATCGGGGCCGGCCCGTTCAGCTCGAACCCCTGACCTAGCTCGGGATCGGCGAGCCCTTGTAGAACGGCCGCGGGTACGCCGCCGGCTTGTAGACGACGAACGACGGCGGAAGGGTCAGGCCGAAGACCGTGTTCGCGCTCGCGCCCTCTGCGACGGCCGCGGCGTTGAGCGCGCCCGGCTGCAGCGCGGCGTCGTCCCACGACCCGGTGTCGACGCGCTTCAACATCACCTCAACGGCGGCGACGATCTCGCCTGGGGAGAACGCGCAGTGGCCCGCGCGGTGGACGAACACCTGCCGCAGCATGTCGCTGTTGCCCGCGGCGGCAACGGCGTTCGCGTAGGCGCTCTCGTTCGGCGGGATCACCAGCCCGTCGCCCACCGTGTGGATCGACAGCATCGGAACGCCAAGTTCACCGTCGAAGCTGATGTACCTGTCGAGGTACGCGGCGGCGCCGGGGTCGGCCTTGATGGTCGCCCCCGCGTTCAGCGCCCGGAGGTCCTTGACCAGGTCCAGCCTGGCCTGAGCGTAGAGGTGCAGGACCTCGTCGCGGTCGGGCGAATCCGCCAGCAGCGATGAGTAGTCGACCCCGACGTTCCACGACGGGTTGCCGCCCGCGCGCTGCTCCAGCTCTTTGCGGTAGGCGAACGCGAAGCTGAAGTCGACCATCGACTCCCACTGCGCCTGCGCCGCCGCCCGCGTCGTGTCGTCGTTCGCCGCCGGCTCCGGCAGCCGGGGGTCGAACCAACCCGGCAGGTCGATCAGCGCGGCGACCAGCGCGAGCCGCGCGCGGCCCCGCGCCGTCGCGGCCGCGGCGTTGAAAAGGTCGGCGGCGAGCTTTCGGTTCGCGTCGGCGTCGGTGATGTGGGTCAGCTGGAGCGCGGATCCGGGCGCGAGCAGTGTCTTGAACGCGTAGGCGGAATCTAGCTCCGCGTTCCAGGTCGCGATGCCCCCCGAGAGCACGCCGCACAGAGGCATCGCGGCGGCGAAGCGATCGGGATGGAGCTGCACCAGGCCGGCGGTGATGATGCCGCCGAGAGAAGCGCCCCACGCGATGACGCGTCGCGGCTTGCCGACGCGCGAGGAAAAGAAGTCAAGCAGGGCCATCTGGTCCTTGAAGGCGTCTTCGAGAGCCCAGCCGGTGGAGGAGTAGGACGATCCGGCGGCGGCGTAGTGATGGCCGAGGAGCCACTTGCGGGCGAAGTCGACCGGCGCGGCCTGGGCCCCGTTGAGGCTCCCAGGCGCCACATAGCCGTGGCTGTAGAGAAAGAGCGTGCCGTTCCAGCCGGCGGGCACCTCGATGTCGTACGTCGCCGCACCGATCTTCCCCGTCAGGTTCTGCGGTGCCGATCTACCGGGCGGCGGCGTCGATCCTTGCGAGCAGCCCGCCAGGACCACGACCAGCGCCAGGAGCCAGCCTGTCCTAGATATTCGAGCGCCCCTGGCCACCATCGACGGCAATACACGCGCCGGTGACGAGGCTGGCATGCCGAGAGCACACGAACGCGACCACGCTCGCCACCTCGTCGACGGTTCCGAAACGGCCCAGCGGCATCTCCCGGCGGACGAAGTCGGCGATGCCGTCGGGGTCTGCCTGCTGCCGGCGGTGCCAGCCGCCTCCCTCCCACAGGATCGATCCCGGCGCGACGCCGTTGACCGTCACGCCCTTGCCGGCGACCTCGCGAGCCAGCGACTTGACCAGGCTGATCTCCGCCGCCTTGGCGGCGTTGTAGGCCGGGGCGCCGCCTGCCTCCCGGCCGAACACCGACTGGATGACGACGACCCGGCCCCATCCTCGCTCTGTCATGCCCGGCAGGACGAGCTGTGTCATCCGCGCGCTGACGATGACGTTCCCGTCGAACGCAACCGCCAGCTCATGGGGACCGGTGTCGGCCCAGGAGGACCCCGCCCTCGCGCCGAAGTTGTTGACCAGGATGTCGATGGGACCGAGGTTGGCCACTGTCTCGTCGACGGCGTGCTCGCAGCCGTCCTCGGTCGTGAGGTCGGCGGCGACGCCGAAGCCGCCGTGCTCGCGCGCCACTGCCTTGACGTCGCCTTCCGTGCGGGCCACGACCGACACCTTCGCCCCCTCGCGCGCGAGCGCCTGCACCACGGCGAGACCGATGCCCCTGGTCGACCCGGTGACGAGCGCGACCTTGCCCGCCAGGCCGAAATCCATTTCCAGCATCCTAATGACGTGCTCCCACCGGCCGCGATCAACGAGGGCCCGCCGGTGACGCCGCGGCCGTCGTCTACCGTCGTGCTGGTCCGCGATGGCGATCCCTGGGAGCTGCTCATGGTCCAGCGCCCGGGCGGGGCGGACTTCGCACCCGGTGCGTACGTGTTCCCAGGCGGGACGGTCCATCGAGACGACGAGTCGTACACCGACGCGCTGCGCGCCGCCGCGATTAGAGAGCTGTTCGAAGAAGCCGGCATCTTGCTGGCTCGGGGTGCGGTCGAGGCAGACTGCGCGAGAGTGCGCGAGCTGATCGCGGGCGGGAAATCGTTCCCGGACGCGCTGAAGTCGGCGGGCCTCGCGCCCGAGTTTGACGCGCTTGTCATGTTCGCGCGCTGGGTCACGCCGGCCCAGCTGACAAAGCGCTACGACGCGCGCTTCTACCTGGCCCGCCTGCCGGCGTCGCAGTCGGTGCAGCCGCAGGAGGGAGAGATCGTCGACTGGCTGTGGGTCTCGCCGGCTCGGGCGCTCGCCGACCCCGAGATCACCCTGGTCTACGCGACGCAGGCCGTGCTGGAGTCGATCGCCGGCGCCCCGGACGTCGAGTCGCTGTTCGCGCGCCACCGCGGCCTGAGCGAGGTCCCGGTGGTCGAGCCGCGGATCGTCCGGACCGAGCGCGGATGGGAGATAGTCACGGACTGATCCGGGCGCTAGCCTCTAGCGCCAGCTGTCGCGCCAGCGGTCGTAGTGGATGACCTCCACCCCACCCTCGCGCAGGACGTCCAGGCCCGCAGGATCGCGGTATGCCTCGCGGTAATAGACGCGCGCGACGTTGGCGTTGATCGCCATCTTGGCGCACATCACGCACGGCGAGGCGCTGACGAACATGACCTTGCCGGGAAGCTGGGCGCCGGCTTTGATCAAGGCGTTTTGCTCGCTGTGGAGGCAGCCGCACGCGCCGGGTGTCGTCGTGTCGCAGCGGTTCGGCAGCCCGCGGGCGTTGCCGTTGTAGCCGATGCCCAGGACCTGGGTCAGGTCCGGCGTCGTGATCACCGTCCCGACCTGCAGCCGGGCGCACGTCGAGCGCTTGGCCAGCTCCTCGGCCATTCGCATATAGACCTCCTCGAGAGGGATTCGATCCGGCGCCTGGTCGGGTTCGCGGAGCGGTGTGATCTCCGCCATGGAGCTCATGTTAACGGGCTTGTTTATACCCGGCATCAGGGCTAAAATGCGCAAGATGTCGGTACTCGAACTGTTGTTCGCGCTGCTACTGGTATGCCTCATGGCGGGCACGGCGGTGGTGGGCGCGCTCGTCTGGAGCCTGGTCCGGCGCGCTGACGGGCAGGCCCGCGACGTGGCCGAGCTGAAGGCGAGGCTCCAGTCAGGCGGCCAGACGCAGGAGACGCAGGCGGCCGAGATCCGGGTCGGCCTTGCCCAGGCACAGTCGGCGATGGAGGGACTGCGCTCGGCCATATCGGCGCGGCAGCCGATCGAGGAAGAGGCGCGAGCCAGCCTGAAGCGAATGGAGAGCGTCATCGCCGGCAGCTCGAGCCGCGGCGCGGCGGGCGAGCGAATCCTCGAGGAGGCGCTCCGCCACCTGCCGCCGGAGATGCTGCAGCGCAACGTCTGGGTCGGCGGCAAGGTGGTCGAGCTCGCGCTCCGCCTGCCCGGCGGGAAGCTGCTGCCGATGGACTCGAAATGGGTCTCGAGCCCCGCCCTCGAGCAGCTGGCCCAGCCCGGCCTCGACGCCAACCGGCGGGCCAACCTGATGGGCCAGGTCGAGCGCGAGGTCGAGCGGCGCGTGCGAGAGGTAAGCCAGTACATCGACCCCGCGTCCACGACCACGTTCGCGCTGGCGGTCATCCCTGACGCGGCCTACGACGTCTGCCGCAGCGCCATCGTCAACGCCCACAGCCGCCACGTCATGGTCGTCGGCTACGCCATGGCCCTCCCGTACCTGCTGACCCTGTACCAGCTGCACCTGCAGTTCGCGCGCACGGTCGACATGGAGAAGCTGCAGTCGGCGCTGATCGACATCGAGCGCCAGGTCGACGTCCTCGAAGGAATCCTCGAGAACAAGGTCCAGCGCTCGCTGACCGTCCTGCAGAACGCCTACACGGAAGGCCGCCAGGCGACGGCGAAGATCCGTGGCTCGGCGCAGAGCGCCCAGCTGAGCGAGGCCGCTGGGGAAAACCTGTCCACAGCCTCCGCGGATCGACCGGCCGAGCTTTCCACAGACACCCTTCGCCTGGCCCTGATCGACTCGGTCCAGTAGGCCAGGTTTTGCACGCTTTCCCCCAGGCACTGCCCACCCTGTGCCCAATCCATGCTCAGGGATATCCACAGGTAATCCACCCACATATGGGGGTCACATGGGCAATCAGGCCAAATATCTTGTGTTCAAGCCTTGACAAGCCCAAAAGCCGCTCGTATAGTCGACACCGTTACATCGAGGCCCTGGGGCATAAGTGGCGGGCATGCTCTGGGGCCTCTTGCATCCCCAAACGAATAACCCGAACAACCCCTTCACGTCTCAGCAATGCGGTTCAAACTGACCCTCACCGGGGATGATCTAAGGAGGCACTCCTAAACAAGAAGATGGCCAAGAATCTCACCGACATCGCAAGCTCCCGCTCTGTCGCCGGGCGCGCGCAGGGCGCACATCCAGACAAAAACGGCAACGGCAACGGGCATGGCTCGAGGACCAAAGGCCTTCGCTTTGGCCGCGTCTTCACGCCTCCAGGGAGCCACGCCTACGACCTCGTCGAGTGGGAGCGGCGGACGGCGGCCATCACCGGTGAGAAGGGCCAGGTCATCTTCGAGCAGAAGGACGTCGAGGTCCCCCGCTCCTGGTCGCAGCTGGCGATCAACGTCGTCGCCCAGAAGTACTTCCGGGGCAACCCGGGCAGCCCCGAGCGCGAGACCAGCGTCCGCCAGATCATCGACCGGGTGGTCGACACCCTCGTGAAGTGGGGTCGCGAGGGAGGCTACTTCGCGAGCGAGGAAGACGCCGAGAACTGGTCCGAAGAGCTGCGGTTCCTCCTTGTCACCCAGCACGCTTCCTTCAACAGCCCGGTCTGGTTCAACATCGGCGTGCCCGGCCGGCAGCAGCAGGCCTCGGCGTGCTTCATCAACTCTGTCAACGACTCGATGGAGTCCATCCTCGACCTCGCCAAGACCGAGGGCATGCTGTTCAAGTTCGGCAGCGGCACGGGCACCAACCTGTCGGTCCTGCGCTCCTCGAAGGAGCAGCTGTCGGGCGGGGGCACCGCCTCCGGCCCGGTCTCCTTCATGAAGGGCTATGACTCGTTCGCCGGCTCGATCAAGTCCGGCGGCACGACCCGGCGCGCGGCCAAGATGGTCATCCTCAACGCCGACCACCCCGACGTCCTGGACTTCATCCGCTGCAAGGCGGAGGAGGAGAAGAAGGCGTGGGCGCTCATCGAGGCCGGCTACAACGTGGGCTTCAACGTCCCTGGCGGCGCCTACGACTCGGTCCAGTTCCAGAACGCCAACCACTCCGTGCGCGTCAGCGACGACTTCATGCGCGCCGTGATCGACGACAAGGAGTGGAAGACCAGGGCGGTGGTCGACGGGCGCACCATCGACACGTACAAGGCGCGCGACCTCTGGAAGGAGATCGCCGATGCGGCGTGGATCTGCGGCGACCCCGGACTGCAGTTCGACAGCACCATCCAGGACTGGAACGTGGTCCCGAACACCGGCCGGATCAACGCCACCAACCCATGCTCCGAGTTCGTGTTCCTGGACGACACCGCATGCAACCTGCTGTCGCTGAACCTGATGAAGTTCCAGACCGACCAGGGAACGTTCGACGTCGAGCGCTTTCGGCGAGCGGTGGACATCACGTTCACCGGCCAGGAGATCCTCGTCTCCAACGCCAGCTACCCCACTCCCCAGATCGCCAAGAACTCCGACGCCCTGCGGCCGCTAGGCCTTGGCTACGCGAACATCGGCGCGTTGCTGATGTCGATGGGCCTCGCCTACGACTCGGACGAGGGGCGGCGCTTCACCGCCGCGATCACCGCGATCATGACGGGCCGTGCCTTCGCCCAGTCCGCGCGGATGGCGCAGGTCAAGGGACCGTTCAGCGAGTACGCGAAGAACCGCGAGCCGATGCTTCGGGTCATGGAGAAGCACCGCGCGGCCGCGCACCAGATCACGACCTCGCCGGAATCGGCGCAGGTGGTCGACGCCGCTCGCGCGACCTGGGACGAGGCGGTCAAGCTCGGGCGAGCCCACGGGTACCGCAACGCCCAGGCCACCGTGCTGGCCCCGACCGGGACGATCGGGCTGATGATGGACTGCGACACCACGGGCATCGAGCCCGACCTCGCGCTTGTCAAGTACAAGAAGCTCGTCGGCGGCGGCCTGCTAAAGATCGTCAACACCACCGTCCCCGCCGCGCTGCGCAAGCTCGGCTACGACGAGATCAAGGTCAAGGAGATCGTCGAGTACATCGACGAGAACGACACCATCGAGGGCGCGCCGCACCTGCAGGACGAGCACCTGAAGGTCTTCGACTGCGCCTTCAAGCCGGTCAAGGGCACGCGCTCGATCGCGCCGATGGGCCACGTCCGGATGATGGCCGCGGTCCAGCCGTTCATCTCCGGTTCGATGTCCAAGACGGTGAACCTGCCTACCGAGGCGACGATCGAAGACATCCAGCAGACCTACATGGAGTCCTGGAAGCTCGGGCTCAAGTGCATCGCCATCTACCGCGACGGGTGCAAGCGCTCCCAGCCGCTGTCGACTTCGCTTGACAAAGAGAAGAACAAGGCCTCCGCCGACGTCGAGTACCGGGTAGTCCGGCGCAAGCTTCCCGACGAGCGCAAGGCCATCACGCACAAGTTCGACGTCGCTGGCCACGAGGGCTACCTGACGGTCGGTCTCTACGAGGACGGCACGCCTGGCGAGCTGTTCGTGACGATGGCCAAGGAAGGCTCGACGATCTCGGGCCTGATGGACGCGTTCGCGACGCAGACGTCGTATGCGCTGCAGTTTGGCGTTCCCTTGAAGTTCATGGTCGATAAGTTCAGCCACATGCGGTTCGAGCCGTCCGGCTTCACCAAGAACAGGGAGATCCCGATCGCCAAGTCGCTCGTGGACTACATCTTCCGCTGGATGGCGAGCCACTTCCTGCCGGTCGAGGACCAGGACGAGGCCGGTGTCATTCGACGGGAGGCGGCGCCGATCTCGGACCCCCAGCCGGCCCAGCCGGAGTTCAAGCTGATCGCCGCGCCGGCGGCAAACAAGACCGCGAATGGAGTCCAGAAGCTCGCATTCGTGAACACGGGCGACGCGCCCGCGTGTCCGGACTGCGGGGCGATCACGGTCCGCTCAGGCTCCTGCTACAAGTGCCTGAACTGCGGAGCGACCACAGGCTGCAGCTGACGCCCCTCCCCAATTGAAAAGCGCTCCCTGGGCGACCAGGGGGCGCTTTTTATTTCGGGAAGGTGACCTCGATCAGCGGGCTGTACTTGACCATCGCCTCGAGGTCGTTGCGTCGCCAGTTCCGCGAGACGCCCGCCAGGACCTCTCGGCGCTCAGCCCCTTCGTCGATGACTCGCGCCACCGCCGGCAGGTCGGCGCTTACACGCCCCTTGAGGTGAAACGTGAAGCGCGGGTTCGCCTCGAGGTTCAGCAGCCAGTCCCGCTTCTCACGTCGCGGTATGCCGCTGATGTAGATCCGTCCGCCGATGTTGTGGAACACGATCTCGATCCGGCGCAGCTTGCCGCTCCGGCGCCCTGTCGTGGTGATGTCGATGGTATGCCCGTGCTGGAGCTCGTTCTGGATTCGGTCTTGAGTGATTTCCATGTTGTCACTCGTTCTACCCAGTCCCTTGCCGTTCCATTCTCGACCGGATTCCGGATAGGGAGCGCCGCTGCTTACCGACGGCGTCGAAGTTCGAGGGCGCCAGCCACGCCTCGAACTCCGCCCGGCGGGCCGGCCACTCGCCGTCGGTGATCGAGTACCACGCCGTGTCGCGGTTGCGGCCCTTGATCATCCGGTGCTGGCGGAACACGCCTTCGAACACGAACCCGAACCGCTCGGCCGCCCGTCGCGAGGGGGCGTTGGCGGCGTCGCACTTCCATTCCAGGCGCCGGTTGCCCAGCTCGTCGAACGCGTAGCGCGCCAGCAGATAGATCGCCTCGGTCGCCTGGCGGGTCCGCTGCAGGGCGGGTGACAGCCATATGTGGCCGATCTCGATCACGCCATGCTCGGGCACGATGCTCATGAGGGTGGCGATGCCGCGTGCGGCGCCGGCGGTGCGATCGATGATCGCGAAAGCAAGGGGGTCGGATGTCGCGGCGTGCTGCTCGAGCCACGCCATGAACTCAGGCTTGCTCAAGAACGGGCCGTAAGGCAGGTAGAACCAGGTCTCGTCAGCACCATGCGCGGACGCAAACAGCTCCGCGCCGTGGCGACTGGCATCGAGCGGTTCGAGGATCACCGTTTGCCCTTCCAGCGGCACGGGCTGCGGCGGCTTGGCAATCATTGCGTCGCCTATTCTCCCGGCAGTGAGCGGCAAACAAGGTCCAGGCGCTAGGCGGTTCGCGTCCGCGCCGGCAGGCGCATCACCACCGGGAGTCCTAGAAGCGTGACCAGCGCGAGCACGCCCAGCGACAGGTAGGGGTTGCCGATCGCGGCCTGCACCACGAGCACCACGACCAGCCCGCCGAGATTGCCGGACAAAAAGAGGAAGCCAACCGCCGCACCCTGGCGCTCCGCGCCGGCGTGGATGTCCGACCAGTCCAGGACGACCGGCAGCGCGGCGAGCAGCACGAAGCCCGCGGCAAACAACCAGGCGCCGGCCCACACAGGGCTGTGGATGACAGCCACCGCCGCGAACGCGATCGCCGACGCTACGACCGCCACCATCAGTACGAGCCGTCTCCGGTCCGCGCGAGCCGCCGCCGTCGGCAGCACCGCCGCCCCCAGGATGCCCGCAAACGTGAGGACCGCGATCAGCAAGCCCGCGGAATCCCCCTCGCCGAAGTGGTCGAGGATAGGCTGCAGCCACGTCGCCAGCGCGTTGTAGGTGCCCATGCCGATGAACACGAGCGCCGCCAGCGTCCACATGAAGCGGTCGCGGAGCAGCCATCGCAGGCTGACGGCCGCGGAAGGATCGTCTGGGTACGCGGCCGGCACGCGAAGAGCGACCAGAATCAGCCCACCTCCGACGACGGCGAACACCGCCTGCACGCGCAGCAGGGCCGCGAGCCCACCGGCGTCGATCAACGGACCGGCCATGAGGACCGCCGCCAGGATGCCGGCAAACAGGGCCGCGGTGCCGATCGAGATCGCGGTGGCGCGCTCCGCCGGAGCGAAATATCGGGCGGCGACCTTGTTGATGCTGTTCAGGACGAGCGGCTGACCCGCGGAGATCACCGCCTGCCCCGCCAGCTGCCATGCGAACGACTGCGGATCGACGAGGCGGACCAGCGAGCCCGCGGCCGTGAGCACGGCGCCCGTGCCGAGTGCCTGCGAGAAGCGCCGGTCCAGCCAGCGACCCGTCGGCAGAGCCAGCACGATGTAGACCAGCGGGAAGACGGCGGCGAGGTCGCCGACCAGGCCGACACTCACATGCATCGCCGCGGCGCTGCGCGTGTCCACCGCCGCGAACGTCAACCAGAGAAGCTGGGTGCACGCGGCGAGCAGCGCGTAGGCCGCGAGCACCGCCCAGCGCGTCATCGGTTCAGGCGCGCGTAGCTGCCGTGGAGCGCGCCGTAGAAGCGCTTGAACTCCGCGTACATCGGCTCGTAGACCGTCCGAGCCGCCGGGTTGGGCTCGTACGTGTCCGTGACGCGGACCAGGTCGGGCACGTCCTCGAGCGCGATCTTTCCGAGGCATATAGCGGCGAACAATCCGGCGCCGTGCATGCTGGCGTACATCGGATCGGCGACCCGCTCGATGCGGCGTCCCAGGACGTCCGCGTGGATCTGGCACCACAGGCTCGACTGGGCGCCGCCGCCCAGGATGCGCATGCTCGGAATAGGACGGCGGACGAACTTCTCCACCGCGTCGAGCAGCCAGCGTGCGTTGAAGGCGACACCTTCCATGACGGCCCTGATCATGTGGGCGCGGCCGGTCTTGATGGAGAGGTTGAGGAACGCCGCGCGCAGCGTGCGGTCCTCGACCGGCGTGCGCTCGCCGTTGAGCCAGGGCGTGAACATGACGCCGTCCGAGCCGGCCGGAACCTCGGCCGCAGCCGCGCACATGTCGTCGTAGCCGCCGGCGGTCAGCGAGTCGCGAAGCCACTGCAGGCACAGGCCGGCCGTTTCGTGGTTGTTGGCGACCAGGTAGCTGTGTGGGACGACGCCCGGCACCGAAGCCATCTGGTGCAGCACGTCGGTGCGCTTGAAAGGAACCGCGCAGGCGATCCATGCCGTCGTGCTGATCGTCACGTGGGTCTCGAACGGCGCGACCGCGCCCGAGCCGAGGTAGGCGGCGTGCAGGTCGGGGATGCCGGCCACCACGGGGACGCTCGGGACGCCGAGGTCGGCGGCGACGACGGGCAGGACGTCGCCGATGACACTTCCCGTGGCGATCAGCGGCGGCAGCCGGTCGGGGTCGCGGCCGGACCGGCGCACGAGCTCACGCACGTAGCCAGGCTTTGCGTTGGGCCGGTTGTCGGTGAGCCACGAGAGGACCATCGAGGCCGGCGTCGCCACGGTCCGCCCGGTGAGGCGGAGGCCGAGGTAGTCGAGCGGCTCGAGCAGCGTGGCCGTTCGTTCGTACGTCTGTGGCTCGCGGCTGCGGAGGTACAGCTCATGTCCGAGCGGGTCGGCGCCGTGAGGTGACGGCGCGCCGCCCGTGATCTGCATCCAGCGCAGCAGGTTGCCTGGCGAGTAGCCGAACAGGGATAGCCCGCCACCCATCGCCTTGGCCGCGAAAGGGCCGCCTCGGGTGTCGGCCCACAGCATGCACGGCCCCACCGCCTGACCGTCGCTTCCCACGGGCACGGTCGACCCCCACTGACCGGTGATGCCGACGCCGACGAGCTCCTGTGCTTCGATGCCGTCGGCTTGCACGGTCGCCCGGACGCCCGCACGGATCGCTTCCCACCAGCTGTGTGGATCCTGGACGGCGCCGCCTCCAGCTAGGTACTCGGTGCGGATGGCTTGAGCCGGCGCGCAGCCTAGCAGCTGACCCCGGAGCGAGACCGCGCCCGTCTTCGCGCCCCCCGTCCCCAGGTCGATGGAGAGGATCCACGGCTCAGGCACGAGCGCTTATCCCCTCATTCGGTCGGGGCCACCTCGTACATCGCGTCGAGGGCCGCGGTGAACAGCACGTCCAGCACCTCGTTGCCCGCGGGCGTTCCGCCAAGTCCGTACAGGGCGCCGCTCTTCGGCTCCTCCCGGGCCGGGTGCCTGGCGTACTCCACCGCGTCGCGCAGGTCGGCGACGAACGCGTCCGCGACGCCGGGAGCGGTGTTCGGGCGCGTTACGCAGAAATGCAGAGCGGGCGGAAGGTGCAGGGCGTTGAGCCGCCAGCCGCGCGAGACAAGGTGGTCGTTGACGTGGTAGATGTTCAGCTCCTTCGCGCGGAAGGCGACAAGAAACGTCGGCTCGCCGATGACCTGGAGCTCGGGGATCGATTCGACTCCCGCCTTGATCGTCGTCGCGGTCGCGAAAATCTTCCGCGCGATCTCCATGTAGCCCTCCTCGCCGAGGCTCACCATCGCCGCCCACGTGGCCGCGACCAGGCCGCCGGACCGGCTGCCCGAGAGGCCTGGGGAGAAATAGATGCCGCCAGGCCAGTCCGGATAGTTGAAGTACTGGTGCTTGCGCAGGTCGGCGTCGCGGTAGAGGAGGACGCTCGTGCCCTTGAGCGCGTAGCCGTACTTGTGCGTGTCAGCGGAGATCGAGGTGACACCAGGCACGCGAAAGTCGAAACGAGGAATCGCGTAGCCAAGGCGCTCGCCCCAGGGCAGGATGAACCCGCCGAGGCAGCCGTCGACGTGAAGTCCGATGCCGCGATCGAGGGCGATCTGCCCCAGCTCTTCGATGGGATCGATCACCCCATGCGCGTAGTTGGGTGCCGAGCCGACGATGGCGATGGTGTTGGCGTTGACGTGGCCCCGCACCCACTCGACGTCGACGCGGTAGTCGTCGCCCAGCGGCGCCCGCAGCATCTTGATCCCGAGCAGGTGCCCCGCCTTGAGGAGCGCGACGTGAGCGGTCACCGGGATGATCGCTTCGGGTTCGGTGATGCCGCGATCTTTGCGGGCCTGGTCGCGGTAGGCGAGCATCGGATCGATGAGGCTCTCTGTGCCGCCGAACGTGATCACACCGGCGACGCGGTCGTCGCCGTGAAGCATCGACCCCGTCATGGCGACGATCTCCGCCTCGAGCTTGGTCGCCGATGGATACATGTCGCGCTGCAGGACGTTGGCGTGCGCGAACAGGCGGAATGCCTCGGTCAGGAAGGCGTAGTGGTCGTGACCGCCGTGGTAGATCGAGCCCGACACCCGACCGGCGTCGGCGATCCGGTCCTCCTCGGTGGCCATCGTCCGGAGCTCGTCGAGTATGTCCTGGCGGTCGCGGCCGCGCGACTCGAGCCGGTGATAGGTCTTGAACCGATTCCGGTAGGGATAGAAATCGATCAGCTGCCCGTCGTCGTCGGCCATGACGGCGCCAGCTTAACCGGGTGCCTCCGCACGGAGTTGGTGAGCACCCCGATGCCGTCGATCGCGATCGCAACCTCGTCTCCGTCCTGCAGCGTCACCTCCTGCGGCGGCACGACGCCGGTGCCGGTGAGCAGGACGCATCCGTGCGTGAAGCTCTGGTCGCGGCCGAGGTACTCGAGGAGCTCGGGCACGTTCCGCCGCATCGCCGACGTCGAGGTTTCGCCTGCATAGACGACCGATCCGGCGCGGCTGATCTCCAGCCTGATGTGGCGGTCGTCAGGCGAGTAATCCCACGCCAGGGCGACAGCCGGCCCCAGAGCGCAGCAGCCGTCGAAGACCTTGGCCTGCGGCAGATAGAGCGTGTTCTCGCCTTCGATGCTCCGCGAGCTCATGTCGTTGCCGATCGTGTAGCCGATGACCTCCATCCGGCTGTTGCACACGACCGCCAGCTCGGGCTCCGGCACATCCCACGTCGAATCGGAACGGATGTTGATGACGTCGTCGGGTCCCCGAACGCGGGACGCCGTGGCCTTGAAGAAGAGCTCCGGGCGCGGCGCCGCGTAGACGCGCTCGTAGGGATCGGCACTCACGGCCTCTTCGGCCCGCGCCGCGAGGCTGCGCTTGTAAGTCACGCCGGCGGCCCACACCTCCTGGCTCTCGATCGGTGCGAGCGCCTTGGGCTCCACAGGCGCGTCTACCGCCTGGGCATCGCGCTCGAGCACACGCCGGACCTCGTCGAGAGGGAGAGCGAGAAGCGAGTCGAGAGATGTGCCCGCGTGAAGGCGATTCCAGGTCTCATCCCGCCTGACGAAGAGGCCTGCCTCGAGCCGGATCAGGTGCTCCATGCCGGGCCGGAAGGGTACTCGAAGCGCGCGATCGACTCGGCGCGCATCGTGATGCTGTAACCAGGTGCGTTTGGCGCCACGTAGCAGCCGCCGCGGATCACGACCGGGTCGACGAAATGCTCGTGCAGGTGCTCCACGTACTCGAGGACCCGATTCTCGAGCGAGCCGCTGACGGCGATGTAGTCGAAGATCGAGATGTGCTGCACGTACTCACACAGGCCTACGCCTCCCGCGTGCGGGCACACCGGGACGCCGAACTTGGCGGCGAGCAACAGCACCGCGAGCACTTCGTTCAAGCCTCCCAGCCGGCAGGCGTCGAGCTGGCAGAAACCGATCGCCTCGGCCTGGAACAGCTGCTTGAAGATCACGCGGTTCTGGCAGTGCTCGCCCGTGGCGACCTTGATCGGCGCGATGGCGCGCGCGATGGTGGCGTGGCCGAGCACGTCGTCGGGGCTCGTCGGCTCCTCGATCCAGTGCGGGTCGAACTCGGCCAGCCGCTTCACGTTGGCGATCGCGTCGCCGACCTCCCAGACCTGGTTGGCGTCCATCATCAGGAAGCGGTCGGGTCCGATCTCTTCGCGGACGATCTGCGCCCGGCGCCGGTCGTCCTCGATCCTGCCGCCGATCTTCAGCTTCACGTGCGTCCAGCCCGCGGCCACGGCCTCGCGGCACAGCGCCCGCAGCTTCTCATCCGAATACCCGAGCCAGCCGGCCGACGTCGTGTATGCCGGGTAGCCCTCGCGCACGATCGCCGCCTCGCGAGCTGCGCGCGTGGGCGCCAGGCGCTTCAGGATCGCCAGGCCTTCGTCCGGCGTGAGCGCGTCGCTGATGTACCGGAAGTCGATGGCGGCGATCAGCTGCTCGGGACTCATGTCGACGAGCAGCTTCCACAGAGGTTTGCCCTCGACCTTCGCGTGAAGGTCCCAGACCGCGTTGACCAGCGCCGCCGCGGCCAGGTGGATCGCCCCCTTCTCCGGGCCGATCCAGCGCAGCTGCTGCTCGCCCGTGACCGCGCGCCAGAAGCCGCGCATGTCCGCGACGATCGAGTCGAGCGTCCTTCCCACGACGATCGGCGCCAGGGCGTTGATCGCCGAGACCACGACCTCCGTGCCGCGTCCGAGCGTGAAGGCGAGCCCGTGGCCCTCGAGTCCGTCCCCGTCGCCGGTCTTGAGCACCACGTAGGCGGCGGAGTAGTCGGGCTGCGTGTGCATGGCGTCGGAGCCGGCGAGCGTCCTCGAGGTGGGGAATCGCACGTCGTGCGCCGAGACGCTGAGGATCTTGTGCACGGTCAGCCCTTGACCGCGCCCACGAGAAGGCCCCGCGCGATGAACCGCTCGAGCGCGATCGCCATCGCGATGACCGGCCCGATCATGATCAGGATGAGCACCGACATGTACCACCACTGCGGGCCGCGTGTCGCGTTCTGCGCGGCGACTGTGAGGGGCAGCGTCTGGGCGTTTGCGCTGGTGAGGAAGAGCGCGATCAAGTACTCGTTCCACGCGAACACGAGAACGAACAGGAACGTGGCGACGAGCCCCGGAATCGACAAGGGCAGGACGATCGACCGAAAGATGCGGTAGGGCGAGGCGCCGTCGATCGCGGCGCTCTCCTCGAGCTCGACGGGGATGCTCTGGAAGTAGTCGCGCATCAGCCACACCACGATCGGCAGGTGGGAAGCGACGTAAGCGATGATCAGCGCTCCCCACGTGTCCAGCAGCTCTAGCTGCTGAAAGAAGATGTAGATCGGGATCACGACCGCGACCGGTGGAAGCATGCGCTGCGAGATCATCCAGAAGGCGATGTCGTCGTTGCCGACGCCTCTCTTGAATCGGCGCGCCACCGTGTTCAGCAGAAGCAGGAACAGAGCGAAGCCGGCCACAGCGGCGACCTGCCAGGGCACGCGGGCGATGATCACGACCACCGCGACCGCCACCCCTATGGCGAACGAGGCGATGGCGCCGAAGCTCACCCGGTAGCGCATGCGCACCAGGCCGTACGCGGCCATCGCGCCGAGGATCAGGGTGATCGTCGTGCTGGTCAGTCCGACCACGACCGTGTTGAGGTAAGGGCGGAAGGTATCCGGGCCGAGGTCGACGAAGATGTAGTGCCAGTTGTCCAGGTTCGGTTGAAAGTCGCGCCAGGGGATGTAGAACGGCCCGTCGTTGACGTCAAGCGGGGTCTTGAACGAGGTGACCGCGAGCCAGTAAAGCGGGAACAGGACGACGAAGGCCCAGGCAAAAAGCAGGGCGTAGGACATCAACATCGTCGGGAACGCGATGGTGGTGGTCGAGACCGATTGCCGACGGCGGCGCGCCAGAGCCATGACTCAGGCCATCGCCGTCACGCGACGGCGAAACAGGTTGACGTAGCTGACCCCGATGAAGGTCACGGTGATCAGGAGCAGGTAGGCGACCGCCGCCGACCCACCGATGTCCAGCGCCCGCCAGATGGTGTAGGCGTGCAGGGTCAAGGACTCGGTCGCGGTTCCGGGCCCGCCGTTGGTCAGGACGTTCGGCAGGTCGACGATCTTGAAGCCCTCGATCAGACGGATCAGGACCACCGTCGACGCGGCGGGCAGGATCAGCGGCAACCTGATCCGCCAGAAGACCTGCCAGCGATTTGCCCCGTCCACCACCGCGGCCTCGACGAGCTCGTGGGGCAGCGTCTCGAGCGCCGCCAGCAGCACGATGAAGATGAACGGCGTCCACTGCCAGATGTCGCCGATCATCACCGCCAGGCGCGCGCCCCACGGATTGGTCACCCACGAGACGTCGATGAGTCCGAAGTGGGCCCACAGCGGGTAAAGAGGGCCTTTGTCGGTGTCGGTCAGCATGCGAAACAGGTAGGCCACGCCCACCGGCGTGATCATCATCGGCAGCAGGAAGACAACCCGAAAGAAGCGCCGTCCCGGCAGCTGCTGGACGACGAGCAGAGCCAGGCCCAGGCCAAGCAGGAACTGGACGCTGACGTCGACGCCGACGTAGATGATCGTCACCACCAGCGTGCCGGGCCGGCCGCTGGTCAGCACCGTGCTGACCACCGTCCATAGGAGCCAGCCGGCCACTCCGGCGGCAAGAAGCCTGCCCACGAGGCCGGCCGCGGTGCGGCTGTCGCCGCGAACGTAGCGGTACAGCCCGAACCCGAGGAGTCCGTACCCGGCTGCAAGAACCACGAATCCAACTGGGGTCAGAGGGCCGGCGAGGCCGAGGAAGTGGACGTGGTCGATCCCGGTGATGAGCTTGGCGTAGTTGTCGAGGCCGACGAACTTCAGGTTCACCCCACCTTCCGAGAAGCTCAGGCGCGACAGCGACACATAGAGCGAAGCCAGCAGCGGAAATATCGAGAACCCCAGGATCACGACCACCGCGGGGAGGATGAACACACCGCCCGCCACGCGGTCGAGCCTGGCGCCGATGGGACGCCACGTGGAGGCAGCCAGACGGAATCCGCGCGCTGACACGTAGCCGCTCACTTTAGAGAGGTCCTCTTCTTCCACTCGTTGCACCGGGCCGGGCGGCGAGGCCCGAAGGCCTCGCCCGCGCCCCGGCAGTTACTTGGTGACGCTCAGGCTCGCTTTGTACGCATCCAGCTGCGACTGGCGGCCGATCTCGTCAGTCTTCTTATCCCACTGCGCGGTGATCTGGGCCATCGTCTGGTTGACACTCAGCTCTCCCGCCAGGAATTGCGCAAGCGCGGTGTCCTGCGCCGTCTGCTGGTAGAAGGCGGTCTGCGGGATGCGCATGTCCAGGACCATGTTCGGGCTGTTCAGGCTGTCCTTGATCGCGCCGAGATAGTTCTGCGCGGCCTGCTGGCTCATGCCTGACGCCAACCACGGGCCCAGGTTGGTGAAGTGCGACGTGCGGTAGGGGTTGAAGCCGGTCTTGCCGATGGTGACGTCGATGCTCGACTGCGCCGGCTGTGACATGTACGACAGGAAGGCGTACGCGGCGTCCTTGACCTTGTCCGAGGCGGCGTGGTTGATCGCGCCAGACCAGCCGCCGAAAGCCGCGAACGGGGAGTGGTTCACACCGTTGGTCGCGTATGGGCAAAGTGTCGGGTTGCAGTCGGCGAGCTGCATCGTGCTGCGGTCCAGCACCTGCTTCGAGCCCGGCAGGATCACGGCGCCGACCTTGTCGATGACCTTCGACTGCGTCTTGTCCACCGCCAGCGGGCCGA